>Ga0208044_1001923_pt1 | contig 10712 bp, 8 predicted proteins | sample Sb_taG_8_FD_187712 | JGI IMG/M metagenome (GOLD analysis project Ga0208044, IMG submission 187712) | Peat soil microbial communities from Weissenstadt, Germany - Sb_50d_c_BC metaG (SPAdes) (version 2) | ecosystem: Environmental > Terrestrial > Soil > Wetlands > Peat | place: Germany: Weissenstadt... | reverse complement strand
CGTGAAGAACTACGTGTCGGCGCTGTTCGCCAAGCTGGGCATGGAACGCCGCACCCAGGCCGCCGCCTACGCGGTCCGTGTCTTCGGCGACCACCATGACGGCGACGGTGAGAGGTACCTAGGTCCGGCAGCTAAGCATCTTGTTCCCTAACCTGACCGGCCACTTCCCGACCTTCCCGGCAGGGGCCGTGCCGCTGCGGGCCCGGCTGGCTCGCGGGGCCGCCGGCGCCGTCCCGTCCTGGCTGCCCGTCCTGCTCCGGGCGCGGCTCGCCCGGGCCGGCTGGCCCTGGCTCTACTCAGGCCGGTGCCCGTTCCCGGCAGCCAGGCCGACCTCGGCCTCGGCTTCTGCTTTCCCGGCCTTTGCCTCTGCCTTGGCCGCAGCCTTCTCGGCTTTCCTGGCTTCTTTCTTGGCTTTCCTGGCTTCTTCCGCGGCTTTCTTGGCGGCGAACGGGTCCGCGGGGGCGCCCTTGGGCGCCTGGGCCTCCAGTTCGCCCTTGACCACCAGCAGGTCCCGGCGCCGCTCCGCGGTCACCTCCGGGTAGCGCGGATCGATCCCGATCAGGGTGTGCGCGAGCACCGCGGCCGCGCAGATCCGCGCGAACCACTTGCGATCCGCCGGGATCACATACCACGGCGCTCAGTCCGTGCTGGTGGCCGACAGCATCTCCGAAAACGCCAGCTGGTAGTCATCCCACCGCTGCCGCTCCCGGACATCAGCCGCGGAGAACTTCCAGTTCTTCTCCGGCAGGTCCAGCCGCTTGAAGAACCGGGTCCGCTGCTCCTCCTTCGACAGGTTCAAGAACAGCTTCACCACCTTGAACCCGTTACCGGCCAGGTAGCGCTCCCAGTCGTTGATCTCCCGGTAACGCCGCTCCCACACCCCCTTGCCCTTCGCCCCGGCCGGCAGCTTCTGCCGGTCCAGGTTCTCCGGGTGCACCCGCACCACCAGGACCTCTTCGTAGTGCGACCGGTTGAAGATCCCGATGTCCCCCCGCGCGGGCAGCCGGCACGCGTACCGCCACAGGTAGTCGTGGTCCAGCTCCTCCGCCGACGGCACCTTGAAGCCGCTGACCTGCACCCCCTGCGGGTTCACCCCGCTCATCACGTGCCGGATCGTGCCGTCCTTGCCGCCCGCGTCCAGCGCCTGCAGGCACACCAGCACCCCGTAGGTATCCTGCGCGGCCAGCCGCCGCTGGTAGTCCGCCAGCAACCCGATACCCGTCTCCAGCAACTGCCTGCCGTCCTTCTTCTTCACAAAGCCCGCCTTGTACCCCGGGTCGAAATCCCTGGCCAGATCCACCCTCGACCCCGGCTTGACCCGCAACGGCCTGATCAGCTCCGCGATCCGCTCCGCCCTCTTATCCGCCATCGTCGGTTCGCCTTCCCGATCGGTTCACGTACCGGACACCTGGTGTCCTCGCATGGTTCAGCCCGCCCGCGGATTGCGCATCACCCGCCATGGGTAGCCGGTTTCCGCCGACCCGCAGTCTTGTCCTGCTTGTCCGGGGACATCTTGGCGTGCATAACCCGGACCAACCTGAACTCCCCGGACAATGACCGGATCGAGATGTCCCTGAACATCGCGAACCGAGTCACAGCACGCCCGTCTGCCACAACATCAACATCGGGTACGCCGTTCCGGTGCCGGGGAATCTACTGTTCGAGCGGTCCGGTGCAGTTGTCACCCATCCGAGGGTGATTCCGTAGCGACGCCTCTCCCCGGAAGGACCGGGCGGAGGCTCAGAGGAGGCGCAGGTCAACTGCCCGTTGAAGAGCCTCCGAGCGTGAGATTGCCCCGAGTTTGCGGTAGATCGACCGGAGATGGGTTTTTACCGTGTTGCGTGAAATGTAGAGGGTGTCGGCGATCTGCAGGTAGGTGCTGGTCGGCAGGAGCATGAGGATGCGCTGCTCGGCATCGGTCAGGGGCCCGGCGGGCATGTGGCCGGACGGGCCGGCGTCGGCCTCGGCGGCGCGCACCTCGAGAGCCGCGGCGATCACCTGCTCGACGAACTGGTCAGGTAGCAGCTGGGCCGCATGTTCGACCAGGTAGCTAGTCACCTGCGGTGCGGTGGTGATGACGGTGTTGAGGAAGCCCTGGTGGCGGGCGCTGTGGAGGGCGCTTCCCAGGATGCTCGCGGCCGCGGGGTCGCCGCGCTCGATGGCGGCGGCCGCCAGCAGTATCTGGAGTACCAGCGCGGCGCGCGGCGTCAGGTCGCCAAGGGCCGCTGGCTGCAGGTGTTCCTGTGCGGTGTGGTGGTCGCCGGCGGCCAGTGCGATCCTGGCCTGGAGCAAGCCGCGGCGGGCGACGGGCAGCCCGCTGGCCAGCTCGGACGGGGAGCGCAGGTCGCCGAGCGACAGTCGCAGCAGCGCCTCCTGCTCATCGGCCCGGGCCAGCAGCGCCGAGCTTGCCCCGGCTAGGACCAGCCGCGCCGACTCGATGGTGGCCAGCGCCTCGCGGGGCTGCCCGCGGGCGGCCCAGATCCGGGCCCGGTCCAGCAGCGCCAGGAACTCGAACAGGGGCCGACGCCGCTCCGATATCGATAGTGCTTGCTCGGTGAGGCGCTCGGCGGCGCCGAGGTCGCGCCGCTCGAGTGCGAGGCCGGCCAGCGCGCGCAGGTGATCTACGGCGAAGAAATGCCGCTCGAATCCCAGCCGCCGCGCGTCGGCTTCGGCCTTGGCGGCATCAGCGGCCTCGGCCAGGTGACCGGACTCGAGCCGTGCTAGCGCCAGGGCGCCGGGCACCAGCACCAGCTTGGCCGGTTCGGGGAGTGCAGGTGTCGCCAGGGCCGCGGCTGCCTCGCGCTCAACGGCGCCGAGGTCATCCAGGCATGGATAGACGCGCAGGAGGATCAACGGGACGGCGGCGTTCCACTCGTCGGTGAGCTGCGTCTGCTCCTGGATGCCCCGTGCTCTCATGGCTGCGTCGACGGCCTTGTCCAGCTGGCCGATCACGGCGTAGCGGAATGACTGTATCGCCGCGTACCGGGCCGCCAGCCTCGAGTCAGGCGGGATCGACGGCCGGGCCCGCTCGAGCAGGTCGAGGTACTGGCCGCCGCGGGCCGTGTCACCCGACAGCAGCAGGTCGGCTGCCAGCCCGAGCAGTTGGTCCGGGACATCCGCGAGCAGCGTGGCGTCGACCGTGCTGAGGTCCGGCGGTGCGGGTAGCCCGGGATCGTGCAGGAAGTCGGTCACGACTCGGTCCTGTAGGAGAGCCAGGGCCCGGTCGGCCTGCTGCGCCGCCAGGAAGTGGCGGGCGGCGCGCCGGGTGTCACCGGCTGACTCGCGCCATTCGGCCGCCCGTAGCTGCAGCATGTGCTCTCGGGCCTGGTCTCTAGCGCGCAGCTCGGCGTGCAGCATCTGGCGCACCAGAGGGTGGTACCGGAAACTGGTCCGCTCCTCGTCACGTGCCACCAGGAACAGGTGGGCGGTGTCAATGCCGCGCAGGAGCGCCGCCGCGTCCTGCCTGCCGGTGATCGCCGTGCACGCGCCTGCGGTCAGCACGTTCAAAATGGACGTGTCGAGCATGAACCGCGCCACCTCCGGCGGCTGCTGGTCCAGGACCTCAGCGATGAAGTACTCGGCGATCGTTTGGCTGCGGACCTCCAGCGCACGCGCCACCCGCTCCGGGTCCCTGGTACCGCGCAGCGACAGCGCTGCCATCTGCAAGGCAGCGGGCCACCCCTCGCTTCGTCGATGAAGCATCGCCAGGTCAGCATCGGAGAGCTGGACGCCGAAGTTCGCCAGCAGGTCGCGGCTGTCGGCCAGGGAGAAGTACAGGTCATGATCGCGTATCTCGCACAGCTCACCGGAGACCCGCATCCGGTGCAGCCGCAGCGGAGGATCATAACGGCTGGCCAGCACCAGCTGAACGCTCTTAGCCGGCCAGCACTCAACCAGTTCGATCATGTTCCTGGAGACGGCCGGCGCCGCGATATGGAAGTCGTCCACGATGATCGCCGACCCCGCGGGCAGCCTGGCGGCATCGTTGGCGATCGACGCGATGACATCAGCTGACATCTGCCCGTCCATCGCCAGCAGGTCAGCGGCATCGGCGCCGAACTTCGGGTCAATGACACGAGGGGCGTCGATGAACCCGGCCCAGAACCGGACCGCGTCGGTGTCGGCGCCATGGCAGGACAGCCAGGACGTAACCCCAGGTGATCGTGCCGCCGCCCAGTCCGCCAGCAGCACGCTCTTGCCCGCCCCGGCCGACCCCACGGCAACTGTCAGCCGCCGGCCCGCCCCTGCTGTCAGCCGGTCATGCAGCTCGGATCTTATGACCAGCGTGGCGGGCAACGTCGGCGGCCTGAACTTCGTCAGCGCGAACTGCGGGTCTCGAGAGGCACCGTGCTCGACGGCTGCGCTCTCTGGCACCACGCGTCCCATCACAATTATTCCTGCTGATCAATGAAGGCAACTCCAATTAGTAAACGCCGCATGGCGTCTCCCGGGAAGGGATGAAGGTCCGCCAACGAGGCAGATCGTCCTGGGTCACCCTCGAAGAGGTGACGATGCAGACCCGCGCGCCGGCCATGCTGGCAGCACAGATGAACGGCAAGTGAACGACAAGATCTCAAGATGTGATTCTAATGCGACCTCAAACGTATGAAATTACTTTCGCAGGTCAAGCCGGTTCTGTGGTCCGCGCGGAACTTGAGGACTGCGAGGTTACAGTGGGCCGGGGCATAACCACCGTGCGCGCCGAGCTACCGGATCAAGCGGCCCTAATGGGACTCGTGCAGCGGATCACCGGGCTCGGGCTTGAAGTGGTGGACATGCACCTAGTGGCGCCGCTACCGGAGCAATGATCCTGCCGCGGACCATGATCTAGGACACGCCGGCCGTGCCGGATTGCGGCACTTCGGTCTGCTCGCCCCGCAGTGACCCGGCACGTCCGCTCCGGCATCCTGCTTTCTGGGGTTCCCGGCGCGGGTGAGGCGCCGGCTTGCCCGGAAGGGGAGGATGTGGTTGCGTCCGATGATGGCCGGGGTGTGGTGCAGGTGCTCAGATGGTTGCCTGGCCTGAAGACGGTCAGGTCCTACCGGCGGGAATGGCTGGCCAGGGATGTCGTCGCCGGGATAGTGCTCAGCACGCTGCTGGTCCCGCAGGGCATGGCGTATGCAGAGCTGGCAGGCTTGCCACCGATCACCGGACTGTACACGTCCATCTTGTGCCTGCTCGGCTACGCAGTGGCCGGCCCGTCGCGGATCCTGGTGCTGGGCCCGGACTCCTCCCTGGGACCGATGATCGCCGCGACGATCCTGCCGCTGGCCGGCGCCGACGGCGACCCGAAGCGGGCCATCGCGCTGGCCTCGATGCTGGCGCTCATCGTCGGGGCGATCATGATCGTGAGCGCGGTGGCGAAGCTCGGGTTCATAGCCGACCTGATCTCCAAGCCGACGATGATCGGCTACATGAACGGCCTGGCGCTGACCATCCTGGTCGGGCAGCTGCCCAAGCTGTTCGGGTTCAAGGTCGAGGCCGACGGCTTCCTCGGCGAGATCACCGGCTTCGTGAAGGGCCTAGCCGACGGGAAGGCGGTCGCCGCCGCGGCCGCGGTCGGGATCACCGGGATCGCGCTGATCCTGATGCTGCAGCGCTGGCTGCCGAAGATCCCGGCCGTGCTGATCATGGTCGTCCTCGCGATCGCGGCGACGTCGGTCTTCAGCCTGGCCGATCATGGCGTCAGCCTGGTGGGAGTGCTGCCCAAGGGGTTCCCGCCGCTCACTATCCCCGATATCCACCTGGCCGACCTCGGGCCCCTGTTCGCCGGAGCCCTGGGGATCGCCCTGGTGTCCCTCACCGACACGATCTCCACCGCGTCGGCATTCGCCGCCCGCACCGGGCAGGAGGTCCACGGCAACGGCGAGATGACCGGGATCGGCGTGGCGAACCTGGCCGCCGGCCTTTTCCAGGGGTTCCCGGTCAGCACCAGCGGGTCACGGACGGCGGTGGCCGAACGATCCGGGGCGAAAACCCAGCTCACCGGGGTCACCGGAGCGGCCGTGATCATTCTCATGATCGTGCTGGTCCCGGGCTTGTTCCGGAACCTGCCTCAGCCCGCGCTGGCCGCGGTGGTGATCACCGCATCGCTGTCGCTGGCCGACATCCCGGGAACGGTGCGGCTGTGGCGGCAGCGCAAGGTGGAGTTCAGCCTTTCGGTTACCGCGTTCCTCGGTGTCGCCCTGCTTGGCGTGCTCCCTGGGATCGCGGTCGCCGTGGCACTGTCGATCCTCAACATCTTCCGGCGCGCCTGGTGGCCCTACGACACCGAACTCGGGCGTGTGGAGGGCCTGGAGGGCTACCACGACGTGCACACCCATCCGGAGGCCCAGCACCTGCCCGGTCTGGCGATCTACCGGTTCGATGGCCCGCTGTTCTTCGCCAACGCCACCACGTTCCGCGACGAGGTCCGGCGGCTGGCCCGGGCCGACCCGCCGCCCAGGTGGATCCTGATCGCGGCGGAGCCGGTCACCGACGTGGACACCACCGCATCCGACGTGCTCGAAGAACTCGACGAAACTCTGAACGCCCAGGGCATCAGCCTGGTGTTCGCCGAGCTCAAGGACCCGGTACGGCAAAAGATCGAACGTTACGGGCTCACCCGCACGATCGACCCCCGCCACTTCTTCCCGACCATCGAATCCGCCGTGGCCGCCTTCCGCCAGGAAACGGGCGCTGACTGGGTCGCCGCCGACAAGGCCGCTGGCGACGGGACGGCGCCGGGCCAGGCAGCCGCCGGAACTGGCCCGCCGCGCGACAGCCCTCATCATTAGCGCCGACGAGGTCCAAAGGAAGCATCATCCGGGACGAAAGTCCCTAGCGGCCGACTGCAGTGGAAGTAATTTAACTTTTCCGTCGGCGCCCCCCTAGAGACGGAGGCAGAGTAAGACTTGTGATCGGTCGGGGCCTTAGCAGAGGGGAGCCCTGCCGCGGCGGCAGGCATGAGGCCCGCGAACTCGCTCACGGGGTCATCGGGTCCGCACGAGTAACCGCGTTCGGCGTGAGTAACGTGGCCCCCGCCGGTGCGGTAGTAGGCGGGCTGGTCATCGTCGTTTCGTACGCCGGGTTCGCGGCTCCGCTGGTCGTACTCATTGCTCTCGTCGCGTCCTTGTGCTGCGCCTGTTTCCCCTCTGGGGAATCCTTCACCTGCGCGGCCGGACGCTCATGGACCTGCTGCCCTTCGCAGCTCTCGGATGGCTCGGCCTTGGGGTCGTCGCCGCTGCCGTCCTCCGGACCCGGCGGCCGGCAAGCTTCGAGATGCTGGGCAAGGTTTATCCCAGCTAATGATGATTAGCAGGTGCTTTAGACCCGGTCGCGGAGTATGACCATGCGCAGCCCGCCGCCCAAGCTGGCGGAATCACCCCCGCAAGGGTGACGAAATCCCACGATGGCCCGAAAGGCTGGGAGTTAAGGTTCCGGCGATTCAACCTGGGGAGGCCGTAATGACGTCGGCAACAATCAAGCCAGCTAGGAGCGCGGGCGGGCGGCACGGTGAAGGCTATTGGATGATCATCTTCGCGGGAGTCCTGCTGGCGGTGGTCGGCTTCTTCAACCTGATCGACGGCATCGCCGCGATCGCCAACTCGCACATATTCATCGCGAACGCGCACTACGTGATCGGCGACCTGCGCGCCTGGGGCTGGGTCACCCTCATCTTCGGCGCCGTGCTGGTCCTCGCCGCGCTCGGGGTAATGGCCGGCAACCAGGTGGCCCGCTGGTTCGCGGTGGCCATGATCGCTCTCAACGCCATTGCCCAGATGTTCGTCATCCCGGCTTACCCGTTCTGGTCCCTGACGATCATCGCTGTGGACGTGGTGGCCCTGTGGGGGCTGTGCGCTTACGGTAGCCGCGAAAACCTGGCCGCTTAGACGGTCGCGCGTCGCCTTCGGCTGGGGTGAGACATGGCGGATATGGCACAACGCCGCTACCTGACCCCGGCGGCGCCCGTGCCGGCCTACAGGTGACCCCAGCCGGTCAGCCGATGCCGAGGATGCATGGGCGTACGTTGGCTGGGACGAAGGGTGAGGGGCCACGATGACTGATGCGAGTGCGGCTAGGGCGGGCGACGCGGCCCGGGCGATGATCCTGCCGCTGGCGCTGGCGCAGTTCATCGCCAGCTACGCGGCCACGAACATGAACGTGGCGATCAGCGCGATCGCCACGGACCTGGGCACGGACGTGGCCGGGGTGCAGACGGCGATCACGCTGTTCACCCTCACGATGGCGGCGCTGATGATCCCGGGCAGCAAGCTAACCGACATCTGGGGCCGCAAGCGGTGTTTTGTGATCGGCCTGGCCATCTACGCCGTCGGGGGCCTGCTGGCGGCGCTGTCACAGGGACTGCCGCTGCTGATCATCGGGTACTCACTGCTGGAGGGCGTGGGCTCGGCGCTGATGATCCCGCCCATCTACATCCTGGTCACGGTGACCTTCCCCGACGTCAAGTCACGGGCCCGGTACTTCGGGGTGGTCAGCGGCGCGGGCGGGCTGGGTGCCGCGGCCGGGCCGCTGATCGGCGGTCTTGTGACCAGCGCGATCAGCTGGCGCGCCTCGTTCGGCCTGCAGGTGGCGGTGGTGGCCTGGATCATCTGGCTCGCCCGCAAGATCACCGATCCCGCCCGAGAAGGGCCGCGGCCCCGCTTTGACGTGACCGGGGCGGTCCTGTCCGCCGCCGGACTGTTCTTCGTGGTGCTCGGGTTCCTGCAGTCGCGGACCTATGGCTTCCTCAAGTCGCGGCAGAACTTCACCATCGGGAACACGGTAGTGATACCCAAGGGCGGAATATCGCCCGTGTGGCTGTTCGTGGCCATCGGCGCGCTGTTCCTGCTCTGGTTCTTCCTGCACGTGCGGTCCCGGGAGACCAAGGGCAGGGACGTGCTGCTGCCGCTGCGGATGTTCCGCAACAAGATCGCCAACCTCGGGCTGGGCACGCAGACCATCCAGTGGCTGATCCTGCAGGGATCCTTCTTCACCGTCTCGGTCTACCTGCAAGAAGTCAACCACTACAACGCGATCCAGACCGGCCTGATCCTGACCCCGGCCACCATCGGGATCCTGGCCGCCTCGGCCGGCGCGGACAGGTTCGCCCGGCGGCACCCGCAACGGTGGCTGATCATCGCCGGGTTCCTGGCCACCGCGGTCGGCATGATCTTGCTGCTGGCCCTGGTCCGGGCGCACGCGGGCATCTGGAGGTGGATCCCGGGGCTGCTGCTGTTCGGCGCCGGGGTCGGGGTCATGCTGACCTCCTCGGTCAACGTGGTCCAGTCCAGCTTCCCCGACAAAGACCAGGGCGACATCTCCGGGCTGTCGCGCAGCGTCTCGAACCTGGGATCCTCCCTCGGCACCGCCCTGGTCGGCTCGGTCCTGGTCGCCGTCAAGCTCCCCGAAGGAAAGCCGTTCGCCGTCGCCCTGATCATGATGCTCGTGATCGCGCTCCTCGGCCTCGTCCTAGCCGTCCTCATCCCCCGTAAACCGATCGACACCACGGCACCAGAAAGTCCAGGCACCGAAACTGTGACAAGGCAGCCGACACCGTGATGCCGACCACGGCCGCCATCCCCGCAGACCACACGATGTCCGCCTCGGCCGACGAGACGGGCCTTGCGGCGCGCATGGCCAGTTGGTGACAGAGCAACAGGATGTACTGGTCACTACGGCGTAAAGCGGACAGCACGGACGCCAGCATCGCCGCGTCCCCGGAAGGCGCAGGGGCTCGCGCCCGCCTTCTGCCTACCGGCCGCCTTGAGGCGTTCTCCGACGCCGTGTTCGCGATCGCGATCACCCTGCTCGTCCTGGAACTCCACGTGCCGACCGGGCAAGAGGCACTCGTGAAGGGACTCGAACATGAGTGGCCCCGGTACCTGGGCTACTTCGTCAGCTTCGCCTTCATCGGCGGGGTATGGATCGCGCACAGCAACATGACGCGGTTCATCAAGGCGGCCGACCCCGCCCTCATGCGCCTCAACCTGACGCTGCTCCTGTTCGTCTCGTTCCTCCCCTTCACCACGGCGATCGCGGCGACCCACCTCTTCGTGTCGTCCCTGCCCTTCACCCACCACACGGTCACACAGGCCGGCCTGCCGGCGGAACGCGTCGCCGTCGTCGTGTTCGGCCTCAACCTGACCCTGGCGGCACTCATGGTCTACCTCGTGATCAGGCACGCCGGCCGCACGCCGGGCCTCGCCGCCGACGACATGGCCGAGGAGGAGCTGCAGGCCTTCGCCAAAGAACGCCGCGCGGCAACGCTACTCCAGGGCGGCGCCGCCGTCGTGGGCGCGTTCCTGCCCGTGACCGCCGTTATCTTCTACCTGGCGATATCGGTGCTCTACATCGTTGAACCTCTCCGGCACATACGTATCCGCATCCGGCGCGCCACCGTGCCGGAATGAATGACGAGGCGGAACCGCGTCGGCGAGCGCCGCCGGCCGATGACTGCGCTACTGGACTTGTTGTGCTATTTCCCGGCGGCCTTCCTCATTCGCACGCTGCGCGCCGCCTCCCGCCCCGGAGCAGGCCAGCCCCCAATCGCTGGTCACGCCCCCGAACAGCAGGTCAGGGGGCAGAGCAAGCATTCGATCGGAGGCACGGTGCGACTTGCCGCCCTTCCACGCGCTAATCGCGCGGCGGACTTTCGCGGGCTGAACCAGGCACAGCCCAGCGGTGAACAGCAAGGCGGCCAGCCGGGCCAGCGGGATAGCAAGGCAAACGCC
>Ga0208044_1001907_pt1 | contig 10757 bp, 11 predicted proteins | sample Sb_taG_8_FD_187712 | JGI IMG/M metagenome (GOLD analysis project Ga0208044, IMG submission 187712) | Peat soil microbial communities from Weissenstadt, Germany - Sb_50d_c_BC metaG (SPAdes) (version 2) | ecosystem: Environmental > Terrestrial > Soil > Wetlands > Peat | place: Germany... | reverse complement strand
GGAAGGCGGCCGCCTCATCTACGGCGGCGGCCGGCCGGCCGATCCGGCGCTGGCGAAAGGCTTCTTCATCGAGCCGACGGTGTTCGCCGACGTGCAGCCGACCATGCGCATCGCCCGCGAGGAGATTTTCGGCCCCGTGCTCTCCATTTTCAAATGGAGCGACGAAGCCAAGATGCTCGAACAGGTCAACGCCGTCGAATACGGCCTGACCGCCTCGATCTGGACCAACGACCTCTCCACCGCGCACCGCACCGCGGCCGCGGTGCAGGCCGGCTTCGTCTGGATCAACGAGGTGTCAAAACATTTCCTTGGCGCGCCGTTCGGCGGCTTCAAGCAGTCCGGCATCGGCCGCGAGGAATGTTTCGAGGAGATGCTCGCCTATACGCAAGAGAAGAACATCCATGTGCGGCTCAAGCCGGCGAAGGGATGACGGCATCGTTTTCAGCCGTTATGTCGCGCCATCCGGCATGAACGCGGCGCCCATGATCATGCCAACGACCGCCGACGATGTGATCGGATGAAGCGGTGCGATGGGTGCCGCAGCCAAGAGCCTTGATCCAGATCAAGGCTCGAAAGCTAATGGGATGGCCCCTTATGCAGGGTCGGGGATGAATTTTGGCGCAGCATCCTCAAACACAGGCATCGCGCCGCCGGAGCTCGCCATGTCGTCAGCCATCAATCCTCGACTTTCGCATTGTGGCATCTATGTCAAAGATGTCGGCAAACAGGTGGAATTCTACACTCGCGTTCTCGGCCTCGTCGTCAGCGATCGGGGTGTCAGTGAAAGGCTGGGGAATGAGCTTGCGTTCTTAACGGCCGCCGCGGATCATCACCACCAGGTCGTATTTATTTCCGGGCGCGCGCCGCAAGACGCAACCACCGTGAACCAGCTGTCGTTCAAAGTCGGCAGCCTCGACGAATTAAAAGCGATGTACCGTCGCGTCCGTGACGCCGGCGTGAGCGACATCCGGCAGGTCAATCACGGCAATGCCCTCTCCTTCTATCTGACGGACCCCGAGGGAAATGGCATCGAGCTCTATATGGACACGCCCTGGTACGTACCGCAGCCGCACGGCGCGCCGATCGATCTGTCGCTTCCGAGCGCGCAAATCATGGAGCAAGCCGAGCGGCATTGCCGAGAAACACCAGGGTTCATGACGCACGACGCTTGGCAAGCGGAAGTGACCGGCAAATTGGAGCACCGCCACTGATCCGTGGCACGAAGATGCCCTGCCCGATTCAAGACTGATCCCGGTTCACAACGGCCGCCGAATAGAGCAACATGAGCGTGGGAGATGTCCCATCCGCTCCAACGAGCCAATCAACCCGGACGGCGTCGCGGGACGCCGAGCCGTCGGGAGTGAAGCCATGAGGAAACGCAAAGGCGGCGGCGCGCCGCCGCTCGAATTCGTCGCCGGCAACGGGCTGATGCATCGCCGGGCGCTATTGCAAAGCGGCGTCATGTTCGCCGGAGCGCTGGGCTCTGGCGCAACGCTCACCAGCGCCGCCGCGGAACCGCTCACCGAGCCCGAGTGGAGCCTTTATCCGGGCGCCGTCACGCCGGTGCTGCAGACGCCGTCCAAATACGAAAAGGACGTGGTGCGCACGCTCAGCAATCCGAAGGGCGACGCCCGCACCCAGCACGCGCGTGCGCCGCTGCAAAAGCTCAACGGCACCATCACGCCGAATGCGCTGCACTTCACCATCAACCATTCCGGCATCCCCGACATCGATCCGGACAAGCACGTGCTGGTCATCCACGGCATGGTCAGGGAGCCGCTGGAATTCACTATCGACGCGCTGATGCGTTACCCGATGGTGACGCGCAAGCATTTCGTCGAGTGCGGCGGCAACAGCGCGCCGATGTTCTCGCCGGAGCCGATCCAGGCGCCGCTGCAGGCGCTGCATGGCCTGGTGTCGTGTGCGGAATGGACCGGCGTGCCGGTGTCGACGCTCCTCGACGAGGCCGGCGTCGATCCGAAAGCGACCTGGATGCTGGCGGAAGGCGCGGATTCGCTCGCGGTCAGCCGCAGCGTGCCGCTGAAGAAGGCTTACGACGATGCCATCGTCGCGCTCTACCAGAACGGCGAGCGCATCATGCCCGGCAACGGCTATCCGATGCGGCTCCTGCTCCCCGGCTACGAAGGCAACATGAACACCAAATTCCTGCGCCGGCTGAAGGTCGTCGACCAGCCGGCCATGACCTATTACGAGTCGCGCAACTACTCGCCGCTGCTGCCCGACGGCAAGGCCTACAAGTTCTACTTCGTCAACGAGGTAAAATCCTTCATCACCCAGCCGTCGTTCGGCTCCACCATGAAAGGCCCGGGCTTTTACGAGATTTCCGGCATCGCCTATTCCGGCACCGGACGCATCGAGAAAGTTTTGGTCTCCGCCGACGGCGGCAAGAGCTGGGGCGAAGCTGCGGTGGAAGGCCCGGTCAGCCCGAAGGCGTTCACGCGCTTCTCGATGCCGTGGCGTTGGGACGGCCAGCCGGCGATCATCACCAGCCGCGCCTGGGACGATTCCGGCGCCATGCAGCCGCTGCGCGCCGACTTCATCGCGGTGCGCGGCGAGGCCAAGAAAGTGCCGAACGTGCTCGGCTTTCCCAACCAGCACTATAACAGCCTCACCGCCTGGGGGATTGGGAGCACCGGGGAGATCAAGCATGTCTATGTTTAAACCGCGCGGAGCCTCGCTCCTCGTCGCACTCGCTTTCGCCTCAGCCACGGCCTTCGCCGCCGATAGCCCGCATCTCGGCAAGCCGGTCAGCGAAGCCGATATAAAAGCCTGGGACATCAGCATACTGCCCGATGGCTCAAATCTGCCGCCGGGCAGCGGCACGCCCGCCGAGGGCGCAAAACTCTATGTCGACAAGGGCTGCAACCAATGCCACGGCGACAACGGCAGGGGCGGAGCGAGCAATATGCTGGTCGGCAATCCGTCGCTGACCGCCGACGGCATCACCTCGAACAAGACGATCGCCAATTTCTGGGCCTATCCGACGACGCTGTTCGACTATATCCGCCGCGCCATGCCGTGGCCGACGCCGCACACGCTGACCGACAACGAGGTCTACGCGATCTGCGCCTACCTGCTTGCGGCCAATAACCTGATCCCGCAGGATCAGGCGATGAATGCGCAGACGCTGCCCAAGGTGAAGATGCCGAACCACGACAACTTCATCATCAAGTTCCCGGACAAGATCTAAAACCAGAGAGCGTCTGCCGTTTTGTACATTTGGTCCCGGTCCTGCAGAACGACAAAAAAGCCATAGCTTTTTCTCAAAAACGTGTATTAATATAACGTAATATCTTCAGTTGCACGGCGCAAATGCGATGTCTCACCGCTCTTGAGCAATTGGCGACGTCAGTGGGCTGCGTTCGTCATTCGCATCACGATTGGACACTGAGCCGAAGCACCGAAAACGGCTTCGCTTTTCATTGCGTGACAGGCAAAGGCGTAAGATCAGGGAGGATTCGATGGCTGGGCCAAAGTTGCAGCAGTTCATCTTGATGCCGCGGCGCGGCGTGCGCGATCCGGTAATGTTAAATCCGCTCCTGCTGCCGGATCAGCAGCCCAAACCGCTCGCGGTCATGGCGTTCGCACGCGGCGTGAGAAGGTCCGTGCGCGAGCCGACGCATCAGATACGCGTCATTCACTCGATACATGAAGATGGCCTCAAGCTTGCCGAAATGTCGCCCGAAGCGGTTTTCAATCTGCGCACCACGCTTCCCGGTGTGCGGGTAGTGCCTGTGGTTTACTATCGCACGGCACAGCGGCCGAGATTTGAAGTTGCCACTGCCGTCAAGACGGCCGGTCGGGCTACCGGCGATCTTAAGCTCACCATCAAAGCAGCGGGCAGCGGAACGCCATTGGCCGGTGCCAAAGTCGTTGCGTTTACGGACTTTGCGACACGCGCGGGGCTTGAGGGTACCAGCAATGCACGAGGTTCGGTTTTATTGGGACGCAATCGCACAAGCCTGACGCTGGATCGCCTCTATATCTATCCGCCGCACGGTTACTGGGGTTACTACGCCGAGAACACCCGCATTTCCGACGGCGATGGGTTCGAGCTTCCGATCATCGACCTGTCGGTTCCGGACCTTTTGACCACGCTCTACGGCGGTCACCCCCGCGATGCGGGTTCCGGTGTGAAGGTAGGCATCATTGATACCGGCATCTCTCGCGATCATCCCGACCTCAAAGTCGCGGGGGGAAAGAATCTGGTAACGGGTGAGGACCCTAATGATTTCGGGCCATCCGCCGACCACGGCAGCCATGTCGCCGGTATCGTTGCCGCGCACGGCACGGCGCCCACGGGAAAACGCGGTGTCGCGCCCGGCGCGACGCTGATGAGCTACCGTGTATTCGGCCATGGCGTCGAGAACGCGAACAACTACGATATCGCTCGCGCCATCGACCAGGCAGTGGCGGACCAGTGCGACCTGATCAATATGAGTCTCGGCGGCGGAGGCCGCGATCCGGCCGTGGAGGAGGCGGTCAATGCCGCATACCAGGCCGGAACCCTATCGATCTGCGCCACTGGCAATGATTATCGACAGCCAGTGAGCTTCCCGGCCCGATTGCAACAGGTTCTGGCAGTTTCGGCATTCGGCCAGCGTGGCACATTTCCGGACAAATCAGTCGAAACCGGCGACATCGAAAAACCCTTTGCCGCCGCCAACAAGGAGCGTTTCATCGCTGCGTTCTCAAATATAGGCCAGGAGGTGGCATTAACAGGCCCGGGCGTGGGCATCGTCTCGACGGTACCCGAAAAGGACTATGCGGTTCTGAGCGGTACCTCAATGGCGTGCCCGGCGGTCACCGGCTGTATCGCGGCCATTTTGTCGCAGCAGCCGAATTTGCTGCAAATGCCGCGCGACCAAAGCCGCACCGCGGCGTTTACAAAGGCAGCCCTGGTCAAGGCGATTCTTCAAGGATTCGCGCCGGACGACGCATCCATGGAAGGTCATGGACTTCTGTGATAGTGATGGACTTCCGTGAAAGTAAGATATCCATGAGCCGTTACATTCTGCGCTACAAAGCACCCGGAACCAAGCCGCAACAGGACTTGCTGCGAATCCGCGAGGCAGCCGGCGTCAAGATCCTCGACGAGTCGCCGCGGATGCTACTGGTCGAAGGCGATGACGAGAAGATCAAAGGTCTGCGTAACGATCTGTCGGATTGGCTCGTGACGCCGGAAGTCCAAATTTCCGTTCCTGACACTCGTTACCGCATCAAGCGACCGATTGAGTAAGCAACGGGGAGCCTTAAGCCGATTGGCAACTGGTGGGAAGGCGCTTTGCTGTACGCAGCCGCCGTTCGCGATGTCGCGCTATCGATCGGGAAACACGAGCAGGACTACAGCTTGAACGTCTCATAGGTCGCCGGGTGAAACAGCTCGTCGACCGAAACACGGCGTTCCGACAAACCCTCGGCGTGATGCTGCGCCAGGAAATAATCCAGCACTTTGCGGTTCGGCTCGACGCCGTATGACCAGAAATCGTGGCCCATCAGGGCGCGCGCTTCCGCGAGGCGCTCCTCGACGAACGGCAGCGTCACCTTGGTTGCCGAGGTGTCGGACAGTTTCGCCAATCCCGCCTGCTTTGACTGCTCGAAGGCCTTCAGCACGGCGCCGGGCAGCCAAGGATGCTTTTCGGCGAGCGCGCGACGCACGCCGACCACATGCATGATCGGGAAAAAGCCGGTGCGTTTGAAATAATCTTTCGCCACCGCGACCGGATCGGGGAACAGCCAGCCGATATGCGGATGGCCCTTCTCCACCAGCGTCGGCGGCCGCGGCGCAATGAATCCGTCGATATCGCCGGACTCCAGCAGCGCCGAGATGGTCTTGCCCTCGGGCGCGTTGTCGAGCCGCACGCCCGGCGGCAGCTTCACCGTGATCTTTTCCGGCCGGCCGGCGTGCTCGATACCGCCGCGGATCCAGTGGATATCCGAGCGCTTGACGCCATAATCGTCTTCGAGGAAGGCGCGGGCCCAGACATTGGCGGTGAGCTGATATTCCGGCACGCCGACCTTGCGGCCCTTGAGATCTTGCGGCGTTTTCACCCGGTCGGTGCGGACATAGACCGAGGTGTGGCGGAACGCGCGCGACACGAAAGCCGGCACCGCGATATAGGGACAATTTCCCTGCGCCGTTTTCACCGTATAGCTCGACATCGACAGTTCGCAGATGTCGAATTCGGCGGCGCGGAAGGCGCGAAAGAAAATCTCCTCCGGCACGAGCTGCATATAGACCGGATCGACGCCATCGATCTGCACCGCACCGTCGATCAGCGCGCGGGTGCGGTCGTAATCGCCGACGGCGACCGAGAGATTGAGCTTGGCCATGGGATATCGAGCCCTTACGAAACGGCGATGCTTTGTTCCGCCGTGGTCACCGTGCCGTTGTCGTCGACCCAGGCGAAAGCGAAGGTGCCGCTGTCCTCGACTTTGACCGTGAACTCGAAATACGGATTGGCGGAGATCGCCGGCTCCAGATCGGCGCGGAACACTTCGTGGCCGTTGAAGGTGCAGACGAACGAATTGATGATCTCGCGCGGAATCGGCTTGCCGGCTTCGTCCTTGCGGTAGCCGGTCTCCATCGGATGCGACATCAGCGTCTTAATTTGAATGATATCGCCCTTCTTGGCTTCGCTCGGAACGCGCAGGCGCGGTTTCTCGGCCATGATGATTTGCCCGGTTTTGTCTTGTTGCTTCAGCCGCCGCAACCGCCGACCGTGACCTTGACCTCTTTGCGCTCGGCGTAAAACTTGCCGGTCGAGGTCTTGGCCAGCACGGTGACGGTGCCGGTGCCGCCGAGGCGGATGCGGGTTGCGGCTTCGGCGCGCCCGGACATCGGCGTCAGATGAAATCTGACGATGCCGGCATTGGGATTGGCGTCGCCGATGACGCGGATCTCGCTGACGTAATCGTCCGCCGTCATCGGGCTGTCGACTTTGATGGCGAGCGGCACGGTATTGCCGTTCTCGGCGATGTCGGGAAGATCGATCGCGATCTTGCCGCTCTCGGCCGCATTGCCGCCGGTGAATTTGGCGATCTCGGCGTCGGCTTCCGCGGGCGTCGCCGCACCCTCGTCGACGGCGACAAGCGTGAGCGTCATTCCGGCGCCGAGCATTAACGCGCCGCGGCGGGTCAGTGAGGACATTGCAGGGTATACTCCTTAGGCCCCAGGCACTTAAGCATATGTCGTTGTTAATTCAAGCGGAATGCTCGGGACGGCAATCCAACATTTGGCCGATAGCTTACGACCCCAAGCGGTTCTATAAGAGTGCAGGTTACGAGGTGCTTTATGCTGCGAGTCGAGAGCGAACAAGAAGAAGATGGCCGCTGGATTGCCGAAGTGCCCGCACTGCCCGGCGTAATGGCCTATGGCGAGACCAAAGCCGAGGCGGACGCAAAAGTAAAAGCACTCGCACTGCGGGTCATTGCCGATCGCCTGGAAAATGGCGAGCAACTACCCCGTGAACTTGCCGGCGTCTTTGAAGCTGCATGAGTCAGTGGCCGGCCGCTAAAGCGCAGCGTGTTCTTGCTGCCCTGTTACGACGGGGCTGGACAATCAAGCGGCAGACCGGGTCGCACCGCATTCTCCAACGAGCGGGTTCTCCGGACTATGTCTTTGCATTTCACGACGGCGACGAAATCGGCCCCCGCATGTTGGCCAGGATCGCGAGACACACTGGCCTCACCCCAAACGATCTCTAACAATTTCACCGCCCGGCAAAAGGCTCCGCCGGCGCGATATCGGTGAGCCGGAACTGCACGCGCTCCTCGCCCTGGTAGCGGTCGATCGCGAAGGAGCCGGCGGCGTGGACCTGCCGGCCGCGGCTGTTCAGCAGCGCGGTGCCGAGCTTTTGGCCGGCGGCGCGGAATGCGATGGCGTTGACGGCGGCGCCGTCGGCAGATTTCAGCCGCACGCGCATGTGGGCCTGGCCGACTTCCTCGGCATAGGTCACGGTGTGCGCGGGAAGCGCGATGACCGGCTCGGGGTTGCCGGAACCGAAGGGGCCGGCGCGCTCGATCATGGCGACGAGATCGAGATTGGCGCCTGCCGCGCTCACCGCGCCGTCGATCATCAGGCCGCTTAAGCGGCGCGCGCTCGCGACATCGGCGCTCAGCGCTGCTTCAAGGAACGCGCGCAGTTGCGCCAGCGCGCCCTTGCGTAGCGTCACGCCCGCCGCCATGGCGTGGCCGCCGCCTTTGACCAGCAAGCCTTCGGCGACGGCACGGCGCACCGCGCGGCCGATATCGACGCCGGCGATGGAGCGGCCCGAGCCGGTGCCGATGCCGCCCGGCTCGAGCGCGATCGCAAACGCCGGCCGGCCGAATTTCTCCTTCAACCGCGCGGCGACGAGGCCGACGACACCGGGATGCCAGCCTTCGGCGGCGGTGATCACCACTGCGCCTTTCTCCTCGATGCCGAGTGCGGCAAGCGCCTCCGCTTCGGCCTGCGCCAAAGTCTCCTGCTCGATCGCCTGCCGCTCGCGGTTGAGCCGATCGAGCTCGGCGGCGATCCTTGCCGCCTCGATCGGATCGGTTTCCAGGAGCAGCCGCACGCCAAGGTCGGCGCGGCCGATGCGGCCGCCGGCATTGATGCGCGGCCCAAGCAAAAAGCCGAGATGCCAGGCTTCCGGCGGACCGGACAGCCGCGCCACGTCCATGAGACTGACAAGTCCCGGCTGCTCGCGCCGGCGCAGCGCCAGCAGTCCTTTGGCGACGAAGGCGCGATTGAGCCCGATCAGCGGCACCACGTCGGCGACGGTGCCGAGCGCAACGTCGTCGAGATAAGCCAGCAGATCGGGTTCGGGCCGCGCATCGGTCCAAAAACCGCGGGCGCGCAGCTCGCGATTGACCGCCACCACGGTCATGAACACGAGCCCGACCGCGGCCAGATAACCGAGGCCGGAGAGATCGTCGCGCCGGTTCGGGTTGACGATGGCAAGCGCCGGCGGCAGCACCTCGTCGGCCTGATGATGATCGATGACGACGACGTCCATGCCGAGCGCTTTCGCTTCGCTCAACGGCTCGATGCTGGTGGTGCCGCAATCGACCGTCACCAGGAGCGTCGCGCCGCCCGCGGCCAGCGCCCGCACCGCCTCGACATTGGGGCCATAGCCTTCGAACAGCCGGTCGGGAATGTGAATGATCGGCTCGACGCCGCAGTGACGCAGGAAACGCGCCAGCACGGCGGCGGATGTTGCGCCGTCGACATCGTAGTCGCCGAATATCGCAATGCTCTCGCCGCGCATGGCGGCGTCGGCGATCCGCGCGGCCGCCTCCGGCATGGCGGTGAGCACGTTCGGGTCGGGCATCGAAACCTTGATGGTCGGATCGAGAAAAGCGTCGACCGCGCCGGCCTCGACATTGCGGCCGGCGAGGATGCGCGCCAGCAGCTCAGGCAACTCATGGCGCTGCGCGATCGCCAGCGCCCGCGCCGCGCCGCGCTCGTCGAGCCGGTCGCGCCAGGCGCGGCCGGTCGCCGAATTTTCGACGCCGAGGAAGAGGCGATTCTCAGCCATTGGGCGATTGTACACTGTCATGCTCCGCGAAAGCGGAGCATCCAGCAAATGCGAACGCTGTGGATCAATCACAAGCCGCCGCGATTACCGGATCACCCGCTTTCGCGGGTGATGACTGGGTCAATTATTCAAACTTATCGAGCTTCCTGTGCTCGGCCACGATGCGCCGCACCGTGCCACTGGCCGAGCGCATCACCACGGTCTCGGTCTCGATGATGCCGTGGCCAAATCTGACGCCGCGCAGCATGCGGCCGTCGGTGACGCCGGTCGCCGCGAACAGGCAATCGCCGCGCACCATGTCCTCGATCAAATATTTCTTGCGCGGATCCTTGATGCCCATCTTGGCGGCGCGCTCGCGCTTCTCGTCGGTGTCGATGACCAGCCGGCACTGCATCTGGCCGCCGATGCAGCGCAGCGCCGCCGCCGCCAGCACGCCCTCGGGCGCGCCGCCGATGCCCAGATAAATGTCGATGCCGGTCTTGTCGGGCTCGGCGGTATGGATGACGCCGGCGACGTCGCCGTCGGTGATCAGGCTCACCGCCGCGCCGACCTTGCGCACCGCGGCGATGATATCGGCGTGGCGCGGCCGATCGAGGATCATCGCGGTGATGGCATCGGGTTTCACGCCCTTGGCCTTGGCCAGCGCCAAAATGTTCTCGTCGGCAGGCGCGTCGAGATCGACGACGTTCTTCGGATAGCGGGGACCGATGGCGATCTTGTCCATGTAGATGTCGGGCGCATGCAGCATGGCGCCGTGATCGGCCATGGCCAGCGTGGCAATGGCGCCGGGCATATTCTTGGCGCACAAGGTCGTGCCTTCGAGCGGATCGACGGCGATGTCGACCTTGGGCCCGGCCATGGTGCCGACCTTTTCGCCGATGAACAGCATGGGCGCCTCGTCCATCTCGCCCTCGCCGATCACCACGGTGCCGTCGATCGGCAGCTTGCCGAGTTCGCGCCGCATGGCGTCGACCGCGGCCTGGTCGGATTTCTTTTCCGCGCCACGCCCGCGCAAGTGCGCGGCGGCGACCGCGGCGCGCTCGGTGACGCGCGCGATCTCGATGGAGAGTACGCGCTCCAGCGCCGGACTTGCCGGAACAGTCATCGTCGCCATCGTCGTTTCCCCTAGTTCTTCTCGATCCGGATCACTTGCGGCCGGCCCGAGATTACACGGTCGCGGCGCACGGCGACGAGGGCCTTGCGTACCGCATCTTC
>Ga0208044_1001903_pt1 | contig 10773 bp, 7 predicted proteins | sample Sb_taG_8_FD_187712 | JGI IMG/M metagenome (GOLD analysis project Ga0208044, IMG submission 187712) | Peat soil microbial communities from Weissenstadt, Germany - Sb_50d_c_BC metaG (SPAdes) (version 2) | ecosystem: Environmental > Terrestrial > Soil > Wetlands > Peat | place: Germany: Weissenstadt... | reverse complement strand
GCGGCTACATCGGCCTGGAATTCGGCCAGATGTTTCGCCGCTTCGGCAGCGCCGTCACCGTGGTGCAGCACGGCAAGCAGCTTCTAGCACGGGAGGACCCGGACGTCGCCGAGGAAGTTCACAAGGTGCTGCAGGAGGACGGCATCGAGATCCTGCTCCAGACCGAAGCGACCCGCGTGCAGGCTGCCGCTCGCGGCGTCGTCTTGCAGCTGCGCGGCCCGGCAGGGGACCGAACCGTCGCCGGCTCACACCTCCTCGTTGCGGCGGGACGGGTGCCGAATAGCGACGGGCTGAACCTCGGCGCCACCGGCGTGCAGCTCGATGCACGCGGCTTCATCCCGGTGAACGACCGGCTCGAGACGAACGTGGCTGGCATCTACGCCCTGGGGGACGTCAAGGGCGGTCCAGCATTCACACACATCTCGTATGATGACTATCGCATCATCCGTAACAACCTGCTCCGCGGCGGGCAATCGACCACGAGGGACCGATTAGTTCCCTACACCGTGTACATCGATCCACAGCTCGGGCGGATCGGCCTGACGGAACAGGAAGCACGAGCGCAGGGCCGCACGATCCGCGTCGCTAAGATCCCCACGAGTTGGGTGGCCCGTGCCTTGGAGATGGCCGAGCCCCGCGGCGTCATCAAGGCCGTCGTCGATGTGGAGACTCGGCAGATCCTCGGCGCGGCCGTGCTGGCTGTCGAAGGCGGCGAGATCATGTCGATGCTCGAGATCGCGATGATGGCCAAGCTGCCCTACACCGCCCTCGAAGACGGCATCTTCGCACATCCGGCCTTGGCGGAGGGATTGAACATCCTGTTCATGTCTATGGAGAAGTAAAGCTCGACGCCTTAATCGGCCATCGCCCCAGAGGTTCATGGCGGCCCGGAGGGTTGGATTTGGGTCACTGCCCAACCGAGCCGCTTCGACCCCAATTCTACCGCCGTCTCCGGCTCCGATTCTTCGGCGCCAAGGTCACCAGCGATGCCGGACTGCTGGCCTACCGCGAACTCGACGACGCCCTTGATTCGACCCGCACCGTGGCCGGTCAACTGCAAGACGTACCCGTTCACGGGTCGAAGGTGACAAGCGTACAGAGCGGGACCCCGCCTGACCGTTGGCCGCGGGCGTCGTCTCCCTGTAGAATGGCCGTGCGAGGGGGCCGTGGCCGGACCGGAGGGCGGACAGCGTCCCGGCTCGCGGTTGAGATTCCTGCACTCATTTCCACCTAGAAAGTGTCCATCTTTTCGTGCAGGTTACCACTCACCCGGAACCAGGTGGCGTCCTGGTACGCGTTACGCCTGGCGGGTGTGGGAGCCAAAGCCGACGATTACGGCCAGGTGTTCAGAAAAAGACCCAACAGGAGATAGGAAGATGCAAGGGGTCCATCTGGCACGGTTATTGTCAGTCAACGTGGGTCTTCCCCGCGAGATCACGTGGCGCGGTGAGACTGTCTACACGTCCGTGTGGAAGGAGCCAGTGCAGGGACGGCGCCTGGTTCGGCGGCTCAACATTGACGGTGACGCACAGGGTGATCTAGTCGGTCACGGCGGAGAACACCGTGCCGTGTTTGTGTACCAGATGGATTCCTATCACTATTGGCAGCGTGAACTGAAGCGAGGCGATTTCACCTTCGGGCAATTCGGAGAGAACTTCACGGTCGAAGGCCTGGCTGACAGCGAGGTCTGCGTCGGCGATCGCTATCGCATCGGCGGCGCTCTGTTTGAAGTGACGCAGCCGCGTGTGACCTGCTACCGCGTTGGCATACGAATGGATGAGCCCAGGATGGCGGCTTTGCTGGTCGCGCATCACCGCCCGGGGTTCTATTTTCGCGTCCTGGAAGAGGGTGAGGTGGGCGCCGGCGATGAAATCGTCAAGGTTACCGAGGGCCCTGAACGCCTCACGGTCGACGCGGTCGACGCGCTGCTCTATCTTCCCGGACCCGCCCAAGAAGACCTTGAGCGGGCTTTGCGCATCCCGGCCCTGAGCCCGGGCTGGAAGTCTTCCTTTGAGGCTCTTCTCCGGCAGATGACGCAGCCGGGGTCGCGCACAGGGAATGCCGGACTGGCGTCGCCTGACCAGATAGTCACGGCTGTTCCCGGATTCCGGACTCTGAAGGTGGCCGGAATGGATCGCGAGAGCAGCAGTGTGGTCTCGCTGGTGCTGGAGCCGGTGGACGGTCGCCCACTGACCGTCCCTCTGCCCGGGCAGTTCGTGGTGCTGCGACTCCGTCCTAAACCTGACGCGCCTCCGGTCTTGCGCAGCTACTCGCTGTCCGGTCTGCCGGACGCCGGTCGTTATCGCATCACCATTAAGCAGGAGCCGCACGGAATCGCCAGCACCTACGTGAGCACACAGCTTCGTACAGGCGACGTGCTGGATGTCAGCGAGCCCCGCGGCGCCTTCATTCTGCAGCGCGGCGATATTCCTGTAGTGCTGTTGAGCGCCGGCGTGGGTGTGACTCCGGTGATGGCCATGCTCCACGCGCTGGCGGTCCAGGCGTCGCCGCGTCCGGTCTGGTGGATTCATGGAGCACGCAACCGCCTGGATCACACCTTTGCCCGGGAAGCACGCGATCTGCTGGCCAAGCTGCCCCACGCCCGGAGCCACGTCCAGTACAGCCGGCCCGATGCGACTGACCGGCTGGGCGTAGACTACGATGCTGCCGGCCGGCTGAACGTCACGGCCCTCGAAAAGCTGGGTGTGCCCCGCGAATCCGATTTTTATCTGTGCGGCCCTCCGGCTTTCCTTGAGGATATCACCGCCGGGCTCGGCGGTTGGGGCGTGGCCCGTGATCGCGTCCACACGGAGATTTTCGGTTCAGGCGAGTCCATCACGCCGGGTGTGAAGAAGGCGCCGCGCCGGCTACCGCACGCGCCCGCCGGGCCGCCCGGCAAAGGTCCAAGAATTTCATTTGCTCGCGCCGGCCTCACGGTCTCCTGGGATCCCAAGTTCCAGAGCCTGCTGGAGCTCGCGGAAGCCTGCGACGTCCCGGTGCGCTGGTCTTGCCGGACCGGAGTTTGCCATACCTGCGAGTGCGGGTTGATTTCCGGGTCGGTGATGTATGATCCCGAGCCGCTCGAGCCTCCGGCGGCGGGAAACCTGTTGATTTGCTGCTCGCGTCCCCGGGAAGACATGGTAATCGACATCTAGAATACGATGATTGGAAGCAAGGCTCACCTAACCATCGACTCGTAACGCTGGCGGTGCGCGTCCAACTGTCGAGGATTGTATATGCGATCTGATATTGTTTCAGGAGCTGTGTTCCCCGATTACGAGCTTCCCGATCACACGACGAAGCGTCGGAAGCTCTCGGAACTCCAAGGACAACATCCGACGGTTCTCGTTCTCAGCCGCGGAGGTTATTGTCCCAAGGATCGCCGGCAGCATGAAGGACTTCTCCAACTTCACCGTGAGCTCGAGGTAGGCTATTGCCGGCTGGTCACGATTAGCACGGACAACATCACCGAGACGAATGAGTTTCGCTCCGGAGTCGGCGCGAACTGGCCTTTTCTCTCCGACCCGGCGCGCAAGATCCAAAAAGATCTCGACATCGCTGAGTACACCGATCCGGGCCACAATCCGATGATTCCGCACACGATTGTGCTCGAGCCCGGTCTTGTCATTTACAAGATTTACAACGGCTACTGGTTCTTTGGCCGGCCGACGCTGGAAGAGCTCCGGCAGGACCTCCGTGCCGTTACCAAGAAATGCCGGCCGGACTGGGACATCACAACCCCAGAACTCAAAGCGGCGTGGCAGCAAGGCCGCAAGGAACTCTTCTATCCGTACGGCAAAACGTACGCCCAAACTCTCGGTGAACAGGATTAGGCGCTACCCCTGCAGTTCTGGTCTGATTCGTCGAGCCCGGGCAAGGCTCCTTGGCCGCAGAACGCGCTCGTTCGGTCCGACTGCTGCGCGCGTCGGTCCGACAACACCCATGGGCGATGTGACCGAAGCGCGCAAAATCGTCTCGTTAGCCGATTGTGAGGAAGTCAAGCCGGAACTCGTAGGTGCACGAGCTTCTCGAGGCCTGGAGTCGGCTCAAAGACCGCGGGTATGTGGTTACCGGGTCCCAGTTGAAGATAAAGAAGGGCGGGATCGTACTCCGCTGGTCGCAGGTGTCCCTTTCTCTATGCCGGATTCGTTAACGACCGAGATCCAAGGGACAAGCACTTATTCTCGGGCCCGGCGTAGGTAGCAGCCGATCGCGAGAAGGGCTACGGCCCAAAGCACACCGAACTCGAGGGGGGCCCAAGTCAGGCTCAGGGGCATCAGAAGCGCCAGTGCGAAGAAGGTGACACCCAGGACGTAAAAGAGCCCCCAGTAACCGCTGCCCATCATGAAGAACGCCAGCCCGCTCAATACGGCTGAGGTGGGGTACTGGATCAGTGCATCCCACCGTTCCGGACCTGCCGCACCGCGCCCGAGCACCTGGAATCCGATCATGAGACCGCGTGCCATCGCGCTGATCGCGTAGGCGACCAGGTAGCCGATCCAGATCAACCAAAGTTGCCGCTCGGTCGCGTTTGCAGGAAGCAGGCGTAGTGCTTGCCCTCCAGCGACCGCCGGCTCCAGGCCTCGTACTCGGCCTCCCAGGCGGCCTTCAGCCGGGTCACCGTCGTAGCGGAGAGCCCCGGTGCGTCGGGGCCGAGCAGGGCCTCCAGGGCGTCGGTGAAGTCGCCGGTGCTGACGCCCTTGAGGTAGAGCCAGGGGATCAGGTCGTCCAGGCTCCTGGTCTTTCGCAGGTAGGGCGGCAGGATGGCCGAGGTGAACGCCCTCTCGCTCGTGTGCGGGGCGGCGATCCCGGACCCGAGGTTGCTTGACCTCGACGGGGCCGAGGCCGGTCAGGACGGTCCGCTCGGGCAGGTGGCCGTTAGGGACGACCTGCCGGCGGCCTGCCTGGTCCCGTAGGTGGGCCCGTGCGTCGAGGTATTCGGCGACCTCGGCCTCGATCGCCTGAGCGAGCAGGGAGCGGGCTCCCCGTCGAAGGATGTCGGTCAGGGGGTCGTTGTCGGGCGTCGATGGCCCGGCGATGGGCAGCGGTGTAGACTCATCCACGGCGGCGTACTCCTCGGCCACGTCGGCCGGTTGGTGGTCTGGCGATTCACCAAGGGTACGCCGCCCTCCTCAGCTCCTCATCCACAACTTCCGGTTATAGCCCGACCAAGCCGGACGACGCGCGCACCCACGCGACGGAGCCGAAACCCCTCGACATCAAGAACTTGAGACGACGGAACTTCAGTGTCGTTTCTGACGGCGCTCGATGAGAATGATCTGTCACTGAAAGCGCGCGCCTGGGCGAGCGGGTCCGCTGGCCAGGGCGGCTTCCCAGCGGATCGCGTTCGCCCGCAGACGACTGAGAGCCGGGACCGAGAAAAGGTTCTGACCCTCAGATTTCTCTAACCCGGTCCGATGTCATCGCCAGTTCAGGACACGGAATACCCCTTGCCGCTGCTGGATTCGCTCCGGTAAAGCCAGCAACTGGTCGTGATACACGCTCAAGAGCAGACCCAAAACAAAGAGCGTGCCGCCTCCGGCAATGATGAAGATCGCGATGGCGTTCAAGTGGCTCCAGGGGACGTAGATCAGTAGGGTCAAGAAGTACAGGATCGTCAGCGCCGTGCCGATCAGGGTCGTCGATTTGAGCTGGAACAGGAAACCCGTGGTCAACAGCATCACCGCCGCAATCAGGAACCCCAGTTCGTTCAACCAGACGAAATGGTCCCGGCTGCGGTCGATCAGCGTCGCCACCGCCAGGGGGGCGCCGACCAGCAGGGCGCCCAGGAACAAGCTGAGGCTCACCAGATCGCTCTGCCGTTCCTGCTCGCGATACCAGCCGACGTGTCCCGCCACCAACAGCAGCAAGCCGACCGACACGCTGAAGATCTCCAGCTTCTGCCACTCACTCAGCTCACTTAACACGGTCATGCCCAGAAACGTGAGTGCCGCCTGGCCGATGGCGGTCACCACATACCAGCGCCGCCATGCGGCGTGCCGCACAAGGGCCAGGGCCAACAAACTGATCGCGGTCAGAACGGCCAGCAGGCCGACGTTCCCCCACTCGATCTGTTTGGTGGCGAGACGGCTCAAACCCAGTAACAGCGCTGCCACGAACGACAGGGACAGCAGCGTATTGCCGCTCTGGAAGGCCGCACCCGCCAGCGGACCGGCGGCGAAGCGCTTCAGCAGGGCGAAGCGGTAAACCACCAGCAACCCCAGGCCAACGAGGGCGAACGCCAGCGTGTAGAACTCGGCAGGCACTCCCAGGTAAGTCAGCAACTGCCAGACCGCCCCGCACGCCATCGCCGCGGAGAGATGGATCGTCCACACCTGCCGCTGCATCACGGTCGCCAGGACGTAGAACACGGTCGCTTCCGCACAGAACAGGGCCAGCACCAGATTGAGCGGCTGTTGCTTGACGAGGGAGAACCCTTCCACGGCCGACGCCAGGCTCGACACAAGCATGACGGCGGTTGCGGCGTGGCTGACCCAAACGAGCGCCTGTTCCTCGGGCCGGCCGCGGTAAAAGCGGGCCGCCACCAGGTAGGCGACGGGCAGCAGCATCAGCCACGGGGCGTGTGCTTGCCAGGTGTCCAGGCCGAGCGCCGCCAGGAGCGCCGTCGCCCCGACCAGTGTGGCGGCCGCCGTGGCGAAGAAGTAAACCACCGCCAGCCGGGGTTGGCTGTCCCGGTAGATGTGCGCCCCGACGCGGCACGACAGGGCCGTCAGCAGCATGGCCCCGACATACGTCCAGGCCGGCGCCGCCAACTGCCAGACGCTCTTCAGGTCGTGGCTGAGAGCCCGGAAGTACACCAGCACGCCGAGCGCCACCGCCAGCAGGGGAAGAAGCACGCCGAGAACGGGGAACGCCTTCGTGTACCGGCTGTCGTTCAAAATCGTGGCCTGTGATAGGTTCGCGACGAGTGCGGTCACGGCCAGCACGGTAATCCACGCATCCATGCCAGCGGTGATGCCCAGCAGTTGCAGGCCCAGCACCAGGGACCATAGCAGCGTACCCGCGGCGATATGGACGTAGACGCCGACGTGTCGCACCACCACGTCGGAGTAGATGTAAGCGTAGGTGCCGGCAACCACCAGCGCCAGCGCCACCCAGCGCAGCTCGCCCACGATCGGCGACGGTGTGGCCTCCCACCTCCGATACAGGTCCTGAAAGACCGGTTGATACAGCCAATCCCCCGCGACCTCGGCGCCGAGGACGAGCAACAAGCCCGCTGCCAGCAGCGCGTGCCCGGACCAGAAAAAGGCCAGTCCGAAACGCCGACGGCCGAACGGCCCGTCCTGCTCCGGGAAGGCTCGCTCGGTGTGGATGGCCAGCAAGCCCAGCACGACCAGCAGTGTGGCCGGAGAGGTGATCTCCCAGAACTTCTGGGGCGAGGGGGGCAGGTCCGCCAGCACCAGGAGCCCGGTCAACGTCAAGCCACATGTAAAGATGTAGACGAACAGCTCGTCGCCCAGCACCAGGGCGGAGGCGGCGTAGAGGGCACTGATGACCAGGGCCGCCGCCCACAGATGACCGTCGAGCGTGATGAGATGGTTGGCGTGGTAGTACCACAGGTTCAGCGGCATGATGAGGCAGGCGATTAGCGTCAGGGCCCGGCCGGCCAACCGGTAGCGGGTCGCGCGAAGCACCCACCAGCCGATCGCCAGCAGGACAGCGTTGACGACGCCGAAGCCCACCGCGACGACGGGCGCCGTGAAGTACTCGTTGACCCACAGCAGGATGACCAACCCCACCACCATCAAAGCCCCACCAAACGCCAGCAGCATCTGGATGTTGCGCGGGTCGAGCAGGATGTCCAGCAGGTTTCGCCGCGGCCCCGGGATCGGATGGACCGGCTCTGCCACGGGCTCTTCCCCGGCCTTAGCGCTCGACCCCGCCGGCAGGGATTCCGATAGCTCCTCGGGTGTCAGCCGGCGTTCCAGAATCGCTTGTCGCTCACGTACTTCCGTCAAGAAGGCATGAGACTGTGCCGGGGACAATCGTCCCTCGTCAGCGAAACGGCGAACTTCGTGTCGGAGATGGGTCAAATAACGCAACGAACGGGACGCCGGGGACTCGAAGGCATGGCCTTCGGGCAGCCCCGTGTCCGTGGGGGCCGTCAGTCCCTTACTCCGAGCCGCCGCCCACTGCTTACGCTTGGCCTCGTACAGGCTCCGGATCGCCTCAAGTGACTTCGGCTGGAGGGCCCTCTGTCCCTCCCAGGTCGTGAAGCGCTCTTCGACAAAGTCCAGCGACCGCAATAGGTCATCCCATTGCTCGTCCGGGGGCAGGTGCACGAGGGGCATAATCGCACCTTTCCTTTCAAGAAAGCGTGTACCGATCAGGCAAGGCACTCACTCTCACTGTTGCCCCGAAACCGGAACTGTAACGCGGCCGCGTGACTAGGAGCCTGTCCGAGTATTCGCCTGTGCTCCCGCATTGCCCCTGGGTTTCGCTGGGCCTTGGCCTTTTCGGCCACGGCCCCCGCGCTCGGCGCGCACTATCCCCCCCTCAACTCGTCGCGGCGCTGCAGGAGCGGCGCCAAATCTTCAGAAGATTGTGGGTCAAGCAGATCAGTTGCCACTCGGCCGACACCTTCTCCAGTCCTCGTAACAAAAACTTGCGGATTCCCCGCGCGGATTTGATCTGACCGAATACCGGTTCGACGATGTGCTTGCGTGCCGCGTAGAGAGCCTTGCCTGTCGCCGAACGGAGTTTCTGCTGCATCTTTTCCTTCACGCTCGCTTCGGCCGAGGGCGTGGCCGCTTCGGATTGAACCGGTGGTTCGTGGTGCTTCTGTCGACCGGTGGCAAGGTGCGGGTCCATGCCCAGCTTCTCCAGCCCCTCGACCGCTTCTTTGCTGAAGTAGCCGTTGTCCGCCGTATTGGGAATCGGCACGGGCGTGCCGTCTGTCCCCTTCGGTCGCTCGATCCCTGCCGCGTCCAGGTTGTCCAGGGCCGCTTGCGCCATCGGGACGGCCTGCTCCTTGTCATTCGCCGCGTTGGTCGTTTCCGCCGCCACGATGATCTGTTCCGCGCCGTCCACCACCGCTTGACCGTTGTAGGAATAATCGAATCCCTTGTTGCTCTGCTTCATGATCTTCGCTTTGGGGTCGGTGAAGTTCGTTTGCGCCTTGTCCTCGGGGGTCGGGTCGATGGGAGCGGGTTCTTTACCCCGGCGCTGGCGGCCTTCGGCTTCACGCTTGGCTTGTTCCTCGTCACGGCGGTGCTGTTCTTCTTCCGCCTTGGCGAGGGCCTCGGCTTCCAGACGCGCCTTCGCCTCCTGGATCTTCGCCAACCGTTCCTCACGCCGCTTCAATTCGTCGGGTAACTCGTCGCCACGGCGGCTTCCCAGCGCGGCGTCTTGCTCGGCGTCAATTTGTTCGGCTTGCTTCAGCAATTGCTCGATCTCGGCTTTCAGCCGGTTGATTTCCTTGTTCATGTACCCGTAACTCATCGCCTTGTGCCGCGAAGCATTCGCCCCCATCTTCGTCCCGTCGGTGGACAGATTCCCAAGCTTGACCATGCCCATCTCGCCGGCCAGGCGCAGCACCTCAAGGAACAGGGGCCGAAACGCCCCCAGATGGATCTTGCGAAAATCGCTGATCGTCCGAAAGTCAGGCGGATCGATACCGACGATGGCTCGAAAGGCCAAATTGCGTTCGCAGGCAGCCGCGATCCTGCGGCTGGAGCAGACTCCCACGGAGTAGGCGTAGACCAGGAGCGTGACCATCATGGTTACGTCGAAAGGCGGTTGGCCGCGCAGCTCTTGGGCGTAATACTGGTGGAAGGCCGAGAGGTCGATCTGCGGGATGAGATCCAGGAGGAAGAACACCAGGTCGTCTTCGGGCAGAGCATCTCGCGGTGATACCGGCTCTTGGCTGCACTGCTGGGCGTCCCAGTCGCGGTACTTCTTGTGTCGATCGTCCATGATCCGGCTCCTCCGTGGTGAATCAGGGCCCTGGAATTGGCTCGAAGGAGCATTTTGCCCGAATCGACTCAGCCTGTACAGATTGATCGCTCATGGACGGACCTGGATAGGGATTCCCGGACAGGCTCCTAGGGCCTTATGCTAGTTCGCGCCTCTGTACAGAATGTCCTCTGATGGTTATGGGGTGGGGAGAGGCACATCCCCTCGGCCCCATCAGAGGACTTGACCATGTTACCCAGCTTCGAAGACTTCTGCACCTGCATGTACGTCCTCGTCGATGACCTCTGGAAGCAGATCGCCCCCTTGTTTCCGCCGCCCCGGCCCGGCGCCGCAGTGCTCCGACAGCGAGCTGTTGGCCATGGCCCTCATCGGCGAGTGTCGCGGCTGGGACCTGGAGACCGAGTTGCTGAGCCACTTCCGCGACTATCGCCATCTCTTCCCCCGACAATCCACCCAGAGTCGCTTCAACCGCCGCCGCCAGCTGATGCAGGCCTTCGAGCTGATGCGGCACCTGGTCCTGCGGGTGCTCGACCTGGCCCAGGATCGCCAGTGCGTCATCGACAGCCTGCCCGTCCCCGTCGTGCAGTTCCACCTGGTCCCCGGCTCGACGGGCGATTGGGACGAGCATGGCGCCGCCTACGGTAAGGTGCCCGGGGTCAGACCGTAGGATGCCCGGGGTCACGGCAACCAGCTCGAGCTTTGGGCAGCGGCCACGAAGCTGCCAATGTATCAAGCCGCGATCGATGTTTGCCATCGCCTTGGCTGCGAGGTTCCCTGGACTGGGCGCTGCTGAAGATCTCCTCGCTCAGCGTGCGGTCACACCGGGGCCAACGTCAT
>Ga0208044_1001901_pt1 | contig 10787 bp, 7 predicted proteins | sample Sb_taG_8_FD_187712 | JGI IMG/M metagenome (GOLD analysis project Ga0208044, IMG submission 187712) | Peat soil microbial communities from Weissenstadt, Germany - Sb_50d_c_BC metaG (SPAdes) (version 2) | ecosystem: Environmental > Terrestrial > Soil > Wetlands > Peat | place: Germany: Weissenstadt... | reverse complement strand
CGATCCGTACCTGTCAGCCGCAGCCGCGGCTGCTGCCTTAGCCGGACCTCTGCACGGCGGCGCCAACGAAGCCGTTCTGATCATGCTCGACGAAATCGGCTCCAAGGCGAATGTCCCTGCCTACATCAAGAAGATCAAGGAGGGCAAGGGCAAGCTGATGGGCTTTGGCCACCGCGTCTATAAGAACTACGATCCGCGCGCCAAGATCATCAAGTGGACGGCGGAGAAAGTATTCGCGGTCACGGGCGGAAATCCCAAACTTGATATCGCGCTGGAACTGGAGCGCATCGCCCTTGAGGATGAGTATTTCGTCACCCGCAAACTGTATCCCAACGTGGACTTTTACTCGGGGATCATCTATCAGGCCATGGGCTTCAGACCGGAAATGTTTACCGTGCTGTTTGCCATCCCGCGCACCTCAGGCTGGCTGGCGCAATGGCAGGAACTGGTCACTGATCCGGAGCAGAAGATCGCGCGTCCACGGCAGGTCTATACCGGACCCGACGTGCGGCAGTTTGTGCCGCCGGAAAAACGCGCGTCGGTACTGAGCGCAACGCGTTAGAACCTGGTGCCTTGGGATGCCTGGCAGACTTCGGTCACCGGCGTCCCCCGGGCGTCGCGTCCATCCTAAGTCTGACGAATGCCCCGCCCCAAGCTTGGGCGGGGCGTTCGCCGTTCATTCAGTAACTAGCCCCTCTTGCCCTGGGGGTGCGGAAGAAGTGTTTTCTGTGCCGCAGTCTGACCGCAGCGGCTAAACAGATTGATGAAAAACTAGTCTGGGGTGCAAAAAGCTCACCTCGGGCGCTAAAGCGCGAACATGTTTTCAACGACTTACGGCACGACTAAAGTCGTGCCCTTCCCAAAACCGCCCGAATCCGAGTTTTTCCGCAGCCTGTAAAGCCGCACTCAAAACAATGCAGTTACCGCAGCGCTGAAGCGCTGCGCGTGAGAATTCGGTCGTCCCTCCGGGACTTGAATCATTTTTCTTCACTTTTCCCAGCGCTGAAGCGCTGGGCTAAGCTCGGACGCCCCTCCGGGGTTGGATTCTCGTGCATCCCGTTCCACTGGGTTGACCGAAGACGAGTTCTCACGCACACACTGAAGCGCTGCGCCACCCAAAATCAAGTGCTAGATCGACTTCTTCCGCAAGCTTCCAGGGGGTGAAGAGCTACTTCGGCGGCGGGCACCCTCAGGTGAGTATGGAGTCGTCGAGCCGTTTGCGGCGGAAGTCGGCGACTTGCTGCACGAAGGCCATGACCAGCGGATGCGGATTGTCCTCGCGCGACGAAAGTTGCGGTTGGAATAACGTCGCGATGTAAAACAAGTGCGCGGGCGATTCGATGGCGCGGCATTCTTCGTTGGAGCCGCGGGCTACGACCGGAAATCCCGCTTCCATAGCCATCCATTCGAACTCGGGGTTCATTTCGTAGTTGCAAAAGAATTCTTCCTCGATCGTTTCCTTTCCGTAATGCGCCGCGAGATAGGAGCCGGGACGGAGGCGAATCTGGCCGATTTTCCCGGAGAGCTTGGGCGCGTTCGGATCGCGGTTGGGAACGGCGCAGGCGACGGGATAGATGACGATGTTCTTGGCGTGGGGATCTTCTTCGGCGGTGGTGGCGTCGTGGACGCCGAGCACGTTGCGGGCGCATTCGATGAGCGTGTACTGAAAGCCGCCGCAGGTGCCGAGAAATGGCCGGTCGTGGACGCGGGCGAACTCGATGCCTTTAAGCATGCCGTCGAAACTCTTGTAGGGGCTGCCCGGGGAGGCCCACAGGCCATCGAAGGAATCGAGGGTGGCGGCGGCTCCGCGCTCGAGGAGCGAAGGCGTCGGAAGCCAGGCTGATTCCACTTTGAGTTGGAGCTTCCGAGCCGCGTGCTGGAGCGAATCGTTGGTCGCGTGATGGGAACGGAATTCGGGATTGAAGTCGCCGAGAATACCGATCCGGAGGGGTTCGCTCACAAGGGACATTCTAAATTAGCGGTTCACCCCTGGCGTTGAGCAGTTAGCTACTGGGTTCGGAAGTGAGGACGCTTTTCAGCCCTGGGCTTGATCCAAGAGCTTATGCAGCTGTTGTTTCACAGTTGGCCACTCCGCAGCTACGATCGAGTAGCGCACCGAGTCGCGAGGGATGTAGTCGGCGGCCATGCGATGGGCTCGGAGGATTCCTTCGAACTTTCCGCCGATGCGTTCGAGCGCGGCGCGGGAACGCCGATTACGCGCGTCCGTGTGAAAGCAGACACGGAACACTTGCCACGCTTCGAAGGCATGCGCCAGCATGAGCAGCTTAGCTTCGGTGTTGGCCGATGTCCGGATGGCTGAGCGCGTCAGCCAGGTATAGCCAATCTCACAGGCGTCGGGGACTTGGCGGCCGTCACGCGCGTGGCCCGGCGGCCACGACCATCGCTCCAGGTTGAAGAAGCGGGTCGATCCGATGACTACGCCGTCATCTGCGCGGACGGTCGCGAAGGACACGGCGCTGCCAGCATCCCGCCAGGCGTGGGCGGTGTCAACGTAGCTGGCAGCCTCGGCTTTGCCTTGCGGGACGGGACTCCACCGATAGAGGGAGGAGTCGACTGCCGACGCGGCTACCAAGCCGTCGACGTGGCGATGGTCAAGCGGTTCGAGACGAACGTGCTTGCCGGCCAGCAAGAGATCTTCTGTTCTCATGGTTCTCAGTTGCCGGTTCTCAGTTGCCGGTTCTCAGTATGCTGGTTCCCAGTATGAATGAGACCGCGAGACGGCGGCAATGCGGGGAGAGAAAATTGGGGGCGAGCTAGGCTCGCCCCCGGGTGGTGTTAGGCTGCTGCGGTTCTTTTGGATCGGCCAGACCGCGCAGATCCAGTTGACTGTGCGGCAGGTCTTCCGGTAAGCGCTGCCTCTAACGGGACTCCATCGGGACTGCCAAGTCCGGTGCATGGATCCCATCCCGGACCTGCGCTAAAGGCGCCGTTGTTGCCTTCAGTTATGTCGTGAAATCCCGCTGCTTCTACCGCTTGCGCGTAGATTAACGGGTTCACGAAGCCGATCGGTTTCCCCATCTGTTGATTGATTCGCGCTACCAGCGCGGCCCATAAAGGAGCCACCGCACTGGTGCCCCCGACGACTTCGGTCTCGCCATCGACGAGAATGTTATAGCCGGTGTTGGGGTCGGCATCGCCGGAGACGTCCGGTACGCCTCGTCCGCCACCCTCGACTGTGGGCGCCGGGACATCGAAGCCGTTTTGCCAGGTTGGAAGCGGGAAAATGTCGCTTACACCGCCGCCCGTTGCTCCTCCATTGGGTTGGTCGTTCCACACGGTCTCGTTGACAATTTGTTCGTTCGAAGCTTGCAGTGTGGTGCCACCGCAGGCCAGTGCGAAAGAACTGGAAGCCGGGAAATCAACGTGGTTGTTGCCGTCGTTGACTCCATCCGAAGAACCATTGTCACCGGAGGCGACGCAGACGGTTACACCCATGGCCGCGGCCGCTTGAAAAGCGTCGTTGAAGTTGCTGAGTGCCTGAGATGTCCATTGCGATTCGGCAGCGCCCCAGCTTATGGAAATGACCGAGGGCTGATTGGTGCTGTCGTGTACGGCGGTGGTGATGGCGTCAAGAAAACCCTGATCCGTGTTTGGGGCAAAATAGACGACGATCTTCGCCGCCGGAGCAATCGCGCCCGCGACTTCAATGTCGAGCATCACTTCGGCGTCGGCACTGTTCGGATTGGTGGGACTGTTGGTGCCTCCATCGACGGATACGGAGATGACTTGCGGCTCGTTGATGTTGAGCGAGCTGAAATAGTTGCTCAGGTCATCGAGCTGAAAGCCTCCACCTAATTCAATGATCCCGATACACTGGCCCGTGCCGTCACCGGCCGGGTAGTCGTAGATTTGCGCCACTTCATTGGAATCATACGATCTGGTAGAGACGCCGGCCTTAAGCCCGCCGGTTGACGGCAGGCGCCTGAAATGCGGTTCTGCCTGCGGCCGGTTGTCGAGTCCAAACACTCCCGTGATGATGTCCGCATACTCGGCTGGCACGCTGATGGCGCCGACCCGGCCGCGGAAATTTCCCTTGGGGTGGCTGAACTCTTTGAGTTCCACGTGGAAGGCCTTTTCGAGACTGCTTACGGTTCCCGACAGCATCACGGTCCGGCGCGCGAATTCCGTGCCGGTTTCGTGAACCTTGAGGCCGAATTCCTGGGCGAACTTCTTAATTTGGCTGAGATCGGCAGGATCGGCGCCGTGGGCGTTCTCGTACTCGACGCGCGACATTTGCTTGAAACCGGGTTTTTCCAGGGCAGTTCCTAATTCTCGATGCTTTACCCCCGATTTAGGGCGAAGTCGTATTGAGACTTCAATGGTTTGGTCCGGATGCGAATTGCGGATCAGGCGGGCACCACGGACGGGCTGGCGTTCAGTGCCTGAAAGAGTGTTGAATTTTCGTGCGGATGTCACAGACGCTCCTTCGTTTCGGGGGAACAGAGCGGCCAGGGACTAATCGCGACAGGAAGTCGCGCGGATAGGGACTTTCAGGGTCGTCCCGCCGTTCAGATGGGCCCGAAACTCGATCAGCATATCAAAAGAATGAGAGCTATTAATGCAGAATCGGGCAAATAAATGGAAATGGCAGGTGCAGTTTTTCCCAATTTGGAACTGATTTAGAACCATTGAGTGCCCTTGGTCCGTCGCGAAGGCTGGAGAGCGAACTGAACGCGTGACTTTGGTAATCGCGGAGCGGGGGTACCGCGTTGCTGGTGCAGAGGGCGAATCCTAGAATCAAGGAGGGACTCTCTGTCCCAGAGCCGCGTTGTAAGACCGCCCATGCCGGAAAATCCTAATCGTGCCGAAGTAGCCCGCCGGGTAGAAAAGGCGGAGAAGCTTTTACAGAAGGGGAAAACGGCCGACGCGCTGGCGGAATACCTACAAATCCTGGAAAGCGATCCGCAGAACGACAATGTGCGGCAGGTGGCGGCGGACCTGTGTCTCTCTTTAAACAAGGGGGCGCAGGCGGTGCGGCTGCTGGGAGAATTGTTTGAGAGGCAGGTGGCGTCAACGGACGCGACGCGAGCGAGCCTGACCTACAAGAAGCTGGCACGCTATGCTACCCCGACATGGGAACAGAAAGTGCACTTTGGACAACTGCTGGAGCATTCGAACAAAAAGCTGGCCATCGGGACGTATGAAAATGCGCTGGAGGATTTGCAGCGGCAGGGACACAAAGAAGAAGGGTTGCTGGTTTTGCGGCAGATTGTGAGCCTGGAACCATCGCAGCAAAACCATTTGCGGGTGGCGGAATGGGCGGCGGAACTGGGCGAGCACGTCCTGGCGGCGCAGTCCTTTTTGCAAATGGCGGAACTGATGGAAACTTCGGGTGGAAACGCAAGCCCGTGGTTTGAGCGGGCGTACACGGAGAATCCGACGGATTCGAAGATCGCATTGGCCTATGGCAAGAGCCTGCTGTCGCGGGGTGAGGCGGGGGCGGCGATTTTTATTTTCGAGCCGCTGGTGCAATCGGGAGATGCATCGCTGGAGCTGCGCGATCTGTATGCGCAGGCGCTGTTGGTGGCGGAGCGGTGCGTGGATGTTGAGCCGCTGGTCTGGCAGATGTTCGAGCAGAACCCGGCGCGCTTGCACCAGGTGGTCAGCCTGATCGGAAAGATGATCGATTCCGAACTGGATGCGGAGGCGGTGGCGCTAGCGCGGAAGCTGGAAGCTTTCCAGCGGCGGCGTGGGGAACGACGATCGTTCACCACGACGATGCAGGAACTACTGGCATCGCACCGTCCGTCGGCGGAAATGCTGGAGTTTCTGGCGGAGCTGTTCAATGCATCGAACCGTGAAACCGACTACGCCCAGGCGCTGCTGAAGCTGTTTGATCTGTATTGTGTGAAGCACGATTACCAGAAAGCGGGAGAGTGTCTGGACCGGGCGGCGGAAGTGGATCCGTACGAGCCGGGACATCAGAAACGGCTGGAGGCGCTGCGGGGCAAGATCGACGATCAGCGCTTCCAGGCGATCGCATCGCGGTTCGCGCCGGCCAAGAAAGAAGAGCAGGAAGCTGAAGTTAAGGTCCAAGAACCGACGTTGGGAGCAGCCGCGCTGCAGGATCTGATGCTGCAAGCCGAGATTCTGGTGCAGTACGGGATGCGCTCGAAGGCGATCGAGCGTTTGCAGCGCATTCACGAACTGTTTCCGCATGAGGAAGAACGCAACCAGGAGCTGCAGAAGTTATACATTTCGGCCGGCATCCAACCAAAGTATGCCAGGTCGGTGACGACGGCGGCGGCGGCGGCGGCGAGTGTCGATCAGGCCGGGTTGGCGGCAGCGGCGGCGGCGGCGAGTGTCGATCAGGCCGGGTTGGCAGCGGCGGCGAGCGAGGCGGCCGACGTCAGCAGTCTGGCGAAAGTGGCTGAAATCACGCGCACGCTCTATCGCCAGGGAAATGCGGAAGGAGTTTTGAAGACGGCGGCGAACGAAATCGGCGCGAACTGGCGGACTGCGCGCTGCATTGCGGCCTTGCGCAAACCGGGCCTGCCACCTTCGAGCGTGCAGGAATATCACATGGAGGGTCTGATTCCGGCGAGTTCGGCGGCGCTGGTCAGCCTGGTGGAAACGCTGCAGGATCTGGCGGTGGCGCGAGGCACGGTGACGATCGGCGATGCGATAAACGCTCCGGAGTTAATGGACGTGCGCAGCGCAGTCGAAGAGTTGCAGATCGAATCGCTGCTGGCTCTGCCGCTGGCCGAAGGCAATGACAATAGCAACGACCAGATCGGAGTGCTCATCCTGACCCAGAACTCCGGCCGGGCGTGGCAGCCTACGGAGGTGCTGGTGATCCGGACGTTGAGCGACCAGGTGTTGATCGCGCTCAACAACGCCGGGCTGCGGCGGCTGGTGAAGAATCTTTCCGTGACCGACGAGAAATCGGGGTTGCTGAAGCGGGCTTCGTATCTGGATCTTCTCCAGGCGGAAACCCGGCGCGGGTTGCAGCAGGGGACGGCGGTGACGGTATTGCTGATGCAGTTTGGACGGCGTAACGCGCTGATCAAGGAGTATGGCGAGGCGGCGGTGACGGCGGTGATGGAGCAGATCGGACAGCGGATTTCGGCGAACATCCGGACGAACGATCTGGCGTTCCGCTACGAAGCGACGACGGTTGCGCTGGTGCTCGGCGACACGGGCGAAAAGGAAGCGTTCCTGGCGGTGGAGAAATTGCGGCGGCTGCTCGTGGAAGTACGTTTCCCGGGTAAGGACCAGGGAGTCGAGTTCAGCGCCGGCCTGGCGCAGGCGGTGATGCGGCAGCATTTTGATCCGGTGGACATTGTGACCGAAGTGGCCAACCGCGCCGATCACGCGCTGGAGTTGGCGGTGGTGCAGGGCGCGGGGAAGATTGTGAGTCAGGCGCCGCAGTTTGCGGCATCGGCGGCCGTGGCGTAGGCTTCACCGCCGAAACTCCGAGAACGTCCAAACCTTCAACGCAGAGTACGCAGAATACTACGCGGAGTTCGCGGAGAAAATCTTGGCGGATCCTTTTGGATTGCCGCCCTGCGTCCTTCGATTGACGCGAGCCCAAACTGTTTAGCGAACAGCGAACGACCAACGACTAACGACCAACGACTGCCCCTCCTGCTAAACTCACAAGCAACCATGTTGAAACCTGGAGACATTGCCATCGTCAGTGGGGCGCGCACGCCCTTTGGGCGCTATTGCGGGAAGATCAAGGATTACACGGCGCAGGAACTGGGCGCGGTAGCCGCGAAGGCGGCGATCGAGCGGGCGGGGATCGACGCGAAGGATTTCGATCATGCCGTGTTCGGCAACGCGCAGCAGACTTCGGGCGACGCGCTGTATGGAGCGCGGCATGCGGCGTTGCGGGCGGGATTGCCGATTGAGACTCCGGCGCTGACCGTGAATCGGCTGTGTGGATCGGGGATGCAGGCGATTGTCAGCGCGGCGCAGATGATCCAGACCGAAGAAGCGAAGGTGGTGCTGGCGGGCGGGATGGAATCGATGTCGCAGGCGCCGTTTGTGATCCGGGGGCGCGATGGCTTCACGCTGGCTCCGGGCGGGAAGCTCGAAGATTCGCTGATGGTGGCGCTGCTCGATACTTATTGCGGACTTTATATGGCGAATACCGCGGAACTGTATGCCGAGCAGCAGGGGATCACACGGCAGACGCAGGATGAGTTCGCGCTGCGCTCACAGCAGGCGGCCGATGCGGCGTATAAGGCGGGGCGCTTGCAGGAAGAGCTCACGCCGGTGCCGCTGCGGAATTCTAAGGGCGAGGCGACCGGAGAGATGCTGGCCGAGGACGATCACCGGCGTCCGCAGACAACGATGGAGGGCCTGGCGAAGCTGCGCGCTGCGTTTGGCAAAAATGGGACGGTGACGGCGGGGAATGCTAGCGGGATTGTGGATGGCGGGGCGGCTGTTGTCGTGATGTCGCTGGAGCAGACGCAGAAAAGGAATCTGACTCCGCTGGGACGGATTGTGAATTGGGGGATTGCGGGCGTCGAGCCGAAGCTGATGGGGCGCGGTCCGGTTCCGGCGACGAAGATTGCGCTGCAGCGCGCGGGGCTGACTTTGGATTACATCGATTTGATCGAAGTGAACGAGGCGTTCGCGGCGCAGTATCTGGCGGTGGAGAAAGAATTGGGACTCGATCGCGAGAAAGTGAACGTGAACGGCGGAGCGATTGCGCTGGGGCATCCGCTGGGAGCGACGGGGACGCGGCTGGTGATCACGCTGCTCTATGAGTTGCGGCGGCGGAAGAAGAAGTACGGGCTGGCTACGGCGTGTATTGGCGGCGGGCAGGGGATTGCTATGGTGGTGGAGAGCTTTCAGTGACGATTGCGGTTGTGGAGGCGAATGGCGGAATCGCTCAAGTGTTGAGTTCTATTGCTCAACTACTGTGGCCCATCGTTGCCTTGATTCTCGCCTACTGGCTTTTACCCGAATTGAAACAGATCCTGCACCGGATAAGCGAATCAAGAAATCTGAAGGTGAAATGGGGTGATAAGGAACTCAGCGTCCAAGAAGCGGCGGACAATCTTCAGAGAGTGGTCGGATCGCTGATAGAAACAGAGGCCGCGAGAGGTTCTGCGCAGGACAAGGGAATCGCGACTGACACAACAACCTCAAAGGTCATAGCCGCTGGGAAAGGGGTGTCATCAGTGGTGCCGCCGGACGATCAGCTATCGGAAGTGGCGCGAGTCGCAGCTAGCCCATTACCGAGACGGATATTGTGGGTCGATGATAAACCGGAGGGAAACGCGCTTGAGATGGCAAGTTTGAAGGACCGGGGTGTTCAAATTGACGCGGCGCTCAGCACTGAAGAGGCTCTCCGGCTCTTCGAGCCTCACAAATACGCTCTAGTCGTCACAGACATGTATAGGCGGGAAGAGGGAATCAAGAATGCCGACGCTGGCATCGATCTGCTGAAAGAGTTGCGCTCGATTGATCCGAGCGTGGTGGTGATTGCTTATTGTGCCCCTGCCAGCGTAAGGGGATACGGGTCCTTTTTTCTAAAGGAGGGCGGAAACGCGATAACGGCTTCGCCTATCCTTCTGTTTGAACAACTAAATCGGTACCTGCCAAGGGCCTGAGACGCTTGCGCCGTGAATGAGGTCTGTGGAGAATCCAAATGAATATCAAAAAAGTTGGCGTTCTAGGTTGTGGTCTGATGGGTTCCGGCATCGCGCAGGTCTGCGCTACGGCTGGATTCGACGTTACTGTGCTTGAAGTCGAGCAGAAGTATCTTGACAAGGGCTTTGCCGGAATTGAGAAGTCGCTGGCTAAGTTTGCCGAGCGGCCGGTGGAGAAGGGTGGGATCACTCCGCAGCAGAAGGACGAGATTCGGGCGCGGCTGAAGGGCGTCACTTCCAAAGAGGAGCTGGCCGATTGCGATATCGTCATCGAGGCCATCATCGAGAACGTTGAGGAAAAGAAGAAGATGTATGCGTCGCTCGACGGCATCGTAAAGAAAGACGCGATCTTTGCCTCGAATACTTCTTCCATCTCGGTGACCGAGCTTTTGACGGCGGTTAAACGCCCGGAAAGACTTATCGGGATGCATTTTTTTAATCCCGTGCCTTTGATGAAGCTGGTGGAGGTGGTGAAGACGATTGTCACCGCTCCCGCCGTGTATGACGCAGCCTACGAGTTTGCTCAGAAGTTGGGCAAGGTTCCGGTGCGCACATCGGACAAGACGGGATTCATCGTGAACCGGCTGCTGGTGCCGTATATGCTGGATGCGATCCGGGCGTATGAAGAGGGCGTGGGGTCGATCGAGGACATCGATAATGCGATGAAGCTTGGCTGCGGCTATCCGATGGGTCCGTTTACGCTGCTCGATTTTGTCGGGCTCGATACGACTTACTACATTACGCACGTGATGTACGACGAGTTCAAGGAGCGGCGCTTCGCGTCGCCTCCGCTGCTGAAGCGGCTGGTGATGGCGGGGTGGTATGGGCGGAAGACGGGGCGGGGGTTTTATGATTACTCGGACCCGAATAAGCCGGTGGCGGGGAAGTTCTGAGATTGCAGAGGTCAGAGGTTAGATTGCAGAGGTTGAAACCCTTTAACGCAGCTGATAGCTTGCGGTCCCTGGAGCCGAGAGAAATGAAAGTAAGAATTGCCCTGGGTTTGGGATGGGTTTTGATGGCTACGGTCCTCTATGGCCAAACTGCGCCAAGTTGGCCATGCTCGTCGGACCTCACGAAGTCCGAAGGCGACAATCGCAGGATTCGTATCAGCACAGGTGTGTCCGAGGGTCTAGCTGAAAAGAAGATTTTGCCTGACGTTGC
>Ga0208044_1001899_pt1 | contig 10793 bp, 11 predicted proteins | sample Sb_taG_8_FD_187712 | JGI IMG/M metagenome (GOLD analysis project Ga0208044, IMG submission 187712) | Peat soil microbial communities from Weissenstadt, Germany - Sb_50d_c_BC metaG (SPAdes) (version 2) | ecosystem: Environmental > Terrestrial > Soil > Wetlands > Peat | place: Germany... | reverse complement strand
ACCTGATGCTCATCAAGCTCAAGGTCCCCGCGGCCGAGCGCCCGGAAATCCAGGCGCTGGTGCAGATCTTCCGGGGCAGGATCGTCGACGTCAGTCCCGAGGAACTCATGATCGAGATCTCGGGCCAGGAGAAGAAGATCGAGGCTTTCATCGAAGCCGTGCGCTCCTACGAGATCCTTGAACTGGCTCGCACCGGCCGGATCGCCCTGGTACGGGGCACGCGGCACCAGGACGAAGGCCCCGAAGAGGCGCCGCCCCAGCCCGTGGCCGAGATCGAGGACGACCAGCCGTCGGTCCACGGTCATTCCGAACTCTAAAGAAGAGGGGGGTTGCACGCTCCCCTACCGGTCTGGTGCCCGGGATTGATCGCTTCAGTCCCGGGTCTTTTTGTCCACCGAGCCAAAAGCTGCTCAGGAGAACGCCAATGCCCGCCCAGATGTATTACGACCAGGACGCCGATTTCTCGCTGCTGAAGGGAAAGACCATCGCGATCATCGGCTACGGCAGCCAGGGACATGCCCAGGCCCAGAACCTGCGCGACTCGGGATGCGACGTCGTGGTCGGGCAGAGGCCCGGTTCGGCCAACCACGAGACGGCCATTCGCGACGGGTTCACGCCCGTCTCCGCCGCGGAGGCCGCCAAGGCCGGCGATCTGATCAACATTCTCCTGCCCGACGAAGTTCAGGGAGACATCTACGCCCGTGACATCAAGCCCCACCTCAAACCCGGCAACCTGCTGCTCTGCTCGCACGGGTTCAACATCCATTTCGGACAGGTGGTTGCGCCCGAGGGCGTCGACTGTGCGCTCGTGGCACCCAAGGGGCCCGGCCACCTGGTCCGTAGTGAGTTCACCAAGGGCGGCGGCGTGCCCTGCCTGATCGCCACGACCGAGACCTGCTCGCCGGCGGGCAAGGCCCTGGCGCTGGCGTATGCCAAGGGAATTGGCGGGACCCGCGCAGGCGTCCTGCAGACGACCTTCGCCGAGGAGACCGAGACAGACCTCTTCGGCGAGCAGGTTGTCCTCTGCGGCGGCGTCAGCGCCCTGGTAAAGATGGCCTTCGAGACCCTGGTGGAAGCCGGTTATCAGCCCGAGAGCGCCTACTTCGAGTGCCTGCACGAGCTCAAGCTGATCGTCGACCTGATGTACCAGGGCGGACTCAACTACATGCGCTACAGCATCTCCAACACGGCCGAGTATGGCGATTACACACGCGGCCCGCGGATCGTCAACGAACAGACCCGCGGCGAGATGAAGAAGATCCTCCAGGAGATCCGCAGCGGGCAGTTCGCTCGGGAATGGATCCTGGAAAACAAGGCCAACCGCCCGGTCTTCAACGCCACCAAGCGGCTCGAGCGCGAGCACCCGGTTGAACAGGTCGGCAAGCGGCTTCGCGCCCTGATGCCCTGGATCAACGCCAAGTCGGTGTAGGCGGTCGGTCGCAGCGGCACCGGCCGCCCCGAGGCACCTTCATGAGCAGCTACAGGGAATGCCCGTCCTGCCGAGCCCTGCTCACCAGCGGCCAGTTGACCGCGGGCGCCGGGGTCTGCCCTTACTGTGGAGGGAAGCTCGCGCTCGACCGGGATCCGCCGAACGGATCGGATCTCGATCTTGAGAATCCCTATGCCCCACCGAGGTCGTCGCCGGGCGATGGCCGCGGCCGGCTCCCCATCCCAGCAAGCTTCGGCGGCAAGATGGTCATGGCCTTCCGGCTGCTGCTCGGCCAGCTTCCCCTCTTCGCCGCACTGGTGCTGACGATCTGGGTCCCCGGCCACTTGCTGATCGACATGGCGGTGGCCGGAAAACCCAACCAGGCAGATTCACTGACGGCCTTGCAACTGGGCAACCTCGTCGAGATTGTCTTCGGCCCGATCTACTCCGCCGGCATCATCACGGCACTGGCGGCCCAGATGGCGGGCGAGAAAACTTCGTATGTCGAGGCGATGCGCGCAGGCCTCCACCACTGGGGCCGCCTATTCGGGGCCCGGATCGTGGCCGGCCTGCTGGTGGGTCTGGGCATCGTCGCGCTGATTGTTCCGGGGCTCGTCCTGGCGGTCCGTTACAGCCTGATCGACGAGGTCGTGGTCCTCGAGGGCGCCGGTGCCAGGGTCGCTCGCCAGCGCAGTTCGCAGCTCACATGGGGCAAGGGACTCCTGATCTTCCGGGCGGGAGTGGTCTCGATCGCGCTCATCATGACCTTTTCGATTTCGCTGGCGAAACTCCTGGACCTCGCCGGTTTGCAGAACCAAGTCCTGGCCGCCGACGCCTGCGATTGCCTGATCAGCGTCTTCGCGGTCTTCTTCAGTTGCCTGCTTTTTCTCTATTACTGGGAGGCCAGGCAGCAGGAAGCGAATGCGGAATCTGAAATCCAACAAGAGGAGGAGATCGACGCGTAGGCTGTTCATTCGCATTCTACCCCGTCATCATGTCAATTTGATTTCAACCATGGCCGACCTTACCCAGAAACTACCGGAAAATGTCGCCGGGCAGTTCTATGTTGATGCCACCTGCATCGACTGCGACCTCTGTCGCGAAACGGCTCCCCAGAACTTCCGGCGCAACGACGCCGAGGGCCACAGTTACGTCCATCACCAGCCCCAGGACCCCGTCCAGCAAGCCTCCTGCCTGGCGGCCCTGGAAGAATGCCCTGTCGAGGCCATCGGCAACGATGGATGCCATGAGCACACTGACGTGTAAGAAGCAAGAGATTCGCGAGCGCGAGCGGCGGTTCCTCGATATTGCGCGGAAGAAGGCAGCGCGCGCGTCGAGAACGGGTCGGACGGTAGGACAACCGAGCGGATCATGATGGGGAATATCGAGTTTGCACCGTGAAGCGAGCAGGCCACCAGCACCGCCCCGTCATTCTTCCTCGGACCGGATCAACCGGTCGAACGCGTGCAGCAGATCCTCGCGGCGGGAGTAGGGACCGGAGGTGCCAAGGGCGGCCTCGCAGAGCCGGGTGCCGCGATGGCGGCAAACGTTGTAAAACGCGTGGATTGCTCCGTCGTTGGCGCGGGTGACGATCAAGCTCTCACCGGCGACGTCGCGGAGGACGTAGTCACCACTTGCGGGAATCTCGTCGGCCCGGCCGGGCGTGGATCCACATGCCAGGAAGAATCGCTCCAGCTCGGACTCATGGTTGGCGGGGTCAATGTAATAGCGGGCGGGAAGACTCATGCCCTCGGGGTACAAACTCGAGAATGATTTCTTGTGTACAGTCATGGATCGATTCTCGCTGTGTCGGACTGCCGTCACTTCCGGATCAACCAGACCTCGGCCACCTGGCAGCCCCGGCCGTTGGCACCCTTGCCGGGCTCCTGGCGCCAGGTCAAGGTCAGCGTGCCGTCGGCGGTGGCTGGCGCGGGCACGTCGAATTCGACCGGAACCGGTGGATCGGAGTTGAGTCGGCCGCCGATCGGGCGGAATCGGTTTCCATGTTATGGTCCGGGCCGCTTCGAGCCAAGCGCAAGGGTAACCAAACCAGTTCGGCCTGGCCGCCTCTCTCTTGCTTGCCACGCAGGGCGCCATTAGAACCGAAGTGAGAGCGAGGCTCGTTCTTTTCGACCCGGATCTCGAGGCAGGCGCGACCCGAGGAGAATCCCATGAGCGATGAGCTGAATCGACGAAACTTCATCGAAAACTCCGGGCGCGTGGCCGCGTCGACCGCCGGAATCGCCACCTGGCCGGCACTCCATCCCGCGGTCCAAACCGCCCGGGGCGAGGCGGTCGCCCCCAGCGAGACGATTCGGGTTGCGCTCATCGGCTGCGGCGGCCAGGGCAGCTACGACCTGGACGTCTTCATGCGGTCTGCGGAGGTCTCGGTCGCTGCCCTTTGCGACGTGGACCAGCGGCGCCTGAACCGGACCGCTGAGAAGGTCGAGAAAAAGTACGGCAAGAAGCCCACGACGACCGTTGACTTTCACCCGATTCTCGAGCGGAACGACGTGGACGCGGTGATCATCGGCACGCCCGACCACTGGCACGCCATCCCATTTGTTTACGCCTGCATGGCCGGTAAGGATGTCTACTGCGAGAAGCCGATCTCCCACAACATCAAGGAAGGCCGCGCCATGGTGAACGCAGCCAGGCGCTACAAGAGGGTCAGCCAGATCGGTACCCAGCAGCGGTCGGGCGAGCATTTTCAGAAGGCCGTCAAGCTGGTGCAAGACGGGAAGCTTGGCAAGATCAGCCTGACCCGAACCTGGAACTTCAGCAACGAGGCCCCGTACGGCTGCGGCAAGCCCAACGACCGCGAGGGGGCTCCCGAGGGCGTCGATTACGATCGCTGGCTCGGCCCGGCCCCCCAACGTCCGTTCAACCGGGCTCGTTTTCACGGGACCTTTCGCTGGTTCTACGACTACGCCGCCGGCATGATCGGCGACTGGAACGTGCATCTCCAGGACATCATCCACTGGGCAATGGGCGTGACCGCACCCAGGTCGGTCCACGCCGCCGGCGGCAAGTTCACGCTCGACGACATCCGCGACACGCCCGATACCCTGCTGGTGACCTATGAATTCGACAGCCCGCACGGGCCGTTCATCCAGTTCTATGAGATGCGGAAAGGCAACAACCACGGCATCGGCGGCGATCCCGGCCACGGTATGCAGTTCCACGGCACCGACGCCACGCTTTACCTTGACCGCGGGGGTTTTCAGGTGATCCCCGAGCGCCAGCGAACCGCGGCGATCAAGAGCGGCAACTCGGACCAGAACTGGCCCCACGTGCAGGATTTCCTCAGGTGTGTCAAGTCCCGCGCGCGGTGCATCAGCGACGTCGAGACGGGCCACACCTCAACGGCTGTCTGCCACCTTGGCAACATCTCGTACAAGCTGGGCCGGAAGATCTTCTGGGACGCTCCAGCCGAGACCATCGTCGATCAGAAAGGTCGTCCCGACGCCCAGGCCAATGCCCTGCTCGGAAGAGAGTACCGCAAAGGCTACGAACTGCCGAAGGTCGAACCGGCCTGATGCGAAAGGGATGATAGCGAACGAATCGAGGAACCATGAGACGCTTCAGAGGAATGAGAGCGGCCGTGACGGCGGCCATCCTGGCACTTGCCAGCCTGCCCTTCGTTCCCGCCCAGTCAACAGGCCGGGCGGGGCAGCAGGAGAAGCAAAACCGTAGCGAATTCATGCGGCGGAAGCTCGAATTCTCCAAGAATGTCCTCGAAGGGCTGTCGCTCGAGCAGTATCCCATGATCGAGAAGAACGCCAAGGCGCTGAAGGTTCTGAGCCAGGCGGCCGAGTGGGAAGTTCCGATGATTCCCAACGCCACCGATTACGTGGCCTTGACCTCGGAATTCCAGCGCTACACCGACGATCTCGTCAAGGCTGCCAAACAGGGCAACATCGACGGCGCGACCCTGGCCTACGTCAAGCTGACCATGAACTGCGTCCAGTGCCACAAGTACGTTCGATTCGCAAGCCAATGACCTGAGGAGATAGAGAACCAAGAGGGAGTGGCGAGTGGCGAGAGAACAGTGGCCAGTGGCTCGGGAATAGTGGCCAGTAGCCAGTAGTCAGTGGCCAGTGAAGAGAACAGTGGCCAGTGGCCAGTCGACGCACCATAGAGAAGGTCCCAAGATTCCTGTGGCATTTCCACGCTGGGTGCCTGAGGCGGCGGCGGCGACGCCTCAGCGGGAAGGTCCGGACATTCCTTTGGCGTCGGCTCGCCGTTCTCGCCGTCACCACACCCACCCGACCTCACCTCGCATCTGTCATCCGCCATCCGCCATCTGTCATCCGCCATCCGCCATCCGCCATCCGCCATCCGCCATCTGTCATTTGTCATCCGCCATCCGCCATCTATCATCCGCCATCCGCCATCTGTCATCTGTCATCTGTCATCTGTCATCTGTCATCCGCCATCCGCCATCTGTCATCTGTCATCTGTCATCTGTCATCCGCCATCTGCCATTTGTCATCTGGCATTTTTTGACTCTGCGTTGAACGTGACGCCGCTGACGATGTTGAACCGGGCGAACCTCCTCGCTGAAAAGGCGAAGGTCCTGAGCAAGGCTGGCCGCCGCGAAGAGGCTGTGGCCTGCGCCGAACAGACCGAAGAATTCCTAAAACCGATCGAGACGAACGGTGACAACGAATCCGTGACGAAGTTCATCGGCTGGTTAGGCCACGGGGGCGGTCTTCTTAGCCGATTTGTGGACCCGCTTGGGTCCGTTGAGTGGCAGTCGCTGGCCGCGGTCACACTCAACCTCGATGAAGACCGGCGCGTTTGACTGTGGCATGCGATGTGGGAGCCTATCGAGCGATTCCTCGATCAACTTGACCATATTCTGAACTGTCTCGATAGCGTAAGCCTCGACGGCATCGCCGATGGTCTTGTCGTCACCCGCAATCTTAGCCAACTTGTCTAACTCGTGCTTGATGCATTCGATGAGGAATCGGATGCGGTCTGCTCCGTTCTTTCTCGCCGGCGCGAACGTAATGGAGACAGACTGCTTCATGGCACGCGCGTAGCAGATGATGTCGCCGAAGTTGAGGTCCGCGTCGGTCGAAGATTCCATCTTGGACACCTTCGACTGGGCGCAGTCCATCCGCTTGGCGAGTTCAACCTGTGTGACCTCGTTGGCACATCGTATTACGGTCAGGCAGTTGATCAATCTGCGATCAGCCTGATACTTGTCAAACTTATTGGCGACTTCGGCCTCGGCCGTGTCCCGAACCAGTGCCGAGACGCTGGCGTATTTCTTGCCTACAACTCTCATCGGCCTATCCATCGCCTTCTTGGCTGTCTCCTTCGTCTTCGTCATCATATCCATTGTCCTTTGTTCTCCCGCGGTTGGGATCGGCCCTGATCTGTTTGACAAACTGTTTGCAGTCCTGGATGTCAGCTTCTTGGGTCGACTTGTCCCCGAGCGTCAGGAGGTAGAGGGTCTCCGTTTCCACGTCTGGGTAGACGTAGAGACGTGTTGCCGCCAGCTTCTGTCCGCCGGTCTGATCAATCGCGATGACGTCTGAGGGTTCACCATGCAGGAAGCCGTAAATCAGCGGCTTCGGCTTCTTCCCGGAGCGTAGAGACACCAGGAAGATATCGAGGTTGTTCAGAACGGCATTCAGCTCATTCTTCTTTTTCTTGTCGTAACGCTTGTATCGACGCAGGTACTGATCCGTCTTCAGGATTCCCCACATCAATTATCCCGATCCAAGATAATCATCCATAACGACAGGCACAGCAGGCGGTGTATAGGACATAATATCGCGATTTAGAATAAAGTCAACAGCGTTGGTTAGATTGCAGCGGGCCTAGTCGGCCAGTAGCTAACCCCCCCCCCCGGGGCGACCATGGCGCTCGCGATTGCGGGGCTTGCGAGCCGGTCGCATGGCGGAATCGAACAGCGCGGGAGACTTTGGCCGGGAGGCTTTGACCAGGCACCTTTGCCTGAGCTAAATGGGGAGCCTCGGGTAAGGGAATTCTCTTGCCAGCGAGAAACCTCTGCCCCAAATCCGGATGCGTGACCAGGACTTACCCCCCAATACGCAGTTGGTGCCTATTTGCCCCATTTGTCCCAGTCGTTGGTGCGTAGCCTGAAGGCCTTTGTGCGTGGCCTGAAGGCCTTTGCAGCATGCAAGTCTTCCCCTGGCGATCAATTTATCCGGAACCTCTTTCCCAGATTGTCTATCCGGGAGATTGCATCATCGAGCAAGACTGAGCGCCGGGAACGATCTGTCCGATACGAAAACCAGGTGGAGGGATCCACGCCGTGGGCGCTTCGATGAGTTGAGGGATGATCGCAGGAGGCGATGATGGCTCGGCGCACGATTCGATGCGTGGTTGGTGGACTTATTGTCCTGGCACTGGGAACGGGGACGGTACAAGCGGCGGGTTGGGCCGATTCCCTCTTTGCCGAGCGCGCTTTCGACTTCGGCCCCGTGCCTCGCGGAGCGAAGGTCAAGCATGACTTCGTGCTGACCAACCGCCTTGCGGAACCAATCACGATCCTCAACTTGAGGCCGTCGTGCGGCTGCACCAGCGGCAAGGCAAGCACCTCGACCGTCAATCCCGGCACCAGCGCGGTCATCGAAGCCCAGATGGACACGCGAAATTTCCTGGGGATCAAGGCAACGATCCTCTTCGTCACGCTGGTGACTTCCAGCGGACGCGAGGCGGAAGTGCGGCTCGGGGTGACCTCCAACATCCTTGCCGACATCGTCCTGAACCCAGGCTCGATCGACTTTGGCACGGTGATGAAGGGCCAGACGCCCAGCCAGGTGCTCTCGATCGACAGGATCGGGGCCCCGGGATGGCGGTTTGAACGCATGGTCTCGGCCAGCCGCGTCCTGTCGGCAGAGCTCGTGGAATCCCGGCGCGATCCCAAGGGAACGGTGAGTTACACGCTGACCGTGGGCATCAAGCCGGATGCTCCCGCCGGTCAGGTCCGTGATGAAATCAGCCTGCTGAGCAACGACCGCGAGACCCCGAGCATCCCCATCATGGTGACGGCCACCGTGCGCGGCGATCTGAGCGCAGCCCCCTCGATATTGACGATGGGCGAGGTGAGCTCGTCGGCCGGCAAGCAGGGCCGGTTCATCATCCGTGCCTCGCGGCCGTTCACCATCACCACGGTCGAAGGGACCGGTGATGGGTTCTCGGTTGAACCTCCAGACGCAGCGCGCAAGACGATGCACGTGCTGACGGTGGCCTACAAGCCGGAGCAAGGCAGCACCCGCGGCGACCTGCGCCGCGTGTTCCGGATTCACACCGACCTTGCGGGCGAACCTCCACTGGACTTGACCGCGACGCTCCACATCGCACCCTGAACCGCGGATGAGCCACGCGCGATGTTTTCATCCTGCCCACGCGATCCGGGAGCTGTTAGAGTATCTTGATCCGCGGTCTGATCCCGCGCGGAGATAACTTGCTTTGCTTGCTTGCAATCGGAGTGCTGCGTGCTGCCACACAACGGATTTCTATGCGTCGCGCTGTTTGCCTCGGCTGTCAGCATCCTGGTGCCCAGCACCCGAGCCGACGACGCGTATCGGTCGGAGATCGAACGCTTTCGCCAACGGCGCGTGGCCGGCTTGAAGGCGGAAGACGGCTGGTCAGAATCGGCTGAGCCTGCCCATCACCGCGGGAGAACTCAAGTACGAACCCGGTCCAGACCGTTCTCCCACGGAATCCACTCGGTAACTCAGGCTGCAATCCACAGATGGAGAAAACACTCATGCAAGGAAGTATCCTGGATCATGTCGGGCACACGCCTCTGGTTCCGTTGCGTCGCCTCAATCTCGGTCTTCGCCCCACCATCTGTTTGAAAGTGGAGTCAAGTAACCCCGGTGGAAGCATCAAGGATCGTGTTGCCATTGCGATGATTGATGAGGCCGAACGGCAACACTGGCTTCGGCCAGGGGGAACGATCATCGAGGCGACCGCGGGCAACACCGGTGTCGGGCTGGCCATGGCGGCCGCCGTCAAGGGATACCGTTGCATCTTCGTGATGCCCGACAAGATGAGCGGTGAGAAGATCCGGCTCCTGAGTGCGTACGGTGCCGAGATCGTGATCACGCCGACCTCGGTCCCAGCCGATTCCCCGGACAGCTACAACGGCGTGGCCGATCGCCTCTCCCGCGAGATTCCCGATTCCTGGCGGCCCAACCAGTTTGCCAACCTGGCCAACCCGGAGATCCATTACCAGATGACGGGCCCCGAGATCTGGGACCAAACCGACGGGAAAATCACTGCCTTCGTGGCGGGCTGCGGGACCGGAGGAACGATCTCGGGTGTGGGCCGGTTCCTCAAGGAAAAGAACCTCCAGATCAAGGTCATCGGCGCCGATCCCGAGGGGTCGATCCTCTCCGGCGACACGCCCAAGTCCTGGAAGGTCGAGGGGATCGGCGAGGACTTTGTGCCCAGGACCCTGAACAGCCAGGTCGTGGACGAGTGGATTCGCGTCAGCGACGCCGAATCGTTCCACACGGCACGGGCGCTGGCGCGCAGAGAAGGGATCCTGGTAGGCGGTTCGAGCGGCACGGCCGTCGCGGCGGCCCTTCAGTTCGCCCGCCGGCTCGGTCCCGACGACCTGGTCGTCGTGCTCTGCCCTGATACGGGTCGTAATTATCTCAGCAAGTTCTTTGATGACAACTGGCTGGCCGAGAACCGCCTGTCCTGGGACCCTCAGCCCACCAATTCCATCGGCGACCTGATTCGCTCCCGCGGGCCTCGCCAGCTCACCACCATCAGCCCCGAGGCCACGGTGACCCAGGCCGTGGGGCTACTGCAAGCCACGGGCATCTCCCAGCTACCGGTGCTCCGTGATGGAATGCCCGTGGGGAGCATTCAGGAGGTGACCCTGGCGCGGACCCTGCACGACCGGGGCGACCCGGAGAAGGTCAAGGTCGCGGATGTCATGGCCCGTCCCCTGCCCCAGCTCGACGTCAGCACCCAGCTCGACGAAGCTTACCGCCTGCTGCTGGCCGGAAACACCGGCGTGCTGGCCGTATCTGACGGGGTCGTCCTGGACATCATCACCCGTATCGACCTGGTCCATTACTGGAACCAGATGAGCAAGCACCCGAGCACCCGAGAGCCATCGGACTTTGGCTCTTCATTCGTGTTGGACCAGGTTCCCGCCGACCCGAGGAAGCCATGAGCCAAGAGCATCATGAAGCAGGCTTTTGCACGCGGGCGATCCACGCCGGTCAGGACCCCGACCCGGCGACCGGGGCGACGGTGGTGCCGATCTATGCCACGTCCACGTTCACCCAGGAAGCACCGGGCCGGCACAAAGGCTACGAGTACTCACGCAGTGGCAACCCGACCCGCGCGGCACTCGAGA
>Ga0208044_1001898_pt1 | contig 10794 bp, 11 predicted proteins | sample Sb_taG_8_FD_187712 | JGI IMG/M metagenome (GOLD analysis project Ga0208044, IMG submission 187712) | Peat soil microbial communities from Weissenstadt, Germany - Sb_50d_c_BC metaG (SPAdes) (version 2) | ecosystem: Environmental > Terrestrial > Soil > Wetlands > Peat | place: Germany... | reverse complement strand
TTTACAAGGAGAGCTTGAGATGAACACGACATTGGTACGGCCCACCCTTGCGGCACTTTGCCGGATCGTCCTGGGTTCGAGCATCGTGATCGGACTGGCTTCAGGACCCCCGGCGATCGCGCACGGTGGTGGTGGTGGTGGTGGTGGTGGTGGCCACGGCGGCGGCATGGGCGGTGGTGGTCACATGGGTGGAGGCGGATTCGGGTGGGGCGGTGGCGGCCGCATGGGTGGTGGATACTATGGGCGTGGAGGGTACGGTTACAACAGGGGTTACTACCCGGTTTTCTTCGGCTTCGGCGGACTGGGTTATGGGTACGACTACGGCTATCCGGGCTATGGCTATGGCTACGATTACGGCTATCCGGGCTATGGCCTTGGCTACTCCGGTTATGGCTACGGTTCGTACCCCGGCTACGGTTACGGTTCGGGTTACTACGATCCTGGCTACACCTACGGAACCGGTTATGTCTATCCCGGCTCTTCCTACGTCGTGAACTCGTACGGCAACTCCGGATACGTGGCTGCGCCGGGTTCCGGCTACACCTATTCGTCGGCCTACGGCACTGTGCCGCTCCAGGCCACCGCTCCCGCAGCGCTCTCTTCCTTTCTCCTTCCCAGCCTCGGCATCGATGAGAGGAAGGTGAGCGATGCAACTGGCAGTCACATTCAGGTGGCCCGTGTCCATCCCGGCTCTCCCGCCGAGCGCGCGGGGCTGCAAGCCGGGGACACGATTGTCTCAGCGAACGGCTACGTGACCCAAGACCCAGGAAACCTCGCCTGGATCATCAATCACCACGCCCCGAACGGAGTCGTCAGCCTGAACATCCGGAAGGTTGCGAACGGACAGGAAGCCACGGTGACTGCAACGCTTCACTGACCCGCGTCCTCGGCCATCGTCAGGGGCATGACCTGTCGCAGCCAGCTCTGGACGACGACCGAACAGGTCCTCTCGTCCGTGAATTTGCGAATGTTTCATGGCGGGCCTTGGACCCGATGCCATTGAATCAACCGTAAAGCAATGGCAAGCAGTAGGTTATGTCGCCATCTCCCCTTGCGGGAGAGGGTAGGGAGAGGGGTCGCACCGGTCAGCTCGACCCTTCGGACAAGGCGATTGGTCGTGCCCAACCCTCTCCCGCAAGGGGAGAGGGAGCCGGACATTCCTTCGGCCAAGTGTGTTATTGCTGATTCAACGGTATTGGCCTTTGACCCACTGCCATTTCTTGCGGATCAGCTCGAGCTTCAGGGTCACGCTCCGGAGCGAGCAGCCGAGTTGCTGGCGGATCTCTTCGTTGCTGTAGCAGGCCAGCTTCAGCTCGGCGATTTTGCGCAGGGTCTTATCTCCGAGTCCCTCGAGCCGGCGCTCGTATTCTTCGGCCACCATCGCGGCGAACTCGGGGCTCGGCTCGGAACCGATGATCCGGTCGAGCGGGTTGCCCTCGTCATCGCCATCAGCTCTTGCCGCGACCATGTCGGCCTCGCTCAAGACCTTCCCGCCCCCGCGATTGTGACGGTGCTCGGCACGATGACGATCGACGGCCTTGCAGGCGGTCAGGTGGACCAGCAGCCGCCAGAGGTCGTCGCGGTCCTCGAGCCGCGGGAACCGGCTCTCGCGAAGGCCCTGGTACAGTGAATGGAACGCGCTCGAGGCCACGTCCTCCTCATCGTTGACCGGCGTCGCGCTGCGCAGTGCAAGTAGCTTCGCCCGGGCCCGCTCGACCAGCCGGGCGTAATAGCGGTCCCAGAGCGGCTGAAGCGCTTTTCCGTCCCCGGCCTTCAACTCGCCGATCCAGCGCGTGACCGATCCGGCCGGCTCGTCCGCGGTGGATTCAGACTCGTCCACGGGAGTCCTCCTTATCAGGACATCGGATCGGACGGATTCAACCGATTTTATCACGCCTACTGGACCGGGACATCATTCCTCCCGCGTGCTCGCGCCCAGAAGCGCCGGCATTTCGGGTCGGGTTGCGCATCCCGGGCCGGTCTGTCGGTGACTCCTGTGGGGACGTGACGAACCGCTTCCACGGACTGCCAGCCCCGAGCGCAGGGTGCAACAGCGCTGTGCGAGGACCTGGCGATTCCACAAGTGGCAAATAGTTAAACCAAACTGACGTCTGGATCGCATTGCGTTCCGCCCGTACGATGGGGGTCATCAAGGAGCGGTTTCCTCGGACCTTGACTCGCACGTCTACGACGACGGAGTCCCGAGCATGCCTACCGCGAACCTGCCTGCCGACGATTCCCTTCCCCCGGACGACCTGGCGCGGGTCATCGCGGCCTGCGACCGGTTCGAGGCCGATTGGAACGCCGGTCGGCCGCGGCGGATCGAGGATGAACTCGCCGCGGCGGACAAACCAGTCCCATCCCGCCTCTTCCGCGAATTGCTGGTACTGGAGCTCGAGCTGGTGCGCAGCGACGGCCGGCTCGCCGACCTGGACGCCTACCTTGCCCGATTCCCCGACCGGGCCGATACGGTCCGGGACGTCTTCGCCGGCGACACCGTAGTCGTACCAGACCGGGAGGTGACCGGCTCCGTGACGAACAACGAGCTGACCTCCTCACCCAAGGGCTACGAGATCCTCCGCGAACTCGGAAAGGGCGGACAGGCCACGACCTACCTGGCGCGCGACCGCGCCTTGCAACGCCTGGTCGTGCTCAAGCGCTATCACGGGGTCGCCTGCTCCAGCCGGCGCGAGGCGGTGCTCAATGAGGGCCGGGTCCTGGCGCGGGTGCGCAGTCCCTTCGTCGCGCCCTGCTACGGGGTCGAGACCCGAGGCGACGAGATCGACCTGGTTGGCGAATACGTGCCCGGCCGTCCGCTGACCGAGCTGACAGCGAGCGAACGAGCCGATACCGGGCGCTGCGTTCGGCTGATCGAACAGGTCGCCGGGGGGCTGGCCGAGGTCCACGCCTGCGGCCTCTTGCACCGCGACATCAAGCCGAAGAACATCATCCTGGGCGACGACGGCGTGCCGCGGCTCGTCGATTTCGGCCTGGCGGTCCCGGTCGCGAGCGAGGGTCTTCATGCGGTCGCCGGCTCGCCCCCCTACATGGCCCCCGAGCAGGCCCGCGGCCAGGGCGAGCGGGTCGACGCCCGGACCGACGTCTACGGGCTGGGGGCCGTGCTCTACTATCTGCTGACCGGACAGCCACCTCACAAGGGCAGCACGCTCAACGAGGTTATCGAGCAGGCCCGCGACACCCCGGTCGTCCCGCCCCGCGAGATCAATCCCCGGGTCCCGCGCGCCCTGGAGCGAGTCTGCCTGAAGGCCACGGCCGCTGACCCCCAGTCCCGGTTCCAGTCGGCCGACGCGCTGCGCCGCGCGCTCGGGCGCTACATGCGGCTGCGGCGCGGGACCCGGGTACTCGGGGTCTTCGTCATTATGCTCGCCCTGGTCGTGCCGGCCTGGGCGTTCTGGCCGAGGCCGGCAAATGAGGTTCTGAAGTCCGAGCCGAAGCCAGGGCCTCAGGTTGGCCTGCGGGTGACCCGCTTCGAGATTTCCCACTTCCCCAAGCTCGATGCGCAGCACTTCGACCCGAGGCGTGTGGGAACCCTGGGCCGGACCTCGTTCGCGGCCCGCGAGGACGACGAGGTGACCGTGCGTGCGGAGCTCTCCGAACCGGCTTACGCCTACCTGATCGCCTTCCGCCCGGACGGCACCGACGAGCTCTGCGACCCCGACGACGACGATCTGCCGCCCCCCAAGAAGCAGCAGCCGCTCTACCCGCCCTCCGCCAAGAGCGACGTGCGGTACCGGCTGAGCGAGGGGGCTGGCCTGCATGCCTTCGCGCTGGTCGTGTCGCGCGAGCCGCGCCCCCCGTATCGCGCGTGGAAGAAACAGCACGGGCCGATGCCCTGGACCGCGAAGTTGCCCTGCGAACCGGGAGTTGTCTGGCGCGACGACGACCAGGGTCTTCAGCCCCTCCTTGCCGACGACCCCGCTGGCACCCGGGGCAAGGGCGTCAAGGCCCGCGGCTCCGGCGGCCCGACCGCGAAGCTGGCGAGCTGGCTACGCGGCCTGCCCGGCGTCGATGTTGTGACTCTCGAAGCGTTCCCTGTCGAGCCGGCCACCGGGCCGTGACCGTGCTGCGTTCCCTGATCCCAAGTCTCCTGTGACGTTCCTTTCTCCCCCTGTTCGTGCAGGATGAGGCCCATCATGAGAACTCTTCGTGTCTCGTTCCGGCTGGGGCTGCTGATCGGATTCGGGATCGTAATCCCGGGCTCGTCCACGACTGCCCAGACCACGTCTGCGAAGGTAGCGCAGCCCCCGGCACCGGGATTGCGGAAGCTGACCGGTGACGACGCCAGACGGGCGAAGGAGCTGGAGAAGGCCATCGAGGCGGCACTGAAGGCCGATCGCTGGGACGAGGCGATCGCGAGGGCCGAGGAGCTGCTCGCGTTGCGAGCGAGGGTCCAGGGGCCGAAGCACTTCGAGACCGTAAACGAGGAGTGGCGACTGAAGACGTTGCGCCGGGTGGCCCCGATGCCGCAAGAGGATCGCATCGCCTACCAATTGGCCAATACCATGAATGAGCAAGCGGAAACCCTCTACCCCCAGGGGAAGTACGCCCTGGCACAGCCGCTCTTCGAGAAGGCGCTGGAGATCCGCCGACGACTGCTCACCGACGACCACCCCGACGCCGCCAACAGCTACAGCAACCTGGCGTACAACCTCAACGCCCAGGGTAAGTATCTCGAGGCGCGAGACCAATGGTTGCGGGCGGTCAAGAGCCTGGACAAGGCAAGGCTCCGGGTCGCTTTCACCGGCCTTGAACGCGCCGGGTCCGACAGACCTGAGCGCCCCACCCTGGCCGCCGTGCAAGCCCGCCTCGGACAGCCGGCCGAGGCGTGGCAGACGCTGGAGGAGGACATGGGGCGAGGTTTGCTTGACGAGCTGGCTGCCCGCCAGGACCGTCGGCTCGCATTCGCCGAGCGAGCCCGACTCCGCGAATTGACCACGGAGCTGGAACAGCTTGACAAGCTGGTGGAAACGGCGCCCAAGGGCCTCGAGCAGGCCGAACGGGCGAAGCGATTCGAAGACCTGAAGCGCCAACGCGAACTGACAAGCATCGCCCTGGGTGAGTTCCAGACCAAGCTGGTCAAGGATCACGGCGCGCTGGCGGGCGAGGTCGCCAGGCTAAGCGAAGTCCAGGCCGCGCTGCCCGCCGATGCCGCCCTGGTCGCCTGGGTTGATCTCCCACCTGCGGGACCGAACGCGGCCGACCCCGACGGTGAGCACTGGGGCGTGGTCGTCCGCTCCCAAGGCATCCCGGCCTGGGTGCCGATCGCGGGGACCGGCCCGGATGGGCTGTGGACCAAAGACGACACCGAGCTCGCGCACCACGTACGGACGGAGCTGCGCAGACGGCCTGGCGCCGGCTCGGCAGACCTGCGGCCCCTGGCCGAGAAGTTACGCACCCAGCGCCTCGAGCCACTGGCCAATGCCCTGGGCAGCACGGCCGACGGCCTGCCGACCGCCCGCAGGCTCATCGTGCTTCCCTCCCGGGCCATGGCGGGCATCCCGGTCGAGGCGCTGCTCGCGTCCGACGACACTCGCATTGTGAGCTACGCCCCCTCGGCCACCGTGTTCAAGTACCTGCGCGAACAGCCCCGGCCGGACCGCCATGCCGGCCTGCTGGCCCTGGGCGACCCGGTCTACGAGCGTCCCGACAAGTCGAGCGAACCCGACCCCTGCCGGATCACGGCCTGCTGGTCAACGTGGTGGCACCCGGCTCGAATGCCGCGACCCACGGCCTGAAGCCGGGGGATGTCTTGCTCGCCTACAACGGCCAGGCGCTGAACAAGAAGGACGACCTCAAGGTCGTGGCCGAGGGCGACAAGCCGATCGCTGTCGAGGTCTTGAGAGACGGCCGGTCGTCCCGGCGCGAACTGGCCACCGGCAAGCTCGGCGTCGTGCTCGACCTCAAGCCGGCACCGGAAGCGATTGCAGCACAGCGAAAGCTGCAACAAGTGCTTGCGGCGGCGCGGGGTGGCGATGAGGACTTCGCCCCCTTGCCGGGCACGCGCTACGAGGTCGAGGCACTCGCTCAACTCTTCAAGTCCGACAATCGGCCGACACGGACTTTGCTCGGGGCAGACGCAAGCGAGTCACGGTTTGACCAACTGGCCGTTTCGGGCAAGCTGGGCCGATTCGGCTTCATCCACCTGGCGACGCACGGGGTGATCGACGAAGGCGTTCCGGCCCTCTCGGCCGTGATCCTGACCCAGACGGGCTTGCCCGACCCACTCGAGCAGGCTCTGAGCCACAAGCCGGTCTTCGACGGCCGGCTCTCCGTCCGCGAGATTCAGCGCGGCTGGGAGCTGAAGGCCGAGCTGGTGACGCTTTCAGCCTGCGAGACCGCCCTGGGCCGTGACGCAGGCGGCGAGGGCTTCGTGGGGTTCACCCAGGCGCTCTTGATGTCGGGCACGCGGAGCGTCTGCCTGTCGCTCTGGAAGGTCGACGACACGGCCACGGCCCTCTTGATGCAGCGGTTCTACGCCAACCTCCTGGGCCGCCGCCCCGGCTTCACCGCCCCGATGCCCAAGGCCGAGGCCCTTCGCGAGGCCAAGGCCTGGCTGCGCGACCTGCGCCGCGCGGAGGTCCTGGCCTTGATCGCCGAGCTCTCCGGCGGCATCGACCGTTCCAAAGGCGCCAAGGCCCGCCAGCCCGCCGAGATCGCCGACGCAATTCCCCCCGGCGGCGACAACGATTACCCCTACGCGCCCCCGCACTTCTGGGCCGCGTTCGTACTGGCCGGCGATCCCGATTGATGCCCGACCATCGCTGGCACGGCCGACCGACCCGGCGCAGAGCAACTGCAAGGCATTTCGATCCCGGACAGTTCATGACCGCCGGCCATTCTTGGTACGATGACGGCTCAACGAGGCGGGCCGGACCGTGACCCTTTTTTCAGGCGGTGTGGGACGGGGAGAATCTGATGCAACTCACGGCGGTCTTCATCCAAGTGTCCGAGGGATATATCGCCTTCGTCGAGGAACTCCCCGGGGCGAACACCCAAGGGGCGACGCTGGACGAGGCCCGCGAAAACCTCCAAGAAGCTGTTGCGCTGGTACTGGAGGCGAATCGCGAGCTCGCCGAGAGGTCATTGACGGGGCAAACGGTCACGAAAGAGCCGTTTGTCCTGGCCTCATGAAACGACTCGAGCTCATCCGGCATCTGGAATCGCACGGCTGCTCCTTGCTGCGGGATCGTGCTAAGCACAGCGTCTACGTCAACCCGGCGAACAATCAGGTGTCGGCGGTGCCGCGGCATCGGGAAATCAACGAGTTTCTGGCGCGGAAGATTTGTCGGGACTTAGGAATCCAGGCACCGTGAGGCCTGACCGTCAGCATTCGACGCCATCATCCTGCCCGCCGCGATCCCCCCCGGCGGCGACAACGATCACCCCTACTCGCCCCCACACTTCTGGGCCGCCTTCGTGCTGTCCGGCGATCCCGACTGATCCCCAGACACGAAAACAACGCACATAGGTCAGGCTGGAAAGCCTGACCTGCTTCCTCGCCGGCGACGACCGCGTGGCTTCAAATCAGAACCAGAAGCGCGACCGCCAGAACGGCCACGCTCACGACGGCGAGCAGGCCGGCGGGCATGAACTTGCGGGTCTTCACGGCAAAGCGATAGCCAAAGAAGACGGCGAGCAGGATCGCGACCAAGGCTCCCAGCCCCATGCCCCAACTGGGATTCTGCAAGGAGAGCACGAGGGCGAGAATCGAGGCCACCGCGCTGCCCAGCCCGGCGATCAACGAAGGCCTACTGCCGGCCTTGGTGTAGCCGATGACTCCCCCGACGGCCAGGAGTACGGCGTAAATTCCTAATGCCACTTGACCTACGACCAGGCTGATCATGGCGTGCAACTCTCGGCGGAGTGACGTTTTGTCTCACTGTAGAGGGCTGCGGGGGCCCCGTCAACCAGCGACAGGGAAGATTTGCTGACCCGGGCTGGCCGCGACAAAGCCGGCAACTTGAAGCGATTAGCGCGGTTTGCTCGCGCGTTGCATACAGCGATCAAGAAAGGCCGTGGCGCTCATACCTTCTCCTGCGGGAGAAGGTGCCCCGCAGGGGCGGATGAGGGGATGAGATGCGCGCCTTGGCCGGCAAATTGCCCTCATCCGGCCGTTCCGGCCCGACCCCGCAAGCGGGGTTCCCCCCGCTCCCCGAGGGAGAAGGAGAGGAGGCCCCGCCGCGTCTGCAACTCAACGGTAAAACGCGCTAAGCGGAACGGGAATCGATCATGCCCGGGCCTTTGCCAGCGTGGCCGGCTCACTTGACATGATCGTCCCGTTCCGCATTTTGCGATGGGTCAGGTCTGTTCCGTCACCCCGATGCGAGTGGCATCAACACCGCGGTTGAGCCGCTCAAGGTTCGGGGTTTCCTCCCGGTGGAGGAGGCGGCGGAACACGTCCGCCCGCCGCCGGGGCTGCTGGTGCTCCAGCTCCAGCGGCAGGGGCACCGCCGCCAGGAGGCAGACTTCCGGGAGGCACGGCACCGGGGGCCAGACCGGGCGCCGGGGGCGCAGGCGCTCCGCCAGGACCCAGGCCAGGACCAATGTCAAGCGGGCTGGCGTTGACGTCGGTCGGCCGACCCATCTGGTTCTGAAGCGGGTTGATGGTTCCGGCACCCACGGGCTGAACGAACGCACCAGGCGGTGCCGGCGGCTCGATGCCCATCGACCGCATCCGTGCCCGCTGCGTGGCGGCCTGGGTGTTGGCCCAGGGGAAGTCCGGTCCGGACGGGAAGTATTGAACGTCATCGTGCATGTACTTGCCCGAAGGCAAGGTCATGCCCGCATATTCCACCTGGCAGCCGACCGAGGGCAAGATACCGCCCACCGCCAGCGCCGACCAGAGCGCCACCCGGCGACTCGTGGCACCTCGCGGCGATCCCATGCGGGGCAACCCCATTGCTTCCACCCTCCTGGCGTCTTCGACGGTCCCTCAGACCCATTCCTGAAGGGAGCTTGACCGCCGTGGGGAGTCCTGGTTCGATCCCACCCAACCGGATGCGACAATCTTTCCAAGCGGCACGGCCGTTCGCGTCATCGGGCGCAGGCCAAGCCTCCCGGCCGCACGGTGCGGTCGTCGGGCTTCTTTCTTGGTTGTCAAATCGGCCGGATTGCCCGCTCAAGCCCAATGATTCCGCCGGTTTCGACAAAATGCGTCATGACGGCAGCGGCAATCCTTCGTGCTCGACCGGTTCTCCAGTGAGCCAGGATAAGAGTCGGCCATCGTCCCGCTCGCTCATGTGCGGCCGCCGAGCGGAGCATCGATTCGGCAAGCCCGATCGAGCACGCCTTTCCCTCGCCGCTGGCAGTTTGACCGGGGGATCCGAATTGACGTATCTTCCGGTTAATCCAGGAAATCAACCCGTTGGCCTGCCTCGTCAGAGCCGGAAAGAAGGACATTGATGCGGCTGGACAAGCGGATCGCGCAACTGTTCGGCCTGTCGCGCCGCGCTGCGCAGGAAGCCGTGCGGCAGGGCCAGGTGGACGTCAACGGTCAGCCTTGTCTCGAGCCAGCGCTGGAGGTTCAGCCTCAAACACAGCTTGTCTACCATGCCAATCGGCCCCGCGCCGGCACAACGGCCCGACGGCTGCACGTCCTTTATGAGGACCCGCAAATCCTGATCGTCAACAAGCCCGCCCGGGTGCTCACCCAGCCCACGCCGGCGCGAGAGCGCGACACCCTGCTCGAGCGGGCCGGCCGGTATCTCGCCCGAAGACATGGGCAGAAAAGGCCTTACGTGGGCATCGTGCATCGGCTGGACCAGGACACGACGGGCGTGATCCTGATGGTCACGAACGCCCGCGCGCTGCGTCCGTTCCAGGCCATGTTTCGCGCCCACGCCGTGGAGCGCAGCTACGTGGGAGTCGTCGAGGGGGTCTTTCTCGCTCCCGCGGGCCGCATCGCCATGCCCTTGGTGGGCGACCGGGGTGACGGCCGGCGCGGAGTGTCGCGCGATCCGTCCCTGGGGGTTCCCGCGGTGACCCACTTCAAGGTGCTGGAGACCTTTGGCCAGACGGCCAGCATGGTGGAGTGCCGGCTCGAGACCGGCCGAACTCACCAGATCCGCATTCACCTGGCCGAGATCGGTCATCCGGTCGTGGGCGATCCGATCTACCGGCCCCGGACAGATCCCCGGTTCCCTGTTCCTTTCGGTAGGCAGGCGCTTCATGCCCAGAGCCTGCGCTTCGTCCATCCCTTCAGCCATGAGTCCATCGGCGTGCAAGCCCCTTTGCCCGCTGATCTGACCGAGCTGGTCGCCGAGCTCCGCGATCGGTTCGGACGGATCGACCGATTATAGCAGGCCTCAACCTTTCGAGTGATTCGAATCGCCCCCCTGCAAGCCGGCTCGACCTGCTCCGACACGAACAGCAAAGGCGTCGTCAAGAAGGGCCAGGACCTGACCCAACCCGGCGCGAAGGACGACTTGTTCGAGATCCTGGCCAGGCAGCATTTCCGTAACGTCGCTCGCGAGCAGGCGGCGCGCGATCGCCGCCAATGGGCCACTCAAGAACCTCGCCACCCCAACCCGAGAGGTCTTGGGGCGACACAGCACGCGCTCATGACTCCAAAAGGCCGCTCCAAACCCTGATTCATGAGATTGGGTTTTCTTCAGGAACTCAAGGGCCTGTCGCGTTCGATCAGGGCGCAAGAGTAAGATGACGATCCCCGTGAGGGCGGGAGCCCGAGCGCGGGAGGCTTGTCGGGGCGGCATTGCGTTCCGGTTGTCCCGCAAGCTCGAGCGAGCGTCCATCACTCTTTCTCCCCATCAGGTA
>Ga0208044_1001892_pt1 | contig 10838 bp, 9 predicted proteins | sample Sb_taG_8_FD_187712 | JGI IMG/M metagenome (GOLD analysis project Ga0208044, IMG submission 187712) | Peat soil microbial communities from Weissenstadt, Germany - Sb_50d_c_BC metaG (SPAdes) (version 2) | ecosystem: Environmental > Terrestrial > Soil > Wetlands > Peat | place: Germany: Weissenstadt... | reverse complement strand
TGGCCTCGGCATGCACCCGGGCGGCCAGCTCCAGGGTCGCCGGGCCATCGGTCGCCGTGCTGTCTCCCGGCGGATTGACCGCGCCGGCGTCCGAGACGTCTCCGGTCAGCTCCGCCGGACGCGTCAGCCGCTCCCGCCAGTGGGGGAACAGGTTGGGGTGCGAGCGAATGACGACCGGCAAGTCTGCTGGAACGTGGTTGATCACCGCGACGGCGCGGTTGAGATGGCCAAAGCCATGGCTGGTGACGTAAAAGGCGAGCTTCGCGCCCTGTGAGGGTGCGTCAGGGTCGGGGTTCCTCACGATTTCAACATCCTCGCACCCGTACGTCATCCCCGCGAGCTCTAGCGTCTCGTCTCTAAGGCGGGCCGCTCCCAAGGGAGGCGAGCATAAACCATCATCGACCTGCGCAACAAGACCGGGACAAACTCACGCGGCGACCCTGGGCCCGGCCACCACGATACCCATGAGTTTTCCCAGCGCTTTTCCAATTCCGACGTTGGTTCCACAATCTTCAGGGACGATCGTGCAAGCCCCAATGGCTTATCTTGAGGGCTCCGGCAAGCCGACCCTTTCGAGAGAATAGATACGATCGATCAGGAGCCGCAAGAGCGAACCTGATGCGACCCGACCACAGCGGTCAGAACCGCGCCTGAGCCACCGGCCAGGTATCGGCGCGGTCGTCGTGGGACCGCTGGAAGGCCCGTTCCCGTTCCAACCGGGTCTGCTCGAAGAGGCCGCGGTAAAGCTGCTCCTCGGCGTCGGTGAAGGTCTTGCCCCGCCGCCCCATCACGATCCGGGCGGTGGCGAACATCTGATCGAGCGAGAAACCCGACCCGACCCGGCCATACAGTACGGCGGTGAACGAGGGAACGTGCTTGGGCAGGAGCAGACCGGCGGGAAGGACGTTGCACATGACACCGATGGCCGTGCCGGTGTTGAGCATCGACCCCATCCCGGTTCGCGTATGATCACCGATGAAGCAGCCAACCTTGGCCTGCCCGGTCGGCACCGGATCTCCCTGAAGCGGCACAAACACCTCGCCGTAATCGTTCCGCAGATCGCTGTTGGAAGTGATTGCGCCCAGGTTGACCCACTCGCCGATGTAGGCGTGCCCCAGAAAGCCCTCGTGATACTTGTTGGAAAAGCCGTGCACGATCGTGTCCTCGACCTCGCCGCCGATCCGGCAGTTGGGGCCGATCGAGACCGAGCCCCGGATGTTGGCCCGGAAAAGCTGGGTCTCCGGTCCGATGTAACAGGGGCCCTCCACGCGAGTGAATGGCTGGACCCAGACGTTGGGAGCGACAATGATGGGTCCGGTCGTCGTGTCGAAGACGGTGTACGGGTCGATGCGCGCGGTCTCATGCACACGCAGCAGGTTGGACGGCCCCACAAGGGCCAGGGTTGCCAGTTGCCGGTTGGTCACGCCGCTGCGCCGGGCCGCCTGAAAATCGCGCTCGATATAGGCTCCGTTGCGGGCCACCAGATCCCAGGGGCGGAAGATCCATTCGCCGCCCACGTCGATACTTGAGTACCTGGCAGCGATCTCGTCGAACCAGGAATCGATCCCGTGCGGATCGAGGGATACGGCATCTTCGGGACCGACCAATGCGCAGGCTGGTTGCCCATCACAGAGCCCCACCCAGGGGCCGTGAGAATCAGGCGGTTCAAACCCCGCGGGAGCTACCCACCGAGCGTTCGCCACGATCACCGGCCCCCTGGCAAGCCAGTCGCGATCGTTGACAACCATGTGAGGATCGCGCTGACGCTGGACCGCAACCAGGTGCGAGCGCACCACGCTGCCGCGCCGCTGCGGCCCCGGGCCGATCCCAAACGCACTGGCGATCTTGCAACCCAGGGTCGAGCATCCCAGCCAGAGTTCATACATCGGCCGCGTCAGCGTGAGCGGCTCAAGTCCGGCTACGGCAAGATCTTCAACCAGGCAAAGACGCATTTCCCACTCCTCTGACCGAGGCGCCGTGGTGCAGGTTCGCAAAGATCCGGACCCATCGGTTAAATCAAGGTGGCACGTTTGCTCATGAGTCCTCACGGAGATGTCAGGTGGATTCTACCGCCCTTGATCGGGGACCACCAGTCGATTTAGCCGGCTTCATCATTGTTGCATCTTTGCGTTGATTATTTGCAACAAACTGACATGCTTGCTTGCAATGTCGAGAAGTGCCACGGACCAGACCGAAGCGCGATGCAGTGCACCGGGATTGATCCACCGCGTGGGGCCTCTCTGGACATCGCTGGCAACATGAGTGTGGCCGGAGAGTAAATAGTCGGGCTCGAGTGCCGCAAGCCGACGGAGTTCTTGGTCCGAGTCGCCATGCGTGACGGCCAGGCGACGCCCCCCCAGGGATATCAGGCCGCCCCGTTCCAGGCATGTGCCGCCGACCCGGTTGATCGCCTGGCGCAAACTCTCGCGGTCATAATCACAATTCCCAAAGACGAAATAACAGGGAAGCACCGAACATTCGTTGACGACGTCGGCAATGGTCAAGTCGCCGCAGTGGATCAGGATCTCGGCTCCGCCTTCAACGAGCACGGCCACCGCGGACCTGGTGCGCTGCACTTGGTCGTGCGTGTCTGAGAGGATTCCGATACGCATGATGGATGAGTCCCCAATCGAGCGCCCGATTGCCTCCATATACTCATGGAGAAAGACGCCGATTCGCCGCGTGTTCGAATGCAACGCAATAATGTACCAGTTCGAGGATCCCGAAAGGAATTGTCACCCGAGGCACTGGCCAGAACCAGCAGCACCAGCTAGAATATAGTTTAGAGCCGAAAGCCCGGGTACTGAGGGTCTGCCGCGATCGTCCAGAGCGCAGCATATCTTTGTGCTCATGCTGAAGGTTCGCACCTGGTCAAGTCGCTCAGGTGCGCGATCGGTTGGAGAATGAACCGGTCGCGGGAAGGCATGGAACATCACGAGCCATCGAGCTCCCTGATGGTTCCGGTACTTCCCTGGCTTTTCCCGCGTCGCGCGGGGAGGTGTTGCATGGCCACCGCCACCAAGACTCGATCAAAAAAGACCAGGAAGACTCAAGTCCGTGTCCCGCTCTCTTCAGATCACATTCGGGAGCCAGAAGCGTCGCAAACCTCTCCCCCTGTGACTCAAGTCTCTCGTGAGCAAGAACCTTTGGAGAATGCCGTACGCCGGCAAGAGGCGCCAGAGGCCTGGCAAACACGCCGGACCGAAGCGCCGGATGCCGGACGCGGAAAGGAATGCTCGGAATACGATACCTTCACCCGCGGCCGGAGTATGAGCTGAGCGGTCAGGCCAGGTTTTCCTCTTGACTGGAAGGCCCCACCCTACTGTTCATACGCACTCGGTCGTGGATGTCGAGGGACCCCTTGCGGTGCGAGGGCATCAATCGCGGGGACCTTGTCGATTTCGCCTGGTCACGGGAGGGACGAAGGAGCAGAGACGACCATGACAGGCAGGATATGCGCGTAAACCCAGACGATCAGCCCGACGATCAGGGCCAGAGCGAGGCTATGCCGGAGGACTGCGCGTAGCAACTCACCTTCTCGCCCCCCCTCTCCGGTCGCCGCGGCTGCCACCACAATGGACTGGGCGTCGATCATCTTTCCCATTACGCCACCGGTCGAGTTCGCCGAAGCCATCAGGACCGGGTCGAGCTGAAGCTTGATGGCGGTGATCTTTTGAAGATTGCCGAACAGGACGTTGCTCGAGGTATCCGAGCCGGTAAGTGCAACTCCCAACCAGCCCAGCAAGGTCCCAAAGATCGGGTAAAGGCCTCGCCCCGTCCGCGTGAAGGCCAGCCCAAGAACCGCGTCCATGCCCGAATACTTGGTCACGAAGCCAAGAGCGAGCATGCAGACGATGGCCAGGATCGCGGGAACCATCCGCCGAATCGTGCCGGCAAGCAGTCGAGCCTGAGACAGAGGCGAAAGACCCAGCAACGACCCGCTCAGGACCGCCGCCAGGAATACCGCGGTGCCCGTCGACGACAGCGGGACGACGTCGACCTGGGCCTTCTCGAGGTCACCGGGCAAAAGTTCCTCATGGCCGGTGACCGCCGCTCCCTTGGCAACCTTCAAATGCAGCCAGGGAACTTCCGGCTTCCAGGAGCACCGTGCATCCAGCCAATCTTTGGCCGCGGGAGTTCCCCACGACTTGATGGCCGGAATTCCCCACGCGAGCACCGTGAGCGTCAACAACGCGAACGGCATCCAGGCGCGCGCGACCCGCCCTGGCGCCAGCGTAACCTGGACCTGGGAGCTGCTGGATTGTGGAGTTGAAGGCGGAACGTGGGCAGCAACGGGTGTGACTTCCGCTTCGCGGTCGAAACGCCAGATCCGCCCCGGCTTCCAGAGTCGCACCACGATCACTCCGGCCATCATGCTGCAGACCGCCGCGACGATGTCCACTAGCTCGAAACCCACCAGATTCGACCAGAGAAACTGGACGGCGGCGAAGGTTCCCCCGATGACGACGAGCGGCAGCCAGACTTCGAGCGTGTTCCGCCAGCCGGTCATGGTGCGGACCAGCCAGAACGGGATCAAGACCGAGAGCAGAGGGAGAATCCGTCCGCAAGTCCCGCTGAGCGCCTCGACATCCAGCCCGGTGACCGCGCTCAAGGTCCGCAGCGGAGTCCCGATTCCCCCCCAGGCCACCGGGGCCGTGTTGGCGATCAAGCAGAGCAAGGCTGCCTGAAAGGGCTGGAACCCTAGACCCACCAGAAAGGCCGCCGAGATGGCGACAGGCGCTCCGAATCCGGCTGCCCCCTCGATGAACGCCCCGAACGAGAAGGCCACGAGGACTGCCTGGAGCCGGCGATCGCCCGAGAGGCTGGCCACCGAGGCCTTCATGATCTCGAACTGGCCTGTGGTGACCGCGATGTCGTACAGGAATACGGCCGCCACGATCAGCCAGACGACCCGAAAGGCTGCGAAGACCAAACCCACCACCGCGCTGGCCAGGATCATTTCCGCCGGCATGCCGAAAACGAAAAAAGCCATGATACACGCCGCCGACAGCCCGGCCAGGGCCGCCCCGCCAGCGTTCAGGCGGCCCCAGGCCAGCAGACCCAGAAGGACGAAGACTGGCAACGCGGCCGCCAATGTGGAGGCTGGCCAGTTCCCCAGGGGATCGTAACATTGAACCCACACGTCGGGTCTCTCCTTGCCGCCAAAAAAGGCGCAACTGGACAGGCTGTGTGATGATCCGCTCTGCCGGCAACCTGGGTTCTCCACGTTACGCAAGAGCCCGTTCCGACGATAGCGTCCACCGCGGGTTGGCGATCTCCGCGGGAACCCGCAAGCTCTGAAAAATAGAGCCTGGATGATCTTTGCTTCGGTGTAGTCTTGACCAAGTACACGGAAAGGGGTTAAATTTTGGAGTCGCCATCGCTCGCTGACGGCGAGGTTGGCAGAAAGGTCAGGGAAGGAGCGAATGAGTGCAAATCCAGATCTCGACTCGGCACGGCGCTTTGGATCCCGAGCAGCAACATCACTTACATGACAAAGCTGAGAAGCTGCTCAAGTATTTCGGTCGACTGATGGCCATCGAGGTGGCGGTCGATCAGGGAAAGCAAGCCTGGGATGTCGAGATCCTGGTTTCGGCCGAACACAAGCACGACTTTGTCGCCCGCGAGGTCGGTCCCACCCCCGAGTCGGCGATGGATCAGTGCGTCCACAAGATTGAGAATCAATTGCGGCGTTACAAGGAGAAGGTCCAGAAGCACAAAGGCGACGTCTCTCAGGCAGGGGGCTCATCCCGGTCTTCCGACCAGTCCGCTCCTCCCGAGGCGACCTGAACCGATCCCAGAGAGGTCCAGTCCGGCGTAGGCCCTTGAACCAGGCATTTCCCTGCAGTCGCCACGACACGTAACGCCACGGGTTGGTTGTCCGCCGTCCTCCCGGCGCTGATCCCCCGTTTGAGCGTCGCGATTTCGGTGCCAGGTCCAGGACTGTTCGCCTGGCGGCCGGTCGATGGAGGTGCGGATGAAGCTTGCGGATTTCGTGATTCGAGATTCAATTATCGTTGACTTACAAGCAACCGGTAAGGAAGAGGCGATTCGGGAGATGGTCGGGAGCCTGCACAAGGCCGGCCATCTTGCCGCTGGAGACGTGGAGAGTGTGATTCGAGCCATCCTCGGACGTGAGGAACTGGGCTCGACGGGGATCGGGATGGGAGTCGCCGTCCCCCATACCCGCCACCCCACGCTCTCGCGCTTGATCGGCACGGTCGCCCTGTCCCGACGAGGGGTCAGTTTCGCGGCCCTCGACGGCGAACCGGTTAACATCTTCTTCCTGCTGGTTTCTCCTCAGAACCAGCCTGGAGATCATCTCAGAGCTCTGGAGAATATCTCGCGACATTTGAAGGACGAGCGCTTCGTCAGTTTCCTGCGTCAGGCCCGGACCCGGCAGGACGTCATCGACGTGCTCGAAGAAGCCGACCAGAATTCGCCTTGATCCTGCGTCCCGCCGGTCGCCAGCCCATTCCGGAGGGCGCCGCCGTGACGATTCACCCGGAAGCGTTTCCCGTCGAGCGAACCGTGGACCCCGTGTTCCGCGGCGCCGCGGCGGGTTGACGGCTCCGACCCGACAACATGGGATATCCTCGCCGTTGCGGCCGGGACACACCCGGTGGGGCGACGACTGGATACGCCGCTCCAACAGCCATAGTCCACGACCTCCGAACTGGCTTCGAGCTTTCCCGGTCAGATCGCTGGTCGCTTGTCCCCGGCCCAGGCCGATCGAGCCGCTGATGAGCCACGACACGACTGTCGCCCATCGCCAAGTCCAGATCACCAACAGTCTCGGACTTCACCTGCGTCCCGCCGACAAGTTCGTCAAGCTCGCGCTCCGTTATCGATCGGAGATCCGGGTTCATTACAATGGCAATCAGTTCAACGGCAAGAGCATTCTCGATCTGATCACTGTGGCCGCTGAGTGCGGCACGCGACTGGAACTGGAAGCGTGCGGGCCGGACGCCGTGGAGGCCCTCGACGCATTGTCCGATCTGGTCTCAGCCCAGTTTTACGAGAATGAAAATGGAGACACGATTCAGAGCCACCCCAACACAGAGCCCGGGCGATGAAGGTGCCGGATCGTACGCCTGCGGACCGACCAGCAGCGCGGGGCCGATTGGTGCAACGCCCAGGCCGGGTTGGATCTGAGGCTTTGACTCGGGTTCACGCCGATCACAGGAACGATGGCATGCAGCCTCCGGGCACCTCGATCTCTGCCCCCGATCCGACGCCCATGGCCGCGCCGATGCATGTACTGCGAGGCATTGCCGTGAGCCCCGGAATCGCGGTCGGGCCGATCGTGGTGCTCGACACGCGCGGAATCCGGTTGCCCCCGCGGAAGATCACGGCAGAGGCGGTCAAGCGCGAACTGGAGCGGCTCGATCACGGGCTGGAGGTTGCCGGCCGAGAGGCCGAGGAGGCCGAGGGGGAAGCTCGAACCCGGCTGGGCCCCCAGTACGCCGACATCCTGGCGGCCCACGCCCGCATGATCGGCGATATCACCCTCCGCGCAGCCGCCCGCGCCCGGGTCGAGCATGAGCAAGTCTCCGCCGAGCATGCCATCATCGAGGTGCTCGAGGCGCACGCGACCCGCCTGGAGCGGCTGCGCGATTCCCACCTGGCGGCCCGCGCCGCCGACGTGCGTGACATCGAGGCGCGGATCCTCGGCCAGTTGATCGGACAGCGACCCAAGTCGTTCCAGGATGAGCTGCCGACTCCCGCCCTAGTCCTGGCGCAGGATTTGTCGCCGTGCGAGACTGCGGGGCTTGATCCCAATCGCGTGCTCGGCTTCGCCACCGAGGCGGGAGGCCGTGCCAGCCACACGGCCATCGTCGCCGCCGCGCTCGAAATCCCGGCCGTGGTCGGCCTGGGCAAGTTCCTGGACATCGCCCGACAGTGCCGGATGGCGGTCATCGACGGCGACGAGGGTCTGGTCATCCTCGATCCGGATCTGCCCACCCAGGTGCGGTATCGCGCGGCGGCCGTCGAGCGGTCTGCACGATTCCATGTCCTCTCGCAGCAGGCCAATCTTCCGGCCGAAACGCTCGATTCCACCAGGGTGAAACTCTGGGGCAATATCGAGTTCACCGCGGAGATTGACGCCTGCGTGAAGCTGGGCGCCGAGGGCGTCGGGTTGTTCCGCACCGAGTTTCTGTTCTTGAACGCCAAGCCCCCCCCCAGCGAAGATCAGCAATTCCAGGCGTACGCCGCCGTGATCCGCGCGTTGCGGGGACGGCCGATCGTGATCCGGACACTCGATCTGGGGGCCGACAAGCTGGGACGTTACCGGGAATCGGCCTATGTCGAATCCAACCCGTTCTTGGGGCTGCGCAGCCTGCGCCTGTCGCTGCGCGACCCGGGGTTGTTCAGGCCCCAGCTCCGGGCGCTCCTGCGCGCCAGCACCCTGGGCGACGTCCGGATTCTTTTTCCTCTCCTGACCACGCTCGCCGAGCTGCGAGCGGCCCGTGCCATCGTGCGCGACGTGGCCGCCGAGCTCGTGGCGGAGGGGCACGCCGTTCGCGAAAACCTGCCGGTCGGCATCATGGTGGAAGTTCCGGCTGCCGCCCTGATGGCCGATCACCTGGCGAAGGAGGTGGACTTCTTTTCGATAGGAACCAATGACCTGATTCAGTACACGCTGGCCGTGGACCGGACCAACGAAACTGTCGCCGAACTGTACTCCGCCGCCGATCCGTCCGTGCTCCGCTTGATCGCCATGGTGGTCGAAGCCGCACGAGTGCACGGCATCGAGGTAACTGTCTGCGGAAAGATGGGTGGAGAGCCGCTTTACACCATGCTTCTCCTGGGCTTGGGCTTGCGTCAGCTAAGCATGCCCCCGCACCAACTGCCCGAAGTTCGCCGGGTGATCCGCGGTGTGCGGATCGAAACCGCGCGGGCAGTTGCTGCCGAGGCGCTGCGTCTTGATACCGCTCAGGCCGTCACGGCTCTGCTCGAATCCGCGCTCCGCCAGGCATTGCCCGATACACCCGAGCCGGCAGCCCCCGCGATCCGGTGACTCATTTTGACGCGACAGGATATCTGGGGGATCGGCAATTTTACAGCTGATCCCGACCGGCCGCGGCCTTGCCTCCCGATTGTGACCAGGGTTCGTAGCGGAACCGGTCGTGCGTCGGACCGCCGAACACTAACCTCTTCGTCAATCTCAAGGACCCCAGCCGAGCCACTTCGTGCCCCGCGAGACGACCGAGATATCCGGCCGCAGTTCAGGCCGGCTTTCCGGCATTTTGCCGCGCCACCCTGGACCGCCTTGACCCGCGGGTACCTGACCGTTTGCTCCCCAGGGGCGCGGTCCGGACCGACCGATCAGCGGACAGGCGCGCGAAGTCGCCCCGGTTTGTCGTGTCACGACAAGTCGCAGGACATGACCACAGCCACCAAGCTGCGTCTCCGATTCGCCAAGCGCGGTGATCTCCGCCTGGTCAGCCATCATGACATCATGCGCTGCCTGGAGCGGATGGCGCGCCGCGCGCAGATTCCTCTGGCGCAAAGCCAGGGGTTCACGCCGCGGCCGAAAATCGTCTTCGCCCTGGCGCTGGGGCTGGGGATCGAGGGGCAAAACGAGATCGTCGATATCGAGCTGTTCGAGCCCAGAGAGCCGGCGGACGTGTTGTGCCGGTTAGCAGCGGCCGCTCCTCCGGGTTTCCATTGGCTCGGTGCCGAGGCTCTGCCGGCGGGCGCACCGGCACCCCGGCCCGTGGCTCTCGAGTATGAGCTAAGAGTGCCGGCCCAGCGCCACGCTCAGACCCTGTCGCAACTGGGCTCGCTCCTGGCCAGCACGAGCTGGCCTCTGGTACGGCGTCGTCCCGATCGCGACCGGGAGCAGACGATTGACTTGCGACCCTTCTTGCTGAATGCCGAACTGACCGATGAGGGAGTGCTCAGGGCCCGTCTCAAGGTCTGTCCTGACGGCTCGGCCCGCCCCGAGGAACTGCTCGAATGCCTGGGGCTCCGCGACCTCTTGGATCAGGGAGCCGTCCTGGTGCGGACCCATGTGGAGCTGGCCACTGATGATCGAACCATACTAAGTGCTCAAGGAGACGGAGCCGCGATCCCCCCTGACGACCGAAGGTGAGACAACAACAGTATTGCCTGGTCCCGGGGGAAGGCCACCGGCCAGCGACTCATTACCGGACCGAGGCACGCACCCGCTCGGTCCATCCGAGAATCAACCGAACACGAACACGCAAACCGCGTCAGTCCTGGAAAGAGACCGCATGAAAAAAGAAATGCTGATCAATGTCTTGCAGCCCGAGGAGTGCCGTATCGCGATCGTCGAGAACGGCGTCCTCGAAGAGCTGTACGTCGAGCGGACCAGCCACGAGAGCTACACCGGTAACATCTACAAGGGTAAGGTCGTCAATCTCGAACCGGCCATCCAGGCCGCCTTCGTCGATTTCTCGGTCGGCCGCAACGGCTTCCTTCATGTCTCGGACGTCGAGCCGCAATATTACCATCGCCATCAGCCGCATGGCGAGGAGATCGAGCCGACCGGCAGGCCAGGCCCAGGCCCCGCATCCGGATCGAGGCCACGCGATCCGCGCCGCGGACGCGACCGGGACGATCGCCGCCGGTCAAGACCCGAACCGCCCAACGAGGCGTTTCCCCCCTCGCTTCCTGCTCCACCCCGCGGTGAGGACCGAAACCGAGACCGTGAGCGCCCGGACCGAGATCGTGAGCGCCCGGACCGGTCCGTGCGCGGGCGCCGCGATCGATCCGAAATGCCCCGCCGGTTCGGCGAGGGATTGAGTGATGAGCAAGACGCCGCCGACCAGCCGGCGGCCCCTTCCCCCGAACCGACCTCGTTCGAACCG
>Ga0208044_1001888_pt1 | contig 10847 bp, 8 predicted proteins | sample Sb_taG_8_FD_187712 | JGI IMG/M metagenome (GOLD analysis project Ga0208044, IMG submission 187712) | Peat soil microbial communities from Weissenstadt, Germany - Sb_50d_c_BC metaG (SPAdes) (version 2) | ecosystem: Environmental > Terrestrial > Soil > Wetlands > Peat | place: Germany: Weissenstadt... | reverse complement strand
CCCAGCTCAAGCCCAGCCTGGAGACCGTGTTCCTTACCCTGACCGGACGGGAGTACCGCGAGTGACCACCACCACCACAAGGGGGGTCTGGGGGGATGGGTCCCCCCAGGAGCGGGGGGTTCCGGGGGGTCGTCCCCCCGGGCCAACACAGTCTGAGGTGGCCGCCCTGATCGCAGAGGCGCCGGTGCCGCGGCCCACCCTGGTCAAGACGTTCAACGCCATGATGGCCAGGGAGTTCCGGGTGCTGCGGCGCAACGCCATCGCCACCTTCACCCGGGCGGTCATGCAGCCGCTGCTCTTCGTCTTCGTCTTCGCCTACGTGTTCCCCAAGATCGGCGGCGGCTTCATGCTCGGCGGCGGCGGCGCCGCGGCCGCCGGGGCCGCGGCTGCGGGCGGCGTCAACTTCGCCACCATCCTCGTGCCTGGCCTGATGGCCTCCATGCTGCTCATGCAGGGCATCATGGCCGTGACGTTCCCGCTGGTGATGGAGTTCTCCTGGCAGCGCACGATCGAGGACCGGGCGCTCGCTCCCGTGCCGATCAGGGTCCTGGCGATACAGAAGATCGTCGCGGGCGCGGTCCAGTCGTTCATCGGTGCGGTCATCGTGTTCCCGATCGTGCTGCTCGTGCACGCGGCGGGTCAGGCTCCGCACGTGCACGTGACCAACTGGGCCCTGTTCGCGCTCATCCTGGTCTTCGCCTCGCTGCTCACGTCCTCGCTCGGGCTGCTGCTCGGCACGATCATGGACCCGCGCAAGATGCAGATGCTGTTCGCGGTGGTCCTGCTGCCCGCCACCATGCTCGGCTGCGTCTACTACCCGTGGGCGGCTCTGCACAACATCCGCTGGCTGCAGATCGCGATCCTGGTCAACCCCATGGTGTACATGTCCGAGGGGCTGCGGGCCGTGCTCACCCCTGTGCTCCCGCACATGCCGATGTGGGCCGTAATGCTCGCGCTCGTCGGCGGCACGGTGGTCTTCGGCTACCTGGGTACCCGAACCTTCACCAAGCGCGTCCTCAACTAGGCCCTGGGGCCGAGGGAGTCACGGGGGCTCCCTCGGCCCCAGGGCCTCGCCTACGCTGGTCCGCCGCATCTAATCGAGCGCCGGACCCCGGTAGGAGGATGTTGGAGATGCGGAGGACGGGAAAGCCGGTTGTGTCCGCGTGGGAATACCGCTGCACGGTCCGGTGCTGTTAGACTTAGACGCTGACCAGCTCGGTACTCGGGTACCGAGCGCGCAAAGCGGAGGACCACCTCCCACCCAGTCGGCCCGGTACGGGCAGGCGGGTCTGGCCAGACGTACCGGCGGCCGGTGCACGGCAGCGTGCACGGATGCCGGCTTCTGCTGGCACGGCGCACCCATAAGGGTCTTAATGGGTGACGCCGTTGTTGTGGTTGCCCCGCTGAGCGCATCGCTCGCGGGGTTTTCTCGTGTCGGGGGCAACCGCCCGCGACCGGGAAAAATCCCGGGGTTGGTCGGCAGAAGCCGCCGCCGGAGGCACCGACAGCGGAGATGAGGCTCAAGGAGGTCACATCAGCACCGAAGCACGTATCAACGAGCGCATCCGTTCTCCCGAAGTCCGGCTGGTCGGATCGAAGGGGGAACAGATCGGGATCGTCTCGGTCAACGACGCACTCAAGCTGGCTCAGGAAGCCGACCTCGACCTGGTTGAGGTCGCACCCACTGCGCGGCCACCGGTCTGCAAGCTCATGGACTACGGGAAGTTCAAGTACGAGTCCGCGGTCAAGGCCAGGGAGTCGCGCAAGAACCAGACGCAGACGATCGTCAAGGAGATCAAGCTGCGCCCGAAGATCGACCCGCACGACTACGGCACCAAGAAGGGCCACGTCGAGCGGTTCCTCAAGGCGGGCGACAAGGTCAAGGTGACGATCATGTTCAGGGGACGTGAGCAGTCGAGGCCCGAGCTAGGCTTCCGTCTGCTGCAGCGTCTCGCCAGCGACGTTGAAGAGCTCGGCTTCGTGGAGTCGCAGCCCAAGCAGGACGGGCGGAACATGATCATGGTGATCGGGCCGCACCGGAAGAAGAGCGAAACAAAGGCGCATACGGCAGGCCAGGCCCAGAACCGGCCGGTGCCGAGCCCGCGCGCTGCCGCACCAGCGGCTCCGGAACCGGCGGCGAGTGAGCCCGCCACCGACGGCGCCGCGGTACCGGGTCCGGCCTAGCCGGTAGCATCACCCGGCGGCAATAAACCCCGGCGCGAGCGCCGGGGTCGGTTATTGCTGCGCGCCCAGGAGGCGCGCAGCCACAAGAATGGAGACGACGGCCACCATGCCGAAGATGAAGACACACAGCGGCACCGCGAAGCGGTTCCGGCTGACCGCCACCGGCAAGGTGATGCGCCGCCGCGCCAACCGAGGCCATCTGTTCGAGCACAAGTCGTCCCGCGTGACGCGGCGGCTCTACGGGGAAGTGCCGGTCGCGCCCAGCGACCTCAAGGAGATCAAGAAGCTGCTGGGCAAGTAGCCCGGCCCGCGCGAGGGAGAACAGAACAATGGCACGCGTGAAGCGGGCAACCAACGCCCACAAGAAGCGCAAGGTTGTCCTCGAACGGGCCAGCGGCTACCGGGGACAGCGGTCCCGGCTGTACCGCAAGGCCAAGGAGCAGGTCCTCCACTCGATGACCTACGCCTACCGCGACCGCAAGGACCGCAAGGGCAACTTCCGGCGGCTGTGGATCCAGCGGATCAACGCGGCAGCCCGGGCGAACGGCATGACGTACAACAGGTTCGTCCAGGGCCTGCGGGTGGCGGGGATCGAGGTCGACCGGCGAATGCTTGCTGAGCTCGCCGTCGCCGACGAGGCGGCGTTCTCTGCCCTGGTCGAGGTAGCGAAGAAGGCGCTTCCCGACGCATCCGGGTCCGCGGCCGCCTAGGTGCGGGTCACCGCATCGCCTGACACCGGTTATACGGGCGCGCACTCGCCGCGGCTCAAGGCCGCGCGGCGCCTGACCAAACGCGCCTTCCGCCAGCGTGAGCGGGCCTTTCTCGCCGAAGGCCCGCAAGCGGTGGCGGAGGCCTTTCACTGCGGAACCCGCGTCATCGACTTGTTCGTGACCGTGCCCGCACGGAGCAGGCATCACGACCTGATCACCGCGATGGCCGACGCGGGTATACCGGTGCACGTCGTCAGCGGCGAGGTCATGGGCGAACTGGCCCAGACGGTAACCCCGCAGGGCCTGCTGGCCGTCTGCGGCTTCGTCGACGTCCCCCTCAGCGAGATCACCACGCCCGCTTCTGGCCTGGTCGCGCTGCTGGCCAACGTCCGCGATCCGGGGAACGCCGGAACCGTGCTGCGCACCGCCGACGCGGCGGGCGCGCACGCCGTGGTCTTCGCCGACGCCTCGGTCGATCCTTATAACGGCAAGTGCGTGCGCTCGTCGGCGGGCAGCCTGTTCCACCTGCCCGTGGTGGCCGGAGCCAGGCTCGAGGACGCCGTCGCCGCCCTGCGTGACGTCGGCCTCCGGATCGTGGCCGCAGACGGCCGCGCCGGACGTTCCCTGGACGACCCCGAGGTGCAGGCGCGGCTGGCCGGGCCGACCGCGTGGATCTTCGGCAACGAGGCGTGGGGACTGCCGCCCGAACTCGTCGCCCTGGCCGACGAATCCGTGGCGGTGCCCATTTATGGCCGGGCCGAGAGCCTCAATCTGGCCGCCGCGGCCGCGGTGTGTCTCTATACGTCCGCGCGTGCGCAGCGAGTACGCAGTGAAGGGGAGATGGGGACGTGGGTGGAGGGACAAGATGGTGCGTAAGTCAGCAACTGGTGGCTTAGAGTATTTGGTCTACAACATGGAGAATTCACGTCTCAGGACTGTCAGAAAGCGCGTATACGCGCTAGAGTCTGATCACAATCCGTCACCCAAACCGTGACCACTTCCGGCCGCCGGACGCTCGAAGTGCGGCCACGCCGGACGGAGGCTTCGCTGCAGTGGACGAGCTCATATCGAGCCGGGCGTCATCGGCCCCGCAACCGGCCGGAACGCCAACTAACCGCGAGACCGCTAACGGTAATGCTTCCGGCGTCACCCCGCTTCCCGAAGGCCCGGTCCCGATCGGGAGCCTGGTTTTCGCCGACGAGCTGCCGGATGGGGTGGTGGTCGCCGATGAGGTCGGCCGCATCGTTGTGTTCAACCGGGCCGCCGGGAGGCTGACCGGACTGGATCCGGCCGAAGTCATCGGCAAGTTCGTGTTCGACGTGCTTCCGCTCCGCGACGCCGACGACCGGGACTGGTGGGTCCACGCGGATCCGTACCACGGCCTGCCGACCCGCACCCGTCACCCTGAGCGATCGCTCTACCTGGCGGACGGCACCGAGTTGCTCGTATCCGTCGGCTATGTCCGAGCCAGGGGGGCACGGGGGGACGGGCAGTCCCCCCGTGAGCGGGGGGTTCCGGGGGGTCGTCCCCCCGGGCTAGCACTTCGCCGGCTCGTCATCAGCCTGCGCGGTGCGCAACAGCGGGAACGGCTGGAACGCAGCCGCGCCGAGCTCGTCTCGACCGTCGCCCACGAGCTTCGTTCCCCGCTGACCAGCGTGAAGGGCTTCACCGCCACGCTACTGGCCAAGTGGGGCCGGTTCACCGACGACCAGAAGCGCGTGATGCTGGAGACGGTGAACGCCGACGCCGACCGCGTGACCAGGCTCATCACCGAGCTGCTGGACGTGTCCCGGATCGAGTCGGGCCGGATGGAGGTCCACCGGCAGCTGGTCGACCTGCCCGACCGGGCCAGGAAGATCATCGCGGGCCGCGTGGCTGCGGGCGACGCCGAGGACCGGTTCCGGCTCGAGGTCCCGGGCGACCTGCCGGAGACCTGGCTGGACGCCGACAAGATCGACCAGATCCTCGGCAACCTGGTGGAAAACGCCGTCCGGCACGGGGCTGGTATCGTGACGGTCGTGGTGGAACCGGCACATCTTGACAGCGAAGAGGGAGAACTCGACGCGGTCGCCGTTTCCGTGCGCGACCAGGGCGAGGGCATTTCGCCGGACGTGGCGCCCCGGGTGTTCCGTCAATTCTGGCGCGGCAAGCCCCGCGGCGGCAGCCGCAGAGGCCAGCATGGCGGCGGCACCGGTCTGGGCCTGTACATCGTCAAGGGTCTCGTCGAGGCACACGGCGGCACGATCGGCGTGCGCCGCGCGCCCGGCGGCGGCGCCGAGTTCCGATTTATCGTGCCCGCGGGGACACCTATCGTCTAAGGGCGACACCCTCGGGGCAACGCGTTAAGACTCGGTACGGTAATCTCCCTTCGGGCTATCCAGCACAGCGATCGGCTCCGGCCCGGACAGGCGGGGACGCTAGGCAGGGCCGACGCTACCCCACTGGCGCGTCGAGGTTGACGCGACGCTGCCACCCAGGCCCGTTCGGCAGAAAGAAAGTCCGCCGGAACCCCAGCTAAGGTACGGCCCGCAGGAAGCAGGACCCATGTCGGCACCGAACAAGAGTTACGACCCCAAGGCGGTGGCCGCGCTGGCGCCTGACGAGGTGGCACGCGTCCTCGACGAGGCTCTCGCCGCCGTCGCCGCCGCCGGGACCCTCGACGAGCTGAAGGCGGCGCGGATCGCGCACGAGGGCGACCGCGCGCCGCTCTCCCTGGCCAGCGCGGAGATCGGCGCCCTGCCGCCCGAGGCCCGCGCCGAAGCAGGCCGGCGGGTCGGCTCGGCCCGCGGCCGACTCCGCGAAGCGCTGCGCGAACGTCAGGTCCAGCTGGAGGCCGAACGAGACCGGCAGGTGCTGGTGACCGAGGCGGTCGACGTCACGTTGCCCTGGGACCAGGTCCCGTCCGGCGCGCGCCATCCCGTCACCACCCTTGCCGACCGGCTGTCCGACGTGTTCGTCGCGATGGGCTACGAGGTCGCCGAGGGGCCCGAGGTCGAGGCGGAGTGGTACAACTTCGACGCGCTGAATATCCCGCCCGACCACCCGGCCCGGGAGATGCAGGACACGATCTTCATTGAGGGAAAAGGCGGGGAATCTGGGTCTAAGTCGGGCCTGGTGCTGCGGACGCACACCTCGCCGGTGCAGATCAGGTCCATGCTCACCCGCCCGCTGCCGCTCTACGTGGTCAGCCCGGGCCGGTGTTACCGGCAGGACCCGCTCGACGCCACCCATAGCCCGGTGTTCCACCAGATCGAGGGCCTCGCCGTCGACGAGGGGCTGACAATGGCCGACCTGCGCGGCGCGATCCAGTCGTTCGTGGACGCGATGTTCGGCGTGGGGCTGCGCACCCGGTTCCGGCCCGACTACTTCCCCTTCACCGAGCCGTCGGGCGACGTGTCGATGGAATGCCACATCTGCCGCGGCGCCTCGGCCAAGCCGGGCGGCGACCCGTGCCGGGTTTGCCGGTCGCAGGGCTGGATCGAGATCGCGGGCTGCGGCATGGTGAACCCCCGGGTACTGGTGGCCTGCGGTATCGACCCCGACCGGTACAGCGGGTTCGCGTTCGGGCTGGGCATCGAGCGCAGCCTGGTGATCGCGCACGGGCTGACCGAGATCAGGGACGCGGTAGAGGGCGACGTGCGGTTCAGCCGGGCGTTCGGGATGGAGATCTGACATGAGGGTGCCGCTTTCCTGGCTGCGTGAGTACGCGCCGCTGCCAGAGCCGGTCGACGCCACCGAGGTCTCGCGGCGGCTGACCGCGGCCGGACTCGAGGTCGAGTCGCTGGAGTCGGTCGGGCACGACATCCGCGGCGTGGTGGTCGCGCAGGTGCTCCTCATCGAGGAGCTGCCCGGCCTGAAGAAGCCGATCAGGTACTGCCGGGTCGCCGTCTCCGACAGTCAGCTGGCCGGGCCGCCCGACGAGGCGTCCGGCGTGATCTGCGGCGCGGTCAACTTCGCCGTCGGCGACCGGGTCGCGCTCGCGCTGCCCGGGGCGGTGCTGCCCGGCAGTTTCGAGATCGGCGCGCGCAAGACCTACGGTCACATCTCCGAGGGGATGATCTGCTCGGCCAGCGAGCTGGCTATCGGCGACGACCACTCCGGCATCCTGGTGCTCCCCCCCGACGCGCCGCTGGGCGCGGATTTCGTGTCTTACGCGAAACTGCGCGACGAGGTGTTCGAGATCGCGGTGACGCCCGACCGCGGCTACGCCGTGTCGGTGCGCGGCATCGCGCGCGAGCTCGCCAGCGCGTTCGGCGTGCCGTTCCGCGATCCGGCCGAGACCGCGCTGCCGGATGCGACCCTGCTCGGCGGCACGCTTGACTACGTGGGCCCTGACCTCTACCCGGCCCGCATCGACGACCCGACCGGCTGCGACCGGTTCGTGCTGCGCGAGGTGCGCGGCTTCTCCCCGTCGGCGCTCACCCCGCTGTGGATGCGGGTGCGGCTGGCCCGGTCCGGCGTCCGCAGCGTGTCGCTCGCGGTGGACGTGACAAACTACCTGATGCTTGAGCTCGGGCAGCCGCTGCACGCGTTCGACCGGTCCAAGCTGACGGGCGGGATCGTGGTCCGGCGGGCACAGCCGGGGGAGAAGCTCGAGACGCTGGATCACGTGGTCCGGACCCTGGACGCCGACGACATCCTGATCACCGACGCCTCCGGGCCGATCTCTCTGGCCGGCACCATGGGCGGCCTGTCCACAGAGATCGACGAGACCTCCACCGACCTGGTGATCGAGGCGGCGCATTTCTCCGCCGAGGGAATTGCCAAGATGAGCCGGCGGCACAAGCTGCACAGCGAGGCGTCCTACCGGTTCGAGCGCGGGGTAGACCGCGAGCTTCCGCTGCGTGCCACCGCCAAGGCGGTGGCCCTGCTGTCCGGCCTGGGCGGCGCCCAAGTGGCGCCGGGCTGCACGCACGCGTCAGTCGAGGTGCCGCCGGTGGTGATCTCCATGGCCGCGGACTACCCGGACCGGGTGGCCGGGGTGGTCTACGGCCGGGACACGGTGATCCGGCGGCTGCGTGAGGTGGGTTGCTCCGTTCTGGCGACCCGTAAGGCCGCCCTGACCATCGCTCCCTGGCGAGCGGAGGAACCGGAGGGTGCAGCTGCGGTAAACGGCCTCGTGCCCGTGCTCGAGGTGACCCCGCCGACCTGGCGGCCCGACCTCACCGACCCTGCCGACCTGGCCGAGGAGGTCATCCGGCTGGAAGGCTACGAGAACGTCCCGGCCCGGATGCCCCGCGCGCTAGCCGGCCGCGGGCTCACGCCGCGCCAGCGGCTGCGCCGTTCGGTAGGCCGGACGCTGGGTGAGGCCGGGTACGTGGAGGTGCTGTCGTGGCCGTTCGGGTCGCGCGCCGACGCGGACCTGCTCGGGCTGCCGCCTGAGGACATGCGCCGCCACGCGGTAGAGGTGGCGAACCCGCTCAGCGAAGACGAGCCGCTGCTGCGCACGACCCTGCTGCCGGGCCTGTTCCGGGTTCTGGCCAGGAACGTGGGCCGGGGGTTCGCCGACACGGCGCTGTTCGAGATCGGCCTGGTCTTCCGGCCCCGGCCGGGGGCGGCGCACTCGGCGCCGATCCTCCCGGTGGACCGCGGGCCCTCGGTAGCCGAACTCGCCTCCCTGGAGGCGGCATTGCCCGACCAGCCGCTGCGGGTCGGCGCGGTGCTGGCTGGCGAGCGTGTGCTTGACGGCTGGTGGGGCAAGGGGCGCGCGGCGTCCTGGGCGGACGCCATCGAGGCGGCCCGCGCGGTCGACCGGATGTGCCGGGTCCGGCTCGACGTCCGTGCCGACAAGCATGCGCCCTGGCATCCGGGGCGCTGCGCGGCTATCTACGCCCAGGTCACGGACTCCGACGGCCCGCGCGAGTGGCTGGCCGGGCATGCCGGCGAACTGCATCCGCGAGTGATCCAGGCGTTCGGGCTGCCGGAGCGGACCTGTGCCATGGAGCTTGACCTGTCGGTGGTGTTCACCGCGGCGGAATCCGTCGGCCCGGTGCAGGCTCCGCGACTGTCCGCCTACCCGCTGGCCACCCAGGACGTGGCCCTGATAGTGGACGCGGCCGTGCCCGCTGCCGAGGTGGAGGCGGCGCTCGTGGCGGGCGCGCCGCAGGACCTGCTCGAGGACGTGCGACTGTTCGACGTGTACACCGGAGCCCAGGTCGGCGAGCAGCGCAAGTCCCTGGCCTACACGCTCAGGTTCCGCGCTCCGGACCGGACGCTCACCGCCGCCGAGACCACGGCGGCCCGCGACGCGGCCGTGGCCGAGGCCGCTCGCCGGGTCGGCGCCGTCCTGCGCAGCTAGGACGCCCCGGTCCCGTCACCGCGGCTAGGACGCCCGGATCGCGTCACCGCGCCGTTACCACCCGCGCCTCCAGCCCTATCGCGGGCTTGTCCTGCCATCGTGGGCGGTTACCACCCCAATAGCGATAGCGGGGGTAGCCGTCCACGATGATGGCTAGCTGCCAGCCCAGAGCCGGGGGTTCCCGGCTCTGGGCTGGCCTGTTGCTAAAGGAGGCAACTGTCGGTCAGGATGTGATTACCGAAGACCGCAGCGATTCGCTGAGCCGGAGGGCAAGATAACAAGACACGCGGTGGCCCCGGGGGGTGCAACCGAGCAGGCCGCGACGAGGTTCCGCGACGTGTTCGCGGTGGCGGAATTCCGGGCCCTGTGGGGGGCGCAGCTCTTGTCGGTCATCGGCGATCAGCTGGCCCGCGTCGCGCTGACCGTGCTTGTTTACGACCGGACCCGTTCGGCCCTGCTCGCGGCGATTACCTTTGTGGTTAGCATCGTGCCGACCTTCGTCGGCGGCGTGACCCTGGCCTGGCTGGCCGACAGGTACCCGCGCCGCGGCGTGATGATCGCCTGCGACCTGGCCCGGTGCGCGCTCGTCCTGGCCATGGCCATCCCCGGAATGCTCCTCGCCGGGCTGGTAACGCTGCTTTTCCTGGTCACGCTGGTCGGCGCGCCGTTCACCTCGGCGCGCGCGGCCATCTATCCCGATGTGCTGGCTGGCGAAAAGTATGTGATGGGGACCGCGGTGACCCTTACCACGTACCAGTTCGCGCAGGTCCTCGGCTTCGCGGCCGGGGGTGCCGTCACCGGGTTCTTCGGCACGCGGTGGTCTCTGATCGTCGACGCGGCGACCTTCGCCGCGTCGGCGCTCATCGTCCGGGCGCGGGTCCGCTCACGACCTGCCCCGGCCGCCGTGGCTGGCGGCCACCATGAGCCTGGCCGGCTGGCCGGCATCATCGCCGGCACCCGGCTCGTCTTCACCCGCCCAGCCCTGCGTACGCCGATGCTGTTCGGCTGGTTGGCAGCGTTCTACAACGCTCCGGAGGGCGTGGCCAGCCCGCTCGCCCGGGTTGTCGGTGGCGGCGCGGCCGCCTTCGGCGTGATCCTGGCCGCCTCGGCTCTCGGGGAGACCGTAGGCGCGATCGTATTCAGCCGCTTCGTGGCTCCGCCGACCCGGCTGCGTGTCATGGGGCTGCTCGCCATCGCCGCCTGCGGGGTTCTCGCCCTGTTTTTCTGGCAGCCCGGTCTGCCTGGCTCGCTGCTGATCCTGGTCGCATCGGGTCTGTGTGCTTCCTACCAGATCGCCGCCAACGCCGCCTTCGTAAGCGCGGCGCCGCCGGAACAGCGCAGCCAGGCCTTCGGTCTAGCCCAGGGTGGTATAAGCCTGGGCCAGGGAACAGTCATGATCCTGGCGGGCGCCGCCGCAGACCACCATTCCCCGGCATGGGTTATCGCAATTTCTGGCACTGTCGGCGCCGCAGTAGCCCTAGCGATCGCGGTCAGCTGGGCCCGCGATCGCAGGCAGTCGGCGAACGGACACCTTCAGCGCTTAAAGGGTCAGCCCCAGCTGGTGTCGCGCATCGGCGTACTCCTTCTTCTGGTGTGGGGTGGGTGGCTGGATGGGGTCAGCCCCAGCTGGTGTCGCGCATCGGCGTACTCCTTCT
>Ga0208044_1001886_pt1 | contig 10855 bp, 11 predicted proteins | sample Sb_taG_8_FD_187712 | JGI IMG/M metagenome (GOLD analysis project Ga0208044, IMG submission 187712) | Peat soil microbial communities from Weissenstadt, Germany - Sb_50d_c_BC metaG (SPAdes) (version 2) | ecosystem: Environmental > Terrestrial > Soil > Wetlands > Peat | place: Germany... | reverse complement strand
CGAGCGGACCGGTCTCGGTCTCGTCAGGGGGGATCTCCGTTCTTGGGGGGGAGATCGGCTGGAGGGGAAACCCCGGCGTTTCGGCCGCGGCCGGGGCGCCCGGCTCGGGCGAATTTGCGATCTGGCTTCCCGGAGTGAGGGTCCACAAGCCGGTGCCGGCGACTGCCGCCGTACCCGGCCTTCCGGCTTGCACGGCCCTGGCGATGACCTCGACGGCGATGTCCAGACCAAGGCTGTGCGAGTCGAGCACCATATCGTAGTTGTGAGGGTCCGCGGAGATCATCCGGTGCATGGTTCGATCGAACTGGAAACGACGGCGATCCAGGTCTCTGGCCGCCCGTCGCGCCGTCCGGACCGACACGCCCATCCGCTCCGCCAGTCTCAAGGCGCGAATGCGTAAGGGGGCGATGATCCGCAGGGAAAGGGTGGTTTCACGGGGCAGCAGGAAGCCGGCGCCGCGGCCGACCAGGACGGATTCCCCCGCCCGCCCGATCGCCTCGACCAGCTTCGCAAGATGGTCGAGATACGCTTCCTGCGGGGCATAGTGCTCCTCACGAAGAGGAAGCAGCCAGTCCTGAACAACGCTGGGGGCGAGCTCGTCGAAGCACCGGACTTCATCGACCGGCAATCCCATCCGGTGGGCGATCGCCTCGAGCAGTTCGTGGTCATAGACTTTCCAGTCCAAGCGCTGGCCGACCAGGCGGGCGATCGTACCACCGCCAGCGCCGGTTTCCCGGCTGATGCAGATATTCTGGAACCGTGCCACCGTGCGCACGGTATCCTCAGGCTCGCGATCCTCCTCGCTCCGGCCCAGGAGCCAGCGAACCACGGACCTTGGCCACTCCCTGAGGCCGGCCGGGCCCCGGTGTTGGGATTCGGGCGTCGCGTTTGCGAACCTCTCCCACGCCGACATGGGCGAATCTCCTCCGATATCCGCTGAACTCCACTTCAGTCTAGGGCCTGGACCGCACCTTGAAAAGGCGCTCGTTGTCATTCCCGGCCGCTGTCGTGATCCGTTGTCTGACCGATTCATGACCGTGCAATCCTCGCGCTTCAACCGTGTAACCCTTACAACGAATCGAACGCTTGGTTCGATTTTTCGGGATTCCTCTGGTTTTTTCTCAAGTTTTGAGCGGACAGGAAGTTGGGAATACGGGTCGGCTCCAGATCGGGCGTGGCACAGGCTTTGCCTTATACAGACCCACGTGGGTTCTTGCAGGACCCCAAACGCGGTCTCGCCGCTTGCAACCCCGTGCGGTGCGGTCTGCTTTGCGGACCGGGGTTACGTGTGTTTTCCGGGAATCGAGTGAAGGATCACCCCACCATGAGAAATCGGCGACATACCCTTTTGTGGATGAAAGACCTGATCGACCACATGTCTCGGTGCCATGACCAGCTTCAGTGGGCCGGCGATGGCGCGACGCAGTTTTTCCTGGCCGAGGCGCTGCTCGGCGACCTGGTCGAGTGTCAGCGCCTCTGCGAACAGTTGCGTACAGCCCCGGCCGCCTCAAAGGGATCGGCTGTTCACACCACCGATCTTGTGATGACCTGATCGCGCAGGGGCCGAAGCGTGGCAGTTCTCCGGGCAGACCCCGGTGGCGATGGACCCTCGATTCGGATAACTTGCTCGGGGGTCTAACAGTACATGATCCGCTGCAACCGCGGATCGCTCGTGACTGAAGCCACGCGAGGGTCAAGCCGATGGGCGCTTCCGATCCCAGGACGATTGCGCGGTTCTCTGTCGATTCGCTCCAGGTCCAGGTCTACGAGGATCGCGCCCTGGCGGGACGGGCCGCCGCTCTGGCGGTCGGCCAGGCCATTCGAGATCGCCAGCAAGCCGCGGGCCACGCCAACGTGGTGTTTGCGGCCGCGCCCAGTCAAAACGAGTTCCTTGCCGGCCTCGTGGCCGGCAGGGAGATCGACTGGTCACGCGTGGTCGGCTTCCACATGGACGAATACCTGGGTTTGCCTTCTGACCACCCGGCCTCGTTTCGCCGTTATCTGCAAGAGCATCTGTTCCGGCTGGTTGGGCTGGATCAGAGCCAGGTACGTCTGATCCCCGGCGAGCGTTGCGATCGGCCGCTCCAGACCTGCCTGGCTTACGAGGACAAGCTTCTGGCCGAACCCACCGACATCGTCTGTGCGGGGATCGGCGAGAACGGTCATCTCGCCTTCAACGACCCACCCGTCGCTGACTTTCTCGACCCGGTGAAGGTCAAGGTCGTCCGGCTCGATCAGGCCTGCCGTGCCCAGCAGTTCCACGATGCCTGTTTCGATCGGATCGAGGACGTGCCCACTCACGCCTTCACCCTCACGATCCCGGCGCTGCTGGCGGCACCCCATGTCTCGGTGGTGGTGCCCGGGCCGCGGAAGGCGAACGCCGTGCTGACCACCCTGCGGGGACCGGTGAGCGAAGCCTGCCCGGCCACGGCGCTGCGCCGGCATTCCGGAGCCACGCTTTACCTCGACCGCGACGCCGCTCGACTCGTGCTGTGAACGAGGTCAAAGCGGTTCACCACAGCGGGGGCTCCGTCCCGACTCCTTCCCAGCGCATGGTCGATCGCCGTGCCGTGATGAAGTAAACTGGCAAAGAGACTCACGACGGCAAAGCGGGCGGACCGCTCAGGTTCGAGTCTTCAATGGACGAGGGAGGAATCACGTGCGCTGGGTGAGCGTTGCTACCGACCGGGGGCCAAGGGCCTGCGGCCTGGTTGAAGGACAGTACGTCGATGTGAATGCCGCGGATTCCGAAATGCCCTCGAGCCTGCGGGAGCTTCTGGCGCGGGGGCCGGACGTCCACCGCAGGGCATGGTCGGCGTTGCGCTCCGGGCCCGTGACCTACGAACCTGCCAAGACCCGGCTCCTTCCCCCCGTGCCCGACCCGCGCAAGATCATCTGCATCGGGCTGAATTACCGCGATCACGCCGCCGAGAGCGGCGTGCCGGTCCCGCCCGAGCCGGTCCTCTTCAGCAAGTATCCGACCACATTGATCGGCCATCTCGACCGGATCGTGCTGCCCCGGGTGAGCCACGAGGTCGATTACGAGGCCGAGCTGGTCGTGGTTATCGGCCAGGGTGGAAAACACATCTCCCGGGAGAAAGCCCGCGAGCACATTGGCGGTTACACGATCGGCCACGACGTGTCGGCGCGCGACTGGCAGCTCCACAAGCCTGCCAAGCAATGGATGGCCGGCAAGACATTCGACACGTTCGCTCCCACGGGGCCAGAGCTGGTCACGCCCGATGAGGTGCCCGACCCGCACAATCTTGGCATCCGGCTGCGGCTCAACGGTCAGACGATGCAAGACTCCAGCACCAGCCAGCTCATCTTCGGGGTCGAGGAGCTGATCGCCTACCTGTCTCAAATCGTCACGCTCGAGCCGGGAGACCTGATCTTCACGGGAACCCCGCCCGGCGTGGGCATGGCGCGCAAGCCCCCCGTCTGGCTCAAGCCGGGAGACGTCGTGGAGGTCGAGATCGACCGTCTTGGCATCCTGCGCAATAGCGTGATCGCCGAGAACGAGGCGGGTTGAGCGAGTGGTTGACAAGGCTAACATTGACATCGGCGTCGAGTGAGGACTGGCGGATTCAGGAGGCGAGCCCGTGGGCGAGATCAGCGACAAGCCGGAGCTGGAACACGAGCCGACATGGGATGTGGCCCAACTCTTCCCTCCTCAGGGCGACTGGAGCGAGGCGGAGTACCTGGCTCTCGACACCAATCATCTGGTGGAGTTCTCCCAGGGCTACGTGGAGTTCTTGCCAATGCCGACGCTCAGCCATCAGCTCATCGCCCTCTTCTTGTACAAGGCATTGGATTCATTGGTTTCCGCGGCGAGACTCGGACGCGTTCTTGTTGCTGCATACAAGGTCAAGCTCTGGGAGGGGAAATACCGCGAGCCCGATGTCATTTTCGTCAAACGGGAGCATCTGTCGCGCATGGGTGAACAGTTCTCACTCGGAGCTGATCTCGTGATCGAGGTTGTCAGCGACCAGGGTCGCCCGCGCGATCTGGAGATCAAGAGGCAAGAGTACGCTCAGGCCGGAATCCCTGAATACTGGATCGTCGACCCCCAGCTCGAGCAGATCACGGTGCTGGTGCTCGAGGGATCGACCTACACCGTCCATGGCGAGTATCCCAGGGGAGCGGATGCGACATCGCGGCTGCTTCCCGGCTTCAAGGTCAACGTGACCGAGGCTCTGTCAATCCAGGGTTGAGAGCGTCGGCGTGGCCGTTCACCGCCGTAAGCGCTTCGAGAGGTCGCGGGCGTCGGCATAATCCGGGGCCAGGCGAAGTGCTTGCTCCGCGGCCTTGAGAGCGTCCGCCGGCTGGTGGGCGGCATCCAGCGCCAGCGCAAGAAAGTAGTAAACATCGGCTCGCTTGGGCAGGTTCCTGGCAGCCATCAGCAAGTCGGCGATCGCCTGGGTAGGATGCCGCAGCATCAGATGCGCACGGCCGCGGAGCAGGCGCACTTCGCCGTTCTCGGGAGCCAGGTCCACGGCCTGGTCGAGCCGCGCGAGTGCCTGATCCGGCTGGTTCCGCGCGAGCTGGATGGCGCCGATGCGCTGGCTGACCTCGGGGTGCAACGGATTGAACTCGAGGGTCCGGAAGTAGGCGGCAAGGGCTTCATCGGTGCGGCCCATCGCCTCGAGCTGCTGGGCACAGGCGAAATGGGCCTCGGCGTCGTGAGGCTCGACCTCGACGGCCGACTGAAATCGCTTGAGGGCTGACTGAGGATCTCCCTTGGCGGCTTCGATGGTGCCCAGCCCGATCAGGGCCCCGACATAATCCGGATCGAGCTGCAGGGCCCGTCGGAAGCAGGTTTCGGCCTCGTTCAGCCGTCCCTGGAGCTGGAGGACCTTTCCCAGCCGTTGATGGGCTTCGGCGGAACCGGGGATCTGAGCGGCCAGTTGCAGCAACTCCATCTTCGCCTGTTCCAGGTCGCCCCGATCGATGGCCGCCTGGGCCCGCTCGCTGATCTGCTGGGTGTGAGCTGCCTGCTCGGCGGTTGGAGGGTCATGAGGATTTCCCCGGCGCGCGCCATGCCAACTGCATCCGGCACTGGCCGCAAGCAGGCTCAATGACAGGCACCTGACCGCGATCGAGGCCCCGCGCCGCATGGCCAGTCGTCCCCTTCCCTGGCGTGGGCTGATCGTTTCGCTTGGCCTTGGTCCGCCTTGCGATCCGTTCCGCCAGACCGGCAAGCGACCGGGCAACCCGGAAACTCGCCGTACCTTACGGCGAAGCCAGCCCCAGGTCAATCCCGGTTGTGCTCGCGAGGCAGGGCCACACGGCCGTTCCCTGTTGGGGACGGGATTGGCGGCATCGCATCGTGGCGGAAAAGGGCTGAAAGCAGAGCGGAAAAGGATCTATGGAGACCTGCTCCGAGCCCGGGAGCAGAGGATCCTGGAAAGTGTGGCTAGCCGATCGCCCTGATAGTCGCCGCGGCTGGGTTCCCGACACATCGACGAGGCGTCGCATCGGTTCGGTTCGTCCGGCGCGGCGGTGGAACCCGAGTCGAATGGAAACGAGATCAGGATCCGACGTTCAGGACGTCTTCATCGCACCTTGCATCCGCCCAGGTTCGCCAGGTGGTGCACGCCCAGTTGCTCGGCGACTTCCTTCAGCCGGGCTCGGCTGGCGGCGAAGTAATGGCCCAGCAACCGGCCTTCGGCCAGCTTCTCCAATCGTGCCTGCCAGTTCTCCGCGTTGCTCCCCAGGCGTTCCAGGGTCCTGGCCAGCTCGGCGGAGACCACGGCTTCTCCTTCGCGGAACAACCGCCCGGTGTACTCCAACAACAGCAGGTAGTTGCCCAGCGAGAATCCCGCGACCATCCCTTCACGTGAGGAACCCAGGCTCCGTCGATCCTCGATGGGACAGAGCCAGAGCCCCTCCTCCCAGCTCGCTGTCAGCTTCGAGCCCGAGACGCTGCCGCGCCGGGCGGCCTTCAGATCGCTGGCTCCTCCCTGTGCCTTGACGTGCTCGACCCGTTGCCGGATCGAGGTATGCTTTCCGGCCTGGGCAGTCCTGGCAATCCCGGTGACCACCGGAAGCATATCAATGTAAGCGCATGTGACAATAAGTGCTTCTTCATCGAGGATCGCCACGCTCTTGAAGCGGCCCTCGAAGAACACGCCGCGGGTCTGCTCTTCCCGGTTGGCCAGCCGTGAGAGCGGCTCTTTCAGACACTTCATGAACCAACTGAGGCTTTGCAACCGCTCGCGAGCGGTTGCGACGCCCTGGGAGTCCCTCCGCTGCGACTTGACCCAGCCGTCGGTGACCGGGGTCGGCTGGCGACACTTGTCACGCGGCGGGGTGAGGCGCGCCCATCGCCGCACGACCTCGTCATTCGACCACTTCTTGGCCACATCCGGGTCCAGGCGGACCAGTACGTGCAACCGGTCGTCCAGGACCGCAAACGCCGCGACGGTCACCGAGAAGATTTGAGCAAGCTCCTCAAGGCGTCTTTCGATCCAGGCTTTGCGGTCGAACTTTCCCTCGCCGAGCAGGTCGGCCCGCCGCACGCAACGCAGCACGCAGTGATACCAGCGGGTGACCGAAATATCAACCAGATGCGCACGCGCGGTCGTCATGGGGGAACTCCTTAAAGATTCATCACAAGTTAACGCACCGAACGTGCCGGGTCAAGCACGCATTGCCTGCCCTTTCCGACGACGCAACCCCGCGATGCCTTTCCTTCTCCCGTGGAGCACTCGCCATCGTGCGGGAGATAAGAGGACGGGAGTCGTTCTTGGGCTGATCGTACGGGCTGAGGATAGCGACGGTCGCTCCGACAGTCAGGAAAGCAACTCCCTCCCCTGATCGGCGTCCCCTTCTCGGTCCCGGTGAACGGGACGAGCTCGACAGTGTACGGCACGTAAAGCGGATGCCTGGGATGCCCGTCCCGCGTCAGGCCCAGCGCCTGGGGCTTGCACAAGCTCTCGATCCAGCCGAGAACGGTCTCATCCTGATCCATGTAGGAGCCGTGCGCGCCCCAGGCGCAGACCACGAGGCCGCGGAGGTCGGGATTGACCTGGTTGACGGCCATGTCGACGGCATGCCGGACACAATCGAAGTTGTCAGGCCCGACCGGGTCGTCCGCATTCCGCATGTCGGACGGGTCCGTGGCCCTGACAGCGAACAGGTTGACAACGTGCAGTTCGCCGCATTTCCAGTACCGGCAGAAGCCCAGGCACTTGCGGATGGTCGGATCATCGACCTCACCGTCCGCCGTGGAGGGATTGAGCATGATGAACGTGGCGATACGGCCGCCATCAGCAACCTTCCGATAAAGGTGATAACGGTACTTGCCGTCCGCGGAGATGATGGCTGATCTGGATAAGTTGCCGCCGGTCATACGGCCTCGCTCAGTATCGAATCCAGCACTTCGACGCCCTCAGGTGACACCTTGAATCGCCGGCGCACCATTCTAAGCCCGCGGGCCACGTCCGGCATGTCGCGTCCGCCCGGTTCCCGCGCTACTTGCACGCGTCGCACTGACGCCGCTGGCGGCTTTCTGAACGAGAAAAAAGCCTTCCTGGTCGGACCCGGGAATCCACCGGATTCCTGGTTCGATCGAGCCGGCGTTTTCGTGCCCGCGGGAAAGAAGCGATTCTTGACTCCGGCCTTACCTCCTCGCCATAGTCGATGAACGTATCATCGTCCCTCGAGGAGGTTAACCCGTGAACGAATCTCCCTCTCTTCGAGACGCCTCCGTTCAAGAAATCCAGCTAGAACTGCTGCGCCGGAGCTGCTGGAATGCGCTGGATGGAGAGCGCGTCCATGCCAGCCTCATGAAACATCGCGACTTGTGGCTGGCCGTGCTGCTCGATCGGCCTGGCGTTGCCAACTATGCCGAGCCGAGTTTCCTCCTGATGTCGGGCCTGATCAAGCTCCGCGACCTGCCGGACAATTTCTGGAACGCCGACACGCTCTACATCCTCACCGCCACCCGTCCGCAGGCAGAGGAGCTAGCCCGGATCGCCGCAGACGAGGACTGGGCGGGAGAGGTCGTGGTCTATCAGAACCAGGACGAGATCGATCGGGCACTCGGGACGGGCCGTCAAGATAACGGCCTGCTCTCGATCTGGTGGGATTGATTCCCTGGTCCTTTTGTAAGACCTTCGCCGATCACGTTCTTTCGCGATAACCTGAAACGCACTAACGCGTTAGAGCGGAAAGTCTCGATGTGCCTAACTGGCGGGATGTCGCCTCAGCCCTCTCAGGCCTAACTCCCTGGACTTCCGAAAAGGTGTCGGGAACAAAAACGGTTTTCTCCCACCAATTTGCCCCAAAATCGGTTCCTGACACCTTATCCCGCCCTGACACTTTATCCCGGCACGTTCGGCGAGAGTCTCCAGACCCCGCCGTTCGGCTGTCTTCGTTCGGCGAGGCTCTCCCGACCCCGCCGTTCGGCCGACCGTGGGTCTCCAGGTGACGCGCCGCCGGTCGGGGACTGGGAGACCGTCGGTCGCAGAGGACGGGCGGGTCAGGAGAACCCTGCCCGAACCAGCCTTCGTGGTACCTGGTTCAAGCCGCGCATGGCTAGGGGGACCGACCGACGCCCGTGAGATCCTCAAGAAGCTTCGAAGTCAACTCGGCCTCCGTAATAACTAATAACTAGGTCTGACCCCAAGAGCCGACCCCAAGAGCCACGCCAAGAGCCACGTTTCCGAGAAGGTCTCGGGAGTCAGCAGGTAGTAAATCGAGGTCCCCAAGGAACGCGTCCCCTCGCGCGGATAACCAGGCGGAAGGAGCGAGGCCGGAATCGAGCCAAACGCGCGATACGTCTCGCGAAAATAGCCTCCTTCGATCGGATGGGGTTGAAGCCGAAGCGCCTCGATGATCTGCTGTGCCGTAGGCATGGGTTCTAGTGATCCCTGATTTCCGCGTGACCTGACCTGAGCAAGCCGGAATTCCCCCTGACGCGCACGGAGCCACTATCGATCGTCAAGACTCGCATCATCCCTCCGACGTTTCGCCGATCATTGCTCGCCGCCGGACTGCTCGTCTGGGCGATCGTGGCAATGAGCATCGACAATGGACACGTCGGCGTCTTCCATGACGACGGCATTTACCTCGTCTCGGCGCAGGCGATCCGCGACGGGCGAGGTTACCAGCTTCCCAGCCGGCCTGGCAATCCTCCGCCCAAGTACCCGATCGGCTTTCCGCTCGCGCTGGCTCTGGCCTTGCGAGGCATGGCCGGCCCGGGCTCGCTGGACCGCGATCTCCTCGCCGCCCGGATCGTTGTCACCGCGTCGGGCCTGCTGTTCTTTGCGGCAGCTTACCGCTGGATGAGGGACATGAGGGTGCCTCCTGCCGTGGCGACGGCCGTCGTCCTGGCGACAGCGTTTCACCAGGCGACGCTTGTCGGATGTGGCTGCGCGGTGTTCTCCGACCTGACCTTCTGCGGTTTGACTTACTTCCTCCTCTTGATGCTTGCTGGCACGCGGAAGCGAGCGCCCGGCACGGCGGTTGGAACGGGCCTGGCAAGCGGTCTACTGGCCGGGGCGGGATACCTGGTCCGGGGCAACGGCATCACCCTCATGGTGGCCACGCTGCTCGACTCGGGGCGGAAACGGCGCCGCTCCTGGCGCTGGGCGGGCAACGTCGCGGGAATGGCGCTGGTGCTGTTTGCGGTGAAATGGGTCCCCGTCTCCCGGGTCCGTGCCGTACCTTCGGGGGACTATGGGCTCGAGATGCAGGCGGGCTGGTCCTCACTCCGGGCGGGCCTCGCCATCGTGATTACGAACCTCGCGGCCGTGCTCCTTGACTTCCCGACACGCGTTTTGCTTCCCGTGACGAGCTACAGCACACCCATCGTGCGCGTGCTGCGGGAACATCCGCTGGCCGCGATCGGCCTGCGGCTTGGACTTTCCTCACTCGTGCTCCTCGGGCTGATCCGGCTGGCTCGCCTGGGACGCGGCCGAGCTCTTCCCGCCTGGTTCCACGTCCTGGCCACGATGGCCATCTTTCTGGTCTGGCCCTGGACGATGATCATGGACCGCTTCCTGCTTGGGGTCGTTCCTCTAGTTCTGCTTGCCTTCTGGGCCGGCCTGTGCTTGATCGGACAGAGAATCGCCTGGCTCCGGCATTCCCGGTTGGCTCCATCACGATTGGCCCTTGGCGCCCTGGTCGTGGCCACGGTGGGCATCGCTTGCGTCACGGCACGGTCGGTCTCCGGCTTTCACTTCGGGAGCAGGCAGTGGCCAGGCGCCAGCAGCCGGCGCAGCCTCTCGGAGGCCCTTTCGCTGATCTCGACCCGGCTCGAACCCAGCGCCGTGCTTGCAGCGCGATGGCCGGAGACGGTCTATCTCTACACGGGCCGCCAGGGCGTGCCCCTGACCGAGGACGATGACATCCTTCGCGGTCGCTTCGACCGGAGCGACCGGCTCCGGCTCTGGATGGACCAGGTTCCCGGCCGCCCCTTCTACCTTCTGGTTCGCGGTCAACTCGAAGACCCGGCGCTGGCCGACCGCCGTCAAGCGGAATCGTTGGCCCGAACAAATGGCCTGGAGCTTCAGCCGTTCGCGCAGACATCGGATGGCCGCTACGCGCTGGTCCGCGTGCTCCGTCATTGAGGAAGCCGGTCCGGGGGGTGGGGGGTGGGAAAGGTGGGGGTGGGAAAGCTGACAGCCATCAAAATTGACAAGGCTGGGATATTCCGCTAAAAGCCGTGAATGTCACGTCCAAGGCGATATTCTCCGGGGGGGATGGTTTTCCACGTGCTCAACCGAGGCGCGGGCCGGAGAGTGCTTTTCACCAATGACGAGGACTTTTTGGCGTTCGAGCGGGTCGTTGAGGAAACGCCGCGAACTCGCCGGATGCGGCTGTGCGCTTACTGTTTGATAACGAATCA
>Ga0208044_1001885_pt1 | contig 10855 bp, 8 predicted proteins | sample Sb_taG_8_FD_187712 | JGI IMG/M metagenome (GOLD analysis project Ga0208044, IMG submission 187712) | Peat soil microbial communities from Weissenstadt, Germany - Sb_50d_c_BC metaG (SPAdes) (version 2) | ecosystem: Environmental > Terrestrial > Soil > Wetlands > Peat | place: Germany: Weissenstadt... | reverse complement strand
TTACGATCTCAAGTTTCACTCTCATGTCAGCTCCTGACGCCTGTTCCCGTAAAACCGCCCGAACCCGCTCTGGCGGCCAAATTACTGGACAATGCGCAATTAGAGGTCGTCCATTCATTATAGCAAAGATATTGCCTGCGTGGGACATCACGTCCTTGACCCGGATCAAATGGTTCTCGAGCGGCAAATTATGGAAAAGCAAGGCGCGCAGCGATTTTCCTTACGAATGGGTGGTAATGCTCAGGTGACCGGTAGTTTGGATCCACGCTGTTGTATTGGCTGAAATCGCCCAAGGATCCTGATCACCTCCTCATCAGAGACCTGTCGAAAATCGCGATAATAGAAACCAATCGCCCCGAACACCTCGTAGTCTTCGAGGCAAACCACTTCGTCGGCCTCATGGCGTAATTCCGCAAGGCTCTCGGTCGGCGCGACGGGCACCGCAAGCACGAGCCGTTTCGGATTGCGCATGCGGGTAGCCCGTAAGGCTGCGCGGGTCGTTGCGCCCGTAGCAATGCCATCGTCAATCACAATGGCGGTGCGGCCGGCGACGCCCGCGCGTTCGCGGCTCCCCAAATAGCGCTGGCGCCGCCGATCGATTTCAGCGAGCTCGCTGTCGCAAACAGCCTTGAAATCGGATTCGTCAACGGCCGCAAGCTGAATGACATCCTCATTGCGCACAATGATAGGTGTGCCACCATCCACTACCGCACCCATTGCCAGTTCGGGCTGGAATGGCACGCCGATCTTGCGCACCAGGATCAGATCGAGCGGCGCATTTAGTGCGGCTGCCACTTCTGCCGCCACTGGTACACCCCCGCGCGGCAGCGCGAGGATCACCGGCTGCTGATCCTTGTATCCGGCGAGCGCCGCAGCCAATTGCCGGCCCGCATCAGATCGATCTTTGAACGACATTGCTCTTCCCCCTAGGGTCGGCTCTTGCCTGCGCGGTTCATGCTGGTTGGCTCGGCGTCCTGACCGAGATGGCGCTCGAACCAGCGCGCGGCGAGGCCGATCACCGCCTCCAGCGCGCCGGGCTCGGGAAATAGATGGCTCGCACCTGGAACGATTTCCATCGCTTTGGGAGTTCGCATCTGCGCTAACGCCCGCTTATTGAGCTCGATCACGCCTAAATCCGCGCCGCCAACGATCAACAGCGTTGGCGCACGAACCAATTCGAGTGCATCGCCGGCGAGATCGGGGCGCCCACCACGCGACACCACCGCGCGGATTCGATGCGGCAGCCTTGCTGCCGCGACAAGCGCAGCCGCAGCTCCGGTGCTGGCGCCGAACAATCCGAGCGGAAGCTCGGCGACCGCCGGCTGCCGTTGCAGCCAGCGCACGGCATCGACAAGCCGGTCCGCCAACAGAGAAATATCGAATACGTTGCCCCGGTCGGCCTCCTCTTCGAGGGTCAAGAGATCGAATAACAGCGTCGCGATACCCCGGGCGTTCAATGCGCCGGCAACAGCCACGTTGCGCGGACTGAGACGACTCGAACCGCTGCCATGTGCGAAGGCGACAAGCGCATAGGCCGCTTTTGGCACGTGCACCGTTCCGACAAGCCCGATCGGCGAAATACGGACCTCACAGGTCTCGCACGCGTTTTCTCGGGCGGAAAGATCAGCCACCGAATGCTTCATAATCGCGCCCCTTGGCACTGTATGTCTCTTATGCATACTGCGCCTATGCTCCGAGGCGGTCTTGATCAAGATCAACAGCAGTCGATTGACTGCTCCGTTGGTCTTTCGTTGCGCACCAGGCGATGTTCAAATAGCCCCCTCAAAAAATCTCGCACTATTCGGCTGCAAGCCGTAGCTTTCATCACGTGATGCGCACCGGCAACGGCCGATGTGCGGCCTGAGCCAGTCATCATCGTTCCCGCTCGGATCATGAAATACTACATGCTCGATTTGTCGTCTCATGACCGGTCGTGCGATGCTTAGCCGCGCTCAGTCAATGGAGCTGGCGGTTTTCCTGCTGCTTTGCGGATCTTGTTCGATCCAGCCCGACAACGAGCAGAGGGATGCCGCGCAGGTTTGAAAACAGATGGGGTGAATCGACTGATAGCTGGTTACGCCCTATAACGCGAAGACGCTCCTTCGATCGGGCTAACGACGGCACGAGCGCCGGCACTTCAGCCGGCGTTCCGCTGGTGAACATCTGCTCAAGCTGAACTCCGATCTGTCCCGCATCGGAAATAAGCTCCGGTGGCAAGAGGGCGCCGGGCCGCGTTGCAATAATCAGCCGCTCCTTCAGGGCCGCAGCGATCTCCAGCGCAACCCAGATGCTAAGATCCTCAGGGCCGGTCGCCATCGCCAGGACTGGGCCCGTGGTGCGTAGGATTTGTCCCGGGACAACAAGAATGGCGGCCGCCGATGTGAGGGCTGCATCGAGCACACCGGTAAACTGCCGCGTAATCCTTTCGCCGGGATGCGTCGGCTCGATAATGGCGACGATATCGTCGGCCCGAATAAGCGAGGCCACCATTTCCGCGCCCGCAACGACGTCGAAACCCGTCTTTATGCTGCGGCTCCTGGCAGTCTCGGCAAAGCGCTGGCGCGCAATGTCGGTGATGTGATCAATCTCGCGCGCGATTTGCACCGCATCGATTGCTTGCCATCCCTGGTCAAGAGCGCGCAATTCGCGCGTGGCGGGGAAACGAGCAAGCTCCTGCAGGGTTGGATCGGCGATGAAAGTGGCAAGAAGCTCGATGTGAAGAAACTCAGCCAAGTCTGCGGCCGCATCGATTGCCGCCCGGCTGGCCATGGATTGCGGCAGTCCAACGAGCATGCGCTTGAACCCTAGGCGGGGGCTGGTCATGCGCCGCTCTCGCTCGACGTCAAGGCTCGCTGGCCGAAGCTTTGCCGAATACGGGCAAATGAATGCAATCGATCTTCGACCAATCGATTGAAGCTCTGCGGCGGATAGAGGCCGTCGCCGCCCCGCTCCCCAGCCGGCCGGCCGGTCAGGAGCGCCATGCCTTGGTCGATTATCGTGATGGCATAGACGGCAAACTTGCCGGCGGCGCAGGCTTCGATCACGTCGCGTCGGAGCATCAGGTGCTGCACGTTGGCATTGGGGATTAAGACGCCTTGTGTCCCGGTCAGGCCGCGCATTTCGCAGATATCGAAAAAGCCCTCGATCTTCTCATTCACACCGCCGATGGCCTGAACTTGTCCCTGTTGGTTTACCGAGCCTGTGACCGCAAGATCCTGACGGAGCGGAAGTTCAGCAAGCGCCGATAGCATCGCATAAAGCTCGGCAGAGGAGGCGCTGTCGCCTTCGACGCCGCCATAGGATTGTTCGAAAACGAGGCTTGCGAATAGCGACATCGGCGTATCCAAGGCGTAGCGGCCGGCCAGAAAGCCCGACAGGATCAGCACACCCTTGGAGTGAATAGGACCGCCGAGCTCGACCTCTCGTTCGATGTCAACGACTTTGCCGTTTCCCGGACGCACGCGACAGGTGATGCGCGTTGGCCTGCCGAAGCGAAATCCTGCGAGCTCGGCGACGCTCAAGCCATTCACTTGACCGACCTGTGCGCCGCTGGTGTCGATGAGCGCCACCCCCTCAAGGATGTTTTCGTTGGCGCGATCGCGCAATCGCGAAGAACGGCGAATCCTGTGCTCGATCGCGGAATCGACGTCGGCCTGCGTAATGACAGTGCGGTCAGATTTGCCGGCCCAGAAATCGGCCTCGGTCAAGAGATCGTTGAGCTGATCGACGACCAATGTGAGCTTGTTCGCATGATCGGCCAGACGGGCGGCATGCTCGATCATGAGCGCGGTACCGGCGCGATCGACGGCCCTTAGCCCATGCCGCCTTGCCAGCGCGGCGATCATCCGCGCGTGCGCGGCCTCCGTCGCCGGTGTTCGATCGATATCGTCCTCGAGATCGGCAAGGACCTTGAAATGCTCTGCGAGGTCAGGGTCGAGGGCCGCCAGCAAATAGTACAACACCCGATCGCCAAACAGCACCACCTTGACGTCGAGGGGAATCGGATCCGGCTCGAGCGAAACCGTGCTGGTCAGGCCAATGAAGTGACTTAAGTCTTCTATTCTAATCTCACGCTGCCGCAGCGCTCTTTTCAGCGCCGTCCAGCTGAAGGGTTCCGTCAGCAGACTACGGGCATCGAGCAGAAGAAAGCCGCCATTCGCCCGATGAATTGCACCCGGCTTGATTAGGCGGAAGTTCGTAACGAGCACCCCGTGCTGCGAGACGTATTCGACGCTGCCCAGCAAATTGCTCAAAGTGGGATGTAGTTCTTCCACGATCGGAACGGCGGGCGTTCGTCCTGCATGACCGACAAGGACATTGACAGTGTAGCGATCAAACGCTCCGCCGGGGAGTTCGCCCGGTGACGATTCCTCGTCGCTCTCGTCCTTGATGACGAACATTGCAACGTTCTCGATAAGATCCGCGCGAATGGCTTCCAAATGCTCGGCGATTTTCGGCACGTCGGTGAAGCTTGCTTTTGAAAAGTCAATGAATTGGCCGACGGCAAACTTCGCAGTATCACGATTGAGTTTGCGGACCTCGTCACGTCGCTCGGTCTGCCACTGCGGCAGTTGATGCATGACGTGCTCGAGGTCTTTTTCAAGCGTTTCGATGAGCGCCTCGATCTCTTTGCGTTTTTCCTCCGGCCAGGTCCGAAATTCATCCGGCGGGACCGGTTGACCTTCGTGAGCCGGTACCAGTGCAAAGCCCATTGGAGTGCGGAGAATAAGGATATTTTTCGCAGCCGCCTTGTCGCGCAAAGCCGTGAGACCTTCGGCCTGCTTGGCCTGAAACGCCTGGTCGATTGCGCCGCGCCGTGCCTGATAATCCTCGCTTGCGAACACCGCGGGCAATGCCGTCTTGAGATCGTCGATAAGCGCGCGCATGACGTCGCGGAATTGGTCGGCGCGTCCCGCCGGCAATGCGATGGCCACGGGCTTGCGCGGGTCATTAAAGTTGTTGACGTAGACCCAGTCCGATGGGTTCGGCCGCCCGCCGGCGGCCTCTTTGAGAACCTGCTCGACCGCGCGCTGAGCGCGCATGCCGTTTGGCCCGATCACGAACAGGTTAAATCCCGGCTTATCGACGCGGGTGCCAAATTCGATGGCATCGAGCGCACGCTGTTGCCCAACCAGCCCGTCGGCCGGTTCGAGCTCTGCCGTCGATTCGAACGAGAGTGCCGGCAAGCTGACGGCGCGATAGAGTCGTTCCGCGGGCAGCGGCCGCAGCGGTGCTGGCAATGAGGCCTCGACGGGAGCCGGCGCTGCGGCAGTATTCTGCTCCGGCATAACCGGCGCAGCGCCTGGTGGCGGTTTCGATTCCACTTGAGTCATGATGACTATCCCGACAAAGATCGCTTGACACGAAGCGTGTAGACAGTTCGGTGAACAAAATAACTAATACGCCGTGCGCACCTATAAAAATTTAAGGTCAAGAACGGGGCTCGTCTTTGATGCACATCAACTCGAAAAATAGCGACTGTTTAGCCGCCAATTGCGGTCGCTTCTTCCGTGAAATTCGTATGGCGAACTCGGCGGGCGTATAGGACAGCTGCAGCGCGTCGTCGACGGCGCGATGGGTGACTTGCCCAGCGTGGACGTTGAGGCCATGACGCAAATGCAGATTTCGAGCGCGCTCGCTCCTGACCCAAGTCGGTGCGGGGCGCATTAATTTGAACTCAACAAGCCAAATAGGGTACTGGGAAATGTATTTTTTGATATAGGTCAAAGCTCTGTCGGAAATAAGTGCCAGTTTTAATTTTTCAAGGTTTTTAAGGAAGGAAGCAGTTCATGAGCGCCGTCGGCCTTGAAAGCATAGATCACACAGTGCAGCTAACGCACATCTGGATCAACGAACTCGATGCGCGGCTTGGATGGGACAACAAGCACCGTTCTTACCACCTGCTGCGGAGCGTGCTGCAGGCGGTGCGGGACTGGCTTCCAATTAATGAGGCGGTCGACCTCGGCGCGCAGTTCCCGGAGCTTCTCCGTGGCGTCTACTATGAGCACTGGCGACCAGCCGCGACGCCGGTGAAGCCCCGCCACAAAGACGACTTCATCGCGCGCATCGACGATGCCTTTAAGAACGACCCCATTCTCTTTACGTCAGAGGCCGTCACGGCTGTTTTCGGGATTCTGTCGGATAATATCTCTGCCGGTGAAATTGACCATATCCGCCACGAATTGCCGGCGGACCTCAGAGCGCTGTGGCCAGTTCCTTTGCGGGCCGCCTGAAGGCGCGGCCGGGGGCGCGGAGTCGCTGACGCCTTCACCGGCCGAATACGGCGTCGGCATCCGGCACGATCTCGGCGCCCGCGGCTTGATAATCGGAATCCTGGAAGCTTGCGCCTCTTCCTGCGAGGGTTTCGACCACAACTTGATGGCCTTTTTCAGTGAGTTCGCGCACCGTCGAAGGTACGGTGCCGACGCGGTATTCGTTATCCTTGATCTCCTTCGGCACGCCGACGAGCATGGCGATCCTTATTGTCGCTGCCAAGCGCATTCGGCGGTAGGGCGTTGACCTATGTCAAGATGATGATTGCGGGCGATGTTAATTGAAATAGCGGAGGCGCTCATGGCTGGCTGACTGTAAGCCGCTTTGCGTTCGGGGCTGGGGTGTTATCCATGATCACTTTCAATGTCGTCAAAGAGCAACACGGCTGGGCCATTCGAATGGGCGAGGGCACGACGACGCCCTTCTGGTCAAGGGATTTGGCGGTCCGTGAGGCCAACTGCTTGGCCGATGCCATCCGACGCCATGGGGAGTGCGCGAAAGTGATTATCGAAGGCGCCGATCCGAGCGATCCGCCCAAGATGATCGGCGGTTTGAGCTCGTCTCGGCTGGAGGTCTTGTTACGAGGATGCTGGGCGGCGGGTCCGCAATGATTTCACACCTGTTGAAGGCATTGTAAGGCGATGCCTGCTGAGACAAATGCTTCGGCGAGCCAGCTGAGCTCTTCCCACAAAGGTGCACTGATCCCGCCGTTGCGTCGCCTCCTGGGCGATACAGGTCCCCGTCCGCCGTGGGACGATAGCGCGCCCATCCGGGCGGAGTTGTTCAGCGTCGAACGTCTGGAAGAACACGCGCGCAGCCTCGCCGCCGCGCAGGAGGTGGCGGACGGAGAACGGAAGGGCGCCCCGCTCGCAAAACGGCTTGCCGAAAATGAGGCCGTGTTGCTCGCGGCCTATCGCGACATCGCCAAGGCCGTCGATGCGGGCGCGTCCATCACCCCCGCGGCCGAGTGGCTGGTCGACAATTTCCATGTAGTCGAGAAACAGATCCGCGAAATCCGGACCGATCTGCCCGTTGGCTACTATCGGCAGCTCCCGAAGCTCGCCAGCGGACCGTTCGCGGGATACCCGCGCGTGTTCGGCGTGGCCTGGGCGTTCGTGGCCCATACCGACAGCCTCTTCGACCCTGAGATGCTGTGCCGCTACCTGCGGGCTTATCAAGCAGTCCAGCCGCTGACCATCGGCGAACTCTGGGCGGTCGCTATCACGTTGCGGATCGTGCTGGTCGAGAACCTCAGGCGCATCGCCAAGAGGATCGTGGATAGCGCCGCCGGCCGACGCACTGCGGATGCACTGGCCGACGGATTGCTGGGCGCGGGAGGCCACGCGCCCGAACCACCCGATGCTGTGCTGCCTCAGCACGCCGAAACGACATACCCCGATGCGTTCCTTGTGCATCTGGTCTATCGCCTGCGCGATCAGGATCCCAGTATCGCGCCGGCGTTGGAGTGGCTCGACGAACAACTGGCACGGCAGGGGACGACCGCCGACGCGGTCGTCCACGACGAGCACCAGCGACAAGTCGCCGCTACTGTGACAGTGCGCAACATCATCACCAGCATGCGCCTCATCTCAGACGTCGATTGGACTGAGCTGTTCGAACGAGTCAGCCTAGTCGACGAGGTGTTCAAGGTGGGAGACCGATTTGGGGAAATGGATTTTCCGACGCGCAATCTTTATCGCACCGCGGTCGAACAGCTCGCCCGCGGCTCCGGCTTCACCGAGTTGGAGGTGGCTGATGCGGCGGTCGTGGCGGCGCGGCGCGCGTACCAGGCGGACGCTAAAGCGAGTGACGCGCGCCTGGCGGATCCAGGCTATTACTTGATCGCAGGCGGCCGGCCTGGTTTCGAAACAGAGATTGGATTCAAGCCGTCGGCGCGGGCGTGGCCCGGGCGCTTCTATCGTGCGCTCGGAATTGGCGGCTATGTCAGTGCTGGCGCGATCGTCGCTGTCGGCCTGCTGGCCGTCCCGCTGTCTGTCATCGCGTTGAGCAGTGTGGAATTGAGATGGCTGCTGGTCCTTGCAATCCTGGGACTGGTCCCGGCAATCGACGCAGCCGTCGCGCTCGTCAACTACCTCGTAACCTGGGGGTTTCGCGCCACCCTGCTGCCGGCACTGGAACTGCGCGGCGGAATTCCCGAACATCTGCGCACGCTGGTCGCCGTGCCGACCCTCCTGACCTCGCCCGAGGCCATCGATGAGCAGATTGGACGACTCGAAATCCACTATCTGGCGAGCCCCCATGGCGACCTTCACTTTGCGCTGCTGTCCGACTGGACGGATGCAGCGAGCGAACAAGTGGACGGCGACGACGACCTGCTGGCCGCCGCCAAGGAAGGCATCGCCAATCTGAATCAGCGCTATGGACCGGCGCCGGGGGGTGACCGTTTCCTGCTTCTGCACCGTCGACGTGTTTGGACCGCGGGTGAGCGCCGGTGGATAGGATGGGAACGTAAGCGCGGAAAGCTAACCGAACTCAATAAGCTGCTGCGAGGCGCCCAGGACACTACGTTCCTGGCGCCGCGTGCCCTGCCCGCCAGCATCCGCTACGTGATCACCTTGGACGCGGACACGCGGCTTCCGCGCGAGACGGTTCGGCGACTCATCGGCAAGATGGCCCATCCTCTCAACCAGCCGCGCTTGGACACCGCTCTGGGTCGAGTTGTCGAAGGCTACGGTATCCTGCAGCCAAGGGTCACGCCGGCCCTGCCGGTGGGACGCGAAGGCTCGCTGTTCCTACGCGTGTTTTCCAGCGCGACCGGCATTGACCCCTATGCCGCCGCGGTTTCGGACGTGTACCAGGATCTGTTTGGCGAGGGCACCTACACTGGCAAGGGCATCTACGACGTCGACGCTTTCGAAGCAGCGATGGCGGGTCGAGTGCCGGAGTCAGTTCTCCTCAGCCATGACCTCTTCGAGGGGATCTTCGCCCGCGCTGGCCTGACCTCGGACGTGGAGGTCGTTGAGGATTTTCCTGCTCGCTATGACGTCGCCGCCCTTCGCCACCACCGCTGGGCGCGAGGCGACTGGCAGCTTCTGCCTTGGGTCTTTGGACGGGGCCCTCAAAGGGCCGATTGTCGGCCGCGAGGGGGCATTCCCGCGATTGGCCGCTGGAAGATGCTCGACAACCTTCGGCGGTCGCTGTCTCCGCCGTCAGTCGTCGTGGCTCTGATCGCAGGGTGGGCCATGCCGCTTCAAGACGCGGCTGTCTGGACTGGGTTCATCCTCTGGACGATCGTTCTGCCGCCTCTTATTCCCGTGATGGCGGATCTCGCGCCGCGCCGTCCGGGTGTGACACTCGACAACCATTTGCGCGCCTTAGGCGCGGAACTGCGGCTTGCGCTCATCCAGTCCGGCCTGATGATCGTTTTCCTGGCGCATCAAGCTTGGCTGATGGGTGACGCCATCATTCGCACACTGGTCCGGCTCACGATAACGCGCCGCCGCCTTCTCGAATGGATGCCAGCGGCGCACGCGGCGTTCGGCCGTCGCCTGAGCGTTTGGCACTTCTACCGAAGCATGGCTGGGGCTGTCGTGATCGGAGGAACTGCGATTGCCGTGGCGAGCTTGTGGGGGCACGGAACCTGGCCGTTGGCAGCGGCGTTCGCAGGTGCCTGGTTCGTCTCGCCGGTCGTCGCACTTAGGGCAAGCCTGTCACGCCGTGTCACTGGCCGGCGCCCACTAGCCGAGACCGACGTGCATCGTTTGCGCCTGGTCGCCCGGAGGACGTGGCGCTTCTTCGAGGCTTTCGTCACGGCGGGCGACAACAGTCTGCCACCCGACAACTTCCAGGAAACGCCCGAGCCAGTGCTCGCCCATCGCACGTCGCCGACCAACATCGGCCTCTACCTGCTGTCAGTCGCATGCGCGCGGGACTTCGGCTGGATCGGGACGCTCAAGGCCGTGGAGCGGCTGGAGGCGACGCTGGCGACCATGGCTCGCATGGCCAAGCACCGCGGCCATTTCTACAATTGGTACGACACACGCGACCTGCGTCCGCTCGATCCACAATACGTATCCTCGGTAGATAGCGGGAACCTGGCCGGACACCTGATCGCGCTGGCAAACGCATGTCATGAGTGGCGCAATGTGGCGCTGACGGAACAGCAGCGTTTCCAGGGTATCGCCGACGCGGTCGACCTGTTACGTGGCGAAGCGCTTCGGCTGCGGGATCTGCGCCAGCCACAGGCCGTTTCATGGCGGCGGTTCGACGATGAGATCGAATGGCTCACGGCAGGCTTAATTCAGAACGCTGCCGCGAACTCCGGCGTCGAGCAGCGGATTGCGGCGCTTTTAGAGCAGGCCGGGATTCTGGCTGACGCGGTCCGCGAGATCGCCCTTGAAGAATACGACCGGGACGGAGCGGACCTGCAGTTCTGGGCGGACGCGATCCGCGCCTGCATCGAAGGGCATCAGCGTGATCTGGGCCAGCCGCTGGCCGGCATCTTGACGATGCGGCTACTCGCGCTAGAGGACACCGCACGGTCGATGGCTTTGACGATGGAATTCGGCTTTCTGCTCGACCGCGACCGCCTGTTGCTGTCGATCGGCTATCAGGTGTCCGA
>Ga0208044_1001883_pt1 | contig 10881 bp, 13 predicted proteins | sample Sb_taG_8_FD_187712 | JGI IMG/M metagenome (GOLD analysis project Ga0208044, IMG submission 187712) | Peat soil microbial communities from Weissenstadt, Germany - Sb_50d_c_BC metaG (SPAdes) (version 2) | ecosystem: Environmental > Terrestrial > Soil > Wetlands > Peat | place: Germany... | reverse complement strand
CCTTCCCCGTTTGCCCATAGGTGTGAACGGCTGTGAGAATCCGAGCTTATTTGGCGGCGTGACTACCGACGGCATGACCGCTGTGGAGGACTGTCTACGGTACCACGACGAGGGCCCCGCCCCCGTAGCGGAGCGCCCTTGGCGCGCAGCGCAGCGAAGGGGGCGGGAGGCGCCTTGTGGGCCCACCAGGGCAATCCGGTGATGGGTTTTGACCAAGACCGCGGCTGGCGACAATTACGACGGCCGACGTGATGACGGTTTCTCGGCCGCTGATGGCGCAGGTTTTGTCCACTTCCCTGACTTATGGCCAGATCTCCGACACCTGCGGCTGACAGGACGTCGATTGGCGCGATAAAACGCCGCTAACATTAGAAAGCGGGCCCGGCGCCAACCCGAACCTGGCAGTTTGCATCAGCACCGAGCCCCACACCGTGCAGGAGCACGAATGCAGGGGCATTGTCGCACCTCAGGGAAAGTGCGTCCACGGCCGGCCGGCACGCCGGCGGCGGGCGATTGCTCCGATGCTGTTGGCGACAGCGGGCCGCCCGCCCGGCTGTTCTGGTGCCTGCGCTGTCGCGCCCAAGTGCTGATCTGCAGCTCTTGTGACCGTGGCCAGGTGTACTGCGCTGATGGTTGTGCCCAGGAGGCGCGGCGATGGTCGCAGCGCGAAGCGGGGCGACGGTATCAGGCGAGCCGCCGGGGTCGCATCAATCATGCGGCGCGAGCCCGGCGCTACCGGGCGCGAAAAAATAACGTGACGCATCAGGGTTCACCTCCGGATCGAACGGATGATCTGTTGGCAGTGAGCCTGGTGGTGGTCGCGATGGAATCAACATCGGCGGACAGGAGCGGTCGGCCGCGATGGCATTGCCATCGCTGCGGTCGCCGCTGCCCGGAGTTTGTCCGACGCACCTTTCTGCGACGCCGCCGGGATTCCTGGACCAACCGGAAAGGATCCCACCGTGACCATCCCCCCTGACATCGAGGCGCAGATCCTGCGTTATTACCATGCCGAAAAGTGGCGCATCGGCACGATCGCCCGGCAGCTGCATGTTCACCGTGACACGGTCGCCCGGGTGCTGGCACAGGCCGGCCTGCCACGCATCGGCGCGCCCCCGCGCCCTTCCGAAATTGATCCTTATCTGCTCTTCATCCAAGAAACCCTGGCCAAATTCCCGACGCTGACCGCCAGTCGACTGCATGCCATGGTGCGGGAGCGCGGGTATCGCGGCGGTGAAAGCCACTTTCGCCACGTGATGGCTCGCCACCGGCCACGGCCGCCGGCGGAAGCATTTTTGCGCCTGGCGACGCTACCCGGCGAGCAGGCGCAGGTCGACTGGGGACACTTCGGCAAGATGGAGATCGGTCGAGCGCAGCGCCCACTGATGGCCTTCGTCGCCGTGCTCAGCTTCTCCCGGCAGATCTTCCTGCGTTTCTTCCTCGACGCCCGCATGGAGAATTTCCTGCGCGGCCATCTCGGCGCGTTTGCGGCATGGAGCGCGGTGCCGCGGGTGATTCTGTACGACAATTTGAAGAGCGCCGTGCTTGAGCGCCACGGCGACGCCATCCGCTTCCATCCCACACTGCTCGATTTCGCCGGCCATTACCGCTACGAGCCCCGGCCGGTGGCGGTGGCGCGCGGCAACGAGAAGGGCCGGGTCGAGCGAGCGATTCGCTTCGTCCGCGATAGCTTCTTCGCTGCCCGCGCATACGCCGATCTCGACGATCTCAACGCCCAGGCCGATGCCTGGTGCCGGGGGGCGGCGGCCGACCGGCGCTGTCCACAACAAGATGCCGGTACCGTCCGCGAGGCTTTCGCCAAAGAGGCGCCGCATCTGCTGCGGCTACCGGACAATCCCTATCCGGTGGTCGAGCGGGTGGCGGTGGTGGTCGGCAAGACGCCCTATGTCCGCTTCGACAAAAACGACTACTCGCTGCCCCATACCCAGGTGCGACGGCCGTTGACGGTGCTGGCCGATCCCGACCGGGTGCGCATCGTCGATGGCCAGCAGGTCGTCGCCAGTCATTGCCGCAGCTACGGCAAGGGCGAGCAGATCGAGGATCCCGCCCACATCCGGGCCTTGGTCGCGCAAAAGCGCGACGCGCGGCACCACCGCGCGACCGACCAACTGACCAAAGCGGCGCCGGCCAGCCAGACCCTGCTGGTCCGCGCCGCCGAGCGCGGCGGCAATCTCGGCACCATCACCGCCGCCCTGATGCGACTGATGCGCCGCTACGGGCCGGCCGAGTTGCAGCGGGCCATCACCGAGGCGCTCGATCGCGATGTGCCGCACCCGAATGCCGTGCGCCTGGTGCTGGAGCGCCGCCGCGACGACCGCCAGCAGCCTCCGCCGGTCAGCATGATCCTGCCCGACCATGTGCGGGACCGCGATACCACCGTGCGACCGCATGATCTCGATACCTACGATCAACTGAAGGAGGCGACCCATGACGACCCTTGATCCTTTGCAGTCTCGCGCCGAGGCACTGCGGCTGCATGGCCTGCTGGCGCATTGGCCGGAGGCCGTCGCCGCCGGCTGGATCGAGCCGTTGCTCGCCTGGGAAGAGGAAGAGCGTGCGCGGCGCAGCCTGGAACGCCGCATTAAGGAGGCGCATATCGGCCGCTTCAAGCCGATCTGCGACTTTGACTGGACGTGGCCGACGCGTTGCGATCGCGCCACCTTCGAAGCGTTGATGTCGCTCGACTTCCTCGCCGAGGCGACCAACGCTGTGCTGGTCGGCCCCAACGGCGTCGGTAAGACCACGCTGGCGCGTAATCTCGCCCACCAAGCCCTCGTCCACGGCCACACTGTGCTGGTGACCAGTGCCGGCCAGCTGCTCGGCGACCTCGCCGCCCTCGACAGCGATTCCGCCCTGCGCCGCCGCCTGCGCCATTATGCCGCGCCATCGCTGCTTCTGATCGACGAGGTCGGCTACCTGTCCTACTCCAATCGCCATGCCGACCTGCTGTTTGAACTGATCAGCCGCCGCTACGAGCAGAAGAGCACGGTGGTGACCACCAATCGACCCTTCGCCGAATGGCGCGAGGTTTTCCCCAATGCCGCCTGCGTCGTCTCCATGGTCGATCGCCTCATGCACAACGCCGAGATCGTCGCCATCGAAGGCGAGTCCTTCCGCGTCAAGGAGGCCCGGGAACGCACCGAGCAGCGGGCAAAACAGCGGCGGGGAGCAAAGTGATGGCCAAACGCACTCGGAAAAAGCAGCGGCCCCGCGCCGCCGATCACCTCCACCACCACCGATCCCATCACGCCGCCAGCCGACCGCTCACCGTCCCGCTCGGTGTCCCGCTGTACTGGACCCCCGAAGAGGCCTTCGCCGTCTACGAACTGATCGATGATCTGCGTGACCTGATCGCCGCCATCTATCAGAACAGGCTCCAGGATCTGACCCGCCGCCAACGTCAGTCAGGCCCCATCGATCACATCCACATGGACGACGACGATCTGCCCTTCTGAACCCTCCCCGTCCACGCGACCAAGGGGCCTTGCGCTCCTTGGTCATGACCCGACACAGCCATTTTACGCCGCCAAATAAGCGCGGATCGCCACCGCCGGCAACACGACGGCGCCTTGCCGGCGCAATACGGCTACCGGACCGCCGGCATCGTCGATATCCAGACCAAGAGCGGCGCCTTCGATCCGGGCGGACGCGTCGGCTTGACCAGCGGCACCAACGGCACTTGGCAACCCTCGGCGCAATATGGCGGCAATGCCGGGGCGCTGAACTACTTCGTCACCGGCGACTTCCTCAGTTCGGAACAGGGAATCGAGGGGCCGACCTCGTCGATGCGACCGTTGCATGACGACACCCAGCAAGGCAAGGGCTTCGGCTATTTCTCCTATCTGCTCAACCCGACCAACCGGCTCAATGTCGTGCTTGGCTCGTCGGTGTCGGAGTATCAGGTTCCCAACAATCCCGGCCAACAGCCCAGCTATGACCTGACTGGAGCCTCCGTGGTTCCGTCCGCTCAGCTCAACGAAAACCAGCGCGAGGAGAACCATTACGCCACCGTCGCCTTGCAGGGGACAAACGGCGATTTCGACTACCAGTTGGCTCCCTATGCCCGCTATTCCCTGCTGCACTTCACCCCGGATGCGGTGGGCGATCTGCAATACAATGGCGTCGCCTCCAATGTCGAGCGCACCGACGTCGCTCTCGGCCTGCAAGGCGACGGCAGCTATCGTGTGAACGAGAGTCACACGCTGCGCAGCGGTTTCGTCACCCAGCACGAGAAGGCCAACGCCGACAACAGCTCGTCGGTCTTCCCGGCCACGCTGAACGCCGACGGCAGCTACACCCAGACTTCGAACGCGCCGCAAACCATCGTCGACGACAACAGCAAGACCGGAATGCTCTATGGCGTCTATCTGCAGGACGAATGGAAGCTGACGCCCAAGCTGACGATGAATTACGGCGCCCGCTTCGACGCGGTGAACGCCTATGTCGATGAGACGCAACTGAGCCCGCGTCTCGGCTTCGTTTACGAGGCCACCAGCGCCACCACCCTGCATGCCGGCTATGCCCGCTATTTCACCCCGCCGCCGATGGAACTGGTCGCCCCGGGTTCGGTGGCCAAGTTCGCCAACACCACCAACCAGCCGGCGGTCGGCACCGACGATCCGGTCCGCTCGGAACGCTCGAACAGTTTCGACGTCGGGGTGAGCCACAAGCTAACCGACAAAGTCACCCTCGGCTGGGACAATTACTATAAGCAGGTGCACGACCTCCTCGACGAGGGGCAATTCGGCCAAGCGCTGGTCCTGACGCCCTTCAATTACGCCCAGGGCCGTATCTACGGCTCCGAAGTGACGGCGTCCTATACCGGCAAGACGGTCAGCGCCTATGCCAATTTCGCGGTCTCCAGCGCCATGGGCAAAGACATCATCTCCAGCCAGGAAAGCTTCACCGATCCATCCGAGCTGGCCTATATTTCCAACCATTGGGTCCATCTCGACCACGACCAGACCTACACCGCCTCGGCGGGAGCCTCTTACCAGATCCTGCGCGACACCCGAGTCGGTCTGGATGGCGTCCTCGGCAGCGGCTTGCGCGACGGCTTCGCCAACACCGGCCATTTGCCGCTGTATGCCGCCGTCAACGCGGTGGCCACCCAGCATCTCGACGTCGGCGGCGACAAGGGCGTCGATCTGCGCTTTACCGTCATCAACCTGTTCAACAGCGACTATGAACTGCGCAACGGCACCGGCATCGGCGTCGGCGCCCCGCAATGGGGGCCGCGCATCGGCTTCCTTGCCGGTCTGAGCAAGGCCTTCTGAGCATGGAACAGCATTTTCTTGCGGTCGTGGCGGGCCTGCGGGCCGGCGGGTTCTTTATCTACCCGCTGTTGGCGGTCGGCCTCATCGGGGTCGCCTGCATCATCGACCGCGCCTATGTGTTCCTGCGCTGCACCCGCCTGCCATCGCCCTTGGCCGGACATTTGGCCGATCCGCATTTCGCCTGGGACGGCTTTCACCAGATGCTGACCCAGGCGGCCCCGCACAGCGGCTATGTGCGCTTCTTCCGGGCCATCGCCGCCAATGCCGACCGGCCGGTGTGGTGGATCGAGACTCGCGCCGCCGACGCGGCGGCGCAGCTCGAACGCCGCCTCGACCAGGGGCTGTGGGTTCTGGAAACAGTGGTGACGGCAGCCCCGTTGCTGGGCTTGCTGGGCACCATCTCGGGCATGATCGCCGCCTTCCGCCTGTTCGGCGGCAGCGGCGCCGTCGATCCCGGCGCGGTCACCGGTGGAGTCGCCGAGGCGTTGATCGCCACCGCCATCGGCATCGTCATCGCCCTGCTGGCCCTGGCCGCCTACAACTTCTTCAGCCACCGCCGTGCCGTGGTGCTGGATGAGATGGAACGGCTGGGCACCCGCCTGATCGACCGCATCCGCCTGGACCGGGAGGGCACCGCATGAAGCTGCGTCCATCCCGCACCCGCCGTCGCGGGCGCATCGAAATCATCCCGATGATCGACGTCATGTTCTTCCTGCTGGCGACCTTCATGCTGGCGTCGCTGGCCATGCAGAACCTGCACGCTCTGCCGGTCAACCTGCCGCAGGGCAGCGCCCAGCCGCTGCAGGAGGCGCATCCGCTGACGCTGACGGTGACCCGCGACGGCAAGCTGCTGATCAACGAGGACGAAGTGACGCTGGACGGCTTGGCGAGCATGGTCGCCCCCCGCTTGGCGACCGACAGAACCGTCATCGTCAATGCCGACACCGACGCCCCCAACGGCGTCGTGGTCCAGGCCATGCTGGCGGCGCGCACCGCCGGGGCGGAAAAATTCCTGTTCGCCGTCCGCCGGAAATGACTCCCAAGGGTGAGATGTGGCGACGGGCCGCCGTGGTGACGGTTGGCACGACGACGGTGGTGATTCTGGCCGTGGCGACCGTGATGCTGCTTCCCGTCCGCCCGCCGGAGCCCCCCGCGCCGCCGCCGCTGACCATCGAGGCCGGCGTGCTGGAGTTGCCGCTTCCATCGACGGCATCGCCAGCGCCACCCCAGGCCGAATCGCCGTCCCCGCCATCCCCGGTCGAGCCGCCGCGCCCGCGCGCACCGGAGCCTGCCGCCAAGCCGAAGCCGCCCAAGCCGCACGCACCAGCGAAGGCCGTCAGTCCGCCGCGTCAGGAGTCTCCGGCGCCGACAGAGGCGGCTCCTGCGCCAGCACCGCCGGCCGAGGCGGCCCAGAAAGAGGGATTGCCGGGCGGCACCGGCGCCGCCCGCGCGATCTTCCAGCCATCGCCGATCATCCCGCCAGAGCTGCGGCGGCATGCCCTGTCGGTGGTCGCGGTGGTCCGCTTCACCATCGCCCCCGATGGCTGCGCCAGCGCCGAACTGGAGGACTCCACCCCGGACCCCCAGTTCAATCAAGTGCTGCTGGACACCTTTCGCCGCTGGCGGTTATTCCCCGCGATGCAGGAGGGCAAGCCGATCGCCTCCACCCTGGTCCTGCGCGTGCCGATCCGGGTGGAATGAACGCCATACTGCGGGCCAGGCCTCCCTGGCCGCCAACACAGGTGTCGGAGCGATCGCCCAGTTCCACCTGTTCTTCGACGACATCTATCCCCACAGTCTGGGAAAACCGATGTTCTAGGAGGTCGCATGATCCGCAAACTTTGCCTGGCCAGTCTCCTGTCCCTGCTGGCGACGGGGCCGGCCTGGGCGCATGCCCACTTGCAAACGGCGGTGCCCCCGGTGGGCGGCGTCGCCACCGCCGTGCATGACATCCGCCTCAGCTTCAGCGAGGGAGTGGAGCCGAAATTTTCCTCCATCACCCTGAGCACGGCGGCCGGGCAGCCGGTCACCGCCCCGGCCGCCACGGTCGATCCAAAAGACGCCAGCATCCTGGTGCTGCATCTGGCCGCCGACCTGCCGCCCGGGGCCTATAAGGTCAAGTGGGCGGTGGTGCCGGTGGACAACCGCATGGTCCCTGACGCCGAGACTGAAGCGACCGGCTGCGCACCCGCTGCGCTGGCTGACCCTCAGCCTGACGGTGGAAACCTTGGTCGGAATTCTGGTGTTGGGCGCCGCTTTCGCGTTGGGGAATTCCGAACCACCGCGATCATTCGGACCAGCAACCCATTATGCCAACGGCCAAATTGCCTCCCCTCATCGCCCCCCTCCCTCGCCATCCATGATGCCAAGTTTGGCCACGCCATGGCGCTGGGCGGCGGCGAGAACAGCCGCGACCTGCCGGTAAGGCGCATTGGGGTCGGCGCGTAGATGCAGTTCGGGCTGCTCGGGAATGGCTGTCAATGCCTGAAGGCGCACCTCCAGGTCCGGTGGATCGGCGATGATTTGACCATCCCAGCGCAAGGAACCATCGGCCGCCACCTCGATGGTGACCGCCGGGGGCGGCGTACTGGCCACCATCGCGCCGTTGGGTAAGTCGAGCTTCACCGCATGGGTCTGCACCGGGATGGTGATGATCAGCATGATCAGCAGCACCAGCATGACGTCGATCAGCGGGGTGGTGTTGATTTCGGCGAGAATGCCGGGACCGTCTTCATCGTCGGGACGGCCGATATGCATGGCCATGGCTTGGCACTCCTGACAGGTCAGCCGCCGTGGGGCGGGGGCTCGGTGATGAAGCCGAGTTTGGCGATGCCGGCGCGCTTGGCGGCGCTGACCACCTTGCCGACCGGCTCGAAGCGCCCGTCGCGGTCGCCACGGATGGCGATCTCCGGCTGCGGGTCGAGCGTTGCCGCCGCCGCCAGCCGCTCCGCCAGGGCGCCATCATCGGCCAGCGGCGTGTCGTTCCAAAAGACGTGGCCGTCACGGTCCACGGCGATGGTGATGCCATGCGGTGGCATCTGGCTCGGCTGGCTGGCTTCCTGCGGCAGATGAACCGGCACCGTGCGGATCACCACCGGAATGGTGATCAGGAAGATGATCAACAGCACCAGCATCACATCGACCAGGGGCGTGGTGTTGATCGCCGACAGCACCTGATCGTCGTCGCCGTCTTCGAAGAAGGACAGGCTCATGCCGCAGCCGCTTTGCGCGGCGTGCCCTGCGTCAGTTCCTTGGCCGAACTGCCGCACAGCAGCACCGAATGGACGTCGGAGGCGAAGGCGCGGATTTTGTCGATGGCCTGCTTGTTGCGGCGCACCGCCCAGTTGTAACCCAGCACCGCCGGAACCGCGACCGCCAGCCCCAGCGCCGTCATGATCAAGGCCTCGCCCACCGGGCCGGCAACTTTGTCGATGGAGGCTTGCCCGGCGATGCCGATGGCGGTCAGGGCGTGATAGATGCCCCAAACGGTGCCGAACAAGCCGACGAAAGGCGCCGTCGAGCCGACCGTCGCCAGCACGGTCAAGCCGTCTTGCAGCTTGCCGGTGATTTCGCCGACCGACCGCTGCATCGACATGCCGACCCAGGTGTTAAGGTCGATGCGTTCGGCCCGCATGCCGTCGTGATGTTCGACCGCGCGCGATCCGGTGGCGGCGATCAGACGGAACGGACTGTCGGCGGTCAGGGCCGCCGTGCCCTCGACAATCGAGTCCGCCGGCCAGAACCGCCTGTCGGCGGCGTGGGCTTGGCGGAACAGGCGGTTCTGCTCGATCAGCTTGGTCACCAGGATGTACCACGTCACCATCGACATGATGACCAGCGCCAGCAGCGTTCCGCGCGCCACCACATCGCCTTGCGCCCACAGGGCGTCGAGGCCGTAGGGATTCGCCACAACGGCATCGTCAGCCGCCAAGGCCGATTGACCGGCGAGAATAAACACGGTCGCACCGGCGAACCGGCGATAGAGGACCGAGGGAATGGACATGAGCGTTTCTCCGAACATCAGTCGAGTTTCCACACATATTGAAGACGCGCCCAGGCGCGTTCCGGCTTGCCATCCACCGTGCCGGGGGTGAAGCGGCACAACGCCAAGGCCTCGCGCGCCGCGTCGTCGAGGCGCGGATGACCGCTGGAGGTTTCCACCACGCTGTCGAGCACCGCGCCGTTTTCGTCGATGAGAAATTTAACCACCACCGCGCCGGACTCCCCCATCCGCCGCGAGATCGCCGGATAGTCGGGCGGTCGGCAGGAATGCGAGGCATCGACCTTGGCCGCCGACCGCACTGGCTCGGCACGGGACACTGGTGCGGCGACGGCAACCACTTCCGCCTGTTGCGGGACGATAACGGGCGAGGCGGGCGCGACGACTGCCGCCGGTGTGGGCGAAACGCTGCGCAGAATCGGCAAGGGCGGCGGCGGGCGCTTGACCGGAACGGGCCGCGCCACCACGCGAGGCGGTTCGACCGGCACGGGCCGAGGCGTCGGCGGCGTCGGCTTGGGCTCGGAAAGGATCGAGGCCATGATTACCTGCGGCGGCACCACGACGGCGGCGCGATGGCTGGCGCCGTTGAGCAAAGCAGCCACCACCGCGACATGCAGCAGGACGACGAAAGTCAGTCCGCCAAGCCGCCGGCCCGCGCCCTGCCGCAGTGTCGCGCCGAAACCCGTCATCCGGCGGTATCCAGCCACTGGCGTACAACATTGAAATCGGCGGCGCCGAGGATGCGCACCGTCTTGCCATCGCGGCCAATCAGCAAGGTCATCGGCAATTCACCGCCCCAGGCCGGATCGATTTCATAGCGTTGACGCTCGTCCGCGTCTTCCAGCACCCAGCTTTCGGCGTCGGCCAGTCCGGCTTTCGCCAGAACCGCGCCGATGCGCTCGGGCTTGACCGGCATCGGATCAGCCTCGACCAGCACCAGCGCAAGCGAGGGCCGCTCTTGCCGCAGCTTGCCCCATTCGGGCAATTCCACCTGACAGGGGGCGCAGGTCATGCCCCAGACATGCACGATCACCGGCTGCCCGGCATGGGCCAGCAAGACCGCCGGCCAACCGCCTTCATGAAGGGGAGCGGCGCAGACGGGGAACGCCGCCAGCAACAAAGCGGCGAGAAGCCATCTCTTCATGGCGCGGTCTCCAACGGCAGCAGGCGATAACCGTCGTCATGGGTCAGCCAGGACAGGAAGACGTGACCTCCGTTGCTCACCAGCAATGGATGATCCGACGCGCCGCCGGTCTGAGCCACCACCCAGGATGACGACCACGTCACCCCGTCATCGGCGGAGGCCATGGCTTTAACGAAGCTCTGGTGGCCGTCGAACTCTTTCCAGGCCAGCCAGACCTTGCCGGCATCCGCCAACACGGCGGGACGGGCCGGATGACGGTCGGGCGCAGCCAAGGGCAGCGGGGCGGAGAAGCTTTTCCCGTCATCGGTCGAGCGAGCGGTGAACAGCCCCTGACGCACCGGCCCCTGGGTGAACCACGCCGCATGCAGCGTGCCGGTCGGGGCGATCGACAGGCTGGGGCCGTGATGCGGACAGCCGTTGATCGCCCAGTTGTCTTCGGA
>Ga0208044_1001882_pt1 | contig 10883 bp, 11 predicted proteins | sample Sb_taG_8_FD_187712 | JGI IMG/M metagenome (GOLD analysis project Ga0208044, IMG submission 187712) | Peat soil microbial communities from Weissenstadt, Germany - Sb_50d_c_BC metaG (SPAdes) (version 2) | ecosystem: Environmental > Terrestrial > Soil > Wetlands > Peat | place: Germany... | reverse complement strand
CCCGTGAAAAGCCGAGGTCGACGATGTTCACGCCTAGGTCGGGGTCGATGACGTCAAACAGCGCCTCGCGGACCACACTGGTGCTGTGCGGCGCACTGGTTCAGCGGCACACTGGTGCTGTGCGGATCACGATCTGGGTGCGGCCCGGCTCAGCCCACCCGGCCATCGGCGGCGAGCGCGCCGGCGCCCTGATCGTCGGTGTCAGCGCGCGCGCCGTGGACGGCAAGGCGACCGAGGCCGCGCTGGCCTCGGTGGCCAGCGCGTTCGGCGTCCGCCGCAGTGCGGTCACGCTGGTCGCCGGGACGTCGAGCCGCACCAAGATTGTCGAGGTGGCAGGCGGTGACCCGGCGGTGCTCACACGGCTGCTGGCCACGCCCGGCCGGTAACGCCGAGGAGGATCTTCCGGAGCCGAAGGATCCGTGACGGCCCGCGCCGGCGGCGAACCGGGCCGCACCCGAGGCGGTCTCCGCCGCCAGCGCCGCCCGCCCGTGGGCAAACTCCGAGGCCAGGGCGGCGGTCTCGTCCAGGCCCTCCTGATCAAGCACCGACGCACGGTCGCTGCGCAGGCAGACCTGCGGGAACGCGGCGAGCCCGGCCGCGAGCTCCTGCGCCGCGGCCAGCGCCTGACCGGCAGGCACGACGCGGTTGGCCAGACCGATCGCCGCCGCCTCCTGGGCGTCGACGGCGCGTCCGGTGAGGATCATGTCCATCGCCCGGCTGGTCCCGATGAGCCGGGGCAGGCGCACGGTCCCGCCGTCGATCAGCGGAACGCCCCAGCGCCGGCAGAAGACGCCGAAGGTGGCGGTCTCGTCCGCCACCCGCAGGTCGCACGCCAGCTCCAGGCCCCCGGCCACCGCGTACCCAGACACCGCCGCGATGACCGGCTTCGACAGCCGCAGCCGGCTGACACCCATCGGTCCGTCGCCGTCGGGGGCGGTCCGGTTGCCGCGTTCGGTGCCGATCGCGGTCAGGTCGGCGCCGGAGCAGAAGACCCCGCCCTCACCGTGCAGCACCGCGACAGCAGAGTCGGGATCGGCGTCGAACGCGCGGAAGGCTGCGGCAAGCTCGGCGGCGGTGGGGCCGTCCACGGCGTTGCGGCGGGCCGGGCGGTACAGGAAGACGGTGCTGACGGGCCCCGACCGCTCCACCCGGACTGCCTGCTCGGTCATCATCGTTCTCCAGCGGAAGGCGGTGCGATCATGGTCTGCACGGCCGCCTGCTAGCGGTCAGCTGGGGAGCGCGGTGCAGGCGCGAGGGGGGAGTCGAATCACATCTGGTGTAGCCGCTGCCGTGGCAGCGTCGTCCCCAGCGTCCCCCGGCGGAGCAGCTCGTGGCGTCGCGTCATATCTGGAACGCTAATCCGCTCCACCTGGTCTGTACAGTTCGGCAGGACCGGGCTCCGCTCGGTGGCTCCGCTCGACGGGCTCACCGGGGAGGACCCGCCGGGCTGACGCGAGCTTCGGCGTCGTACTAGGAATCTTCCTATGAAACTGCTATAGGCATTTGCCAAACGTCTCCGCGGAAACGCCCCGGTCTCACTGCCGCGGTGCCCGCGGCCGGAGAAACCGAGCGTGACCAGGCCGAAGGTCCCACTCAGCCGGGACCTTGGTCCGTACCGTTCAGGCGGGGCAACCGGTGGACTGCGCGGGTGACCACTGGCCAGCGTGTCTCAGCACGGCTCCTCTTCCTTGAGCGCTGCCTGCTGGCCGGCAGCATCTTCGTAACCGACGACGGCGGATGTAGCGGCGCGTTCTGAACCGCATCCCGAACCGCCTCGTCGTCAGGAGATCAACCGTGTCACGTTCAGCGTCGCTTGGCGCGCGTCCGGCCAGCACTCGCCAGCATCACCGCGTCGTCATCGTCGGTGGCGGCCAGGCAGGAATCAGCGTTGCCGCCCGGCTGCGCCGGGCCGGAGTCGACGATGTCGCCCTCGTCGAGCCGAGCCCTCTGCACTGCTACCAGCCGCTGTGGACGCTGGTCGGCGGCGGCCTGGTAGAGATGACGAAAACGGTGCGCGGCCAGGCATCGTTCATCCCCAAGGGGGTGACCTGGATCCTGGACAGCGCCGTAAGCGTCGACCCCGTGCAACAGCACCTCACCACGACCCGCGGGCGAGTGCTGAGCTATGACCGGCTGGTGATGGCGCCGGGTATTCAGCTCGACTGGGACGCCACCCCCGGCATGCCCGAAGCGATGCGCACGCCGTTCGCCTCCTCCAACTACGACCTGCGGCTGGCACCGAAGACCTGGGAGGTCATGCGGGACCTGCGGGGCGGGACCGCGCTGTTCACCATGCCGGCCGGCGCTATCAAGTGCCCGGGGGCTCCGCAGAAGATCGCCTACCTGTGCGCGGATCACTGGCGTGCCCGCGGAGTCCTCCGCGACATCCAGGTCGTGCTCGCCATGCCGGGCGGCGGGCTGTTCGGGGTGCCGGTGTTCGCCCGCGCCCTGGAAAGCGCCGTCAAGAAATACGGCATCGACGTGCGGTTCAACACCGAGGTCACCGAGATCGACGGCGACTCCAGGAAGGTGTCGGTGCTCGATACCGCCACCGGCGTCACGGACGTCATCAGCTACGACGCCCTGCATGTGGCGCCGCGGCAGAGCGCCCCCGACTGGATCAAGGCCAGTCCGCTCGCCGACGCGACCAGCCCCGCCGGCTTCGTGGAGGTCGACAAGCACACCCTGCAGCATGTCCGGTTCCCCTCGGTCTTCGCTCTCGGCGACGCCGGGAACACCCCTAACTCCAAGACCGGGGCCGCGGTCCGTCGTCAGGCGCCGGTGGTCGCCGCCAACCTGCTTGCCTCACTTCGCAATCGGCCGCTGCAGGCACGTTACGACGGTTACGCCGCATGCCCGTTCACCACGGCGCGCAACCGGATGGTGCTGGCGGAGTTCGACTACACGCTCCAGCCGCGGCCTTCGCTCCCGCTGATCGACACCACCAGGGAGCGCTACGACATGTGGCTGCTCAAGCGCTACGGGCTGCCCTGGCTCTACTGGCACCTGCTGCTGCGAGGCTATGGCATCTGATGGCTCTAACCCGCTGCCGCGGTCACAGCGGAGCTTGGGTTCCTGGCCATGAACACCCACGTTTCCGCTCGCACGCTGGCCGCCGTGGAAGCGTACTCATGAGTGCACGCAGAGTGATAGGCGGCGCTGGCCTTCCAGTGGGATGGAGGCTGTAATGAGAATGCGGCCGCGTCGCCGGAAGCTGGTTGTGTGGAAGCAGTCCGTCCGCCCAGCCGAGCGATACAGTGCTCCGGGGGTCCCGGGCGTCACACGCCCCAGGCCGTTCCGATGGCTCGCATGGACGGTGCGGGCCCACTGGCGGCCCATATTCCTGGTCACTGGCGGGCTGCTCATCGTCATGTGGATTATGCTGCCCAGCACGATGGCTTTCGTTCCTGGAATGCTGGTGCTGGGATTGTCTGCGCCAGACGCACGATCCGATACCGGATTGTTTACTCCGCCGACTTCCATGGTTCGCGCGTGGTCGCGTGGGAGCAAGGCCAAGCACTTGTAGGACCGCTTTGCAGGAAACCGAGAACCACACCCTGCGCAGGCGGACGCAGCGCGGCGGGCTAACTTGGGCGCATATCGGGCATGATCAAGCGCTCAGCCCGTCTGTAAGACTGCTGCGACCTACCTTCGGGCCACCTGTTCCAGCTGCGTCACATTATCGAAGCGAGGTTCAAGTGCTGGTTGACCATCTCATCTACGCCGCCCCGGATCTGGCCGCGGCAGTCGCCGACCTGGAGGAACGCTTCGGCGTCCGGGCCCAGGCTGGTGGCAAGCACATTGGTCTCGGGACGCACAACGCGCTGCTCGGGCTCGGCCCCCGGACGTACCTGGAAATCATCGCTCCTGATCCCGAGCAGTCCGAGCCGTCCGGGCCTCGTCCCCTCGGAGTCGATGGCGTTACCCACGGAGGGCTGGTTGGCTGGGCGCTTGCCTGCGACGACATCGACCGGTCGGTCGCTGAGGCCCGCAGCCACGGCTATGACCCCGGCGAGGTGAGCGACGGGCATCGAGTCGGGCCAGCCGGGACGACGCTGCGGTGGCGCGGGGCGGGCGGCGCGCTGGCCGACGGCCTGGTCCCGTTCCTCATCTGCTGGGGCGACACCGAACACCCCGCCAGATCAGCGCCACCCGGGCTCATCCTCCAGTCGGTCCAGATTGAGCACCCCGATCCGCCATCCCTCATGCCGCTGCTCATAGCCCTAGGCGCCGACGTAGAAGTCAAGCCAGCGACGGCCCCAGCACTCGTGGCCAATCTCATCGGCGCGAACGGCAGCAAAGTCTTGCGATGATGCTGTGCAGCGCCATCACGCGCCGCGGTTTACAGACCTGCGACCACAACGCCATCGTGGAGCCGGGCTCCGGGGTGAAGCCCCGGGTGGGTGGTTACGGCCGCCGTCCGACAGTCAGATAGCCGACGAAGGTGACCGTCAGCGGGGCCAGCCGAGCGACTCAAGCCGACGCCTCACGCGGGTGAGGAATTCGGCACTTCGGTTCTGGAGATCGTCGTAGCGGCCAAGAACCGGGTCAAGGCGCGGTTCCGCGCAGCCTCGACACCGATCGGCAAAGTGGTGGCCGCGCTCATGCTCTGGGTCGTCTTGTTCGGAAGCAAGTTTCTCGTCCTGGAGGTGGTTGCCCTGGTCTTCGGTGATCGCGTCAGCCTCGGCGGTTTCTTCTTGGTGACAGCGCTGATCCTTGCCCTGCTGCTGTCACGGGCGGCCGTCCGCCGCCCGCTTCGAAGGCCTTACCAGCGCGCAGAGGGTCAGGCCTGAGGCCAACTCTTCTCCTGGCTTCCTGCTCCTTTCTCCGCTTTCCTTGCAGACGCTGAATCTCTCGATCGCGTGTTTGCGGACTGAAGGTTCTCGGATCATCCGCCGTTACGGGCCGTGGCGTCATTGCTGGCGGCGCATCACCGCCCTGGGCCTGCACACCCGTGCTGGACTTAGCTGCGGTCATCGCCAGCCAGGCATGCCTCCCATTCGGGCTTGGTTAGCGCGTACTCGACCTCGCCGTGCTCGGAGCCTTCGATGATGTCGGACCCTTCGTAGGGGATGGTGCGCACCAGCGTCAGGCCGCACTTCTCCATCACGCGCCGGGATGCAGCGTTGACCGTCATCGTGTGTCCGAACACCCGCTGAACGCCAAGGTCGGTGAAGCCCATGTTGATCAGGGCGCGCGACCCCTCTGTGGCGTAGCCCATGTTCCACGCGGACCTGCGTGGCCGGTAGCCGAGGTCGATGTTGGTAATATCCGTGCCGGGGCCGGGGCGGAAGTGAAACCAGCCCAGGAATTCTCCGGTGGCGCTGGACTCGGCCGCCCAGGTTCCGAGCCTGTCTAGCCGCTCGTAGACAGCGAGATGGAAGGGGATTACCTCGTCCCGGAGTTCCTCGCGGGGGGTTGGCCTGCCGCCGGTTAGGTAGCGCATCACCTCTGAGTCGCTATTCAGGTCGAACAGGTTGTCCACGTCGTCTTCGGTGAACTGGCGCATGGTCAGTCGCTGCGTTTCCAGGACAGTGTGCATGTAACCATTATCCCGGTGCTTGCTGGCCTGCTCCGTCTACGTTGCTGTCACTGTTGCCGTCAGCTCAGCCCAGGTCATCCGGCGGCTCTCCCAAGACCCAGTCCGGGGAGGGACATCGTATGTGGACGAAGAATCCCGACGTGATTGTCGTCGGCGCAGGTGATTGCCTACCTCTGGAACGGGACCGGCCAGCACTGCAATCGGCCAGCGTTACCGTACCGGACCTGGGCACGTTCCAGCTAACCCCGTGCCGCGAGGCTCAGTGCTGAACAGACCAGGAGATGAGGCTCAGTGCTGAACAGACCAGGAGATCAGGACTCCCCGCGGGACTGGGCTGCCGCGCGCTGAACTACCCCCCACCTGCTGTCCTGACCGGCTCGCCTCCAGCGGGACTAGCCCGCCCCGGGGCCGGGTACACCCGATCCCGTGCCCTCAGTCTCCATTGCGACGCCGGGTCCGCCCGGTGCCTGGGGTTGCAGGCGGGCACGCCAGCGGGCAGAGCACGCCTCTGGTTCCTTGTGGACTTCGGTGCTAATGACCGGGACCGGTCGGTCTCGGCAGTTTCAAGAAAGGTGGGGTCATGAAGTTTGTCTTCGTGAACGGGCGAGTGGCCATCATCGTGCGGTACTGGGAACAGCGCGACCAGGCCATCGAAGGGGGCGCCCGGATCGATATACGCCGCCTCGAACAGGTAGAAGGCCACAATCACCGCGCGGGGGCGGCTGGATTCACGGTCTTGCCAATGAGTGACGGCGGGCTGTGGCGGGCGGACCTGTTCATGGTGCTGTCCGATCCCGGAACGCCATGCCTCCACTATCACCCGCAGTTTGAGAACAACGACGTCGGCGACCGCTTTTTCGACGACGAACTCACGGCTGACCCCAGAAGGTGGATCGCGGCGCAGCTGGCCGACATCACCGGGACGCTGGAACGGTGCGGCGCAGCCGACCTCGTGCCCTCGGTGGATCTTGAGGAACACCGGCGGGCGCTGCCGTTGATGCTCGCCGCCGTGGATGCCTGCCTGGCGCGGATCCCCGCTGCAATGACCGCGATGCGGCAAGCCCGGGTCTGACCCCTGGCGTGTCTGCCCGAGCCCTCTTATTCCACATTGACCTATTGACCCTCATGCAGCAGCCCGGGGCGCAATAGCTAATACCGGGCAAGTGCCGCGCAGTCGGCCATGGATAGCAGTTATGCCCTTTTTCGCATACTACGTGAACAGGAGTGAAAGGGTTGACGTACTGCCCCCTGACTTTCCGCCTCGAGCTTCCACATTTGCCATAAGATTTGGGTGCGGCTCTTCTGAGGTGATGCAGTGTGAAGCGTTTTAGTGTGCCTGGTGGTCCTGTGTCCGGTTTTGCCGTGTCGGTGCGTGCGTAAAGGGCTCCTTCTCGTTACGGTCCCGGTTGTCTGACGACCGGATCGCAAAAGAAGGAGCCCGATGCAAGGGTACGTGCCTGCTCAGGACGGGGTGTTGGCGGAGTCCAGGAAGTGCTTCGGCGAGCTGGAGGACTGGATGGCGTCGGCGCGGGCGGCGGGGCTGCAGCACGGTGAGCTGGAGGAACAGCTGGAGGTGCGGGGCCGGGAGCTGCTGCGGCTGATGTTCCAGGACCGGCTGGACCTGACGGCCGCGCAGGAGGAACGGCGGCATGACGTGACCGGGGAGGACGGCGTCGTCCGCACGCGCGCGGAAAGGGGCCGGCCCCGGCCGCTGGTGACGAAGTTCGGGCAGGTCATGGTGTCGCGGATCGCCTACCGGTCGCCGGGCAGGAGTAACGTGCACCCGCTGGATGCGGCGCTGAACCTGCCGGAGGAGAAGCATTCCCACGGGCTGCGCAGGCTCACCGCGATCGAGGCCGCGCGCGGCTCGATGGAGGCGGCGGGCGCCGCGATCACCCGCGCGACCGGCGTGATGATAGGAAAACGGCAGCTAGAGGAGCTTGCCCGCCGCTGCGCCGCGCACGTGGAGGCGTTTTACCTGCAGCGCGCGGTCAGCCCGGCCCCGGATGATCATGCGCTGGTGCTGACCTTCGACGGGAAGGGCATCGTGATGCTGCCCGGAGCGCTGCGGCCTGCCACCGCGAAGGCCGCGGCCGCGGCGGAGGGCAAGCTCGCCACCCGGCTGTCACCGGGGGAGAAGAACGGCCGCAAGCGGATGGCCGAGCTGGCCTGCGTCTATGACGCCGCCCCGGTCCCGCGCACCCCCGATGACATCATCAGCACCCCCGCGCAGAAGAAGAAGGCGCAGGCCGGGAAGGCTAAGGGCCGGGGAAAGCCGCGGGAGCCGCAGGCGCGGGGCAAGTGGCTGACCGCGTCGGTCACCGACGACATCCCCGCCGTCATCGCCTCGGCGTTCGATGAGGCAGAGCGCCGGGACCCGCAGCACAAGCGGGAATGGACCGTCCTCATCGACGGCAACAACACGCAGATCGAGGCCGTCACCGCCGAGGCCGCCCGCCGCGGCATCAAGATCACGATCATCATCGACTTCATCCACGTGCTGGAATACTGCTGGAAGGCCGCCTGGTCATTTTTCGACAAGGGCGAGCCCGCGGCCGAGGAATGGGTCGCTGACCAGGCCCGCAAGATCCTGCACGGCAAAGCCTCCCAGGTCGCGGCCGGGATCCGCCGCCGCGCTACCACCTGCGGATACTCCGGCGCTGAGCGCGCCGGCGCCGACGAGTGCGCCCGCTACCTGGACAACAAGAAGGACTACCTGGACTACGCCACCGCGCTCAGGAAGGGCTGGCCCATCGCCACCGGGATCATTGAAGGAGCATGCAGGCACATCGTCAAGGACAGAATGGATATAACAGGCGCGAGATGGGGGCTCGAAGGAGCCGAGGCCATCCTGAAACTGCGCGCCGTCATCACCACCGGCGACTTCGACGCCTACTGGCGCTTCCACCTCCGCCGCGAGCACGAACGCATCCACGGCGCGCTTTACCGCGAAAGCCTCGTCCTCGCAGCGTAACCAGCTCACCTCACAAGAGCCGCACCCAGCGCCGACTGTACAGGTATCGCGTCAACCAGATCGGGTTCTTTGCTGACGCGTGCCGTTCACTTCCGGCCGATATTGACGCCGCCGATCTGACGGAGGATGGGCTTCTAGGCATGGGCCCGGGACCCCGGTTGGTCACGGCGGCGATCGACAAGTTCGTCGCCGCGCAGGACGGTACTCGGGCGTTCATGATCCCCGGCGGGGCTCCTGATGAGGACCGCTGCCTGTTCTCGGGCGTACTGCTCGAGGCGCTCTGGGGCACGAAACAGCACGCATTCTCGAAGCTGCTACCCGACAAGGTGACCAGCCGTAGCCTAGCTCGAGTTTCCGATGATCATCGGGTGTGTTGACTGTTTCCGCTGGTCAGCTATGGTGCTGGCGGCGGTTTCGCGTATTACCCATGTCAGCGCCTGGGGGCGTAGCGGGCGAGACTGAAGATCTCGGTGAGCTTGTCCTGGACCGGGCCGGTCTCGGTGAGCATGCGGTGGGCTCTGGGCCGGCCACGGCCGCCTTGGTAGAGCAAGACCGTCTCGCCGATGCCGGCGAGTTCGGCGAGTAGTTCGCGGACGGACATCGGCAGCCCGGCCCGGGCGGCTTCGCGGCGCATCAGGTGGGCGGTTTGCAGGGCCAGGACGCAGGTGAAGGCGTGGACGCGGATGTTGTGCTCCGTCCAGTGGTGCATCGGGGAGAAGGACACCACGTGCGGGTCTTTCATCTGGCGGAAGGAGAATTCGGCCTCGGACTGGGACCGGTACCCGGCGATCACCTCCGCTGCTGGCCAGTCGTCGTGATCGGTGATCAGCACGTGCTTGCCGAAGATCTCCTCTTCGAGGGCGGCGCGGGCACCGGGGTCTACGGCCCACGTCAGGCGCAGGTCTTTGGGCTGGTCGCCGTCCAGGTGCCAGGTGACGACTCGCCGCACCCAGGGCTTGCGGGTGATCTCCTCGATCTCGGCCTGGACCTTGTCCTTGCTGCGGCGGGTCTTGCCGCGGGCCAAGGTGGCAGCCAGTTCGTCGAGTTTCTTGCCGGCCTTGGCCAGCGTGGTGCCGTCGAACCCGGCGGCCTGGCTGTCATGCAGTTCGGGTGAGTGGGTGAGGATCGCCCGGCGCTCTGCGCCGTAGACCTCGCGGCGGGTATCGAACGCGGTCAGGCCGCCGAAGCGTTTCCTGCCGACGATGACCCGCCTGGAGGCGGGCAGGGCGGTCAGGTCCGGGCAGTCGCTGGCCGGGACCGACCCGATGTAATGCAGTCTGGTGCCCGCGAGGTGAGCGAAGTTGGCTGCGGAATTCTGCCCGGCGTCGAAGACGACCGTCATGTCCGGGTCACCGGGCGGGACGCCAGCCGCGGCGGTGACCGCCTGGTACTGGCCCAGCAGCTGATCGATCATCGCAGGGAACTGGGTGACGTCGGGCCGGTCGCCGGGGTAGGCGTGCCAGATCAGCGGGATCCCCCCGTCGCGGGTGACCACCAGGCCCAGCCCCACCAGCCGCAGGTCGGCGCGCTTCTGCTTGGCCTTGCCCCGCTGCGCGACCGGAGCCTTGCCGTTGCCGGTCGCGATGAAGGTCGCGAAGTTCGTCATGTCCAGCGCTACCGACGAGCAGTCCACGCCGGCGGTCTCGACGATCCGCACCGCGATCTTGCGGGAGATCCCTGCCAGCTGGCCGAGGGTGACGGCGTGCATCGCATCCCAGAACCGGCGGTGGTCCAGCGCCGTGGCGGGGATCTTGGTGAACCGGCCGGCGGCGGTGGTCTTCCACCAGTCCGCGAAGGCCAGCTTCGAGCACGGGGCGACCAGCCGGTTCAGCGCCGCCAGCACCAGGTAGGTACCCGCGGACAGCGGCAGCCCGGAGGGGCCGGGTCCGGCCACTTCATCGATAATGGCGGCCACGCCGAGATCCTCCAGCACGCCCCACGCCGCGGCGACTGCGCCGAACTCCTTGTGACCGGTCCGGTCCGGCAGGCCCAGGCCGCCGCCGCGCATCGCGGCCGCCAGCTCCTCGGCGGTCCCCAGGTATTCCTGCGAGACGATCCTGGGCTTGCCGTCAACGCGGGCGGACTCCACCAGGTAGTAGTACGTGGCATTGCCGCGTTTCTTCCCCACGATCGACGTCATATATGGGTAATACACTCTCAGGCGCGCCAGGACAAGCACCGCCACGGCATGTCATCAGGCGAAATGAGTCAGACCCGGCTCCGGCCAGGAGTCACCAGACCATGATCATTGGAAACTTGGGCTAGCTGGGCAGCGCCGTTCTGGGCAGCGCTGTTCTGGCGGCTGCGGTCTTTCGCCGGGAGGACGGCGGACAGGTAGCTCGGGGGACAGGTAGCTCGGCGGACAGG
>Ga0208044_1001881_pt1 | contig 10892 bp, 10 predicted proteins | sample Sb_taG_8_FD_187712 | JGI IMG/M metagenome (GOLD analysis project Ga0208044, IMG submission 187712) | Peat soil microbial communities from Weissenstadt, Germany - Sb_50d_c_BC metaG (SPAdes) (version 2) | ecosystem: Environmental > Terrestrial > Soil > Wetlands > Peat | place: Germany... | reverse complement strand
CGAGCCATCCCCACTGGTAGACGGCGACGATCACCCCGTAGGCGGCGCCCATCGAGAGCAGGTTCATCGCCGCGGCCGATCGCCGCGGCGTTGGCCGGGCTGTCCAGCGGCGCCGGCGAGCGCAGGACGACCTCGGCGCTATCGCCCCTCTGGGACGGGAACCGGCTCGCCAGGAGGTCCTGGGCCTGCTGGGAAGGCGAGCCGGCGAAGGCGAAGTTATTGTCGAGCCGGCTGCCCGCCCACTGCGCGAGCCCGATGACCGCTACCACGGCGAGCACCCAGCCTGCCAGGACCCGGCGACGGTGATCGTAGCACCAGGCGGCGAGGCGGCCGAGCCCACGCTCCGAGAGCCGGGCGGCGGCCGGGCCGGCCGGGCCCCGGGCTGGTTCCGGCGGGTTCCCGATTGCCATGCTCGCCTCCCAGCATTGAGAGTGTAACTCTCATTTCAAGAGTGGTAGTATCACATTTCGTGGCAACCGTCAAAGGGCGCCGCCCGCACGAGGACCAGCGTGGCCAGGCACGCACCCGCCTGGCCCGCCGGGCAGTCGTCGAGGCGGCCCGGGCCCTCTTCCTCGAACGCGGCTACGCGGCCACCACGATCGACGCCATCAGCGACCGCTCCGACGTCCCGCCAGCCACCATCTACCGGCTGTTCTCCTCCAAGCTCGGGATCTTGACCGGCCTGCTCGACGTCTCCATAGCCGGCGACGACGAAGCCCTGTCCGTGCAGGACCAGCCCCGCGTCGCTGCGCTCTTCGCCGAGCCGGACCCCGAGAAGCTGCTGGCCGGTTTCGCCCGCATCAACGTCGCCATCAACTCCCGGAGCGGACCCATCTACCGCATCCTCGTCAGCGCCGCGGCCTCCGATCCCGAGGCAGCAGCGCTCCACGCCGAGTACCAGCGGCAAAGGGACCAGGGCCAAGGGCAGATCGCCCGCGCCCTGGCCCGCGCCGGCTCCCTCGGGCCCGGGCTGCGAGAACGCGACGCCGCAGACATCATCCACGCCCTCATGTCCCCCGACGTCTACCGTCTTCTGGTCACGGAGCGAGGCTGGGCGCCTGAGCGCTACGAACGATGGCTGGCAGCAACCCTCATCAACCAGCTGCTTCCTACGGCGACGAGGGAACCCCAGGCAGGCCGGCGTTACGCCAGGGTCGAGCGACTCAAGAACCCGTAGCCCGGGCTGCAGGCCTAACCGCGAAATCCTCGGCGCGGCAACCCGACGACGGAATCAGCCCCAGCGCAGTCACGCAGAACGCCCAGCTCCCGTTGCCGTCTGCTGGGATCAGCCTGAGCCGAAAGCCGTTCAGATAATTGGGCGGATACTTGCCCGCTGGATGCGAGGCAGCAGCAGTCAGGCGCCTTCTGCCGGGACTGGGAAGGGTCTAGCGTTACCTCGGTCCCGGCAGGTTCGGTCCTGGGTCTGGCGTGGCCGTTTGCCGGGACGCGGCTGGCGGGTGCCGCTGATGAGGGCGGGCCGCGGTGGCCTGGTGCGCAGGCCCCGCTGGCGGAGGCCTTGGGCTGGTGCTGTTGCTGGCTCCTTGCTCAGCAGGCCGGGGCCGGTCAGCGGCCGCGGAAGATGTCTGAGGATTGGTAGACGGGGGTTCCGCCGAGGACGGTGGCCAGCACCCGGATGCCGGGGATCTGCCCGGGTTCTGCCTCCAGCGGGTTCTTGTCCAGGACGGTGAAGTCGGCGAGCTTGCCCGGCTCGAGCGAGCCGGTCTCGCTCTCGCGGTGGCAGGCGTAGGCGGCCCGGGTGGTGTACAGGGCGAGCGCGTCGCGGGCGGGCAGGCGTTCGGCCGGCCCGAGCAGCCGGCCGTCGCTGGTGCGGCGCAGGATGGCGTCGCGGATGCCGATGAGGGGATCGGGCGTGATGACCGGTGCGTCGGAGGAGCCCGCTACGGTGATGCCGGCCCGCTGCCAGGAGGCGAAGGAGTAAAGCTGGTCACGGCGATCGCCGAAGGCCGCGGCGAACCCGTCGCCCAGGGCCGACAGGAATCCGGGCTGGCTCACCACGACCATCCCCAGGGCCGCGGCCCGGTCCGCCAGCGGCGGGTACATCGCGCCGCCGTGCTCGATGCGGTGCCGCCGCGGGTTGCCCGCGCCGCCGGCCAGTGTCGCGGCGTAGGCGTCCAGGACCGTCTCGATCGCCCGGTCCCCCTGGGCGTGGATGCAGACCTGGAAGCCGCGGGCATCGAAGTCACGGACCATCTCGGTCAGCTCGTCGCGCTCGAAGTACAAGATGCCCGAGCCGTGCGGCGGGACCGGGTAGGTACCGTGGATCGCCGCGGTGCGGCTGCTCATCCCGCCGTCGGCCCAGATCTTCACGGCCTCGGTAGCCAGCCGGTCGGAATGGCGGCCCCGCAGGCCGGCGGCCAGGAGCCAGTCCACCTGGTCATGCACGACCAGTCCGTAGATCCGCTGGCTGAGCAGGCCGGCCGCGTCCGCCTCGGCGAAGGCGCCGAAGGTATCGCGGCGCAGATCGGCATCGCAGGCCGACGTCAGGCCGAGCGCAGCCAGCCGCTGACCCGCCGTCCGGACGAGTCCGGCGCGCGCGCCGGCGCCCATCCGGGCGATGTCACGGCGCAGGTTCCGCTCGAACAACGCGAACATCGGTGCCTCGTACACCACGCCGTCGAGCCGGCCCTGGCTGTCGCGGCCGAACGCGCCGCCCGCAGGATCCGGCTGCCGGTCGGCGAACCCCGCCTCCCGCAGCGCGGCCGTGTTCAGCACGCAGGCATGCAGCGAGGTGTGGTAGAGCACGGCCGGGCGGCCCGGCACCGCCTGATCCAGCTCCGCCCGGGTCGGGTGCCGGCCCTCGCGGAGCTTGTACTCCGCATACCCGCTCCCGGTCACCCAGGAGCCCTCCGGAGTCCGGTCAGCGGCTTCCCGGAGCCGCGCCTGAATCGTCGCGATCTCGGGCGCCGATGGCTGGCTGCAGTCCGCCGCCGCCGCGAGGTAGCCGACATCGGCCACATGACAATGCGCGTCGATCAGGCCCGGGACGACGGTAGCCCCGCCGAGCCGCACCACCGCGGCGCCGGGCGCGGCCGCGCGAACCGCCTCGGCCTGCCCTATGGCAGCGATCCGGCCGTCCCGGATCAGCATGGCACCGGCAGGCCCGGCGTCCGCTGCCATCGTGACGAAGACGCCGTCCTCAACGACCAGCTCCGTCACCCTGCCTCCAGACCCGAACAGTACATCCGCCCGGCGGCCCGGGCCAAGCGCGGTGGCAGCCAGCCCGCATCCCATCACATCGGCAGCCCGCGCCAGTACCCGCCAGCCGTCATGCGCCGCGATCGGGCAATTCGCGCATCACGGGCACCGGCCGGAATTCGCTTATTGCGTCTGCTGGCCGGCGCCGTAGTCACGATCAAAGAATTGCTGATTGCCGCCGCCAGTATCAGGCTCAGCTCCAGCTGGCACGGCAGGCAAAGATACACCGCTCACCGCCAACAGCAAGATCAGCTTACAAGCGCCGGCCGGACAGAACCGCCAGTTAGGTCACGGTGACCACTCCGTCTTTGACTGCCAGAAAACGTTACATATCGACGGCTTAGCGTGCGACGTGAGTCCGGGCTCTTGTCGCCGGGCGTTAGCCTCGATTCCCGGTGCGGTCATCCGGTTGATGTTGGTCGGGGTGCTGCCGGCGCTGACCAGGGCGAACGGCATCAGGTTTCCATCATGACCTCAACCGCCGGTGACGCCGCGGCATTGCGGGTCCCGGGACCTGGCCAGGGAACCCCAGGTCACGGGCGTGGCGGCTACCGCGCCTTGCCGGAACCCGGTTCAGTGATCTTGATGGGCGCGTTCAGTAAGACTTGCTGAAGCCGGAGCATCTTCCTGGCCAGCGATAACGAAGCGACCGAAGCGGCGCCTGGCCCGCTCGCCGGGAATCGGCGTTAGCGGTGGCCTGTTGCCGTCCAACTGTCCGGGACTGTCGCGCCCAGCGGCTACCTGCGCGGCGCTATTCTTCCTGAGAAGGCTGCTGGCCGACGGGCTATTACGGCCAGAGGTCCTGAACCAAGTCCAGAACGCCGTCGATGACGTCAGGCAGGGCCCCGGCCAGCTCGCGGGCGGTCCGTTGCCGTTTCTTGCGCTTTGCCTCACTCTGCAAGGCCTGATCCAGCGACTGGACGAGGTTATTGTCGTCGTCGCCGGGCTGCTGCTTTACCCTTCCATCACGCCGGGCGCGCGACGCTGTCCGCGGCCGAGTTGCCATAACCGGATCATAGCTCCCTGCGAGAGCCCCGGCCCAGCAGCGCGTCGCCATCGTGTTCGCGCTGAACTCTTTCGTGTTCTTCCTGGCAGGCGGGCCCGCCCGCGGCGGCTCGGTCTCCGTGATCAGCGGCAGGCCAGCCCCCAGGGGCTCCTTGACCCCTGGCGTAGTCCTGCCCCGGCAGCCGGGGGATGCGGGCGGGGCGACCGCGGGGAACCTCAACTCAATTGCCGCACCGGGAATCGAGGTTAGCGTGCCCGCGCCGGGGCGCGGGAGTGATCATGGATGTCATGACCGACTTCCTGACCGGCTATGTGGTTGCGGCTGGCGCCGGCCTGGCGGGCGATCCCGGCCTGAAGGCCTCGCGGCAGTCGGCGGGCGGCGCCCTGAGCGTCTTTGAGACCAGCATCGGCGCCGGGCCGCCGCTGCATGTGCATGACCGGGACGATGAGTGCTTCTACGTGCTGGACGGCGCGCTGTCTGTCCGCTGCGGGGGGAGGCGTTCGACGCCGCGGCGGGCAGCTTCGTGTTCTTGCCCCGCGGCCGCCCGCACCGGTTCTGGTCCGCGGGCCCTGCCGCCCGGCTGCTGCTGATCGCCGTCCCGGGCGGCATCGAAGATTACTTCCGCGAGATCAACGCTGCTTGCGGCGACGATGAGCGGACCCGGACCGGTGCGCGTCACGGCATCCGCGTCGTGCCCGGATGAGCCCGCCGGTGATGGAGGTAACCCTGGTCAAGGCCGCCGGGCCGGGCGACCGCGACCGTGCCTGGCTGACGGTTGCCGGGATGACCCGGCGCGGGCCCGTTCATGTCATCCATGACCTTCCGCACCTGGCCGTGGAGTCCCTGTCCGGCATCGATGACGGGCTGTGGGCAGAACTGGCCGCCGGAGATCACGCGGCCGCCGGCCACGCGGCCGCGGCCCGCGACCCGCAGCGCCACAAGCGGGGGCGGATCGTCTCCGGGGCAGCAGCCGGGATCCCGGCCGCGATGTGGCTCACCCCCGGGCACCGCCGGGCCAAGACGATCACCAACTGCGTGGCCAACCGCTGGGGTGATGGCCCGGACACCCCGGCCGGGGTCCGCGACCGGGCCGCCCGGCAGAACGACCCGTCACTGCAGGACCTGCTGGCCCGGGTCGATGACCAGGCGATCGCCATGGCCATCCGGGCCGTCCGCGACCTGGAGCAACGCTGGCTGGCGGTGCCGCCTGGCGGCACGTTCAGGTTGTGCTGGCCGCTAGCACGCGATTTCTTCGCCTGGCCGGGATGAGGAGCCCCGCGCCTGACCGGTGACCAGGGCCAGCGCGGCACAGAACGTCCAGTTCGGTCGCTGTCATCCGGCGGAACTTCCACACCCGAATACCGCGCCTATCGGCGGTAGGCGCGATCTGCCATCGGCGGGTCGACTACGCTCTGCGATCAGAGCTTCGACGCTGTAAGCGTCGCGACATCGCGTCTGGTAGCCAAAGACCGGGGTTCCGCGATCTCGTCGTAGAGGAATCCCACCAGCAGCACTCAGCGGTCCCAGCGGGCCGTCCAGCCGTCCCATGCCGTCGAACTCTAGTGGGCGGCCGGCACCTCGCCGCCGTGATCCGGGCTGAGGTAGATGGCCTCGCGGACGGCGTGGACGGCGAACGTCGCTGCGGCGGCTGCCGCGGCGACCCGGACCACGCCCGGCCGCTGCTGCCAGCAGGCCAGCAGTGCCGCCCCGGCGGCGCTGCCGGACACCGGCACCTCGGTGCGGAGCAGGAGCCGGGGCAGCGGGCGGAGCCGGGCGGGCGCGCCGGTCAGCGTCATCTGGGCATCCCGGGCGAACAGCGCCCCGCAGCCGGCTGCCACCAGCAGGCTGCCGCCGCGGCCGAGCCGCCGCAGCGCAAGCGGGGCGAGCGCCACCCCGGCCACGCTCGCGGCCAGCAGCGCCGCGCCCGCCCGGCCCTGGCCGGGCGGCTGGCTGCCGTTCCCGTCCGCAGCCGCGGCGGGTGCGGGGCCAGGCTGCTCCCCGGTGCCGGGGCCCGCCGCGTGCTGGGAGGACTCCAGGTACCGCTTGAGCCCTGCCCACGTCGCTCGTTCCTGCCGCCCGCCCACCCGGGCCAGGACCGGTGCCAGCAGCCGCAGCGGCCAGGTGAACCGGGCGTCCCATGACCACCGCAGCCGCGTGCCGGCGCCAGCCGGCTCGAACGTGAGCGTCCCGCTGAACTCGGCCTGAGCCATCCTCGTGGTCGAGGCCAGCCGGGATGGCCGCTGGAAGCCGGTGTACTCGATAGCCATCTCGGCGAGCCGGCCCCGGGACCTGACCGCCGAGCGGAACTGGGTGCCCGTCCCGACCGGCCCCGGCGTGACCTTCGCGGATCGCACCATGTGCGGGTTATAGGCCGGCTCGTTCCGCTGGTCGGCGACGAAGTCGAAGACCACGTCCGCTGGTGCCTCGATGACGATCTCGCCGTTGATCCTGGTCATGGCGGGCCTCACGCCGGCTCGACGGGATGCCGGATGATCGTCCGCAGCTTCTCCGGCGCGCTGCGGCGCGGGTCGCCGAGGTAGATCTCGTGGTGGCGGCCACGGGGGCGGTAGCCTGCTTCCGCGATGGCCTCGTGCAGTGCCGCGATCGACGGCGCCTCGGCGGCGTACGGCCCGACGTGCAGCAGCTGAGCGCACCGGCCCTCCGCCCACCGGATGTACTCCAGGCGGGCCAGGCCGGGCAGGTCCTTCTGGCCGGCCGCTTCCGCCGTGGCGGCGGCGATCAGCTCCGCGTCGATCGGGTCCGGCTGCATGATCAGCGCCTGCCACCGCCAGCTGCCGCGATCGCTGCCGGCCATGGTGACCTCGCCCCGCGCCACCGCGGCGACGATGTCCTGCTGGGCCGGGTCGTCCACCCACCACAGCCCTTCCAGCGGCATGACCCGCGGCGCCTGGCCGGTGAGCTTCTTCAGCCGGAAATGCGCGCCGTAGCTCACGCTGTACAGCGCCTGCACCGCCTCGGTGAACTCGGCACCGCCGGGCTCACCGGTCCCGGTCACCGCCACGAACCCGAACTCGGGGACATCCACGATGTCCACCGCACCCTTGCGTACCTTGAGCAGCGACTCGTAGCTGGTCGCGATAGCAGCCATGCCATCATGGTTGCCACCGCCCGGCCGACGCGGAAAGAGCCAAAAGTCCGTAACCAGCGGGCACTAGGAATCCGGGGACGGCCGACGGGCCCGGTCCCGGTTCCCGCCCGCCCCGGGCCTCGTCGCCGAGGCGGCACCACTGGATGCGGTGCGCGGCCGGATCTCCGAGCGGTCCCTAAAGCAGCACAGGTAGTAGAGATTACGGCTGGCCGTGCCGCGCGGTGCCCGTCGGCCGTCGCGCAGGACGGCCAGCTCGCGGACCTCGACGCACACATACCATTCGTCCGGGCCGCACTGTTCTAAAATCGTTCCAGGCAGCCACGGCCACTGCTCGCGGTCGCTCTGCTCCTCCTGCTTGCTGCGGGGGTAGCGGACTTCGACCGGGCTCTCGTCGGGGTACCTGCCGTCGTTGTCCTCGTCCTCGTACATGCCGGGCTCCTTCCAGGAGCCAGGCGGACAATGTGTGTCATTATCGTTTGCACGATGGGCGATGCCTGCATGCCCAACTGGAGCCCGTGGCGTCCCCGGCCGCCTTCACATGATCTCCACACGCCCTGCATCCCGACGCCACGTGAGCCTGGTCGGCTGCGGGGACGGCCGCCGCGCCCGGGCCGTCCGGTCAGGGCCGCGGCGGGAAGTCGGCTTGGAGGGAGGGGATGTCATGGGCAAGCCCGCAGTAAACCGTCGGCCACTGACCCTGATTGGAGGCCTGCTGGCCTTGGGGCCTGGCTGTCACGCTGGCGGTAACGACGCCGTCTGCCGCGGGGGCGCAGACGCGTGGTCACGACGAGGGGTTCAAGGTCGTCGCCGATCACCTCAACAACCCGCGCGGGCTCCCGCCGGCGCCTGGCGGCGGACTCTATCTCGCCGAGGCCGGCTCGGGCGGTGACGTATGCGTGGCTGGCGGCGAGCAAGGCCAGACCTGCGTCGGGCTAACCGGGTCGTTTGACCTGGTGACCAGCCATGGCGTCAAGTGCATCGTCACCGGCCTGCTGTCCGGCTCCGGCGCAGGAGGTATCGCGGCGGAGGGCCCGGAGCTATGCCCGACCGGTGGCCAGGTGGTCCGCATCAGCTGATCACCGGCTAGTCGTGACCGCGCCCGGTCTCACCGCCGTCAGGCCGGGCGCGGTCGCTTAGGCGGCGGCTCGAGGTGACAGACTTTCTCTTGTGGCCGCGCAGATGCCCGGAGATGAGCGATGCCCGAGGACCGCGACGATCTGCCCCCGGCCGTCCGCACGCCCGCGCCGACAGCGGCCGACTTCGACGAGGCCTTTTCGGTCGCCGCAGCCTCCCCCGGCATCCGGCGGGTCTGGGAGCTAGCCGCGCCTGACCTGCCGCCCGAGGTCGAGCCGTTCTCCTTTGTCTCGGTCGGCCTGCTGCGCCAGGTGGCGCTGGCCCTGGGCTTGTCGCCCGGGCAGACGCTGGTCGATCTGGGCTGCGGCCGCGGCGGTCCCGGGCTATGGCTCGCGCGGGAGGCGGATGTTTCCCTGGTGGGGGTGGACTTCTCGGCCGTCGGGGTAGGTCAGGCCGCGCACCGGGCGACGCTGTTCGGCCTGGCCGGCCGGGCACGGTTCGTCGTCGGTGACCTCACCCGTACTGGGCTTCCACCGGCCAGCGCCGACGCTGCCGTGTCCATTGACGCATTCCATTTCGCCACCGATGCGGCCGCAGCCGCCGGTGAGGCACGGCGGGTGCTTCGGCCCGGACGGCGGCTGGTCCTGACCAACTGGCAACCCAAAGTGCCAGGCGACCCCCGGTTGCCGAGCAGAATGCATACCAACTGGCCGCGGCTACTGCGCGGCGCGGGCTTTGCCGACGTCAAGGTGGCGGCCCGGCCCGAATGGCACGACCTGTGGACCCGCGTCTACCGGGTCGCCCTCGACCTCGGCGATCCCGGCGGCGACGCCCTACTCGCCGATCTGCAAGACGAAGCCCGGCAGCGACTTCCCGTGGCGAACCTCGTCCACCGGGTCACCGTTACCGCGACGGCGCCGGGGACGCCGGAGCGGGACCCCGACGGACGCTGATCAAGTGTTATCGTCGGCCACTACCTCGATATCGTCGCTGGTCTCACCCAGGTATTGACCGAGCAGTTTCGGAGAAGCCGCCGCCGCGGCGGCTCCCTAGGATGAGGGTCATCCACATCAAGACTGGCAGGGGGAAGCCTGCAATGAAGGACACGCAGAAGTCCGCCAAGGGCACCAGCGCGACCGACAAGACGTACGAGGGATTCACGGACGACGAACGAGCCGCGATGAAGGAGCACGCCCAGGAGCTGAAGGCGTCCGCGCGCCGCGGCTCGCGCGCGGGCAAGGCGGACGAGGAAAGCGCCGTGCTCGCGAAGATCGCCGAGATGCCGGAACCGGATCGCGTCATGGCCGAACGGCTCCATGCGGTCATCAAAGCCAGCGCGCCAGCCCTCTCGCCGAGACTCTGGTACGGGATGCCCGCGTATGCCAAGGACGGCAAGGTCGTCTGCTTCTTCCAAAGCGCGCAGAAGTTCAAGACGAGGTACGCGACGTTCGGCTTCAGCGACAAGGCGAACCTCGACGAAGGCACCATGTGGCCAAGCGCCTTCGCTCTGACGGAGTTGACCGCCGCCGACGAGGCAAGGATCGGCGCGCTCGTGAAGAAAGCGGTGAGCTGAGGACTGAGCAAGCCACTGGGCCCCGCCCTAGACCTCGCCAACTTCCGGTAGGACAGCCACCGGGCAAGCCGGCTGCTCGTGATCCTCTTCGGCGAGATTCCTAGCATGCATCAGCCCCAAGCCAGCATGGGGGGTCTCACCCTGTTTCCCGTGTACGTCCCGATCCTCATTTCCATGGCGATCGCGATTCTTGCGCTCATAAGCCTTCCTGCCGCGCTGGTGTCCTAGCGCGACCAAGGGATCCTGCGCCGGCTTTCGACCACGCCAGTGCCCCCGTCTTGGGTGCTAGCCGGGCAACTCGTTATCAACTTCTGCATCGCTATGACCTCGCTGCTCATCGTTATCGTCGTGAGCATCGCGGCTGTGAAGACTTCCCGGGGCATATCGCTGTGAAGACTTCCCGGGGCATATTGCTGTGAAGACATCCGGGGCATCACGTGGGGCGCGGTTCCCTGGGCAGGCCGAGCACGCGCTCGCCGATGATGTTGCGCTGGATCTGGCTGCTGCCGCCGTAGATCGTCTCGGCCCGGGACAGCAGGAAGGCCCGCTGCAGCGGCTCGAGCGCGTAGCCGTCACCGGTCACGGTCAGGTCCTCGGCGAGCAGTTCGGTCGCCAGCTCGAGCAGCCGCTGGTGCTGGACCGAGGCGTACAGCTTGGCGGTGGCCGCCTGGGCACCCGGCGTGCGGCCCGCGACCAGCTCGCCGATCGTGCGCAGCGCGGTGACGCGCATCAGCCGGACCGCGATCCAGGCATCGACCAGCCGGTGGCTGAGCCCGCCAACGCCGGCCCCGGCCCCGGCGCCCACGCCGGCGCCGGCGCCGGCGCAAGCACGGGCCAGCTCCAGCACGTGCTCCGCCTCCCGCTCGAACCCGAGCTGCTGCGGCATCAGCAGGGTGCCGCGCTCCACGCCCAGC
>Ga0208044_1001879_pt1 | contig 10916 bp, 9 predicted proteins | sample Sb_taG_8_FD_187712 | JGI IMG/M metagenome (GOLD analysis project Ga0208044, IMG submission 187712) | Peat soil microbial communities from Weissenstadt, Germany - Sb_50d_c_BC metaG (SPAdes) (version 2) | ecosystem: Environmental > Terrestrial > Soil > Wetlands > Peat | place: Germany: Weissenstadt... | reverse complement strand
CGGCATTGATGACAAAGGCCAGATCGATATTGATGCTCTTGGCCAGGAAGGCCAGATACTCGTTGAGACGCCCGGCATCCCCGTGTCCGGTCGTCACCGCCTGGATGGCGACGTCCTCATTGGCGATGACCAGCGGGAAGCCGCGGATATGCGCGATGGTGCGGGCGAAATCCTGGGTGAACTCGCCCAGCCGCACTTCGATGCTGGCATGGGTGCGGGCGACCAAGGCGTCGGCCTCGCGCCGTTCCCACTCCGCCGACAGCCACCATATCAGCGGCGCAGCCAAAGACAAGATCAGGACCGTCGTCAGAATCGTCTTGATGGCAGGGAACCGGAGCTGCACGGACGAGAGCACGATGAGCATCCTTCCCTTGATCAATTCGGCCAGAGGGTAGTCGGATGGTCGGGATTGTCAATAAGCGGTCCATCTACCTTTGGTTTAAGGTTCCATTAAGGTGGATGACACTGAAACGAGATGCCGATAGGGCTGCAATTCCGGTCGCCAATGGATGGTTTGGCCGCCTGGAAACAGGAACCGCAAGGCCTGACAGGGGATGCCGTGTTCGGCGACGATGCCTATGATATCTTCGGCAGGGATGACATCAACAGTGCGGGGTGCGGCACTTCCGGGGTTACGTCGCCGGAAATACCCGCTATAGTCGCAGTCTTTCCCGCCTTGCCTTAGACGAGTCGCAAGCCATGACGCTGGTTTTGAATATTGTGTGGATTATTTTCGGCGGTGCGGTGATGGCCCTGGGTTGGGTGTTCGCCGCGCTGTTGATGGCTTGCAGCATCGTCGGCCTGCCCTGGGTGCCGGCTGCGTTGCGGCTGGCCGCCTATACCCTGCTGCCGTTCGGCTCCACCGTGGTCGAGCGTGACGCGGGAACGGTCAGCCTGATCGGCAACATCGTTTGGCTGGTGCTGGCCGGCTGGTGGCTGGCCCTGGCGCATGTGCTGGTGGCGCTTTGCTTTGGCCTTACCATCATCGGAATGCCCTTCGCCTGGGCACACCTCAAGCTGGCGATGCTCAGCCTGACGCCGGTCGGAAAACAGGTGGTGGCCTTACCCCGCTGACCGTGACGCGGGGCCGGTGGCGGGTGTCAGTGATGCCCGCCATGGCCGTGATCGGCGGGCGCGTCGCCGGTGTCGGGGACGTGGAAGCCGGACAACAGGCCATAGGTGACCAGACAGGCCCCCAGATAAGCCGCTAACCCCAGGATCATGTTGGACATCTCTAACCTCTTCGTTAACGACGCCAAGCGAGCCTCGCACGCAGGATTGGCGCTGTCAACGCTGGCCGGGGCCATAGGTTTCCATCGATTTATCGCGCGCCGCCGGGTACAAGCCGGAGCGGACCGAGCATAGGGCCGCAGGGGCAGGCGAATTTCCGTCGCCAGACAGACCAGGGGTGACAGCATCATGGCGCCGACGACCTCCGACACCATCGACATCGAAACCGAAAATTCGGTCGAATTCCTGCGCGAACACACGCGCGGCTGTACTTTCGAGCGTGCCGACATCGCCAGTTTCTCCAAGCGGCTGCTGGCCGGTGACGCGCCGCCGCCGCCCTCGCCCGATGACGCCGCCGGGCTGAAGGTGGAAAAGAACGCCCTGGCGACGCTGTTCATCCCCAACATGTTCGCCCTGGCCGAGGAACTCCTCGATACCCAGCCGGGGTCGCTGTTCGCTCTGAACGGCGATCAGTTGAAGGTGGTCGCCCCCGACGCCGCCCGCTTCGTCATCGATCCGAACAATCCCCAAGGCAGCCTTTGCCGGATGGTCGAGCGCAGCATGAAAGCGGTGTTTCAGCATGTCGCGCCGCTTTACATCGCCGCCCTGCGCCAGACGGCGGCGGATGGCGATGCCCAGGCGGCATGGGCCGTCGAGGCCTTGCTGAACCGCTATGACGCGGCATTGGGCAATTATCACGGTCATACCAAGATCGCCGAGGCGGCGTTCTTCACGCCGGTCAACCATCTGATGGCGGGCATCAATACGGCGCTGTTCTTCATCCTGCGGGCGCTGTCGGCGATCACCGTGCTGGGCGAGCGGCGGCTGGGCCGTCCGATCACCGCCGAGGAACTGTGGGCGGCGGTGGGTGAGACGGTGCCGCTGCTGCTGACCATCGCCCGCTGTCATCTGGAGCAATTGCTGGAGTTGGAGCCGCTGATGGGCAAGGGCGGCGATCTTTATATGACGCAGCTCGACGCCTCGGCCTATGCGGCGGCGCTGGAAACCATGTTCACTCTGGCTCCCGGTCCCTTGCTGCGTCTGGAGTTCTCGCCACAGGTGCGGGCCGCCCTGCCCCGCCACCTGACCAGCGACAAACCGCGCACCGGTTGTCCGGCCCTGTTCGCCGCCACTGGAGACACCGAAAACGCCATCGTCACTCTGGTGCGGCTGGTCGGGCGGTGCTATGCCGGACTGCTCTTTTCGGCGGCTTGAGCCAAAGCGACATACCGGCGGGTGAGGGATCGCGCTATACTTGAGGCTTGCTCGTCCATGCCAAGAGGTCGAATCATGGTTATCGCCAAATTGATGTCCCGCATCGTGCCGGTGGTTGCCGTTGTGGCTCTGGCGGCTTGCAATGGCCCCACGGTCAGCCAGCAAAGCTCGCGGACCCTTCCCATCGCCGGGCTGTACAGCTACGGCGCCGGAGACCGCGATCTCGCTTTGGTGGTGCGCGGCAACCCCTTCGCCGAACCGCAGGCGACGCTGGATCAAGCGGTCGAACGCGACGTGGCGGATGGCGGCATCCTGCAACCGCCGACGCATCCGCGCCTGACGCCGCATGATGCGCGGCCTGGTTATCAATTGGTGATGGTGTTCCAAGGTGCCCCCACCGTCGATGGCAGCCAAGCCTGCGCCGGAGCGCCGGGGGGATCGGTGCAGCCGGGCGGTGCGACGGTGGTGGTCGCCGCCTTCTGTGTCTCGGGCCGCGCCGTCAGCGAGGTCACAGGCCGGGTCGTTGCCGGCAGTCCCGAGGATCCGCGGTTTCAGGCGCTGATGCGCGAAGTCGCGTCCGAGGTCTTCCGCCCCGACGAGTTTCAGGGCGGCGACGGCGGCGTCAACAGCCACTGACTCCGGCTCAGCCGATCTTGATCAGGCTGTCGCTCAGGAACGCATAGCGCGGAACCGCCAGATTGCGCGGTGCCGGGCCGTGGCGTACGCGGCCTGAGATGTCGTATTGCGAGCCGTGGCAGGAACAGAACCAGCCGCCCCATTTGCCGCGCTCCGCTGTTGGCGATTGGCCTTGGGGAATGCAGCCCAGATGGGTGCAGATGCCGATGACCACCAGCCAAGCCGGCTTCTTCACCCGGTCGTCGTCGCGTTGCGGATCCAGCAGGCCGGGCGACGTGTCATCAGCCTGCGCCTGTTCGATTTGTTCGGGCGTGCGGTGGACCACGAACACCGGCTTGCCGCGCCATTGCACGGTGATGCGCTGACCGACGGCGATGGGTGACAAATCGACCTCGATGGTGGCCAGGGCCAAGGTGTCCGCCGAGGGATTCATGCTGTCGATGAACGGCCACAGCGACAACGCGGTGCCGATGGTGGCGACCGAAATGGTCGCATAGGTCAGGAAATCACGCCGCGTCGGCGGCGGGGCGCTGGTTTCTGGCACGGGCAAGGGTGGTGTTCTGATCATCACGGATCTCCACGTCGTACGCCGTCCTGCTCGATGTGAGGCGTCCCCCCTGTTTCGACAAGGCGGGCTAAAAGCCGATGACCGAATGCAGGGCGAAAATGCCCAAGACCGCGACCAGATAGAATGCCACGGCGACCGCTATCAGGAACAGCGCGTTACCGGTGGTGCGGAAGGGATGAAAGCGACTTTCCCGGCGCACCCGGTCGGGGGCGCGACGGTCGCTGCCGCCGACGATTGTCAGGAACATCCGGCGGCCGAACAGCGGCAGGCTTAGGCGGATGTTGATGGCATGGCGTTTCCAGGTGCCCGACTTGCTGGCTTGCCACAGCGCGGCGCGCTGGTCGGCGGTCAGACTGTCCAGCACCTCGGGGGGCAGGCGCGCCAACAGATCGGTGACCTCGCCCATGCCCAAAGCCTGATCCATGTCCCTCGCTCCCCCTGCCGATAACGCCCACAGCGGCAGTCTAACCCTGGTCCGCCCCGCTGCACAGAGGTTATGCCCCCACTATGACGGGAGCGGATGCACGTGTCCCCGTTCGATGGCATAGGCGCGGTCGATCATGCCGGCGCCAAAGGCTGGATGCTGTTCGGACAGCAGGATCGCCACGCCCTCGGCCTTGATCGCCTGGATGGCCTTGACCGTGTCCTCGACCACCAGCGGGGCCAGACCTTCCGCCGGCTCGTCCAGCAGCAGCAGGCGCGGATTGCCCATCAAAGTGCGGGCGATGGCCAGCATCTGCGCTTCGCCACCCGATAATGTATCGCCGCGCCGGTTCAGCAGCGGCTGCAACGCTGGAAACAAAGCCAGCACCCGTTCCAGGGTCCAGCGCTTGCGCCCGGTGGGCGGCTTCGGGCTGTCCAAGGCCGGGGCCAGATCGACCAGTGGACGCGGCGGTCCCGGACGCGGCGATTGACGTCCGACCTCCAGGTTTTCCCCGACGCTCAACCCGGCGAAGATGCGCCGTTCCTCCGGCACATAGCCGATCCCCAACTGGGCGGCCAGATGGGCTGGCGCGCGGGTGATGTCGTGGCCGTCAAAGACGATGGTGCCGACGGTCGGGCGGACCAAACCGATGATGGTCTTGAGCAGCGTGCTCTTGCCGGCGCCGTTGCGCCCGACCAAGGCCACCGCTTCGCCGGCGGCGACGGTTAGGGCGACCTCGGTCAAGGCTTGGGCGCGGCCATAAAAGGCGTTGACGGCAGTGAGCGAAAGCATGGTTGCGGCTCCGGAACGGTACGCGGTCAGCAATAAATCAGTCTCAAGGACACTGTAAAATCCGAACGAACCCTTGTAATCCGCCAGCCAGGGGCTAGCGTTACAGAGGAGGAAACGCCGCAAGGAGAACGGTCATGGCCCCGCGCATCGATCATCTCAAGGATACCCTGGTCGAAAAGGTGGTGGCTTTGACACGGGAACGGCTCGATGCCGCCGCCCAAGTTCCTGCCGAGCGGCTGTTGCGGGCATATTACGCCAATGTCGCCCCCGAAGACATCCTGCGGCGTGAGCCCGAGGCGCTGTACGGTGCGGTGATGGCACTGTTCGCCTTCGCCCGTCAGCGCCTGCCCGGAACGCCCAAGCTGCGCGTCTACCAGCCCCGGCCCGACGAGGGTGGTTGGGATTGCGAGCACAGCATCGTCGAAATCGTCAATGACGACATGCCGTTCCTCGTCGATTCGGTCACCAGCGCTCTGCAACGGCTGGAAATCGGCGTGCATCTGGTGGTGCATCCGATCCTGCCGGTGACGCGCGACGCCCAGGGCCGCCTGATCGCCATCGTCGAGCCTGACGCCGCTGGGGCGCGGCTGGAATCCCTCATGCATGTCGAGATCGACCGTCAGGCCGCCGCCGCCACCGAATCGCTGGCCGGGCGGCTGACGGGGGTGCTCGCCGATGTGCGCGCCGCCGTCGAGGACTGGCCGATGTTGCGTGAGCGGCTGGCGCTGGTGTTGGCCGAACTCGACACTCCGCCGCCCGGTCTGGACGACGGCGAAGCGGCGGAGGCGCGCGACTTTCTGCATTGGCTGTATGACGATCATTTCACCTTGCTCGGCGTGCGCGATTTTCAATTCGGCGAGGTTTGCGCCGATGGATCGTGCAGTACCCGCATCGACCCCTCCAGCGGCCTGGGTCTTCTGCGCGATCCGGCCTTGCGGGTGTTCGACGAAGGGCGCGATCTGGCGGCGATGCCGCCGGAGGTGGGGGCGTTCCTGCGGCGGCCCAATCTGTTGCTGCTGGCCAAGGCGGACCGGGTCTCGACGGTGCATCGCCCGGTGCCGATGGACATCGTCGGGGTCAAGCGTTACGACGCGATGGGCCAGGTGATTGGCATGCATGCCATCGTCGGACTGTTCACCGCCGCCGCCTATACCCGTCCGCCGATGATGATTCCGGTGCTGCGGCGCAAGGTCTCGCGCATCATCGAGCGCGCCGGGTTTCTGCCCAACAGCCATGACGGGCGGGCCTTGCAGGCGATCCTGGAGAACTATCCGCGCGACGAGCTGTTCCAGGCCGACGAAGGCGTGCTGTTCGACATCGCCCTGGCCATCCTGCGCCTGCAGGAGCGCCAGCGGGTGGCGGTGTTCCTGCGCCGCGACGAGTTCGAGCGTTTCGTCTCGGCCCTGGTCTACATCCCGCGCGACCGCTACGACACCCGCCTGCGCCTGCAAGTCCAGGCGGTGCTGGAGGACGCCTTCGCCGGCCATGTCACCACCTGGTACACCCAGGTCGCCGACAGCCCGCTGGCGCGGCTGCATCTGATCGTCAAGACCGAGGCCGGGTCTCTGCCCGAGGTCGATCCGCTGGCGCTGGAGCAGCGGCTGGCCGAGGCGGCGCGTTCGTGGATCGACCGCTTGCAGGAAGCCCTGGTCGAGGAGCATGGCGAGGATCGCGGCCTGGCCCTGTACCGCCGCTGGGGCCGCTGTTTCCCTGCCTCCTACAGCGAAAGCGCCGGGCCGCGCACGGCCTTGTTCGACATCGAGCGCATCGAGGCGGCGGCGGACGGCGTCGCCCTGCATCTCTATCGCCCGATCGAGGCGGCGGAGAGCGAGGCGCGCTTCAAGATCTACCGCCACGGCCCGCCGGTGCCGCTGTCCGACGTGCTGCCGGTGTTCGAGCATATGGGCTTCCGCGTCGTCTCCGAGGAGCCGCATTGCCTGCGCGACGGCGGCGCGCAGCCGCTGTGGATTCACGATTTCAGCATGGCCACCACCGACGGCTCGGCCATCGACATCGAGCGCCTGCGCGACGGTTTCGAGGAGGCCTTCCGCGCCATCTGGCAGGGCGAGGCCGAGGATGACGGCTTCAACCGCCTGGTCGTCAATGGCGGCCTGCGCTGGCGTCAGGTGATGGTGCTGCGCGCCTATTCCAAATATCTGCGCCAGGCCGGCTCGACCTTCAGCCAGGCGTATGTCGAGCGCAGCCTGTCGGCCAATCCCCGAATCGCCGAACTGCTGGTCCGCCTGTTCGAAACCCGTTTCGACCCGCATATGCCCGGCGACGGCGCGGAAATCCTCGCCGCCATCGAACGCGGGCTGGAAGCGGTCAGCAGCGCCGACGAAGACCGTATCCTGCGCCGCTTCCTCAATCTGGTCGAATGCACCCTGCGCACCAATTATTTCCAGACCGGCCCCGACGGGCGGCCCAAGGGCTATCTGTCGCTGAAGCTGGACAGCCGGCGGGTGCTCGGCCTGCCGCTGCCGCGCCCGATGGTCGAGGTGTTCGTGCATGCGCCGCGCACCGAAGGCATCCATCTGCGCGGCGGCCGGGTGGCGCGCGGCGGTATCCGCTGGTCGGACCGCCCGGAAGATTTCCGCACCGAGATCCTCGGGCTGATGAAGGCGCAGATGGTCAAGAACGCCGTCATCGTGCCGGTCGGCTCGAAGGGCGGCTTCGTCGTCAAGCATCCGCCGCAGAGCGGCGGGCGCGAGGCGCTGCTGGCCGAGGGCATCGCCTGTTACCAGACCCTGATGCGCGGCCTGCTCGACGTCACCGACAGCCTGTCGGGCGGCCAAGTGGTGCCGCCGCCGCAGGTGGTGCGGCGCGACGGCGACGATCCTTATCTGGTGGTCGCCGCCGATAAGGGCACGGCGACGTTCTCGGACATCGCCAACGGGGTGTCGGGCGAATACGGCTTCTGGCTGGGCGACGCCTTCGCCTCGGGCGGCAGCCGCGGCTATGACCACAAGGTCATGGGCATCACCGCGCGCGGCGCCTGGGAATCGGTCAAGCGCCACTTCCGCGAACTGGGCCGCGACGTGCAGACCCAAGACCTCAGCGTGGTCGGCATCGGCGACATGTCGGGCGACGTCTTCGGCAACGGCATGCTGCGCTCGCGCCATATCCGTCTGCTCGCCGCCTTCGACCACCGCCACATCTTTCTCGATCCCGATCCCGACCCCGACGCCTCCTTCGACGAGCGGGCGCGGCTGTTCGCGCTGCCCCGCTCCAGTTGGGCCGATTACGATGCGGCGAAGATTTCGGCGGGCGGCGGGGTGTTCCCGCGCGAGGCCAAGATCCTCAACCTGTCGCCGCAAATCCGCGAGCGGTTCAATCTGGAAACCGACCGCCTGACCCCGGCCGAGCTGATCCGCCTGCTGGTCACAGCCCCCGTCGATCTGTTGTGGTTCGGCGGCATCGGCACCTATGTCAAAGCCAGCTCCGAGACCAATCTGGAGGTCGGCGACCGCGCCAATGACGCCCTGCGCGTCGATGGCCGCGAGTTGCGCTGCAAGGTCGTCGGCGAGGGCGCCAATCTGGGCATGACCCAGCGCGGCCGCATCGAAGCCGCCCTGGCCGGGCTGCGGCTGAACAGCGACGCCATCGACAATTCGGCGGGCGTCGATACCTCGGATCACGAGGTCAACATCAAGATCCTGCTCGACGCCAGCGTGGCCGAGGGCGATCTGACGGTCAAACAGCGCAACGAGGTGCTGTCCGGCATGACCGACGAGGTCGGCGCCCTGGTGCTGCGCGACAACTATTTGCAAACCCAGGCGATCTCGATCTTCGAGGCGCAGGCCCCGGCGATGCTCGACCAGCAGGACCGTTTCATGCGCCTGCTGGAGCGGGCCGGACGGCTCGACCGCGTCGTCGAGTTCCTGCCCACCGACGACGAACTGGCGCGCCGCGCCCATGGCGGGCAAGGGTTGACCCGCCCGGAAATCGCCGTGCTGCTGGCCTATGGCAAGCTGTGGCTGTACGACTCGATCCTGGAATCGGACCTGCCCGACGATCCCTTGCTGCTCGACGAACTGGAACGCTATTTCCCCACCGCCCTGCACAGCCCGGTCTGGCGCGAGCGCATGAGCCGGCATCGGCTGAAGCGCGACATCATCGCCACCGTGGCCACCAACAGCATGGTCAACCGCATCGGCGGCAGCATCGTCGCCCGCATCATGGAACGCACCGGCACCTCGCCGTCCGAGGTGGCGCGGGCCTATCTGATCGTGCGCGACGCCTTTGCCTTGCGTGAGGTGTGGGACGCCATCGAGGCGCTCGACACCATCGTCCCCGCCGCCGCCCAGACGGCGATGTTCATCGAGGCCAACCGCCTGATCGAGCGCGGCATCGGCTGGGTGCTGTCGCATGCCCCGCGTCCGCTCGATATCGGGCGGCTGAGGGCCGAGCTGGAACCCGGCATCGCCGCCGTGCGCGCCCAGATCGAGCAGGTCTTGCCGCCCGACACGGCGGCGTTGCTGGCCGCCCGCGCCGAGGACTACCGCGCCCAAGGGGTGCCCGACGCCCTGGCCCAACGGGTGGCGGGCTTGATCGTGCTGGTCTCGGCCAACGACATCTCGGGCATCGCCGCCCGCATCAAGCGTCCCGTCGACGCCGTCGGCCGCACCTATTTCCTCGTCGGCACCCGCTTCGGCCTGGGCTGGCTGCGCGCCGCCGCCGAACGCATGGCCGGGGGCAATCACTGGCAGAAACTGGCCGCCGACGCTATCATCGACGACCTGTACACCCGTCAGGCCGCCCTGACCGCCAGCGTCGCCGCCTCCGCCGGCGAGCTGCCGGTCGAAGACGGCCTGACCGCCTGGATCGACAACCGCCGCCCGGCGGTCGACCGCGCCGACCAATTGCTGGGCGAACTGAAAGCCGCCGGAAAACTCGACCTGGCCACCCTCATCGTCGCCAGCCACCAGTTCCGCGGCCTCACCGAAGGGTAAGGGAGCTTGAGTTTGAGCGTTCAGCCGGGCCGCAAGGCCATCATCTGCACCGCAGCCGATCGCGGCTATTTCGGCCTGCTGGCGGGATTGGTGGAATCGGTCAAGGCCGGATCCTTTTCCCGGACGCTGGATCTCGGCATCCTCGATCTGGGTTTGGACGAGGAGCAAAAAGACTGGCTGCGGGCGCGCGGCGCGGTGTTGGTCGAACCCGGTTGGGATGTCGATTTCCCGCAGCGCGACCGCGTGCCGTCGCATTACCGGGCGATGGCGGCGCGGCCGCATCTGCCGAAATATTTCCCCGACCACGACGTCATCCTGTGGATCGACGCCGACGCCTGGATTCAGGACGACAGCGTGCTGCCGTATTTCCTGCGCGCCGCCGAACAGGGAAAGATCGCCATCGTCCCCGAATTCGACCGGGGCTATTGGACGCTGTACAAGCCGCCCAAATTATGGGGGCAGAACCAGAAGGCCTTCGCCTGGAGCTACGGGCTTAAGGCCGGCTATCGCTATGGCCGCAACCCCATCCTCAATTGCGGGGTGTTCGCCCTGGCCACCCACGCGCCGCATTGGGCGCTATGGGCCGAGGCGCATCGCCAAGCGCTGTGCCGCCAGCGACGCGGTACCATGGTCGGCAATTTCAACTTCTTTCTGTCCGAGCAAACCGCCATCAACCATGTGGTGTTCGCTGGTAAGCAGCCCTATTCACTGCTGCCGGCGACCTGCAACTGGTTCTGCGGCAAGGGGACGCCGCAATGGGATGCCGAGCGGCGGATGGTGGTTGAAGCGCATGAGCCGCATGCGCCGCTGGCGATCATCCATCTGGCCGGCAAGGGTATGAAGGACCGCGTGTGGACCTTGGACAGCATGCAGGGCGGCCAAGTGACCACCCTTCTGACCTATGAGGCGGTGACGGCCCTGCGCGCCCAGGCGCTTACCGCCGCCGAGTAAACCAAGCGACGGTCTGGGCCAAGCCGTCGTCGAGGCGCACCGGCGGCACCCAGCCCAGGTTGTCGCGGATCACCGAGGCGTCCACCTGCAACGAACCGGTCAGGCGGTCGATGGCGCCCGACCGTCCTGTCAGCCGCCCCAGCAGCCA
>Ga0208044_1001874_pt1 | contig 10932 bp, 13 predicted proteins | sample Sb_taG_8_FD_187712 | JGI IMG/M metagenome (GOLD analysis project Ga0208044, IMG submission 187712) | Peat soil microbial communities from Weissenstadt, Germany - Sb_50d_c_BC metaG (SPAdes) (version 2) | ecosystem: Environmental > Terrestrial > Soil > Wetlands > Peat | place: Germany... | reverse complement strand
GTAATCGAGTCGCCCCCACTTTCGGACCCAGCGCGACAATCACGAATCGACCGACGAGAGTGCCACGAACTGGAGGAAACCATGCCGCAGGCGAGCCGAACCGAGATGATCCCGATCCGGGATGTCGCCACACTCCCGCAGGTCACGCCGTGCGGGAAACCACTGCACCCGTCGACACCCACTCGTTGGGCAGTCTACGGCATCGGCGGGATCCGCCTGGAGAGCCAGAAGATCGCCGGCCGTCGCTACACCTCGCCCGCGGCCGTGGAGCGGTTCATCGCCCGTTGCGCCCAGGCAAGGTGCCCGCAGCACCAGGACGCCGTCGACTCACCAGCATTGTCACCCGATTCGACACTCAGGAGGCCCGATCTTGATCACGACTGATCTTACTCCTTCGCGACCCATCGACCTGATAGGAGCCGTCCAGGACGAACAGCCCCGCCAATTACTACCGATCCAGCCGATTGACTTGAAGCAGGACATTCGCGAGGCCCTCTGCAATGATGGGCCGATCGGCCCGGCCAGCAAGATTCAGCTTCCGCTCGAGGCCATCACCTCGTTGAGCGGCATCGTCACCGATCTGGATCCGGGGCTCCTCCGGCCGGACAACCTACTGTTTCCGCCCTCGGCACAGCCGGCGGAATTCTACGAAAAAATCAAGCCGGTCCTTGCGAGGCACCCCTTGGCCAGTCAGGCGGAAGTCCGTGCCAGCGGCACCGGGCTTCATTTGATCGTACGGATCGATCCCCCGGTCGAGCTGAAGTCGAACGGCGAACAAAAGTACTGGGATGCGATCGTCAAGGCCATCCAGAGGACACTCCCGGCTGACCTGAACGCACCCGCGATCACGGCGCTGACGCGTGCCATCGGATCCATCAACAGCAAGAACGGCCGCCCTGTCGAGCAACTCGCAGCAGGTCGTCCCGTTCGGCCCTCAGAGGTCGTCGACTTCGTAAAGCAGCTCTCGGCTGCAAGGTTCCGGACGATCGGCCGGATCCTCCTCGGCGCGGACCGCGTCGACGTCTGCCCCAGATGCCAGAAATCGGCACTAACACTCTATGACAACCGTGGGCAGTGCTACGGCTGCGGACAGCTATCCCTTGATGATCTATTCATCACGATCTACATGGGCGCTGAGCCGGACCAGGCCTGCGGAGCGGCGCGGCGCAGGAGGAAGGCGAGGAAAGCCTAAATGGCATGGGCCGCGCGATCGGGAAGGATCGTGCGGCCCTGCAGGCTCTCATAAGGTCTATCGCTTCGGCAACTCGATCGTGTTCGAGGAGGGCGGCGGGGAAACCGGCTCCCTGACGACCCTCGCCGTGGACTACCGGGCGGAGGCTCACGCAGCAGCTCACCTCACCAACCTGCTGGCAGTCACCACTGGGAATAGTGAGTCCTTCACCCAGGCGTCGGTCCCGCCGAGAATTGCTGCATCGCTTTTGGCGAGCCATTCGCTCCGCAAGCTCTTGCCCGAGGTCCGGCTGTACTGCCGCCGCCCCGTCTTTGACGAGGATTTCGGCTGGAAGGGGCCGGGCTATCACGAGTCCTCCCGACTGCTGATCCATGGCCCACAGATCGCGCCCGTAGTGTACGAGCCTGAGTTCGAGGCCGGTGCGAGAGCGTTGGAGGGCCTGCCCCCTCGCCTCGCCCAACTCCTTCGGGAGTTCGCGTGGCGGTCGGACGCGGACCACGTCAATGCCGTGGCGGCGTTGCTCACCGGCTTGCTCTGCAACCACTTCGTGGACGAGCCGCACCCGATCGTGGTGATCGACGGCAACCAGTCAGGCATCGGCAAGACTTTGCTGGGCCAGATCATGGGGCACGTGCTCGACGGCATCGAGCCCGCTCGGATCTCGTTGGCCGGGGAAGAGGAGCTGGAAAAGAAACTCTGTTCGCACATCCGTGGTTCACGCTCATGTATGATCTTCCTCGACAACGTCCGCGACCGAATGGTCTCCGAGGTCATCGAGCAAAATGCTCTGTCCCCAGTCCTCCAATTCCGGGTGCTCGGCACCTCGTCCTTTGTCGAGCGGCCCAATAGCTACCTTTGGGTCGTCACGAGCAACACGACCAAGGCCGCCTCGGACGTGTTCACTCGAGGGCTACCGATCCGCCTCAGCGTCGAGGGAGATCCCAAGAAACGAAATTTCACCGGCCGACCGCTGGCGTACGCTTACGAGCATCGCCTGGAGATCCTGGGGGAGCTTGCGGGCATGGTCCACCACTGGTTGCTGAAGGGGAAACCACAGGGGACCCACCGACATCGCTGCGAGTACTGGGCATCCGTGATCGGAGGGATCCTGGGCGAGGCTGGTTTGGGCGCGTTATTCCTTGGCAACCTCGACGAGGCCGCGGCGGAGATGGACGAGGACCTGAACCAGTTGCGTGCCCTTGCTGAGTACGTCTTGAAAAACCCGCAAGAGAAGCTCATCCACTGGCCCAAGGTGGTGTGCGACGAGCCGGTGTCGGCCAACTCCGGGCCTTTGGGCGGACCGAAGGACCCGGCCGACGCGGTGAAGGGGGCCACGAGACTCGGCTTACCCGCCGGGGAATGGGTACCAGTTTTCGAGAAGGCCGGGATCTTGACTGACAAGCTAGGCCTGGCCCCCTCGAGGTCCAAAGCAACCATCGTTGGCCAGTTCTTTTCAAAGATGGTTGATCGGTCTGTCACGGTCGATGCGGAACCCCAGCAGTTGACCTCCACCTTGCGCAAGCATCTTGGTCGGTCGAACAAGAAGCTCTTCTTCTTCGAAGTCCGCGCGCTGAAAAGTCCGCCTGTAAGCGAGACAGAGGAGGTCTCCGGCAACGGCGATCCGGACCCGGGTGCATCGGGGCTAGCGGACGGGCCGGAAGAGCAACTACTGGGAACCCCAGCTCCCGGCGGCAATCCGCCCGATCACGAACTGGAGTGGTGCTAAAGGAAGGACCAAACCATGGAGCCTTGGAATAACGTTATTCCACTCTCGAGGTCAGCAGCTCGGCCTGTAGCCCTTGAAGTGCAGCTTGGTGAGTACCGCCGCGCCTTCACGGAATGGACTCCGGACCAGGGTCGGGTCTTCCAGGCGTTCTACGCGATTGACACGGAGACGACGGAGATCGACCGGGAGAATCCGCAGATCGTCCCGGCCCTGGTGCTCGCCACGGCATGCGACGAGACCCGCGGAGTGCTCCTCTCCCGCAACACCCTGCCGGCTTTCTTGCGGATCCACCACGACTCGTCCCTGATCTGCCACAACGCTGCCTTCGACCTGAAGGTCATGCAGCAGGTCATCGGCAAAGGCCAGGATCTCTACGAGTTGGTCGAACTTGGCCGGGTCTGGGACACCCTGGTCCTGCGGCGACTGCTGTCGCTGGCGACCCAGGGCCACTCGGCCCGCGGGGATTCCACGCTGGCCGCCAGCGTGCGGGATATCCTAGGCTTGGAGCTGCCGAAGGAGACCGAGGACGAGCAGGGGAAGGCGATCCGGACTGGCTTCGGGCGTTACCTTGGGCGCCCTTTATCCGAAATACCCTTCGACAGCTTGAGCTACGCGGCGCGTGATCCTCTGGCGACATGGCTCCTTTTCTGGAAACTCTACGCCCAGATCAAGGCTGCGCTCCGGGATTCGACTCAGGTCTGGGGTTACGTCAACGAGTCCTGGCTGGCCGACTGCATCAGGCGGTTCGGTCCTCTGACCCACCATGTCCAGCTCTGAGCCTCGATCTTGGCCGACGTCCTGGAGAGCAACGGCATCGGCATCGACGTGCGGCGTCGGGAAGTGAAAGCACTGGAGGTCGCGAAGGTCGAAGCCGACTGCAAGGAGCGGTTGCGGCGCCGGGGGTATCTGCCCGGCGAATCGGGCAGTGGCAAGGCGCTTCAGGCAATCCTCTCGAAGTTCCACCGAGCTCATCCCGAGATTGAGCTGCAGAGAACAAAAACCGGGAAGTTCTCGACCGCCCAGGAGGATATCACGGAGCTGGTGGCGCTCGACGAGTTCTTCGGGGACTACATCACCCATCGTGCCGCCCAGAAGCTCCTCTCGACCTATCTGGGCAAGATGGGCCGCAAGCGGCTGCACGCCCGTTTTGGCTACTTGCTGGCGACCGGACGGATGTCATGCGGAGGCGGGTTCAATCTGCAGAACCTCCCCCGAGAGACAGACAAGGCTGGGGCCGCTCCGACGATCCGCGGTTGCTTCGTCCCCGCGGAGGGGCAAGTGTTCATCGATGCCGATTACAGCCAGATCGAGCTGGTCGTCCTGGCCCACGCGCTGACACACTAGTTCGGGTATCCCTCACACCTGGCCTCGCTGATCAATGAGGGCAAGGATATCCACTACATGCTCGCGTCGATCTTGCTGAACAAGCCCCCCGAGCAGATCACGAAGGATGAACGGCAGGGAGTCAAACCCGTTTCTTTCGGCCGCCCAGGAGGTATGGGGGCTGAGAGGCTTCAGCGTCTTGCCCACAGCAGCTACGGCATCGAGCTGACGATGGAAGAGGTCCAGCAGCGGATTGAGGCCTATCATCGACTCTGCCCCGAACTCGACGCATTCCTCAAGGACGAGTCAGACGTCGGTGAGGTCCTGGCTCAATCCCTTGGCCTAACCCCCGCCGCTTATCACGAGGCGACAGGTAGGGGGTCGAGAACAACGGCTTCGGAGGACGATCGCCCACAGCCGTGGTTCGGCTGGATGCTCCTGAAGACGCTGAAGCAAGAAAACCCCAGCACGAACAATGGACGAGAATACACCGAGGAAGAGCTCGATTTCTTCTGGGGGGCTGCCAGCCGGCTCTCCCTGAGCTTGAAGCCCGAACTGCAGGGCAAGCTCAAGGCCCACCAGGCCGATCCGCGACTCTGGCAAGCAGTCCGTGACCAGGCCGGGCGTCGGTCGGTCTTCACGCTGACTGGCCGACTCCGGGCCGCCGCGACATTCTGCAGCTCCCGCAATTGCATCTTCCAGGGCGGCAGCGCGGACGGGGCCATCTTGGGCATGTGGAAGGTCTGGCGGACAGGATACAAGCTCGTGGACTTCGTGCACGACCAGGTCATCGTTGAGGTCCCGGAGGATGACCTTGTGGAGCAGCGGAGGGTCGAGGTCGCCGAGCTCATGAGGCAGGGGATGCTCGAAGTCATACCCGGCATGAATGTGAAGGTCGACGCGGTGATTACGCGCTCGCTGAACAAGGGCGAGCAGGTAATGATCCGTCCTCTTGCAGAGGGGGTTGGTACAACTGGCCCCAGATTGCAGGAGGAGCGTAGCCTTCTTTTCAGCGATCTGGATGTCGTTCGCATGTGCGCAGCTCAGTGATCACAACCGCAGAAGAGCGACTTGAGCTCGTCTTTGAATGGGTTTGAATTGGGAGGATTCATCAGGCATGTCGCCAGACATTGAGGTCAGACTCGACACCATCGAAAACCTGCTGCGAGAGCTAGTTTCCCAGCGCGTGATCAAGGACTATTATTCGACCGCCGAGGTCGCTGAACGGGTTGGCCGGAGCGAGTACCAGGTGAGGGAGTGGTGCCGTACACGTCGGATCCAGGCCGTGAAGCGCAACACCGGCCGGGGGCGATCCAAGGAGTGGATGGTGTCCCATGACGAGCTCGTGCGCTACGAGAACCACGGCCTCAGAGCAGTTGCTCAATCGCCTGCTTGACTCCCTTGGGGAATAGGTGCTGGTATCGCTTCTGCATTGCCTCTGTCTGGTGGCCGGTGCCGACCGATCAACCCGACCGACACCCCGCCGACTGGCGAGCCCCGTAAACGCTCCAGGACAGGCCGATGATTTGGGGCGTGAAAACCCCATCGACTCCCCGGTCACCCGCCTTGTGGTGGACAGCAGGGAGGCCCAGAGAGACCGGCGTGTGGAAGCGCCTCCGGCGATGATCCTAGCCAAACTTGAGCATCACAGCTCTCGCGGCTTGCAAGTCCTTTTCGGCGTAGATGGCACTCGTGTCAGCATCTGAATGGCCGAGCACACAGCGCACCGCGTCCAGGTCGCCGGTCTGTCTCCGGAGCTTGGTACTAGCGAGGTGCCTAAGTTGATTAGGACTCCAGCGAGGGACTCCGGCTTTGTCGCATGCCCGGTGGATCGCCCGACGATATGCGTTGACAGAGTAGCGATCGCCCGGGACTCGCTCGGAATCGAGCTTTCGCTTCGAGTCCTGATGCTTGACGTGGGACGGCCAGAGCTTGGTTGCCCTGTTCGCCCGCTGTTCGGCGTGCCTCTGTGACTCAGCCTCCCGTGGTTGAAATAGAGGCTCATTAAGCGCTGGCCGCAGCCAAGGCTTCAGGATCTCCTGGGCTCGCGGGCCGATCATGATCAGTCGGGCTTTCTCGTGGTGCTCGGTCTTATGGTGCGGGGGAGCGTACTCCCAAACCGGGTCGGTCGTGTTCAAGTCGCCGGTCGTCATCTGTACGACCTCGTTTGGTCTCATTCCTGTGAGCCGCTGCATTTCGATCATCGCCCGAACCTGTCCCGAGAGGCGGGGCAGGGTCTTGTCAACATGACCGTCTGGAACTGGCCCAACAGGATCACTTTCTTTGGCGGCTGAGCGTCCCTTCGGCAGCCCCTTGACTGCCTTCAGTGCGTCAAGGTTCACGGCGGGAATCAGCTCGTTCTCAACCGCCCATCGAAATGCCTGGACGATGATCCGGGTTCTCCGGTTGCACTCGGTGCGTACAAACCCCGACTTGATGAAATGCTCCCGGCACTCCTTAAGAACCAGTGGGCCGAAGGTGGATGCGGGCTCACGACCGTACAGTCCACGAAGAACATCCAGAGAGAGCCGGATCATGATTACCTGACTGGTTGGCTTGCCGTCCTTGAGGTAATATGAGGCTGCCCACTCGATAAACCGATCCGACATCTCGTTGACGGTGAGCTGCGTTTCCGGCTCTTGCTTCCGGGTGTGATTGCCCGACATCGAAGGCGACGTGCCACCAGTCGCCATTCTTGCTCTTCACTCGCCTCAGAAAACATCGCATGGTCGGTCTCCAATCACCCGCAGGGATCACGAATTCCCCTGCAAAGTCATTCAGATTCTGACCGACATTATACCCACGCAGGCCCCACCGAAGGTGCAGAAAAAGTTCAACGGCGATAGACGTGAACCGTTGAACTCTCTTGCCTTCGGTCTCAAACCCTTGTGATTTCAGGGCTTACGCAATGGAGGATAGGGGACTTGAACCCCTGACCTCTTGCATGCCATGCAAGCGCTCTCCCAACTGAGCTAATCCCCCGTGAGACGAACAGGCTCAGAATTCTAATGAATCCTGGACCTGTGTCAATTCGTCCCTGCGTGACCTATCATAGCTGCCGGCTCGATTCAGTTCAATGTCTTCGTCGATCGATCCTTGGGCGGACGGACCCAGGTGCGAAGTGAACGAGAGAAAATGGTGGCCGGGGAGCTCTACAGCGCGTCAGACCCGGAGCTGGTGGCCGCGCATCGTAACGCCCGACGTCTCTGCCGGGCATTCAATGCAACGAGCCCCGAACAAGTCGAGGAACGCGGGCAGATGACGCGCAAGCTCTTTGCCGAGGGGGGACGGACCGTCCGCATCGAGCCGCCGTTCTTCTGCGATTATGGGTTCAACATCCGGCTCGGAGAGTCGGTCTACTTCAACTACAACTGCATCGTGCTCGACGTCTGCGAAGTGCGGATCGGCAGTTTCACCATGTTCGGACCTGCCGTGCAAATCTATACGGCCCTGCACCCGATGAACGCGGAACTGCGACGCAGTGTCGAGTACGGCAAACCCGTTCAGATCGGCTCGGACGTCTGGGTCGGTGGCGGGGCGATCATCTGCCCGGGTGTGCGAATCGGCTCCCGCACCGTCATCGGCGCCGGCAGCGTCGTGACCCGCGACCTGCCCGAGGGCGTGTTCGCTGCCGGCAATCCCTGCCGAGTTATCCGGGAAATCACCGAGAACATCGCAGCGGACCACGAACGCGAACAGCTTCCATGAGCCGGGCCGGGACGGATCGATAGCCCACTGGCCGGTTGCAACCAGGAACCGGTCGCTCTATGTTGAGCATTTGTCGAACGTCGCCGGGCGTCGGTTCAGAACCAGATTGCACCGTCGATTCGTCGAGCCAGCGCCGCGCGATCCAGGAACAGAAGGCTGCTCGTGCCGGCACGAACCGGTTGTCTGGCTGCTTGAGAGAGGTCCTCGATGATGCGCACCGTTCTGAGGTTCATTCGTCTGCTGGCAGCCGTTCTCTTGGCGACGGTGCTGGCAGGCGTCGCGTTTGCCCAGCAGCAAGCCACGCTTCTGGGAACGCTCGGAGATACCCCGCCCCGGGGTGAATCGGGCCGCCCCGGGAGAATGGCGACGGAATTCGAGCCGGGCCCCCGTTCACCCCCATCGTGGGACGCCGTAGACTGATGTTCGAAGCCGGGAGTCATGACCCGGCGAGTGGCCGTTCCGGTGGGCGCGGCGAACCCTCATCCGCCCCGTCCCACCTGACGGCGCCCGCGTGGTGAGGGGATAGATCGACGTTGAAGAACTCCAACGGCCAGCTTGCCGACGGCTCGAAAGTCCATGCTTGGAGAGACGACGATTCCGCCATCGTGGCGCCGGATCGGTCCCGGGGACTGGGATCACATCTACCTGGCCGCCGTGGTAGATGCCTGGCCCGAGTTGCCCGAGGCCCTGAAGGCTGGCATCGTGGCGATGGTGAAGACTACCTCGTCTCGCGGTGATGGTCGATGACCTTGTTCATTTGAAGACCGCTGGCGTGGTGATCGCTGGTCTGGTGCGGCCGTGTTGGTCCGAACGGACCCCCGGGCTGAAGTGTCCCACAATCCGTTTAGTTCGCTCCTTCAATCCGATAGGTCGGGAGGATGATGGGCGGGACCGAGAGCCGTAGCGAAGTCGAGTGGACGAACTCCCGCCAGTATGGCCACGCCGAGAAAACCCCACTGGTTCCGCCGAATGCGATCAGGTTCTCTTTGGACAAACCTTCCATCGACGGCAAGAAGTATTCGATCACGAAACGACACTCTATTTCGACCGCAGGCTCCTCAGCTTTTTGACCGTTGTCGGTCGCGTAGACCTTAAGGGAAAAACGTAGGAACACGTTGAACATCTTCTCACCTTCCGGGAGGCCAATCCCCGCCTCGTTGATTCTGGTCTCGATACGGGTCCTCTCGAAGTCTGTGAAGCCTTGGGAAGTCCGCCTCGCAGAGCACTCGTCGACCAAGATGTTCCTGAGCTGTACTGCTAAAGCCACCGGAGAGGCCATCTCCATAGTTGACTTCGCCCCCCGGTGGTTGGAAGCCGCAGCCTCGACGGAAGGGGATGGCTTTACTACTTTTTTCCTTCCCATCACGCGGCCTCCGGGATGTTGGGTCGACGGGGGCTATCGCTCCCGTCAGTACCGGCGGGGTAGGCTGCGGGCGCCTGCTTGAATTGCTTCCACACTTCGGGGGAGCTCGGCTGAGGAACCGTGGGAGGGTTGCTGCGGGACGTCTCGACCCTCCGATCGGCGGCCGCGTAAGGAGGCGCCGCCGATAGGGTCAGCGGACCTGCGGAGAAATGAATGGATCGCCGAAGCGCGGTCATCACGTCGGCGATTGTTCGCAAGGTCATGTTGGCACGCCCGTCGAGCAACTGGGTCACGTATGCCTTCGTCCTTCCCATCCGATCGGCCAGATCGGACTTGGTAAGCTTCTGTTCCTTGATGATCTTGCGGATCAGTATTGTCACCTCCAGGATGGCCCTCTCCTGCTGATAGTCTGCCATTCCCTCTGAAGACGAGGTGAACTCTTCGACCATGGTTTGGGGCATGATTCGACTCCGCTAAGGGAATTATCACGAGGGACTTGCATGCGTGGTCGCGGCCAGAGTCATCGCCTATCGCGAGCGCTTTTGTGCCTCCCGATAACGCTTCGTTCGCTGGTCCTCTTCCATGATCCTGTCGGCTCGGTCGATGTTCGCCCTAGGCGTTTTGTTAGACTTCTTAAGGTCGCCGTGGGTCAATACCCACGCCGTTCCGTCGCGATAGCAGAAGATCCGGACTTGGCCCTTAATGAATTCGCGGATCACCGTCTTCTTCAGGGGTTTCGGCCCAATCTCTTCGTCATCGGCGGCCTGATCGACGATCGTCTGGAACAGAGCGTAGATGGCCCCGAGGTGCCGGCGGCATTGAGCTCCGTCCAGGAACTCCTTCGCTTCCAGCGACCCGTTCGCCCTGACGGCGCACTCAATCGTGCCCCTTGGACCCAAGGCCACCAAGTTTCTCTCCGGCACTTCGGCCATAAGGGTGCGTCCCGAATCGCCACGAGAGAGGCTGGCTCATGGTTACTTGAAGTTAAGTTAAAGCTAAACCAGAGTCAAGGCCGATGTTGCCGGCCCAACGAGACAACACTTATCATCCAGCAATCGCTGCTCAAGGCCCGCGTGGCGGCACCGGGGGGGGGTAACAGGTGTCAGTCCATGTTTCCGAGCCGCGAGGGGTGAACTGCCACCGATTGCACGACCCTATCCGGCCGCTTCGCGCTACCCGTGGCCCTACCCGCGCGTACGTAGTAGCGCCCGGCTCGGGAGTGAAACTCAGCCAGGACGCGGGGAGCGAGTTTCCCCCCGAATGATACGAGACGCTGGGCCGCTTGTGTTTGGACTCTTTCCGTTTCTTGGACTGGCCCTTCTTCGCTTTTGGCTTCGACCGCCGCTCCTCTGGGAACAAGAACTCAATGATCTTCAATGAACTTCGGAACCGGTCGATCAGCGTTGGTTCACTCGACCAGGCGAACAACAAGGCCATGGCGGCAAAGGTGGCTGGCATCCAACCGCAATCGATGCGAAACTGGATCGCGCTCCAATCAATTCCCTTGAACAACCAGAGAAATGCCTCGTTCAAGCAGTCGGCGTTCAGGCGGTCTTCCTTGACGTACGCGTCTTGATGCGACATTCCCGATTCCTTTCGGGTGAGGTAGTGGGCCAAGCC
>Ga0208044_1001868_pt1 | contig 10948 bp, 13 predicted proteins | sample Sb_taG_8_FD_187712 | JGI IMG/M metagenome (GOLD analysis project Ga0208044, IMG submission 187712) | Peat soil microbial communities from Weissenstadt, Germany - Sb_50d_c_BC metaG (SPAdes) (version 2) | ecosystem: Environmental > Terrestrial > Soil > Wetlands > Peat | place: Germany... | reverse complement strand
CTTGATGAACGCCTCACAAGCCTCGCGCTGCGCGTGCAACGAGTTGAAGTCCTGCTCCAGTCCTTCCTCTGACGATTTGCGGGTGTAAATTGCGCAGCGTCGTGTTCGCGACTTAGCGTGCTCCATCGCGGCTCTCCTCTTGCGATCGCCTGAGGCCGAAGAACAACGGCCCGGACCATCGGGTTCCGGTAATCTCGCGCGCGACTTCCGACAGCGAACGGTAACGTTTGCCTCGGAAACGAAATCCCTTTTCGAGAACGCTTACCTGATGGCTGATGCCGCGCCATTCACGCACCAGCACCGCTCCAGGCCGCACGATGCGAGACGGTGTCACCGACAAAGCCGACCCGTTAGCGCCGTCATGGGCGAACTCTGCCAGCAGGCCCTGCGTCGAGGGCTTGAGGCCGCCGAAGGCTTTTTCCTGGAGGCGATATGCGATCGCGCGCGTCAGGAACGAGCGGCTGATATCGCGCGACGGCGCCTTTCCGAACATGGCTTTCCAGCGCTCGCGGAGTTCATCAATACCCAGCTTCGACAGGCTCGCGATTTCTCGCGCCAGATCATCCGGATTGCCGCCGAGGTTGCGCCGCCTTGGGCCGCGGCCTGCTGAACTGGTCTGCGTCATGGAGACCTCCTTTCGGTCTCCATGTCCGTTCAGTCCGCGCAGTAAGTACAGTCGTTTTGGACTCCCTAAGCCTGCGAAATATTTAGGGAATTTACTTTCAAAAGGCCGAATTGAGGCAAGCAGAAGCCATCATCCCTGGCGCCGCGCCCACGCGGAATAGGTTTTGAAAAGGAACAAGTTCGAACTACCCAACTCACTCATCGACGAGCGGTTCCAATACTGCATTACTTGGCTGCATGGATCTCTCCTCTGCTTCTTAACTCACTTCGACAATATATTGTAGGCGACCGTTCCGTCCGGATAGCGAATCGAGAATGTCGGCGGCGCCGGGATGGGGTCTGCGCCAGCAAAGACGAACGTTCCGTGCTTCATTGCGCGATAAGCCGAGTCCGGTGCGGTGAAAACGTATCGGTCAAAGGCAATGACGCGATACGACTTTCCTGTCATGACGACCGGTTCCGTCTGAAATCGTTCGGGTGGGTAGTGCCCGAAGAAAAGCACATAGACGTATGGCTGTGGCCCTGTCGGAGTGATCACCACCCGCTGAAGCGGGTCACCTGGAGGCCCGAGATGCTCCAACACCTGTTCCAAACCGTACTCAAAATAGGGCGCAGCGAGCGCCGGGTAATCGATAAAGTACGATCGGATGAAGCGCGCCGCGTGAAAGAGAGTGCCGGCGGCCAGCGCCGCACAGAGCGCGATGCTGAGCGCCCGGCGCGAGGACGTCAGTTCCAGCAGCGTGACAAACCCAAGGGCGGAGAGCAGGACCCATGGAACGATCGCGAGCACGGCATGTCGGGAATCGGGATGGGAGAAAATCAACCACGGCGTGACAGGGAGGGTAACGGTCGAGCGGTCGAAAAGGATCCAGGCGGTAGGCGTTACTTTCCCTGGCTCGGCCCAAGCTGCGCCCATCGGGAAAATCACCGCGGCCGGCAATGTCGCCAGCACGGTCCAGCCAAGGAGGAAAACGGCGGTCTTTCGACGCGTTCCGGCCACCAGCGCGAATAGCGCGAGGGCAATCAGCGGAGCCTGCTCCGGAAGGAGTTGACCGAAACCCGGAGCATGCATCAGTTGCCAATGATCCCCGCGGTCACCGTTCACAAACAGAAACGATGGGTTGAAATATCCGACGAAGCCGGCGGCGGAGGTCATCAGCCGAACCGAGAGCGGCGTGATCGTGCAGCCCGCACAGCTCGCTGGGGTGAGCAGTGAAATCGAATCGAATCGCTTGTTCATCTGTGCAGGATGCATAACAAATGAAGCGGCGAGCGGGATGGCAAGGAGTACGAACAGCGCCGCCGCGCGAAGCGACTGGGCGCCGGCGTCACGGAACTCGCGCCAGTACAGCAATGCCAAAAACGCAAGAAACAGCGGCGTGAACGCGTCGACTATGGTAAACGAGTACATGGAAAGACCCAAGACAAATGCGCTCAGATAGAGCCAGATGCCTCGGCGACTCTTGCGCCACAGCCAAAGGAAGAGCGTGGCGATACTAACAGTCGCCGCGGCTGTTCCGCCTTGTAGGGCGACACGGCTGAAGGACAGGTCCCACGGCGACACGGCGGCGAATACCGCTGCTGCGGCAGCGCCGGGCCATCCCAGCATCAGCCCGGCCAGCGCAGTGATCGCGGCCAAGTCGGAAATTCCCCACAGCGCGGCGCCTAACCGAACAGTGGTGACCTTAAGACCGAGCACCTCGATCAGCGGTATCAGCGAATAGGTGAGCAGGGGACGGCGATAATCATTGAATGCCTGCTCATTGAGCGGAAGGAAATTTCCGTGTTGATCTCTTCCCGTCTTCAGGATGCTGTAGGCGTCGTAGCCGTAGCAAGCCTCGTCCTGATGGAAGCCCGCCGGGACGCCGTCGAGCCGGAACGTCCGGACGCCCACTCCGAAAGCCAGAGCGAGCACGACAACTACGATGCTGAGCCGGTCTGTCACCGATCTTGCCTCGGGCGACACTTTGCGACTTCGAGTGTCATCCGGAATTTTCATATGATGCTTGTGGAGTAGGACCCGGTCGTCTGTCTGTCAGCGTGCTCGCGAACGAGGTCGCATCCCGAAGGAAGGCGAGAAAACCAGGTCGGCCTCGCGAAATATTTTATGCCTCGCCTGCGCGGTCGCGAAGTTGCCATCGGCGCCAAGATTCGACGCGTCGTCTTCGATGAGCGCCTTCTCGTCGTCACGCGAGCACAGCACCTTGATTCCCTTCGAACGAAATCGCCTGGCCAACTCGAGGTAGAGGCTGCCCCGGAAATCCATTACTTCCGCTTTGAAGCTCAGACCGAGGAAACCTATGCTGCGCACGCCGCTTCGTGCGATCTCATCTGCAATGTCGCCGATCTGCGAGTCGTTGCTCCTTAGGATCGATTGCAGCAGTGCTGTCCGCACTCCTCTTTTTCTTGCGCTGCGAATCAGCACACTGGTGTCTTTCGACAGGCATGGGCCGCCGAAAGGAAGACCGGGCTTAAGATAGGCCTCGGCGATGTTCAACTTGTGATCGGCGCGCAGCAGGCTCATCACCATCTCAGGATTAGCGCCGAAAGCTCTACAGATGCTTGCGATCTCGTTGGCGAAGGTGATCTTCAAAGCATGGAAAGCATTGTCGGCAACCTTCAGGAGCTCGGCCTCGGTCCAACCGGTGACGAAAATCCGAGCTTCTAAATTTTGATAGAGTTGCTCGAGCGGCTTCGAATCCAATTCCCGCGATACCCCAATGACGATTCTGCCCGGTTCCATGAAATCGCTGACAGCGTGGCCCTCGCGAGTGAAGTCGGGATTAACGCACAGTCGGATTCGGCGTCCGTCGTAAAGCGCGGCCAGGGTGCCGGCACTGGTCCCCGGGGCCAAGGTGCTGCGAATCGCAATGACCGGAGCGCGACGAGCTTTCGTGACGATAGGACGTAGTCGACGGCATACATCGACGACGTTACGCATATTGAGCATGCCTCGCCCGGTAATCGGCGTGTCGACACATACCAGAATGATTTCGCTGTGAGATGCCGCCTGCTCGAGGGTGGAAGCCCCGCTTAGCCGACCGGCCGTTTTTCCTTCGCGGAGCAAATGGGCCAACTTCCGCTCCACGGCCGGGCCGCCACCGTGCAGGAGCGCATCCACCTTGGCGGGATCTCGATCGACTCCGACAACCTGGTGTCTGAGATGGGCAAGACAAGCAGCCGTCACAGCACCCATGCGGCCCAATCCGACTACGCAAACCCGCAAACGCTTCTAGCTCCTTGCATCGACGCGCTCCATCGACCGCGACGCGATGGTCAACGACACCAAGAGGACGCAACCCAGATACAGCACGCGCAGCGAAACTTTGCTCTTGCCGCGAATCCTGTTGGTGAAGTGAATGGGGACTTCTGTCACTTTGGAGGGTCGGCCACGGAGATAGAGCTCGAGCAGAAACTTGAAACCTCGAGGCGTTGCGGTCTCGATCGCACGCTCATAAACTTCGCGGCGCACGATGTAGAAGCCGCTCAACGGATCCCTGATTCGCAAGCGCAGCAGCGATCGCGTGACAGCGGTCGCCAGCCTGCTTAAGGTCCTCCTATGCCACGGCCACTGCGAAATCGCTCCTCCCACGACGTAGCGCGAGCCAATCACCATGTCAAATTCGCCCCCCGCCATCGTCGCGAGCAATGCAGGGATCGCCTCGGGCGGATGAGAGCCGTCGGCGTTGATCGAGCCCAAGATCGCGCCGTGCGAGACTCGGAAACCTTCCATCAGCGACTGCGCCTGATCGCGATACGCCGCCTTTCGATTCACTAGACGAATTTCCGGTATCTCCAATGCAACGCGCTCGACGATTTTCCAGGTGCAGTCGGGCGAGTCATCATCGACGACGATCAGTTCGTGGCAGATGTGACCTAGAGCCTCGCTAAGAGTTCGCAGCAGGGGTTCGACGTTCTCCCGCTCGTTGTAAGTGGGAACAATTAGAGAGAATTCAACGCAAGCAGTACTCATCTTCTAAGACGGCCGGAATCTCACTCCCCGAGTGCTCGGAGCGCGAAGTCCGCTTTCGGCAGTATCGCAAATCGACTCGTCGAGCACCACCAGCGGATACGATCCCGGCGCCTCTTCCGGATCGAGATCCTCCATCAGGTCCATGGATCCCTTGATGTCCGCAAACATCGGCGCGACCGTCTTGCGCTCGCCCTCGATTGCAGGTGAAGCGGCCGGCTGTTCGGGCGTGATTCGAATATTATTAGCCGTCGACTCAGTCTGAGATGAACGGGTAGAGGCCGGCGTCGCGCTGACAGCGAGCTCGCTGCCAGAATCCTCGCAAAACACCGATGCGGGCGCGTTTTCCGCGCCACACTTCGGGCAGCGACTGGAGAACGGACTGCCACACGCAGCGCAGTACTTGCTACCCGTCGTGCTTTCGGTCCTGCACTCGGTGCAGCGCATCGCGACTACCTTTCCGCAGGCTAATGGCCAAGTATCGCGACTGGACGGGCCAATTGATAGACGCGAACTTGGACAGCGGTTCAAAACGCGCCAAATGCCGCACCATCAAATCGATCGGACCATTGCAGTATGGCGAACAACCCTCGAACACAGCTTCATCTGGCTCAAGCATCCGAGAGACTGCGCCACACGAGCCCGCGCCGATGTCGGCGCGAACAGCTGTGCCTAACAAAAACTCCGAAAGCGACGAAAAGTCTAGAGTTTTGAGATTCACCGGCGTGATGTCGCCGGCATGAGTAGTTCCGTCGGGCCTGCTAGCCAGCCAGACAAGATCGTCGAATCTTTGGCGAATAGAGCCGACTTGTCTCTTCTCAAAACCTGGTTTGCGCCGCGGCGGCCGTCCGTCAGAACCAGTTCATCACGCCCCTCAGGCTATGCGAGGCCGTTTGGATTTGCGAAGGAATTCGGGCCGGACCAAGTTTTGAGCAGCCACAGGGCTACATCACCAATATGTCCGGGTTTAGGTTTTGAATTGATGGGATGGACCCAGCCCCGGTTATCTAAACGGCCTCAAAGATGGGCCAGGATGGTAATCTCGACCATCGGCACAGAACAACGGAGGAGGGTCCAAGGATGAAGATTAAGACAATCGGCATCGATCTGGCAAAGGATGTGTTTGGGGTGCACGGCGTCGACGCGCGGGGGAAGACGCTGGTGCACAAGTGCGTTACGCGCAAGCACCTGCTCGGCTTGCTGGCAAAGCTGGAGCCCTGTCTGGTGGGGATGGAAGCGTGCGGCTCGGCACACCATTGGGCGCGCGAGATAGAGAAGCTCGGCCACACGGTGAAGCTGATGAACCCGCAGTTCGTGAAGCCCTATCGCAAGGGCAACAAGAATGATCCCAACGATGCCGAGGCGATCTGCGAGGCGGTGACCCGGGCGTCGATGCGCTTCGTGCCGGTCAAAAGCGCAGCGCAGCAGGACGTTCAAGCGTTGCACCGGGTGCGCGAGCAGCTGCTCAAGAGCCGCACCGCGCTGGTCAATCAAGTGCGCGGGTTGCTCGGCGAGCATGGGATAATCGCGCCGCGCGGGATCGCCAACTTGCGCCGGCTGCTAAGCGAGCTACTTGCCGATCCTGAAAGCAGTGGACTGAGCGGGCTGTTGAGCGAGACCCTGGTCGAGATTTCGGGGCGCCTGCGGTTCTTCGACGAACGCATCGGCGCCTACGATCTGCGGATCGGGCGAGTGTTTTCAGACGACGAGCGTTGTCAGCGACTGGCCAAGGTCGAAGGAATCGGACCATTGGTGGCAACCGCGATGGTGGCCGCGGTGGGCAATGCGCGCGAATTCAAGAGCGGTCGGGAACTCTCGGCGTGGCTGGGGCTGGTGCCACGTCAGCACTCCAGCGGCAATCGTAACGTGCTGCTCGGGATCAGCAAGCGCGGCGATCGCTACTTGCGCACCCTGCTCATTCACGGGGCCCGCTCAGCTTTGTGCAGGGTCGAGCGCAGACGCGACCGGCGCAGCATCTGGGCGAGCCGGCTCAAGCTCGCGCGCGGCTTTAATGTGGCGGCGGTGGCGTTGGCCAACAAGAACGCGCGCATCATCTGGGCATTGCTCACGCGCGGCGATAACTATCGGCCGGCAGTCTCTGCCGACCCGGGTAACAAGGCGGCTTGATCAAACGCTCTTATCGTAGGAACACGTCTCACCATGGTTGCGGAGGTCGTTTTGTCGGTGATGGGTAACCGGTCGGACCGGCGCTTTCCAAACCTGTGCTGTGCCTGGGCCCTCGAGGCCGTTGAGTTGACCAGGAGAAGGCGCGCGGATTTCCATCAGGGCCAGGAGCGTACTATGAAGCTCCTTAAACAGGCCGAATATATGGCTGCAACCGGCTTCACCCTCCACCCGACAATCGCCTTTCGCTCGGGGCTGGGTCCATATATGGCACCGCCCTAATTTGACCGGAATTGCCGGGGGTGGTTTTATTAAGGTGCATCATGGCGAGCGTCCTCAACGACCCGAAGCTGGAAAGGCTAGTCGCGCGGCTTCATCGCCAGAGCAATGGTCAACTCAAGGCGATGGAGAAAAATTTCGCCGAGTTTTCCCGGAGAACGAAACCCGCCGACCGGCCGGCCGCCGCCAAGAAATTCCTCAAAGACAAGCTGGTCGCGCTCGAGCCCAAGAAGGCGGAGTTCTGCTATCAGCTTTGTCGCGCGCTGAATGCCAAGCGAATCGTCGAGGCTGGCACGTCGTATGGCGTATCCACGCTCTATCTCGCGGCGGCCGCGCGCGACAATGCGCGCGAGCGCGGAGGCAGCGCGGTCGTGATCGGCACCGAATACGAACCGGCCAAAGCGAAAGTGGCGCGAGCCAACTTCGCCAAAGCCGGACTCTCCAATTTCATCGACCTTCGCGAGGGTGACTTGCGCGAAACGTTGAAAGACATCGGCGGTCCTGTGGACTTTGCTCTGATCGACATCTGGGTGGAGATGGCGCGCCCGGCTCTCGAGCGCGTTGCGTCGCATTTGCACCCCGGCTCGATCGTCGTTGCCGACAATACTGCGACGCCGACTTATAACGACGGATACAAAGACTATTTCAAGTTCATCGCCGATCCGGCCAACCGCCTTCGAACAATGACGCTGCCTTTTTCGGGCGGCCTCGAGCTGACCGTGCGCGTGTAACGAGAGAACGGAATCCGCAGATTTCGCAGAGCACGCTCACCAGGCGCGCCCCCTGTAAACCGTTGCGTGTCGATACCAAAAACCTGATCCGGGGTGACGTGCGGGTCGGGAAGTGATACTGGAACGCCGATGGTCGAGTTCCTGGCCAACTTCCTGCTCGTCGTACGATCCCGCCTGAAGTCACGGGCGAGACTCGAGGCTGAGAATCTGGTTCTGCGGCAGCAGGTGATCGGCCTGAGCCGTAAGTTGGGGTCTCGGGTGTGGTTGAGAAACATCGACCGACTGATCTTGGTCTGACTGTACCGACTGTTCCCATCGATTCTGGATGCGATCACTGTGGTCATGCCGGAGACCGTGATCGGATGGCATCGGCGCGGCTTTCGCGCCTATTGGCGGTGGAAATCGCGACGCCGCGGCGGCCGCCCAAGGATCGAGCGCGAGATTCGTGATCTGATTGGGCCGATGAGCCGCGACAACCCGCTCTGGGGAGCACCGCGGATACACGGCGAGCTGCTGATGCTCGGCATCGAAGTCGCCCAATCAACCGTGGCGAGGTACGTGACCAGGAGGCAGGGGCCGCCCTCCCAGGGTTGGAAAACATTCCTGCGCAATCACGCTGCCGTATTGCTGCGCTTGATCTCTTCGTGGTGCGAACGATCTCGTTCAAGCTGCTCAACGGCCTGGTAATTTTTCGCCACGCCCGAAGAGACTGGTTAGCATCAGTGTGACGAGCAATCCGACCGCCGAGGAGATCGCAGGTCAGGTGACTAACGCCTTTCCCTGGGACGAGGCGCCGCGTCACCTGATTCGCGACCGCGAGGGAGCATTCGCTCCGGTGTGCACCCGCCGCATCCGCGCGATGCGGTTCCGAGATCACCCTACTGCACCACTCTCGCCGTGGCAGAACGGCTATGTCGAGCGGCTCATCGGATCGATACGTCGCGAATCACTCGACCACTTCATCGTGTTCGGCGAAGCGCACTTGCGCTGTGTCCTGAAGACATACGCTTCGTACTACAATGAGGTCCGGACCCATCTCTCGTTGGATAGAGATGCTCCAGATTTTCGGCCGACGCAGATGATCGGCCGCATCGCGTCAATACCAATCCTTGGCGGGCTGCATCATCAATATGTCCGGGTTTAGGTTTTGAATAGGCACAACCTCGTGATCTCGCGCCCTTGACATTGTTGCGGCAAAGCCTCAGTTATCGCCGAATGCGAACCGCCTACCGTGCCGCCGTCGTGGTTGCAGCGATCGTTTTCCTTCTGATCCTGACGCGCTTGGCGCATTACCAAAACGGCGTGCCGCCTCATGAGGATCGATATCTGCCGGGTGGCGAACCGGCGACAATGTACCTGCCGGGTTCCAGCAACCTGCCGGGACCGGACAATCCTTTTTTTCAGAGCTTTCCAAAACCGGCCGCACAGCGACCTCCTGCTGTCGTCCTTGTCCACGGATTCTCCTCCGATCGCATCAACTCGAGTGCGCTGGCGCGCCGCATCGCGCAGAACGGCTATTGCGTCCTCGCGATCGATGTACGCGGGCACGGTGAGAATCGAAACTCCTTTTACGAAAGCCAGAGCGGCGATGGGTTGCGGGAGGATGTGAAGAACGCGGTCGAGTTCTTGCGGAACTCGAGTCTCGTCGACGGATCACGAATCGTCGTGATGGGCCATTCGATGGGCGCGAGCGCGGCGCTTGATTATGCGACCCACGACACGAGTCTCAATGGCAGCGTGATGATCTCAGGAGGCTTCAACCTCGACGGGCCCGAGCGACCGCGCAACACCCTGTTCATCTTCGCCCAAAACGATCCCGACTTCATCAAGGAAACCTCCACTTTGATCGGCGCGCATCTCGCTGGTGCCGATAAGATCGAGCTGGGCAAGGTCTATGGTGACCTTGCGAGTGGAACTGCGGTCGAAGCGATCCAAGTCAACGGCGTCAACCATGTGACGATCATATGGTCGGCGGACGCAGCTCAGAGCATCGTGCGCTGGCTCGACGCTGTGTGCGGCGTGAAACGCGCGGGTGATCCGAACCTCGCGGAGCCTCGTCTCTCGCTCATTCTGATCTGCCTGCCGCTCTTCATTTTCCTGCTTGTCCCGATTGGCCGGGTCTGCGGCGGGCTAACGCCGGCGTGGGAGCGTCGGCCCACAGGCAGTACCGTATGGCTCGGGCTGGTGGCGCTCCTGATTGCGTTGTTCGCTGCGATGGCGCTGAACGCAAACGCGCCGCAGGCAATCTTTCTCTCGACCGTTGAGGGGCACGTAACGATGTCGTGGCTCGCGATCGCTGGCGGTCTGCTCATCGCTCTGCTCGCGGTCCAACATCCTGAAGACCTGCGACGATTGGGCAACGGCGTCGGTGCGACTCTGTTCGCGGCGGCGCTCGCGTTCGGCGCAATCGTCGTCATCAACGGCGCATACGATGTTGCGCTCCATCGCACCGCATTAACGCCGGAGCGTCTGCTTGTGACGCTTGCAAGTGCGTTCCTGATCCTGCCGTTTTTCGTTTCATTCGAGGTTCTGCTGCGGCGCGGCACGACGCCCATCGCAACGCTGCTCGGTTCGATAGGGCGCGTGCTAATGCTGGTCACAATCGCAGCGGGCCTCGGACTCGGCACGATTCCGTTCGTGCTCGGCCTGGTGCTGCCGCTGTTCGTGGTTCTGTTCCTGATGTTCGAGGTCTTCGCGGCATCGGTCTATAGCGTCTCTGGAAACCTGCTACTGATCGCGATCGTGGAAGCGCTATGGTTCGCGCGCACTGCCGCGCTCTCGTGGCCGATCACGTTCAAGTTCTGAAGCGACAGGAGTCGAAGTCGTAAACGACCGAGCGAAGAGCATCGAGTTCTGGAAGAACAATTTCCGCAGAATGCAGTTAATCGGTCACTATCGCCAGTCACGTCCGTCGACGGCGTGTCCCTACCAAACATTCCATCTGGAGCGGAATTCGAGCGGCGGCGAGAATCGGCATCGAATCGACGCGCCTAAGTGAGACGGGCTGCGATCTGAACCACAAGCGGCGCAACCCGGATCGAGATCGAAAGACCTCCGAATACAGAGATCTTCAGTCGACGGAGTAGCGGCCGCCGCGCAGCCGTTGGTGAATGGGAACTGGTACGAGTCAGGCGGCGAGGCGCTGGTAGCGATGATGCAGGCCACCGACCTGCGGGATGGCGACGACTCTTCTGACCCTGCGAGGCTGGATCAGGCGTGA
>Ga0208044_1001863_pt1 | contig 10973 bp, 9 predicted proteins | sample Sb_taG_8_FD_187712 | JGI IMG/M metagenome (GOLD analysis project Ga0208044, IMG submission 187712) | Peat soil microbial communities from Weissenstadt, Germany - Sb_50d_c_BC metaG (SPAdes) (version 2) | ecosystem: Environmental > Terrestrial > Soil > Wetlands > Peat | place: Germany: Weissenstadt... | reverse complement strand
CCCGCTGATCGACAAAGTAGCCGAAGCCCGCCGCCGCAGAATTTCCACCGGCGAACTGAATCGCTGGCTAGCCGACGTCGATCTAGAGCGCGGCACTTCTCCCGCGAGCCGCAAGATGAAGATTTACTACATCACCCAAGCCTCATCCTCGCCGCCCACGTTCATTCTCTTCACCAATCAAAACAAGCCGCTACACTTCAGCTTCCAGCGCTTCCTCGAAAATCAATTGCGCGAGAAATTCCATTTCGTAGGCGCCCCAATCCGCTTCATCCAACGCCTACGCAAAGTCGGCCGCCGCGATCCGATCCGTCCGTAGCGCCGGCGTCCCCGCCGGCATCTGACGAGCGCGCAAGTTGGCGGGAATCTCAAATTTGCGCGGCGCTCGGGATTAAATTAGTGGTGTTGGTTGGAGTGGGTGGTCCGCGCACAATTGCTGCAAGTGGCGAAGAGTTCGTCGTAAGACGCCGGCAGGGACGCCGGCGGTACAAATTTTCCACCGCCAACTTCGATCCGAGTATTGACACCGGCTGAAAACGGCCTACGATACGCACATGGCTGCTGTTGCTCCCATCTTGAATGCTTTGCCGCCGAAGAGTTTGTTTCGCATCGGCGAAGTCAGCCGCATCACTGCGACCAAGGCTTTCGTTCTGCGTTACTGGGAATCCGAATTTCCCACGCTGCAGCCGGTGAAGAGTCCGAGCGGCCATCGCTTGTACCGCCGCGAAGACATCGAGACCGTCTTCGAAATCAAGCGGCTGCTTTACGACGAAGGCTTCACCATTGCCGGCGCCCGCAAGCATCTTGCCGATCTCGCTGCCGGCAGCTCCGGACTGAAATCCGAAAGCTCCACCGCGCACGCCCAAGGCCCCGCGCCCACGCGCGTGGCGCTCAGCGGCCCGCCGCAATCGGCTTCCTCGGCGCGCGCGCACCGCAAAGTGCTTCTCGATTTGCGCGAAGAACTCGGCGCCATCTTGACCCTGCTCAAATCCGAGTGATAACCTGATTTGTGGGCAGTCCCAGTCGGGACGTGGCGCAGCCTGGTAGCGCGCACGCTTGGGGTGCGTGAGGTCGCTGGTTCAAATCCAGTCGTCCCGACCATCTTTCTCTCCACGCTTGGGCGGATACGGTTAGCCAACTCGAGTCGCCGGGTCAGGCCGGTTCGAATTCCATGCCACATATTGTCGTAACCAACGATGACGGAATTTCCGCGCCGGGGCTTCGCGCGCTGGCGAAGGAGCTGGAGGCGGTCGGGTCGGTGAGCATCGTGGCGCCGAGCCAGGAACGCAGCGCCGCGGCGCAATCGCTGACGCTACGGCAGCCGATTTATTGCGATCAAGTGGCGCCGCGCGAATGGGCCGTGGAGGGCACGCCCGCCGACGCCATGATCATCGCGCTGCACACGCTGTTTCCCGAGCCGCCCGATCTCGTAGTTTCCGGCATCAATCGCGGCGGGAATCTTGGCGAGAATATCTATTATTCCGGGACGGTCGGCGCGGCCATGGAAGCGGCCATCAATCACATTCCTTCGTTTGCGATTTCGCTTTCGTACCGCGACAAGAAAAATATCGATTTCGGCCCCGCCGCGCAATTTGCGCGAAATCTCGCGCCGCTGATTTTGAAGGAAGGATTGCCGAAAGGCGTCCTGCTGAACGTGAACGTGCCACAAGTATGGACGGGCGACGTCCGCTTCACGCGGCAGTCCTCGAAAATTTCGCGCAATCTACTCCAGCCCGGCAAAGATCCGCGCGGCCGGACTTATTTCTGGCTGCACGAGCAAACGATCAAAGAGGGCATCGAGCCGGACACCGACTACGCCGCAATTTTCGCCGGAGCAATCTCAATCACGCCGCTCAAGCTCGATCACACGCACGCGCCCACGCTCAATCATCTCTCGCACTGGGCCAAGCAGCTTTCGCAGAATCCGTAAATTAAAATTAATGCGCGCCGGGAATCGGCGGTGCGGGATAATCCGGCAGCTTGTCTTTTGGCGTGTCGGCGCGCCTCACTTCTAGTTCGTCCAAGAGCAGCGCGGGAGCGATGACCGTTGTGGGGACATTTCCTTCGCGGTTGCGAACTAGCGGGCTGTCGCCGGTAAGGATCAAATCATTGCGCAGTTCGCGCGTGTCGAGCTCGTTGAATACCGCGCCGCGCACCAATTCTTCCTTTCCATCTTTCACCCAAACGCGATAGAGCAGGCGCGGGCTTAGCTCTTCGCCGAGCGTCTCGACGTAGTAGCCGTACGGCTTGCCTTCGTCCTGGCACATGGCGATCAATTTCTTCTTCAGGTCCGCGAGCGGCATGGTCTTCGTGGACTGTAGGAAGAGAACGCCGATATTCGGAATCGCGGGCCCGCCCGGAGCGGCGCGGCCGTGGCCGTTCGAGACTGGGAAATCGCGAATGGGCGAGCGGCCGATCAGATAATTCGTGAGCGTGCCTTTGTCCACGACGGTTACGGGCACGGCTTTCACGCCTTCATCATCAAATGTGTAACTTCCGACCAGACTGTGACCTTGAAATGATTTCTGCGTTGGATCGTCGATTACAGTGATGAAATCGGGAAGGACGCGGCTCTTGTAACTCGAGGCGAAATCGCCGGTGGTGCGCGCGCTTGCGCCGGGCTCGGGCTTCGGGCCATCCACATTATTTCCGACGAGTTCAGCGAAGACATCGTCGGCGGCGTCGGCGTCGAACAAGACCGGGCCGCGATATTCTTCGTCCACAATCGGCGCGAGGCGCAAATCTTTCAGCGATTCGAGAACTTCCTGTGCATCGGCAACGAACTTTTCGGGCGTGGGCAATTCGCCGGCATCTTCGACCATCACGAAGGGCGAGCGCGCGAGGCGCATGCCGTCTTCGGCCTGCGTGGATGCGAATGTCGAGAGGAAGTACTGCGTCCAGCCGCGGCGCGCGACCGAGCCTTCCGTGTTCACGTAGTACTCGTTCTCCGACGCAAATCGCAGCAGCGAAGAGACCGATTGCACGTCGGGATACTTGGCATAGAGCGCGGACGCATCCGCGATCGCCTTTTTCCATTTCTCGGTGTCGAGATCCACTTTGGCGGGCGGCTCGATGGAGACGAGCGGCAGCGCGGCGGCAAAATCATCCGCGCTGTGCTCCATGGAAATCTGCTTCGAGAGCGATTGCTTCGCGGCGTAGGCCTCGCCGGCGGCTTTGTAGGCTCGGTCGGTGGCGTTCCAGAGTTGCTGGCGCAGCGCCAGGACGTCATTTTCGAAAGGCCCGAAATCGGCGATGCCCAGGCCGCCGCGGAAATAGCTGTCCTGCTTGTAATCTCCGATGCGCACGGTGACGCGCAGCACGCGCGCGCGGGAATGCTGGTCGGATTCGAGCGCGCCGAAGACGGCGCTGGCGGCTTCGCCGCCGATGTCGATCACGCGGTATTCGATGTAATACGGGGCTTGCACGCCGTCCATTTTCAACTGCGTTTTGGAGCGCTCGATTTCCGCGAGCATGGCTTGCAAGACGGGATCGGAATCCGCTGCAGTGCGCGCTTCGGAGGAAAAGATCGGCGCGGCATTTGCCGGAGCTTCGGTTGGTGTCGAAGAAGCCGCAGCAGCGGGCGCAGCTGATGATGTCGATGCCGCCTGGCCGCGAGCGCTGGGCGCCATGAGCACGGCGCCGAGGAATAGAGTCGTTAGCGCAACTCGAATTGCGAGGCGCGATTGATTTCTTGCTGGGCGAAGCGTGGCGAGTCCGATGCTCATGGCTTCACCCCACTTTTTGTATCGGTTTTTGCCGGGGCGGCAGCGATGGATTCGAAGCCCGGCGGGGCTAGGATTGGCGGGCGCGTGTGAGATTTTGCGCGCTTCTGCACTTCCATTTCGGAGAAGAGCATCGAGGGCGCTACGGCGGAAACCGGAACCCATCCGGATTCAGCGCCGCAGACGCCGTTGAAGACGTCCTGCTTGTCGCCGGTGATGGTGATGTGCGTGAGCGCGGCGAGCGGCGTGCCGACGATGTCCACGCCGCGAACGAGCTCATCGGGTCGGCCATCGGGAAACACGCGCCAGACCATCACGGGCAGCACTTGGAACGCTTGCGGCAGATTGCGCATGGTGAGGGTGAAGCCGCCTTCGATGTCTTCGAAGTAGAGACCGTAGGGCTTGCCGGCTTTTTTGACTTCATCGATTAGCTTTTGGCGCATGTCGGCGTCGGGAACGGTTTTCGTTGAGGTGACGATCAGGTTGCCCTGGCGGCCGGTGGGCATCAGGCCGGGCTGGCCGCGGCCGTGGCCATTCGACTGGCCGAAATCTTTGAAGGGCGCGCGCGACATCAGGAAATTTTTCAGCACGCCATTTTGAATCACGTCGGCGCGCTCGGCGGGCTGGCCTTCGTTGTCGTATTGATACCAGCCGGCGAGCACGGTGCCGTTCAATTCGCGCTTGGTCGGATCGTCGGAGACGCTCAGGAATTCAGGAAGCACGACCTGATTCACTTTTTTCGTGAAAGTCTGGCCCTCGTTCTCGCCGCGCTGGCGATGGCCTTCGAGGCGATGGCCGAGAACTTCGTGGAAGAAAACGGCGGCGGCGCGGCCGGAGAGAAGCGCGGGGCCATCGAAAGGCTCGGCGACGGGCGCTTTGCGCAGCGCGGCGAGATCGTCGGCCATTTTCGGGATGCGGCTCGAGATTTCTGCTTCGGACGGAAGCTGATCGGGCGCGAGCGCCTGGAAAGTTTCCACGCGAAGAAGATCCATGCCGTCGTCGGCGCGCGTTTCGGCTTGAATCACGAGGCGGACCGACGAGGCAGGCGTGACCAAGCCGCTGCCTTCGGTCGAGACGTAAGTGGATTCGGATTTCGAAACGGAGAAGACCACCAGCGAAGAATAAATTTCGGGATATTTGCGGAATTCGCTGGAGAGGCGGCGGACGCGATCGGTCCAATCCTTTTCATCCAGATCGAATTTCGGAACGCTGGCGTCGACGTGGTCTTGCGGCTTCTCGGTGGAGAAGTCCGGCGATTTGTCTTCTTCTTCGGAGCGGACGGCGGTATTGGTTTTGATTTTCAGGAACGCGGGAGAAGCTTTTTTGTATTCGCGATCGGTGAGCTCCCAGAGGACGCGGGAGATCGCGGCGGAATCATTTTCGAGAGGGAGCGGGCCGGATGTGATGCCTGAGGCGCGGCTCTCGGTGTGCGTGTTGTCGAGCGCGGCGGTGCCGACGTGCATGACCACATCGGCGGTGCGGCGATGGGCGCCGGCGGAGGCGATCATCGCGCCATAGCTCGCGACGATTTGAACTTCGTTCGTGTCGTAGGCGGTGTAGCTGACGAAATAGGGAGGGGGATCGGTTTTTGCCAGATCGGCTTTGGCGCGGGCCAATTCTTTTCGCATCGTGGCGAGCAGCGTCTCGGAATTCGACGCGGCGGGGCCGGCGGCGTTGGCCGTGAGGGCCAGCGTCAGGACGGCGGGAAGGAAAATTCGGTGCAGCGAGCGATTGCGTTTTGTCATCAGGATTCCCGGTTGGCTGCGGCGCCAAGATTTAGCATCGATGCAAGTATTCGATTATGAGGTATTGGACGGGGCGGAGCAATTTTTAGGTTGCTGCGGCCAATTTCTAACCGAAACAAGGGTTCGATTAAAACCACCCGTAAGTTATAGAAAACAAAGGATGGGGGTCCTTTCTAACCGAAACACTTTTCAGACCGCCTCGAAGCGTTTCCTCGCGGTTTGCGAGAGGGATACGCGTGAACGACGGGGCGTTTGATGAGTGTGCGGAAAAAGTCGAAAAGTTCGCTTCATGGGCTGACGCGCTACTTGAGATGCGCGCTTTACGGCGGGGCGCAAGCGTCGATCTCCCGCGGCGAGCGTATTTTTCCGCGACCGGCAACGAGCCGCTGGCGGCTTCTTTCTTGCACTCCTTCATTTCCAATTGCTCCTACATCGACGCTAGCATGTTTTTTGGGAAATTTCACTGGGCCGGAGTGTGTGGAATGTGGCTTGGTAACGCGGCGGGATTGGTACGCGAGAGTCTCCAGAGTCGGAATTCGCGATAAGGAAAATGGAGGAGCGTGAGGCAATCGATGCCGAGCAATTCGAAGCGGCGGGCGCGCAGGTCGCTGCGCACGAGTTGGACGAAATATCGCGTGTGAATTTTGAGAGCGTAACCGGCGACGCTGCGAAGGCTCATGCCATTGGGATACCAGCGCGAGCCGAAGAGGAGCCAGCGCCAGCAGGCGTCGAGGATGGAGCGAATGGTGTCGCGGCGGAGATGAGTGGCGCGGGCGCGCGGATCGTAGAAAAGTTTCCATCCGCGATCGCGAAGTTTGCGGCATAGATCGGCATCCTCGCCATTGGTGCGCATGGCTTCGTCGTAGCCGCCTGCTGCGAGAACGGCGGACTTGCGGAAAATATTATTGCAGCCGAAGAGGAATTTCGGATTTTCGATGGGATTGGGGCCCAATTCCTGCGGCATGTGGGCGGCGCGCCAGCGATCGGCGACGGTGCGCTGGACGCCTTCGAGAAGGCGGCCGCCGACGCCGGCGATTTGGGGATCGCTCAGGTTCGGGACCAGCGCGGCGAGCCAGCCTGGATCGGCGACGCAGTCGGCGTCGAGCGAGGCGATGAATTCGTTGCGGGCCGAGCGGAAGGCAGTGTTGCGCGCGGCGGCGAGGCCGCGGTTTTGTTCGTGGCGAATGAGAGTGACTTTCGAATAGCGCGTGGCGATTTCGGCGCTGGCATCGCGCGAGCCGTCGTCAACGACGAGGATTTCATCGGGAGTCAGAGTTTGCGCGAGAAGGCTTTCGATGGATTTTGGAAGGAATTCGGCGACGTTGTAGGCAGGGATGTAAACGGAGATAGGGGCGGAAGGCATCTTAGAGCGGCTGAAGATCCACAAGAGTGTGGCTCAGAATTCGCACGAGGAATGCGATTTTTCGTTCCAATTGGCTCTGAAATTAACGCGCATCTCAGGAACGTTCGAGAACGGCCATCAGCGCAATTCCCAGGAATTCCTGCGGGACTGGTTCGCATCTAGAGATGGCGCTGACTAGGTTATTGATGAACTTGCCCCGCGAATCGAATCCTTTGGAGATTATCTTATCTTTGTCGTGCTGACCCAACAGCCAGAGCTTGCGGAGCACCAGCATGGGAACTAACGGTAGGCCCCAATAGGTCCATTGCTTGACTGCGAGACCGCTGCGCATAGCAGTCTCGCGCAGGGAAGCGATTGAATACCGGCGCACATGTCCGACAGCGGCGTCGAACGTAGAATAGGCCCACATGCCAGCGGGTACGTTCACGGCCAGCTTCCCGCCCGGCGCGAGATGAAAAAGAGCAGCGCTAAGGAAACCGTCTTCATCGGCGATGTGCTCAAGAATGTCAAACAAAAAGATAAGATCGAATTTTCCAGCCAGCCCTGGATTTCTGTGGTAGATGTCGTAGCAATTGATGGCGCTCCGGCGGCTTACGTTTTGTTTGAGCGCTATCTGATTGAGGTCAAAACCTGTGACTTCGCGGTCGTAGGTGTCTTCGATTTGCAGTTGAAGCAAGCCGTGACCGCAACCAATTTCAGCGATCTCTCGCGCGTTAGTGATTAGTCCGCCGGCCGACTTCTGGAGGACCTCAAAGCGCCGCCGCGTCCAGAAGTGGTCGATAGCGGCCACCTCGAACCAGCGATCTGCCATGCTGACTTCGGCGGGCGGTGACAAGTACGTTACGATTCGCGTGGAATTCATCTGTGGTTGGCCGATCCTCTGAGAATCTCGAGTGATGTCACGTTAGAACTGAACGCGGACAACCGTAGCACGGAATTGGGGAAAATTCATGGATTAGGATATGTTAAAAATCGCATGGAGGATGACGAGGCGCCGAATATGGGCGCGATGCTTAGCGATGACGCCATCGGGCACGAAACGGTTGGAGATGAAACGCGGGCTCTACGAATGAATTTAGGGGAGCGATGAACGATCAGGTACATTCGCCTGCGGAGCTTCAGGATCTTTATCGGACCCGCTTTGCTGAGCGGGCGGAGTACCGGCGGCGCGTTTGGGAGGTGCTTGCTGGATTTTTTTCGAGGTGGATTCCGCAGCAGGGCGCGGTGCTTGATTTGGGCTGTGGATGGTGCGAATTCATCAATGCAGTGAAGAGTCCGCGGAAGTACGCGATGGACATGAACCCGGACTCGCGGCGGCACGCCGGCGCGGACGTGACGGTGCTAGAACAAGATTGCTCTGAGGAGTGGAAAGTCGAAGAAGGAAGCTTGGACGCGGTGTTTACGAGCAATTTCTTCGAGCACCTGCCGTCAACGAGCCAATTGCGGCAGACCATATTGCAGACGCACCGTGCGCTGAAGCCGGGAGGACAGTTGATCGCGCTGGGCCCGAACATCAAGTATCTCGCAGGAGAGTATTGGGATTTTCTTGACCATCATCTGGCGCTGACGGAACTTTCATTGTCCGAGCTGTTGGTAAATACCGGCTTTGAGATACGAGTTTGCCGCGGCCGGTTTCTGCCTTACACGATGATGTCGGGGGTGCAGTATCCGATTTGGATGTTGAGGGCTTATCTCTCTATGCCGTTTGCTTGGCAGTTTTTTGGAAAGCAGTTTTTGATTGTTGCAGAAAAGAAAGACTCGTAGATTTCGCTCGAATAGGCCGCGGTGGATTTGAGGTTCTTGGTGAGGTTTGCGGTCGTAAGAGGGCGCAGCGAGCGGGCCCCTACGAAGACCCAGTTCCGGAGCCGGCGCTTCAGGATTGTTTGCGGTAATCGCCTCGGCTGAAGTATTTCTCCAGCCATAGATATAGGCAGATGAATAAGTAGCGGCTGCCCATTTCGCGTAGCTCTAGTTTGGCCTTGCCGGTGCGGCGATTTCTCCATGTGATTGGGATTACCGTCCAGGTGTATCCGCGGACAATGGTTTTCAGCGGCAGCTCTACTGTCAGATTGAAATGGGGCGAGAGGATGGGGCGGCAGCCTTCGATTACCGTGGCGCGATAGGCTTTGAAGGCGTTGGTGGTGTCGTTTAATTTGACGCCGAACATCAGGCGGATGAAAAGATTTGCCAGGCGATTCATGCGCAGCTTGAGCCACGGGTAGTCGATTACGCCGCCGCCCTTCATGAAGCGTGAGCCGAAGACGGCGTCCCAGCCCTGATTCAGAAGCTCCCAGTAGCGCACGACGTCGCGGCAGTCGTCGGATTCGTCGGCCATCATTATGACGACGGCATCTCCATGAATTTGATCAAGGCCGCAGGTGATGGCGCGTCCGAAACCATGGAGGCCGGAATTCTGCAAGGGCCGCAGAGTAAGGACGCGTTCGCGGGATTCGAGCAACTTCTCCCAAGTGGAATCCGAACTGCCATCATCCACAACCACGATTTCGTGGGGGACGCCGCGGAGCCGCAGTTCCAGATGCAGATGCTCTACGGTGGAAGAAATGCAGCCCTCTTCATTGCGAGCGGGAATTACGATGCTCAATAGATGCAGAGGTTCTTTGATCAGGTCAGGCAATTTCTTCGCGCCCCGTTTGGAAGCAGTCAAAGATTCGCGCGCCTCAAGGCGATTCCTGAGGGCGAGTTACCAAATATATGGTGCGCTGGTGGTCGACGGCGAGGACTTTCAGAGCGTAACCATCGCGAAAAAGCCGCTCGGGCCACCAGTCGTGCGGATCACGGCCGGAGCCGTTCGATGAATACAGGAGAAAAGTGGGGTGCTGCGAGGCGAAAGCCGGGTAGTCGTAGACGCGCAGAGCAGCGAATCGGCGAAGGACGATGAGTCCTCTGTCGAGGCTGTCATTGCCCGCGAAAATAAGCGCTGCCTGCGGATCCACAAGATTTACGAAGCGCTCTGACCAGGGAGGCGTCGCGTAGTGGGCGATGGGGAGATATTCGAGACCGTCGGAAATCACGACGGGCAAATCCGGATGGCCTGCGGAGGTAACGAGCCCGGCGAGCGAATCGGCGGGGGAGTCGAAGCCGGTGAGCTGGTGCGCGTGGGCCACCCAGAACGCCGCTTCTTGAACGGCCAGCAGCGCGGCGAGAAAGCTGACGGCGAGAATCACACTCTTGCGGTCGAGAAGCGGAAGGATGCAGCCGGCGGCGAGCGAGATCCCGAGCACGGCTGCGAGGACGTAGCGTTCCGTCATGCCGGAGTGCGTGAGCTTCGCGGCGACATATCCGATGAACGGCAGAGCGAGCAACCCCAGCACCAGAACGTACTCGTGAGCCGGAGCGCGATTGGGGGCAGTCGCAGCCTTTGAGTTTCGCGCCGAGAAGAGGATGAGGCCTGCCATGGCAAGCACAGCCGCTGCGGCGACGGCGGCGCCCCAAGGCGGAGAGGTCATAAATATTGTTGCGTAGATGAAGGCGAGTCCGCTCAGACTTGCTTTGGCCCAAAAGTGAGCGCTGAAATTGTGTCGCATCGCCAACAGTAACGGCCAGAATGCAGCCATCGGTAGGACGCCGAGCGCGAAGGCGATCCAAACGGGCCATCGAGTCTGGCGGCGGACGAGGAGAACGTAAAGCTCTGCGAGGCCGAAGGGAACCATGGCGAGCCCCGCGTAGTAATTGAAGCTGACGGACGCTGCAAATGCCAGGGCCATGACGCACATCCAGCGGAGAGCAGGAGCCCGCTGGTAGGCCACCAAGGCGATGGCGATACAGCCGACGAGCAGGCTATACGCGCGGGCTTCGATCGCGTACCAAGTAAAGAGGCGCGTGGTGAAAGGAATCGCAGCGCAAACAAGGGCATAGGCGCTGCCGGTGCGTCTGCGTGTAAACACAAATAGGCAAATCGCGATGCAACAGAAAGCTAGAATCGAGGGAAGCCGGAGGGCTATCTCTTGATTGCGAAGCAGCGCTGCAGACATTCGTTCGATGAGACAGAAGCCCGGACCCTGGGAGTCCGCGGCGTGTGCGAGGGCATTCCAAAGGCCGGAAATGGAAGGTTGGCGCGTCACGATGATGCTGCCGACTTCGTCGAACCAGAAGGGCCGCGTGGCGGCGCCGACGAGGCTTCTGAGT
>Ga0208044_1001856_pt1 | contig 10996 bp, 7 predicted proteins | sample Sb_taG_8_FD_187712 | JGI IMG/M metagenome (GOLD analysis project Ga0208044, IMG submission 187712) | Peat soil microbial communities from Weissenstadt, Germany - Sb_50d_c_BC metaG (SPAdes) (version 2) | ecosystem: Environmental > Terrestrial > Soil > Wetlands > Peat | place: Germany: Weissenstadt... | reverse complement strand
GGTTCTCGACACGGCCCGCGCAGCAGCAGCCGGCCTTGGCCTGCCCGTGGTCAACTGCCCCACGGTGGCCTCGAGCGATGCTCCCTGCAGCGCCCTTTCGGTCATTTACACCGACGAGGGGGTGTTCCAGGAATATCGCTTCTACCGCAAGAACCCAGACCTGGTCCTGGTCGATACCGAGGTGATCGCCCAGGCCCCGCCGCGGCTTCTGGTTGCAGGCATGGGCGATGCGCTGGCCACCTGGTTTGAGGCCAGGACGTGCGTCGCGGGGCACGTCAAGAACATGCGCGGGGGTGGTTCCACCAACAGCGCGGCCGCCCTGGCCGATCTTTGTTATAGGACCCTGCTCGAAGACGGTGCGGCCGCACTACGAGCCGTCCAGACCAAGGTCGTCACCCCGGCACTCGAGCGGCTGGTCGAGGCGAATACCCTGCTTTCCGGCCTGGGCTTCGAGTCTTCGGGCCTGGCAGCGGCCCACGCCGTGCACAATGGCCTGACCGTGGCGCCAGGCACTCACCCCTATCTCCATGGTGAGAAAGTCGCTTTCGGGCTGCTCGTGCAACTGGTCCTGGAAGGCTCATCCCGCACGACGGTTGAGCAGGTCCTGAGCTTCTCCACGGAAGTGGGATTGCCGATCACCCTGGCCGAGATCGGCCTCTCGGACTTTCCTGAAGAACTGCTCGCCCAGATCGCCCGTCGCAGCACGGCTCCGGGAGAGACGATTCACAACGAGCCATTCGAGGTCACGCCTGACATGGTCGCCGACGCCGTCCTTGCCGCCGATGCCTGGGGGAGAGACTGGAAGGACCGAAACCATGAGCGAGGGTAAGAGCCGCTCTGAGCTCCACAAAGCAGCTCCCCTCGCAGGGCGAAGCGCGCTGATCAGGGAGATGAGAAAGGGAGGTGGGTCCGATCTCCGGCTCGACCCACCCCAAGGATCGTCCACCGTTATTACTTCGCGGCGGGCTGGAGTTCGGTATCGGATTCGATGGTCAGATCGATCTCGCCGGGAACCTCTTGGCCGGCGGCCGTGAACGTCATCGACCCCTTGATGTGGATCTTGCCGTTGGCCGTGACGACGTGGCCCCCCTCACGGTCGAAGAGAATCGCGCCGGTGCCGGATTCCACCTTGAGGTCGCTCTTGGTGACCTTCAGAGACGAGGGGGAGTTGGGATCCATCGTATACGAGACTTCGGTCGTCTTGACGTTGATCTTATCGAGCGTGGCGTTCCCGCGCTTCTCGTTACCGGCGTATTCGTATTTCTTGTGGAAGGTCAGGGTCTGGCCTCCGCCAAGCTCGAGCGTCTCGGTTCTCTCCCAGGGCTCGCCGGGGCGAGCCACGACTTCCGGCAGGTTGGCGTGGGATTGCTCGAACTGGGCCTTCAACCGCTGGGCATCGAGTCGACTGCGAATCGTCTGCTTGGCCATCTCGTCGAGCGCGTTGGCCTTCTCGAGCAACTTTTCCGTTCCCTCGACGGCCTTCACCTTGTTCTGGCCGTCCAGCACCACGGTGTACGCAAGCTGGCTAACGAGCTTGTACACCTCGACCAGAAAAGCGAGTTGGGGATTGTCAATCTTGCCGTGGGGATCTTTGGAGTCGTAGGAGATCATCATGCCACCCGGCAGTGAGAGCTCCACGTTGAGTGATTCCACCTTCTCGTCCACGGGCACGGTGCTGTCTGCCCGCTTCTTCCCGACGGCACTGGAGTTAACCACCGTTTCCTTCGACTCGGTCTCGATGCCCTGGCCCATCAGTGTCAAGACCTGCGAAGTCTTGGAGGTCGTCTTGTAGGTCAGCTTCTGACCCTCGGGAAACTTGTACTCGAGCTTCACCTGGGCCTGTGATGACCCGGACCCGAACAGCATGATCGTAGCCAGTGCCGCCGCCGCCCACGGACCTGGCCCGATACGTAATCCTCTCATGGCGCAATCTCCACCTGGTCGATGCAAGAACGTGGGAAATCTCTGAACACAACCACGGCAGCGGCGCATGCCTTTTGCCGTCCTTGACGGTTCCACCCATTAAGCGATGTCGTCAAGGAATGTCTTTGCGGGTATTCGCGGGAGGCCGGGGCTTATTCTTCCGGCGACCAACCGCCACGGTTTTCCCGCTCACCACTGGCTGGTCACACACTACGACCCCGTGTGATAGAATTAAAGAGACTTCATCCTCGACCCGTAGCCAGAAATCCGCTACCGGGGTGTTCCAACAGCTCCTCCAACCCCAGTTTTCCAGACGGAAAGCGGCAATGATTCGCGGCCAAGGAGCGTTCCCGATGAGCAACAAACCGAAACACGACCTGGATCCCTTCGCTGCCGACCCACTACCTTGTCCTTACGCGGCCGAAGGAAAATGCCCGCTGGTCAAGGAGGACCCACGCGGCATGGGGCACCTGTCCATGATCACCTTGGGCCAGTACGCGGAGTGCCCTGGACACAATGCGTTCGACATGTGGGGTGGCCCACACTTCGGGGGCCTGCCGAAAAGCCACTGACCCAGCCGCATCCCCTGAGAACTTGTCCCCAGACCGCTCGTCCCGGGATCGCTTCCAACCGCCAACCAGCCATGGTCAAAGGTCCATCCATTCGATGGGGAGCGGCTCGTCTCGGGTTCGCAAGCTGACCCGCAAGTCATGAGCTAAGAGGGTCACTTGGAGTCTCTGGAACCCTGCCTCGGCCCTAACCGCGTTGGGATAACTCAGCCAACCGACAAACTGGCCGTCCTCGATACGAGATCGTGAGCCGAGAACTTGTTCTTGGCTGCGTAAATCCTCGAACGTCTTGATCACAAGGCGCAACTTCTCCGCGGTATCGGGAAACTCTGCCGCATGCTTTACAAGCGACGTGCGAGGCCAGGAAATCACCATGCAGACGCTCAGGGTTATCGCGGCTGGCTCTTCGTGAAGCCGCTCCTTCAAGTCACCCGCCAGCTCGAACCGCATCTATACAAGTTCCACGTCGATCGTTCGGAACTCGACCACCGTCGGTGGAGATTTGCTGGCCCGGGACTGATCGGCAAAGGCGAACGCATGGGTTGGCCCACCGGTCATTGAATCCTCGCCGGCCGCGAAGGGATCGACATCTTCGTCGCCGGTGAACACCATGCGGTTGCGCTTGGCTTTGCCATCCCTCCAATGTGTCTCGAAACCCGAGCTATCTACTACAGTTGAGGGGAACCCATGCCTCGCTTCGATTCCTCTGGTCGTTTTCAAGATCTCGTACGCGCGCACGACCATGCGGAAAGCCCACTCGTCGCCCCCAAGGTCTGGATGGTGCTTCTTGGACTTGGCGCGGAACGCACGCTGGATTTCCTTCATCGAGGCCTCGACGCCGACACCCAGAACCGATCGTGGATCAATGGAAAAATGATGCGTTATGCCTGGGCCACACAAGAGAATCCAAGAAAAGTGGGCAACCAGCAATCCCGTTTTTTCTTACAGCCCGATACCGACAAGTCAGGCCTCTGTGCAAATCACATCAGTTCGAGGCTTCATTGTAACGGCTGGCGCGAATGCGATGCTTTTCGCCCCAACTGGTCGTTTGGGGCTCGCGGATCACTCGGTTTGCCCCTGAAAACGGGTCGATACATCTCTTGGATCGATCCATCACGATTGACGTGGGGAATGCGCAGGAATTGCCGCCACGGATCGTCTCAGGAGATAGATTCCCAGGAAAACCGTGGTGTTCTCACCAGCGGGGGAAGGCTCGAGCCCATTCCACCCGATTCCGCACAGATCTGTGCATCGCGGGAATTCGTCAATGAGAACGGGCCGCCTGCTCCGCTCCCTTCTTCGGTTGCTCCGGAGCTATCGTTGCGTTCGCGTGACTCGGCGCGGCCGTCGATCAGCGTCACTGCCTTTCCTCCAGGTGCTGGAAGCTCGCCTGGTTCAGAGCGCTTCGAGCCTGACGCCCCCGGTTCTGATGCTCTCGGCTACGACCACCAACTCGATGAGCGTGACGATCGACTACCAGATCAACCAGACTGCCGGCTCTTCGCTCCCGCTTCAGTTCGGCGTCTATCGCTCGAGCGACTCCCAGTTCGATACCGGTGACAGGCTGGTCGGTACATGGACGGCCTCGGCGCAGGGGCAGGGGATTGTACCGTCCGATGCCAGCGGTCTGCCCGCAACGGCTCCCGGAACACACCAGCTCACCATTCCTTTACCCGGGGGATTGCCACCCGATCCCCAAAAACCCTACGTCCTGGTCGTCGCTGATCCCAGTCTCTCCTCGGCAGCGACAAACCCGCAGCAGACCGTGTCCTTTCGCACGTACGTGATCGGCGTCGTCACTCACGGCGCGCTCGTCAACCCGAGCTGGAAGCACGGTCCGCCCTGGGAACTCCAGACAGCCACGATTCTCAAGCAGCAAGGTTACGACGCGGTCATACCCTTCAACTGGGCAAGCCAGAGCAGCAATCCGGGCCATGCGGCCATGCAGGGCCCGCGCCTGGCCAGACAGATCCTTGCGACAGCGAGCCAGTTCCCCACGTCCGCGCCGGTCGATCTCCAGTTGATCGGGCACAGCGAGGGGGCCGTGGTCAACACTCAGGCCATCGTTGCCCTGGAAAAGTCCATCACACCACAACTGAAGGCGGGTTTCCTCGAGGACACGCTCCTCGATCCTCACGCCGCCAACAATAACGTTCCCAGTCAAGCCAGTGCGGCGAGCGGCCTTATCGGGGCGCTGGCCAGGGTGCTGGTCACCAGTTATCAGGCGCGGGCTAATGATCCCCCTGTGTTCATCCCTGCAGGCGTTGACGCTGCCCAGGTTTTCTACCAGCACAGCCCCGCCTCTAGCCATCAAGGAATCTATAATCTCTGGGGTCAGGTTCCCGTCCCGAACCTGAGCGGCAATACGGTTGCTTACTACAATCTGACCGCGGCCGAAGTGATCCACGCCGGCGACTACGGTGTATCCCAGTGGTATCGCAACTTCGTCGCGCCGACATTGGGCGACCAGGCGCCCCTGATCCAGATGCTTCAACTCCGGGGGCAGATTGACCAGGCGGTGGTGATACCCCTCGCGAGCGCCGGCGCGCTCGCTCAGCGGCGGGCACGAGCCTGGGGCCAGGTGGATGCTGTGCAAGGTCCGCAAACCACGTTTTCGGGCACAGCCGCCCCGGGCTCGAAGGTCCGGGTCTATCTGGGCCCAGCAGCTAATCCGTCCGAAATCACCCTGGCCGGTCAAACGACTGCGGACACGGCCGGTGCCTGGACCTTGACCACGCGCCCGCTTCATGACGGCTGCTACCGGGCCGTAGCCATGGCCTTCTCCCGAGCTCTCCAAACCCGACCCGGGCTTACCATCGTGCCAATGGTTCCATTGGGCCGATTCACATATGAAGGTGAAGATCCTCCGCACGCGCTCGCCCCGACAGACGGTGGACGATGAGCTGATCGGGATCGACACAGGCTTGCGCCAGACGGCACACGTGTTCGTGGTGTGAGAACAGGACGATCTGGGTGCGGCGGGATAATTTGGCAAGGGCCTGTAAGGCGGCTGTGGCCCGGTCGTCGTCGAACTGGATCAGGATGTCATCGACCACCAGGGAAATCGGCTCGTGGCTTTCGAGGTAGGCTTCCAGGCTGGCGAGGCGAAGGGCCAGGTAGAGTTGATCGGCCGATCCCTCGCTCAGGCCTGCGATGCCAACCGTCTCTGTCCCTCCAGGGCGGACTGCTCGTAGAACGGCCTGATCATGGTCATCATAGTCAACCTTTAAGCCCTTGAAGGAACCGAGCGTGAGCTGAGCGAACAGACCCGAAGCGCGATCCAGGACCGGACCCTGACTACGCTGACGGTAGCGGTCGATGGCCTCATACAGCACCACGGCGGCCAGTCGAAGCCGGGCGTATTCCTCGACGTCGACCGCCAGGCGGGCCTTCAGCTCCTCGGCCTGCTCGGCGGCCTCAGCGGCGCGGGAAGATCCATCCATCTGCTTGAGCACCTGCTGCTCGCGGCCCAGTACCTGGTTCAGCTCACCACGATCGGCATCGAGCTGGGAAATCTCGTCTGCCAGCGCCTGAAGTTGATCGGGCAATCGATCCAGATCGAGCGCCAGGGCCGCCTGACGAAACGCATCGAGCGGTTCGCCTGCACAGAGTTGCTGCATCTGCTCGTCGAGAACTTTGAGCCGATCTCGGAGCTCAAGCGCGTCTCTGGAGCGCTGCTCGGCCCTGGGCAGATCGTCCACCAAGGCGCACCGCGCTTCCTGGCACAACGCGGCCAGTTGCAAGCTCGCCTCACTGACCGACTGTTCGGCGTTCCGGGCGCTTGCCAGTTCGGACTCACGCTGCTTGATCAGCGTCTGCTTGGTGCTCCAGGTCTCCTGGGCAACGCGAAACCGCAGCAGCAGCTCGCTGGCCGCGATCTCGATGGAGGGAGAGCCTGGGCTCGCATCAGGGTTCAGGTCAGCGGCAACCCGCTGACACAGGCTACGTACGTCACTGGCGAATTGAGCGGCCTCCTGGCGGAGCATCGCGATCCGCCTCTGGCTATCGCGTGCTTCCTTGATCCTTGACTGGAGGTCCGTGGCCTGGTTAACCACTTCTGCGGCCTCCTCGATCGTGACGTCCGGGGCCCGACTAAGTGGGGCGACAGCGACGGCCCACTGACCGCGCCAGGTTTCAAGGCGTTGCTCCACGATAAGGTCCTGGGCACGTGCTGCCTCGAGCTGCCGTTTCAGCTTGCCGACTGACTCAATCAGCCTATTTCGTTTGGTCTCAAGCTCCGCGAGCCGTTTCAGTTCAGCCTCGGCACGATCACGCAGCGAGGTGAGCGATTCGTCTGGCGGGCAGGACGGAGAACCGAGAGCCTGGAGGCATTGGCTCAACCGCTGGCGGTGCAGGACATGTTTCCCCTCGAGGCCTTTCTGCTCGGTCCGCAGGTCTTGAAGCTCGGCTGCTTGCTTCAAGAGATCCTTGCGCAACTGGAGCCAGCCACGCATCTCGCGAGGCGACAGGGGATCGAGTCCCAGGCTCGCCCAGGCGGTTGCCCACCGGCTGTGAGTCTCCTCGGCACGCTGGAGCAGCTCTTTTTCCTGAATCTCCAGAAACTCGAGTCGTTGCCGGGCCTTGAGCAGGCTGGCGAGCGACGCGGCGTGCTGAGCGACGCGACTTGCCTCTCGGCGCAGCCGGTCAGCGTGCGAGTCGGCCTGGCTCTCCAACCGCTCGAAAGCACCTGCCAGCGACACCGGCGAGATGATCGGGGCTTCCCGGGCCTCGAGCAGCAACCCGACGTCATCAGAGGTGGGAAGGGAATTGCTTTCCCAGGCGCGGCGGATCAGCCTCCAGAGCTGGTCGCGAAGTGCGCGAGCCTGTACCAGGTCGTCCTCGGTCGGCACCGTGCCCGCAATTTGTCGCAAATGCTCCAGAGCACCGTCGGCCTCGGCTTGCTCCGCAACCGTGCTTCGCCGCTCGGTTCGAAGCTGCTCATGCTCGGTCCCGATCCGGGCAAACTCGGCTTCGAAGCGGTCAATCGTCTCGACGGTGGGAACGTAGGCCGTCTCCAGGGTCTCAAGCGGCTCGGTCCACAGGGGGAGTTGTGCCAGTGCCCGCGCGGCTTCATTTTCAGCGACCGCCAGTCGGTTACGACTGGCCTCAAGAATTCGGTCCAGGTCTCCTTGGTCCCGGGCTTGCCTGAGTGAGACATCCAGCAGTCCTGTCTCCGTCGGTGGTGCGAGCCTGCCCAGCTCGGCTGTAGCATCGTCGAGCTGGCTGGCCAGCTCGGAGATCCTTGCGATGGTCTGTGCCCGCTCGGCCGCCAGCCTGGTCCGCTCGCCGACCAAGTTAGCGATCGCGGCCTTCTGCGCGCGGGTCAGCCGAAGTTGTTCTCCTACCTTCAGCACACGATCGAGCCGCCGGTCCACACTCACCTCACCGGGGATCTGCTCGCCGAGGACTCGTTCTTCAGCCTCCCCCAATCCTGACAGCAGGTGGGCCCACGATTCCGCCAGCAGATCATGAGCGCCGGCCAGAGCTTGCAGCAGGCTCGCCTCCTCGCCGGGAAGGGCTCTGCGGGCCTTGCGATCCGCGGCCAGCCCCTCCCGCAGGCGTTCGATGGCGTCAGCTTCGGCAAGCAGATCATCGGCCACGACCAGTGCGGCGATTTGGCGATCAAGCCTGGCGATGGCTTCCCCCGTGCTTTCCCGCGCAGCTCGAGCTGCATCGCGGCGAACCTGGGCCTCCAGACGCGTCTTCTGGAACGGCTCCGACAGCAGCGCGACGTCGCCAAGCTGGGCGAGTTCCTCCCGGGAGGTCCGCTGCCGTGTCAGAAGTGGCAAGGCTTCTCCGAGCCGCTCGAGCCGGCGTTTCGCGGCATGCTTTTCTCTCAGCCGGAGCTCGACCTCGGTAAGCCGCGTGGAGGCTTCTCTCCGGGCCGAGTCGTGCTCAAGCCACTCGCTGCTGTGCAGCGCCGTCTTGCGCTTCGCTTCGTTGGCTTCCTTCAGCTCTGCAAGCCCGGCGTTGATCCGGCGTTTTGAACCCCCAGGCCTGAATAGCTCGTCAAGCTCGCGGTCAAGCTCGCGCCGTACCTCCACCAGGTTCTTGAGACCACCTCCCGCCTGGAAGAGCACGGCACCCAGCTCACCGCCCCCTTGTAGTATCGCCTTGCCTCCCTGGATCAGCTCTTCGTGGTCAAGAGCGAACCGGCTCTTGAACTCGGTCTCGGTCAACCCGCCCAGGAACCGCTCCACCGTTCCGTCAGCCAAGGGCGTTGTGCCATCAGCCCCAAGCAGGGTGTTCCGGTTCCCTTTCCGGCGGATGAGCTGGAGCGTGCGACCGTCATCCGCTCGCAAGGTCAGCCCGATTCGCATCTTCGAGTAGGGATGGACGAAGCTGTCGGACGACTGCGCGGGGATCCCGAAAAGTGCTTGCCGCAGCGCCCGCAAAGCCGACGATTTGCCGGCCTCGTTGGGCCCGTAGATCAGGTGCAACCCCTCCTGGCCGGCGGATAGGTCGAGCACGGCGTCGCTGAACGGACCAAAGGCGTGCAGGGCAAGCTCGAGGATCTTCATGGAATCCTTCACTGCTTGAGTAACCGCTCAAACAGAAGTGGTCCCACCTGGTCGAGCAGACCGCGCAACCGCTGGGGGGAATCGAGGCCGTCGAGGAGGTCGGGCGGAAGCTTGCGGGTCAGGTCGTCGAGGGCACGAGTGCCCAAGGCGGTAAGCCGGGCATCGTCGCCACGAAGCTCGTCAAGGAAGGCCGCAAGCTCCGCGAGCGGTGCATCGCTCAAGATGTCTTCCGTCAGACTACGCTGTGGCGACGTCCGGAGCAGAACCTTCTCGATCCAGACGCGACAGGCAGCGGTGTCAAGTGCGGCCTGACGGAACTCGCTGGTCCAGTGCGCCGCGTGGGAGCTCAGCGACGCATGTGCCTCAGTGACGCCCCGGACTTCGACCCGCAGCGCCAGCAGGCGGTCATCGCAGCAGGGGAGAAGCTCGATCAGCCTATCACGGAAACGCGCTACCACTTCGTCGCCGTTACAAGCACCCCGCGCGTCGAGCTGACAGGTTTGCCACCGCACCACGTCAAGCCAGCGGGTCTCCGCCGAGACCACGTCATGATGGTCATCGACGGTCACCAGCATGCAACCCTTGGGACCTGGCTCCCGCGCATGCCGGCCCTGCAGGTTTCCCGGAAAGACAATCCAGGGATCATCCCGATACAAGATCTCGCGGGAATGAATATGACCCAGCGCCCAGTAGCTGTATTCCCGCGCGCGGAGGTCGGCGAGCGAACACGGTGCGTAAGGCTCGTGTCCCTCGCGGCCGTCCACACAGGTGTGCAGAAGCCCGAGGTTGAAGAAACCTTTACGCCGCGCGGGGTAGGACCTTGCCAGGTTCGTCAGTACAGCCTGCGTTGGAAAGCTCTGGCCGTGGATAGCCACGCCCAGATCTTTGAGCACGAGCGTCTCGGCCTGCTGGCTGGAGAGCACGTGCACGTTGTCCACGAGCTTCAAGTCCTTGGTCATCTTGTTAGCGGCATCATGGTTTCCCCGGATCATGAACACTGGAATGCCACCGTCACGCAGCCGCACCATCTGCTTGCCGAAGAACAGGCCCGTGTTGTAATCGGGCCAGTCGCCATCGTAGAGATCGCCCACGATCACCACGAAAGCGACTCTCTCCGCCAAAGCCAGATTGACCAGGTTTTCCAGTGCCCGCCGCGTCGCCCCGCGGCACTCGACCACCGGGGCCCCCTCATAACGGTCGAGCCCGCGCTGTGGACTGTCGAGATGAATGTCGGCAGCGTGCAGAAACCTGAACATGAGCGAGCACTCGGAATGTTGCCAGCGGCTCGATGCTGTCTCTCGATCCTATCAGACTCACGACGTCATCAGCCTGGATCGAACCGCATGATATCTACCCAAGTGTACAGGTCTCACACCGTTTTGCCAACCACCGCGTGAGACGAACCAAGGTTGTCAGGCATCTAATCAAAAGCACGGCCGCTATGCATGGAAAATGGGAAGGAACCTCTTGGCAATCTCCATCGAGGTCCGATCTAATCGACTCGCTGGCCCTTCGGTGTGCTCGACCAGCATTATCAGGAGCATCCGCCATGATGGACGCCTCGAGCGACGACCCGATCAAGATGATCGCCACGCCGGTCAAAGGTATGATGGCCGACCGGCGCGGGCGGTTTCTCAACGCGGCCTGCGGCGGCGATGTGAACCTGCGAGCCGAGGTCGAGGCCCGGCTGGGCGATGTTTCCAAGAACGATAGCACCGACGAGCAGCCGTCGGGGGCGTTGGCAGACCAGGTTGGGAATCCGGAGCTGGATTCCATCGAATCGATAGCTCTGGAGGCACTCTCAGAAGTCCCAGGCCCGAACGAGAGCCGGCTGGCTGAGAGCAAAATCGATGCCCCGGAACACCTTTCGATCGGCGCCTACTGCGACCAGAAGCAACTAGACACATTTGCCCGGCTGCGGCTTTTTCAGAAAGCTTGTCGGGCCATTGACCAGGACTATCAGCGCGGTTTGATCCACGGCGG
>Ga0208044_1001841_pt1 | contig 11052 bp, 10 predicted proteins | sample Sb_taG_8_FD_187712 | JGI IMG/M metagenome (GOLD analysis project Ga0208044, IMG submission 187712) | Peat soil microbial communities from Weissenstadt, Germany - Sb_50d_c_BC metaG (SPAdes) (version 2) | ecosystem: Environmental > Terrestrial > Soil > Wetlands > Peat | place: Germany... | reverse complement strand
ACAGGATTCGTTGGCTCCGCTTTGCTTAAGGAGGCGCTCGACCGAGGGCACATCGTGACAGCGATCGTGCGCCATCCCGAGAAGCTTGAAAAACGTGCGGGTCTCACTGCGAAGGCTGGCGACGTTTATGACACCACTTCTCTTGCGACGTTGATCCAGGAAAACGATGCGATTATCAGCGCTTTCAATCCTGGGTGGAAGAACCCGAATCTTTATGCCGATCAGGTTAGGGGAACGGCGTCCATCATCGCCGCGATTAAGAAGGCGGGAATCAAAAGGGTGCTCTGGGTGGGCGGGGCGGGTGGGTTGGAGGTCAAACCTGGAGTCCGCGTCGTCGATAGCCCAGATCTCCCGAACTGGGTGAGGCCTGGTTCTCTGGCGACGATAGATGCTCTGGACCAACTGCGGAAAGAACTGGAACTCGAATGGTCCTATCTGAGCCCCTCAGCAGCACCTCCTCCTAGCGGCCAACCCCCTTGGAATCGGCGGATTTTGCCCCGACCTTCTTGGAAACCAGTATTGATTAGTGCGTGCTTTTGCGTTCAGCCCGTTTGACGAGCTTACAAAGCTCGCGTGACGCGAACGGCAAGAGAACCGAATGCAGCCTTGAAAGGCGGGATTCTTGCAAGAGAATCTACACATATACGGTCAAACACCCTCGTCCGCGTGGGTCATCCTCACCGCTTCGGCACTATTGGCCGTGAACGGAAAGGTGTGCTCACCGTTGGCTCCCAGATTGATTGCGGGGGGTCAGGCGGTCATCCACGAAAACAAAGTACAATGCCCGCGAGAGTCGTCGGGTCAACGGAACGGAGGTTCCGTGGCTCGAAAGCGATACCAGCAGGGATCGCTCATCCTGCGGGGCACAAGGGTGAAGAAGTGGTACGGACGTTGGCTAGAAGACGAACTACAGCCAGACGGAAGCATCATCCGCATCCATCGTTCGGAGATCCTGGGCGACAAGTCCGAGTTTCCGACCAAGCGCCTCGCACAACGTGAACTCGAATCGCCGCCTGGCGGCGATCAACAGCCCCATTTACCGAGCAAAGCCTACTGCCACGTTCGAGGACTTTGCAGCAAAGTGGAAAAGCAAAGTCATGATTCACCACGAGGGAAGCACCCAAGACAGCGAGAAGAGCGAAATTAAGGCCTGGTTGGCGGCCCTCCGGGGCGACACGGTTAAGAGACATCTCAACAGAGATCGTGCAAGACGTGATCACGCTGTGGTCGAGTCCGGGGAAGGACAAACGTAGCGAGAAAACAATCCGTAACCGGGTTGCGACGCTGCGCCTTCTGTGGGCCTCGGCAAGAGCGTGGGGTTATGTCACGCACGACGTCTGCGACGATCTGGTTCTGCCGACCTGGAATCGCGAGGAGCAACCGAGCTTCATGGTGGAGCAAGTCAAACAGATCATCGATGCCGCGAACGAGCCCTACAAGAGTGTCTTTTGGGGTAGCGGAGACCGGCATCAGGCGCGGAGAAATCTGCGGCCTGAACGTCGGAGATGTCGACTTGAACGAGCAGGCAATCACGGTTCAGCGAAGTAGGTGGAAAAGCAAACTGAAGCGCCCGAAGAACGGCAAGAAGCGATTCTTCGCTCTCTCGCCGCAACTCACGGAACGTCTTCGGTTCTACGTTGAGGACAGGAATCCCGAGGAGCCACTTTTCCTGAGTAGGGAAGGTCGTCGCCTGCATCCCGACAACTTCATCAAGAGGCAGTTGAAACCGATCTTGAAGAAGCTCGGTCTGGATGGAGCAGCACATGATTGGCGGGATCATCACCTCGTTCCTGATGGAACTCATTATTTATCCGCCGGTCTTCGCAATCTGGAAATGGAACTTCGAGGTAAAGCCGAAATTGAAACAGCAAGGCCCCAAGCCCCTTGAACCAGCAAATATACAGGAGCCGGTACATGTCTAGGTGGACTCAGCAACTTGAAATGTTGGTCGTGCTGGTTGCACTCGTCGCGTCCGCCTGGTCGCAGACGGCGCATTACGCCGTTCCAGCGGCGTCGGTCGGAGATGATTTTGCGACCTACCGCCAGGCCTTGGACAGTGCAGCCGATTCGGCCTTGGCCAATGTGATGCGAGAGGCAGCAGCGAGCAGTCAGATTGCTGACGTTGCAGCCAAGACTACAGCCCCGCCGGATGCGAAGGCGCTTCACCAGTTCGCTGAGCAATATTGGAACGGCAACGACGAAGCGGTCCGTCGCGCCGTGGCGAGAGTAACGGAACTCAGACCAATGATGACGCCCATTTTGCACGAAGAAGGTATCCCAGACGAGGTTGCTGCCCTCGTGTTAGTAGAAAGCGCTGGGCAGCCGGCCGCGCTCTCCCCCAAAGGCGCACGGGGTATCTGGCAGTTCATGCCAGATACCGCGCGTCGCTACGGTCTAGCCGTGACAGCCAAGCTTGATGAACGGACAGACGTCGCGAAATCCACGGTTGCAGCTGCTCGCTACTTGCACGATCTGTATCAGAGATTCGGCGACTGGCGGTTGGCATTCGCCGCCTACAACGCTGGAGAGCAGACCGTCGAGCGGGCCGTGGCGAAGACCGGACACGGCGATTTCTCGCGAATCGACCGTGGCCTGCCGGACGAGACGCGACACTACGTCCCGGCTGTCATGAACGCAATGGAATTGCTTGGCAGTAACAAACTGGAGGTCTCGCCGATGGTCAAATCCGGACGATCGCCAGCCCGATCTGTGTTGTATGCATCAACGGAGAGCGCCAAGTAGGTGTGCACTTCAACCAATCTCGATGAACTATTTAGGAGGACTGTTTTTATGCTTACTCGAACTCCCGCAGTTGTGGTCTTGATCATCTTTTCGTTCCTGGCCTTCTGCGCTTTTGCAGCGGCACCACAAACGCTCACTGGAACGGTAACCGATACGATGTGTGGCAAGAAGCACATGAGCCCCGGCAAGAGCGATTCCGACTGCACGCGCGAGTGCATGAAATTGAAAGGCGACTGGACCTACGGACTGGTAGTGGGAAGCAGCATGTATGGCCTGACTGGCGACAACAAGCAATTTGACACGTTTGCCGGCCAGCGCGTGACGGTCGCGGGAGAATTTGCGGGCACCACACTCGCTGTCAAGACAATCGCGCCGGCAAAATAGGACTTCGCCAGACAGATTGAGTGTCGCCGAGGAGGCGCACACCATGCAGCGCGATCTCGCCCACGCCGAGCGACCGAAGCGAGCTGAATGCGCCCACCTCTTTAGGTCTTGCGAGCTGACAAGAAGAAGCTTCAATGGGCGGATTGATCGACCGTTGATACCGCTGCGCCGGACTCCAATCAAACAAGAAAGGCGGAGTGCGAGTTAGCACTCCGCCACCAATCAAAAGGGAACCCGGCTCAGGCTCCCGTCTTGCTTCGAGCCTTCGGCTTGACCGCTGTTTTCTTGTCTCGTTTCACGGCAAACTCCTTGGCAACGGCTTTCTGGAGTTTTTCTGTGTCTACTCGGTAGCGTTTGGCGGCGTCCATGAGAACGTCGTCGCGGCTGGAAGTGGATCGCTGATAAGCCGAATCCAGCAGGCTGATTTCGAGAAGCAGCTTGCCGAGTTCGGCCTCGTCGTAGGTGCTAACCTGCTTGGCCAGAAGTCCCTGTGCGGATGCGGAATCCTTCTTCGCCTCGACCTTGTGCCGCTTCGCCAGAGCCGGAACTTGGCTGTAGGAGAGACGGCCGATCAGGTAATGGGCGACCGCCAGCAAGTCGGCCTTCTTCAACGGCGCCGATACGCGCTGGAGGATCGTAGCCAAGATGCGATGGCGAGTCGTAATCGCCAGTTTCTCGTTTTCGATGCGCTTCCGTTCCTCCGCCCGCTCCCGCTCGACTTGCTGCGGAGAAGGCGTGTTGGGGTGGTGGGTGCGGCAAGCCGGATCGGCACAAACCTTGACGAACTGTCCGCGTTTGCCGCCGTCCATGACGATTGCCTCCGCCATCTTCTCGCAGGGCTTCTGGTTAACTGACACCTTGCTTGTTGCACCGTTGGTCTTGGGTTTCCTTATCTCCAACTCCACGTACTTATTCCGACCCAAGGGAGCGCCTTCGCGGGAATTCCACGCCGCTGAAATCTGGACTAGTTGCGGCTTGGTTTCCAGAGTCTTTTTCACGGAAGCGTCGATCTTGGCCCGGAAACAATCGGGTGAAGTACAGGAATCCTTACGCACGTCGGGAAAGAGTAGCTTATTGAAGCCAGTTCGCTTCGGACAGTTGGCGCACAAACCTGCTTCGGGAACGAGGGTTTCATCCTGCTTATCAAAGGGGGCGGAAGCCAGTTGCAGCAAGATGTTCGATTCAATCCACGCGGCCAACTCCCGCACTGGAATCAGGACTTGGCTGTTGCCCTCGCTTGTCCACAAGCCCCGAAAAGCAGCCGAGAATGCTTCCTGCTGTTGCGAAGCCGGGAGCTTGGCGATCAGCAAAGCGTGGCCGATGGTGATCTGGTCTTTCAGGAACGCCTCGGCCACGGGCGGTATTAGGTCAGCTAGCCGAACGCGACCGTACACGTATGCCTCACTCTTGCCAGCGCGTGAGGCGATGGTGGCGATGCTGTAGGCAGGCTCTCCGTGGAGTGGACCCCGATTTTGAGACAACCAGTTAAGCCCTAAAATGCAGCGAAAGGGGAAACTGGGATGGGGTCTCGAAGGAAGTTCAGCAAGGAGTTCAAACTCGATGCGCTGCAACGAATGCGCGCGGGTGAGCCTGCGGGGGTAGTGGCGCGCAGTTTGGAAGTGAACCGCTAGGAGCTGTACCGCTGGAGCCGCGATGTGGATAAGTTTGGGGAGCGGGCGTTTCCCGGTGTGGGTCAGAAACGGGCGGAGGAGACGCGGATCGCGGAGTTGGAACGTAAGATTGGGCAGCAGGTCCTGGAAATCGATTTTTTGAAGCGAGCCTTGCAGCATGTAGAACAACAGCGCCAGCTGCGGGCTGCCAGTGGCGGGGCACCGTTTACCAACAAGTCGAGCGCGAAGTGAGAGCCGGAACGCAACTCGCCATTCGCCGAATGTGTACGCTGACGGGAGTCAGCCGGGCGGGATTCTACCGGCGCGGAGTGAGCCCTCGATCGGCGTCGGTGGAACTGCGCGACCAAGTGCAGCGCGTGGCGCTGGAGTGGCCCACCTATGGCAGCCGGCGCATTACGGCGGAGTTGCGCCGTGACGGAGTGTCGGTCAACCGCAAACGGGTGCAGCGGCTGATGCGGGAAGACAACCTGCTGTGCTTGCGGAAACGTAAGTTTGTGGCGACCACCGACTCCGGCCACGGGATGAAAGTGTATTCGAACCTGGCGGCGGCGTCGGTGGTGAGCGGCATCAACCAGCTCTGGCGGGCCGACATCACCTACATCCGGCTGCTGGAAGAGTTCGTGTACTTGGCGGTAGTGCTGGACGCGTTTTCGCGGCGGGCGATTGGCTGGGCTCTGGATGCCACGCTGGAAGCCAGGTTGGCGGTGACGGCGCTGGAGATGGCGTTGGAGCGGCGGCGGCCCGCGCCCGGATTGGTGCATCATTCCGACCAGGGCGTGCAGTATGCGAGCCACGAATACGTCACGTTGTTGGAGACGCACGCAGTGCAGATCAGCATGTCGCGCCGCGGCAATCCCTGGGACAACGCCAGCTGCGAGTCGTTCATGAAAACCCTGAAGTGCGAAGAAGTGTATCGCAGCGAGTATCGCAACCTAGCCGAAGCCCGCGCTCGCATCAGCGACTTTCTGGAGGAGATCTACAACCAGAAGCGGCTGCACTCGTCTCTCGGCTATTGTCCGCCCGCCGAGTTCGAACGTCTGCAGTCGTCGCGACCCAGGCTGATGGCGGCCGTGACGCAGGAGGCGAGATGAGTTTTCTGAGGCATGGGGAAATCTATCCATGCGATGAGGGCACGATCTCGCGACCGTGCCCCCGCTCATCGCCGTGGATGAGTCTCCAGCTGGTTATTCCTGGCAGGTTGCCCTCCGGCAGAGCCCGCTTCCGCTTCACCAGCCGGAGCTATACTGCCAATCATCCACCACGCCCGACAACGCTTCGGCAGCGAACGGCGAAATGTAGCTTAACCGATTGTCTCAGCCGAGGGGTCCAGTCCACCGAGTTCCAAGAGTGACTTGAAACCCAGAGCTTCCTCAAGCGGGTGGATGCCCATCTGCGAGACAAATGCTGTTTTGGACATATTGAAGTGGCGGCGTCGCTTGTTAACTTCCTTGCGCGCCTTGTCCGCCGGGAGTGGCGTCCACTCCGTAACGACATAGAAGTTGGCTGGAATCTTCAGCAATGCGTCCAGCACCAGGGGCTTTGTTTCGGTGATGGCCTCTTTCATCGTCAGGACACGGACGATGTGCTCGCCTACCCTCAGATGATCGCGTTCTGCTTCGATGTCGGAATTGACGACCTGATAGTCGAGAAACTGCGTTGACTGCGGCTTGCCGGCAACACGCCAGTCGTCATAATTCAGCAAGCGGCGGAAAAACGTGAATTGCCCCTGCCGATCCAAGACCTCGACTTGCATGAAATCCGTAAGCTGCCGAGCGAATGCCTGTACGTGCTGGTCGAGCCGTTGAAGATCGCGCTCGATATGCGTCCGCAACAACTTCTTCATGCTGTCGTTGGTGAACTGCGACTTGAGTTCGGCCATCGCGCCCTCTGGATCGCGTAACAGGCGAGCTAGAGCCGTGCCGACGCCAGTCTTTGATCGGGCGCCTTCGAGCAGGATGCAGTAGAAGATTTCAACTTGATGGAGATTGTCCCGCTTCGCTTCAAAGAACTTCCGCCGTTGTTCGATTGCTGCTTCCACAATCGGGTTGTCATATTTTGCGAACGGTATGTCGGGGCGGTTCGATTTGAAGAGGAACTGGTAAACATGGAAGCCTGGGCCAAAGGCTTTGAGCGCTGCCTCCAACCGCTTTACTGCATACTCCTGCTCCAAGCGGTCCAGACTTTCGTAGTCCACGCCGGGAACGCTGAGAATCATGCCGACATCACCGCTCTTGGTAAGGAAGGCCGTCTCGTTCCAGAAGCCATAGAGGTTGATGTGGTCGTTGAGAGAGACTATGAGGACAAGATTTCTGTGATCAAATCTCGATTGGCTTTCAAGACTTTTCGGGTGGTGAGGAATCTGAGAGGTCTTCCGCCGATCAAACTGGATTACGTTCGTGCAGTGTAAAATCGCTTCGACAGTCGAGTCCTGCTCGAAGTGAGTCACTGTACCCAAAATGTACCCACGAGTCGGTAATGGTGCCATTGTCGGCCTTTTTGGCAACATAAAAATCAATAACTTACGCTTTATCAACACGGATGAATAGTTCGAGCCCGACTAGCTCCACCAAATTTTCAATCAGTTGCCGGCTTTTGCGGACGTTCCTGCATCTTGAAAACCGCCTTATTGGACCGTTTTGCACCGTGAATTGGAGCGTGATTCTTCGCCCTCTTCGGAGAGAGGGCAACACCGGATCGCAGCCGGCAGCGGCCGCGTATCTCGCGCTGACCGCGACAGGCGGGCGAGTCGGTGTTTGTCTGTTTCGGCAGCGCTCAAGTATGCAAATCTGGTTCTCGACTTGTTCTCTTCCCCCGGTCATTAGGTCACAATATTTGAGGAGTTTCGCCGTTTCATGAAACGATGCAGCAGGAGAAGCTTGAGCCACCAACATCATCTGATCAGACGCGAGTTCAAGAAGCAGGCATCGGCGTGGGCAAAAGAGCGAGTTTCCCCCGATCTTCGGTGGGTTGCGCGCCAACTGCCGTTGAAACGGAGCCTCAGTGTGTTGGACGTCGCAGCCGGAACTGGGTTGTTGAGTCAGGCCGTTGCGCCCAAGGTGAAGCGCGTTGTGGCGCTGGACCTCACCCTTGAAATGATTACCGAGGGTTACAAGAAGGTTCAACAACGCGGGTTGCGCAACATCATCTTCATTATGGGAACGGCAGAGGCCTTGCCGTTTCCAGCTGAGACATTTGATCTGGTGATGACCCGCTTCTCCTTCCATCACTTCCGCAGGCCGGAGGTCGTTCTGAGGGAGATGAAGCGGGTGTGTCGCCCCGGAGGTAACGTGGCGGTTGTCGATCTCCTGGCATCTGCAGACCACAAGCTACGTAAGAGATACAACCTCCTGGAGCGGCTTCGAGATCGCTCTCATACCGCCGCGCTTTCCCAGCGCCAAATGGAGTGTATGGCAACCGATGTCGGTCTGAAGATGATGAGCTTCTCCTCCCGCCGAGTGAGAATGGACTTTGAAGAGTGGCTGGATTTTGCTCATGCCGAGCCTACTGCCCGAAAGCGGATCCGAACCGCGTTGCAGCGGGAGTTGAAAGGAGCAGCACGGACAGGGTTTCAGCCAATCATCGAGAAGGGTCGCCTGGTCTTTCGGCACACATGGGCGGTGCTGGTTGCCCGCAAACTCTGACGGTGACGCCGCAGATCATCATGCGGGATCGTGGAAGCATTCCACAAAGTCTCCTTAAAGCACCTTCACCGCTACCTGACTGAGTTTTCCTTCCGGCTCAACAATCGGAAAGGGGCAGACCTGTTTGGGATGATCATGCGAGGGATGGCGCTGGCAGGAAACTTGCCTTACTCGACAGGCTTACTTTGTTTCTTGGTCCCAAATGTCATTGTTCTGCTGGTTAGGATCGACGCCAAATGCGTCCTGTGTGGGCAGCATGAAAAAAGAAAAAGTGAACCAATGCTTGATTTTTGGATTGATTACATCGTTATAGGAACCCATGCCCAAAACGAAGAGTCTGTGGGTTGGTCTTGGACTGGTAAGGATCGCAATATCACCTTTCGTGAGCACATCCGGCCAAATCTCTTTGATCGTGATTTCCTTATAGGCGTCGCCATTGGGAGGAAGATTGCCCATCAAACTATAGTCGTATTGATGACTATTTGTAGCCACAATGCCTTGTCCCTGTGGCACGATTGCTCCTGTAGCACCGATGCGGAGATTGATAGCTGGAGTTCTGCCCGTATTTGTAACCTTAACCCTGACAGCCAGCAGTTCGCTCAATGGCGGAACAGTTTCGCCTTTTTGCGGAGATCGCTTGTACATCAAACTTGGTCTACCGGCACCAACCCACGCACGCTCTTCGACGTAAGCGAGCTTCCCTTGCTCCTCGGCGGCCGTGGCGGCGCGAGTGGCGGCATCGGCAGCTTTCTTGTTGGCGCGGTACATCTTGATCGTGTAGAGGGTATAAACAGCGAGAAGCAGGATGCCAGCCATCTCCACGAATGGCTTGGTCTTATCCCACCAGCCCTTTTCTGTTTTGTAAGTAATCTCGCAATGATTTCTTGGTGGTTGACACTGAGACTCTGGTGTCGGTGTCAGCGGGACTGGTATCTCGGGCTGATTCGGCTGTTTCTTGGATTCCCCTGCAGTTTTTGGAGTGGGCTTATTCTCACCAATAGGCTTGGATTTTGAGGTCATAGGTTTACACTCCAACCATGAAAGAACCCGAATACACCGAAGGCCCCGAAAGCATGTGAGAACTTTGAACGCGCTATGACTCGAAATTGTACGCTTACTTCTGCGGCGGGATTAACGTCTCTGGTTTCTTATTGCTGACCTTCACGTCCTCCCGCTTCATCGGCTTGGAGTGGAGCAGTTTTCGGACGGAGTCACTGATCTTCTCGGGCTGGGCCTTGCGTGCGGCCCGTTTCTTTCCCTGTCACGGTTGCTTTTCATTGCCAGTCGACCTCCTTTGCTTGATCCCCCGGTTGACAGACTCAAGCGATTGGTAGAGCATTCCTAGACCATCGAGCAGCGGCACCTCGAGTACGAGCGGCCGCAACGAATTGCCAGGAGGACTGCCTTGGCAAACTACATATGCAATCCGAAGAATTGGTATTCGCTTTCCCTCAGTCTGTTGTTCGTGGCTCTGCTGGCTGTGTTGCCGGGATGCGGGAAAAGCAGTAGGGGCGGCACCAACGAGATCGCCATCGGCGTTGTGCTGCCCATTACCGGCCGGGAAGCCAAACCGGGTCAATATCAACGCGAAGGCATTGAGTTGGCCATCCACCAGATCAACCAAGGTGGAGGCATCTTCGTAAAAGAGTTGGGGAAGAAGCTTCCGGTGAAAGAAGTCTTTTACGATGATGGCTCCGATCAAGCGAAGTCGGCAGGCCTGGTCGAGCGCGCGATGAGCGCCGATAACGTGGTTGCGGTTCTGGGCGGTTATTCCACGGCTCTAGGCGAGGCCGAGTCGGTGATGCCCGACCGATACCAGACTCCGTGGATCACGACCGGTGCGGCCGCAACCACCATCTTCAGCCACGGCTATCAATACATTTTCGGAACCCTGAGTCCCACCGATCTTTTGGGCTACACCACGGCGGAGTTTCTCGGTAGTGTCGTGGACCATGGGAAACTCAAAAAGGGTCTGAAGCTGGCTCTGGTGCTGGAAAACACAGATCACGGCGTTGACTACGGTAGAGGCATTGATAAATGGATTCAGGAGCACCCCGGATACTTCAACGTGGCCTTCAGTGAGAAATTCGACTTGGGTTCGACCGACTTTTCCGGCCTTCTGCAGAAGGTCAAGAACGCCCGAGCCGATATTTTTCTGGCTGACGCTCACCTGCAGGATTACATCACCATGCACCGGCAATATATGCAGACCGCCATGTACCATCAGATGATCAGTTATGGCGCACGCGGGCCGGAAGCGGATGCGCGCAAGGCCCTCGGGAACGCCACCGACTACATCTTTGCGGGGATCTGGTGGTCGGGTAAGCTCCCTTACCCACAGGTGACGCGCTTCGCGGTCGACTACCAGGCATCCGCGGGCCATCCGCCCGACTCCTGGTATCCCGCCACGGCTTACGATGCCATGCGGGCGCTGGCAAAGGCCATCGAGAGCGCGGGCAGCTTGAACAAGACCGCCATCCGCGATCAATTGCGGACCGTCGAGCTGAACGATTCCCTGTTACCCGGCCAGGTTCTTCGATTCGGGAAGAACGGCCAAATCAACACGCCGTTCGTGATCGTACAGAACAAGCCCGGTGACAAAGTGGACATCGTTTATCCGCCCGATGCCGCCACGGGGGAAACGATTGCACCCA
>Ga0208044_1001838_pt1 | contig 11054 bp, 9 predicted proteins | sample Sb_taG_8_FD_187712 | JGI IMG/M metagenome (GOLD analysis project Ga0208044, IMG submission 187712) | Peat soil microbial communities from Weissenstadt, Germany - Sb_50d_c_BC metaG (SPAdes) (version 2) | ecosystem: Environmental > Terrestrial > Soil > Wetlands > Peat | place: Germany: Weissenstadt... | reverse complement strand
GTCGCCGGCCCCTTGCAGCCGAGCTTGTAGAGGCAGTAGCCCTGCCGGTGCCCCTCGTCGCCGAACTTCTGCGCGAAGCGGCCGGCGTCGAAATGGGCCCGCCGCGGACAGTCCTCGTGGATCGGACGGCCGTACGCCCACTTGGGCCTTCCCTTCTCGTCGAGCGCGGGGAGGGTTCCGAGAGTCACGAATTGGAGGACCGTCCCCAGCAGGTTGTACGGATTTGCCGGGCATCCGGGGATCGTCACCACGGTCTTCCCCTTGAGAACCATGGGTGCGCCGGTCGCCCCGGTCGGGTTCGGGTCCGCGGAGGGGATTCCGCCCCATGATGCGCAGGATCCGATGGCGATGATCGCCCCCGCCTTGTCGGCGACTTCCGTGACGATGTCGACCGCCGTCCTGCCCGCGATCTTGCAGTAGATCCCGTTGTCCTTGGTGGGGATGGCGCCCTCGACGATGCATACGTACTTGCCCGCGTTTTCCGCCATCGCCTTCTTGAGCGCGTCCTCGGCTTGGTGCCCGGCCGCTGCAGAGAGCGTCTCGCTATAGTCGAGAGAGATCAGGTCCAGGATCAGCTCGGCAAGGGCGGGATGAGACGTCCGGAGCAGCGACTCGGTGCAGCCCGTGCACGCCTGGAAGTGCAACCAGATCACCGAGGGCTTCAGGCCTCGTGCCGCGGCTTCCGCGATCCTGCTGGCGGCAGACGTCGTGAGTCCGACGGATGCGGCCGCCATGGTAATGATCTTGATGAATTCGCGTCGGTTGGTGCCACCCGCCGCGAACCCATTGCCCTGGACGCTGAATGGATGGCTCATGCAAACTCTCCCTGGCGTACGTGGGTGAACAAGAGCGTCATTGTGGTCGCGCAAGAGGGCCCTCGGCTTAAACCTATCGGGTCGAGTCATCCCGACTAGGGCACTTGAAGGGGAAAACTCATAGCGTTTGAGTCAAGTTTTGGGTTTCAGCCCGAGATTGGCGACAAATTCCCCCACCCCAAGTCGCCAATGTGTCTTGGGCGGATCTGAACGCGAGAGGACTCGGATGATAAATCGTGCATGTGACCGCGGTTGCCCTGACAAGCGCGGTGTCCCGAAATCTCGCGAGCACAAAACGCGTGGAAGCGTAAGTTCTTGCCGTCGCCCTTAACGGGATGCAATCTTCAACACCCGATTACCCGCTATATTCGTCGTCTGATTGCAGCAAGGCTCGTCGGTCTGAGGCGGAGCCTCGTTAGGTAGTGGTTATGCACTCTCACCCTCGGGGATCATACGCGCCCTTTCGGCGGAAGTCAACACTAAATTCTTTTCCTGCAACAACTTACGGAATGCAGTTTGCGGGAAAGACAGGCACTGTGGACCGTTGTCACGGTTACGGGGAAGACGACCCGATTGTAATGGAAAAATCGGACCGACGCAGTGATACCCGGACTCAATATGTAGATTTGATATTAATTGTATTTATATATTATACTTCTATAAATACATTCGACGAACGGTCGTAATCAAAATTCGCATCGGTTGGTGCCACCCGCCGCCAACTCATTGCCCTGGAGGCTGAACGGTTGGCGCATGGGAACTTTCACTTGCGTACATGGGTGAACTATAGCGTCAAGAACCCAGCCGATCCGAACCATCGCACCGCAGCCCGCCCCCAACAGCCCATCACTCGTCACAAGCCATGGGGGTGAAGGACGAAAAAAAATCCCGCCCATGCGACCATTCGCATGACGGGGCTACCATAGCCAACCTCAGAGTGCCCAGCGCGAGCACGCGTAAGTTAACCCCAAACCAAAACATGTTGGCGATTGTATGTCAAGCCATTTTATTTCGATTTTTTAGAAAATCCTGGATTTCTTGAAAAAAAGGGTACGGCCAGAGATTCTGCCTCTTCCCGAGAAAACTGAGGGACGAGATCCCGTCTCGATTCCGCGGGAACTAGCTACAGCTCGTCGTCCTTGTCTCTATCCAGGTTGGCGCACCAGACGGCATGACCCCACTGGAGCGGTTCGGCGATGACCCGACGAATTGCTTCTCCACGTTCGACGAGGAGCCTGGCGCCTGGATAAGAAGTCGCGTTGCGGGTATAAACCACAACCTGATTTCCATGCCAGGGCTCAATTGTGGCGATGTAACGAAAGGCCGATTCGAGCCAGCCGATCTTCACCTCGCTGGCCCCCTTGTTCGGCGCCGATTGCTGATTGCCGGAGCCAAGCTTCGTCCGGATCCACTTGCCGGTTTCGCCACGGTCGAGCAGGAACACACCCTCCTAGCAGGCCAGCACCACCTCGTCGCGATGGTCGCCATCAAGATCCACGAGTTGCAGGTTGTGGATCGCATGCAAGGTCTCTTCCGCAATCTCGACGGGCCAGGGCTGCTTGATCGGGTCCTCGGGAACATCGTAGACGAGGACGCGAACCCCCTGCCCTTCGCCCCAGTTCGGCGGACGAGTTCCGCGGCCCTGCAAGGCCACCACCACGAGCTGTTTCTTCCCGGTTCCCTTAACGTCCCCCCAGCGCAGGCGGTGCAACGACGGCTCGTGATAATCTATCGGGTGAATCCGCCAGGTTCCCGCCGGGTCTCGGCCCAGCCACTGCAAGGTGCTGGCTCTTGTGGTATTAGGCGGACGCCAGCCGGCCCCGAGGGCAAAGTCGATCCGGCCGTCGCCGTCGATGTCCTGCGGCTGGATGCAGAGGTTGTCTTTCTCAGTGCCACCGCGGATGATGTCGTGCCGCTTCCAGGTGGGATTCTCATACCAGTATACGGCATCTTCCGTGACGGCCACGACGTCGAGCTTGCCGTCGCCACTCACGTCCGCGACGGTCACCGCGTAGCAGACATTGCCGACATGGTGGTCGATCTCCTGCGCGACGAATCGGGGAGGCTGGGCCGGGACGGTCGGAACCGTGAGGCCCAGCCAGATGACCGCGGTCAGTATCATGGATCGCATCGCTCGCTCCAGGAATAGCGGGTTCGGCGGGGGAGTAGTCGACCTGCGTCAGGAATCGCCAGTGTCATCGCGGTGCGGGGAATCGACCGGAGCTCGAGGAAAAAGGGGCATGGCAAAATGAATCTGGCGGGCGACCTCCAGGAAGCCCAGTGACGGATAGAGCTGCCGGCCGATCGGATTCTGCTCGAGTGTCTCGATCCTGCCACGGTCATTCCCGCGGCCGCGGAAGCGGTCGAGAGTATGCTCGATGAGGCGCCGACCCAGTCCTTGGCCGCGCAGATCGGCGTGGACAGCCAGGTTGTGAATCCAGCCAATCCGCGTTTCCGGGTCGAAGGCCATTGTCACATAACCCACCGTTGCCCCGTTCTCCGCATCCTCGGCAATCGCCAGCTCAGTTCCTGGAGAATCGATGTCCCGTTCGACGTCTCGCCCTTTCCGCCATTGCCAGTCCCGCCCGGCGACCGCGCCGAGCCGCTCGTCGACGTTGTGGTCGATCGAGACTCCCGGAAACGCCGCGACGGTGAACGCGATCACGGCCGCTCGGTCGGTCTCGCGAAAAGGTCGAATGACGAAGCCCATCTTCACCTGCCGCCTGGATTTGAAGACCCCTCGTGGCCGGTCAAGTCTGCGTCGACCCCTTGGTACGTCGTGATGGGCTCCGCGGTATAGTATCGGGTCACGTGTGGCGGATGACAGATGGCAAATGGCAGATGGCAAATGACAGATGGCAGATGACAGATGGCAGATGACAGATGGCAAATGACAGATGGCAGATGGCAGATGGTACAAGACCTGAGATCCGCCGCACGTCTGTCATGGATCATGTTCCATTTGCCATGCTCACCTTTGTATCATGATGTTCCCGAGGGCGTCGAAGGTTCGCATCCGATCGCTGGCTGTCGCGGAGATCATGGTCGGTATGAACCCGACCGGGAGATGGAGTGTGGCAACGCACTTGATTGATGGTGCCAGCTATGTCTGCCCTCACTGCCAGGCCCTGCTCGAGGTTCCCGACAAGCCATGGCGGGGCTGGGTGATTTGTCCGGATTGCGGCCTGCCATGCTTACCCCCAGAGCGGCTCACCCTGCCCCAGTCAAGAAGGCGTTCGGTCACCCGTCAGCCCGAGGTTCCGCAAGGCCTGGCGCCTGAGCAAACCGGGTCACTCAAAGAGCCTGCTCCGATGGTCAAACTGTCGGTGCCTCGCGGCAGACTATCGAACTCCTCGAGCGCATCGAGACTGATCGTCTCCACGGGCCTCTTTGTGTCGGCCTTGCTCCTGCTCGTGGCCTACCTCGATCGAAGATCTCACAGCCTGGCCATCTTCGGGACCTTGACGGTGATTTTCTTCATTCTCCTCTTGAGGATACCGCGCCCTCGCTGAACTCTCGCAGAGGACCCGCAGGCGAACGGTTCGGGGCGATTGCCATGGTTCTGCCCGCGGAGATCGGTTGGCTCGGCTCGGTCAGGGTTGAGGAATGCCGGCTTCGCGCGTGGCCTCGGTGGGCGTGACGACAGAATGTGCTGGGCGTGTGAGACCACGGCCCGAAGCGCCGGCGTTGCGAGCCAGTCGCGCCTGCCGTGCTTCTGACCGCTCGATGACCGAGGTTAGCTCATGCTCGCGGAGCAATTGGCGGACATTTTCAACCGAGGAGAATACGCCCATCCGCTTTCCCTTGACCAGCTCGGCGTGTCCCACGCAGACGCCGACCAGCGTCCCGCTTTTGTCAAAGAGCCCGCCGCCCGACCGGCCATGTTCAGGGATCCGGGCGGTGACGAGAAACGGTCGATCCGTTCCGCTGTCATTGAGCTCGAACCAGAGGACCTCGACGAGCTGGGTATTCCAGCTTGACAGCTTGGCCCCCAGGTCGATTCCCACCGACGTGAGACCGGCGTTCGAGGCCGGCTCCGCATCTTCCGGGCCCAGGCGCGCCACGAAGGGAAGTGCAATCATATCCCGAAGTCGCAGGATCGCCAGGTCAGCGAGGGTGTCCGTCGCCACTGGCTCGGCCACCACCTCTCGAGGCCATTTCCCCGGGACCGATGGGCGGTGCTCGATGCCCAGGTTGTAACGGTGCAGTTCCACCGAGATCGGCCCGCGTCCGCGGATCACATGCCCGGCGGTGAGGACCAGCGTCTCTCCATCCAGTGATGCGATGATCGTTCCGGTTCCTTGAGAGGTTCCGCGTCTGACCACCACGGTCGGCCGAAAAGTCCAGTTGTCCGATTTAACAACCGCATCAAGAGGACGCTTCTTGGCAGGCGCGGCAGTTCCGGCGGATTTCTTCGTCTGCCCGGCCGCCGTTGCCTGACTTCCTGGCCCGAGATCGTCACCCAGGCAGAATCGTTCAGTCCGGCAGAGAACGAGGGCAAGCCCAACCGCCAGCAAGGCGCGGAAGCCACTCACTTTACCACGAATCGACCCGTGGGCTCGGCTCATGATGGATCGAGATCCCCTCCCTGCTCCCGTTCAGGCTCGAGCAACACCCCGACCTGAACACCGAATCTGAACTTCCAGGTCTATCATAAGCAGAATCTTCGAGCCAGCGAAAGACTCCCTTGCAGGGCCGGCGATGAAATGATCCAATTCGGATTCGGTCGTGACTCGGCGCCTCAAAGATCGGAGGGCCGGAAAACACAAACGATTCTCATCTTTGTCCCCAAGTGAGTCCAAGACAAGAAAGCCAGATCATGAACATCACAGACCGCCTCATGGGGTTCGCCTTGGCATGCGGCCTGGGTTTACTCACCCTCGCGGCCGGCGTAGCGACCCGCAGCGCCGCGGCCGACGATTCGGCCATTTCGCCGGCGATCAAAGCAATCCAGGGAACCTGGGTGACCTCCGAAAACGACTCCCTCGACGCCAAGTGGGCTTTCAAGGGAGAGACCGTGGAAGTGAGCGTCAACGGGCAGGAGTATACTGGCAAGATCAAGGCCGATGATAAGGCCAAACCTCACTCCACACTGGATATCGCGGTCTCTGAAGGCCCCGAGGAATCCAAGGGCAAGACCGGGAAGGCGATCTACAAGCTCGATGGCGAGAAGCTGGTGATCTCCGTTTCAATACCCGGCCATGACCGTCCCAAAGACTTCGAGCCCGTGCCTGACGAGGTGTACTGCTTCGAGCTGATGAAGCAGAAGTGAGGAATAGTGGTCCGTGGTCCGTAGTCCGTAGCCGGATTGACGGCAAAGCGCCGCTTGCCCTGCTCCCCTGGTCGGTCCTGCCACTGACTATTGACTACGGACTACGGACTACGGACTCTTGACGTACCCGGACCACGCGGCGCGAAGACCCGAACATCGCCACGCTCGGCCACGAGGTCGTACCATTGCCCGGTGATCGCGTCGAGCAAGGGATCGCTCTTCCAGGCCGCGACCCGGTCGATCGAACCCCCGTGCCTGGAGAGGATCTGCTCCCATAACCTCACGCACGTTTCTCCGGGGCGCGGGTCCGAACTGAGGCTCAGACGCTCGAAGTCTTTGGGATCAGCGCGATCCAGGCCCGGCCGGAACTGCACCGGAAAGTAGTAGTACCGGGCCTCGTAGTTGCTCCAGAGAATGTTCCCGGTGCCAACCCCGAGCCAGCTATCCGCGTGCAGCAGCGGATTGGCCCGGAACCGGCTGCGAATGCCAGTCAGCAGTGGGGCAATCCTCTGGTCGCGGCCGACAAGATCGCTTGCCCCGATGAACTGCCCCGCCGTTTGTTTGCAGTGAAAGGCGTAATCCCAGACGATCACCGTCTGCAGCCCGATGGCGACCACCAGACAGCCGGCGGCCAGTCGTCCCCACCTCGTTGCAAGCGGGATGTCAAACGCGGGCACCATCGCGGCCAGGCCCAGCAGCACGAGCCGCTGAGCCAGGTATTCGCCGTGCCCCGAACCAAGTGAGTCAGGACCGAGAATTCCCCCCAGCAGCATGAGAACTCCATAGAACAACCAGACCGATCGCGTCTGCCGGCTCGCCACGCGTTGCGCGGGGGCCGGCTGCTCCATCAAGTGTTGCGATTCATCAACTCGCGTCTTCTCGGTCAGGCTGGCCACGATTGATCCAACCAGCCAGCACAGTACCGCCAGGCTGAGCCAGACCACTGGCGCGAACGCGGCGAAAAGTGCGCTCGTGCGCTCGGTGAAGGGCAGCACCACCTTCCTCGAAAGCGTGACCGGGTCGACCCAGCCCAGACGCGCTCCCCAGGCCGTGGCTACATCGGGACTGGTCAGGTTCGCCCAGAGCGGATTCATCGGGCCTCCCTGGCGGGAGAGTCGCATGTAAACGATCCCCAGCGGAACAAGGGGCAGGAGACTGGCGGCCGTCCGGCCCATTCGCCTGAACCGGCTTTCCCACCCTGCTCTTGTTCTGTCCTGTGCTGGTGCGAACAGGGCCAGAACTCCCAGGCCGGCCGCGGTCAAACCCAGGCTGACCAGGTGGCAGAAGTAACCGAGAACGACAAGGACCGCGAGCGCGACCAGCCGCCCGCCACCGAGATGGTCGCGCGCGCTCCACCACACGCCCAGCGTTATCGGCAAGAGGCAACAACCCAGCAGAAAGCTCGTGAATCCCAGGAGCCAGAGGAAGTTCGGCGCCAGGCTCACAATCAGCAAGCAAGCGCTCAGCATCGCTTCCCCGCCGCGGACTTTCCAGCGCAGCCAGACCAGCGCGACGGCAAACCCTACCAGAGTCATCGTGATCATGATCCGGTCGGCGGTCCCGGGGGAGACGACCCTTACCAGCCCCGCAAGCGCCAGGTGTCCCGCCCAGTTCGGTAGGGGCTGCCAGCGGACCTGGTAATAAGCCTGGTAGGGAGAATCAGGCTCGAACGACCGGGAGAGGATCCAGGCATTGTAAAGATGGGTCGGGCCATCCTGGGTCGAGAACCCCGGGACCGTCCAGATCGCGATCATGACCGGCGAGAGCAGCCCGGTCACGAACCACCAGCCGGCCCAGAGACTCTTCCGAGAACCGAAGCCGGCAGGCGCTGGTTGGGGGCGTTCGGGCCGATCGAGGGCCGCGGAATCCGAGGGATGTGTCACCAGTCGAGTTTCCCGCTCCGGCCGTGTCCCCGACGATCAGGGCGACGGCTGCGGTCCCAAAACGCCAGCCCGGACCTCTCGGTCTCGCCAGTGATTACTCCGTTACGGAGCTTTCCCAGCGAGATCAAAAGGCCCGGGATCGGGAGGTGTGACAACCGGACTGACGATCGTTCACGTTTCTCCCGCCCGGGCTTGCCACCGGCGCTCAAGTGGGCGTGAGGAAGCGATCGCAGCCGCTGCTGTGCGGCAAGGTCCAAAATCAATTTCAACCCGCTCTCGGCCCGAGGACCGGGAGATCCGACGGCAGCCGGGCACAAATGGCCCGACCTGTTAACAAGACTATAACGCACGAAAGGCCTCGCCACCAAGAATATTCAAGTTCCGGCGGAGGATCTTCTCGGATCCGCCAATCAACCCTCAGGCTCCCTCCTGCCGCGTGCTCCCGCGCGAACCGGAATAGAACCCGAAGCGTCCCTGGATCAGCTCGTGGCCCGGCTTGACGCGCGGGTACACCCAGGCCACGTCGCGGATCACGCTGCCGTCGGGGCCTGCATAATCCACCCAGTTGCATGTTCCCTTGATGGGGCAGGTGTAAGTGCGTTCGGTAACTCGGAGTGCCCCCTGATTCACGGCCGTGGGCTCGAAGTAAAGGTTCCCTTCGTAACCAATCACGTCGCTCCCCTGCTCTCCCTGCGCCAGCACGGTTCCCGTTCTGGCTTCCTTGATGATGATGCTCATGAGGTTCTCCTTGTTTTTTGGGGGTCGGCCCTGGGCTGCCAGGGTGATCAGCGTTTCTCATCAGTGTCCAGAGTTGCAGCCCTGGCCATTCGAAGGAGCGAGATTTCCTTGTCGCGCCGCCGCCGCCGCTTCGTCTCCTCGTCCCAGTCAATCTCTTCGTTTTCGAGCCATTCGATGGCACACTTTCGGAACACTTCCGGGATGGCCACGCCGCACTCGGCATGGCGGACCACGATGCCGGCCAGCGCCAGCCGGGCCGCCTCGTCCCATGCCGCGCGGTCGCTCGCGAGCGCGGCCCCGACCATCTCCTCCAGGACAGCGACGGCCGCGGTCAGGGTCCGGCCATCGGCCAGGCGTTTCTGAACCTGTTCGAAGGAGAGCGGGTTGCGGTCGTCCATCAGTTCCTCGTAAAGGTCGCCGTGGACCTCCTCGAACCCGGCGTCGAGCGCATCGTCCACATCGTCGTTCTCGTAGCTTTTGACTCCCCAGTAACCCATGGGCGACCTCAAAATCAGGAGCCTTCCCGGGGCGGCAGCGGTCGGGCCAACCGCTGGAGGGTCTGGAGCCGGCGGGGCGGCGCCACGAACGTCGGCGTGGTGATCGGCGTGCGGCGGACCATCTCCGCCGGATCGAGCCGCTCACCACCCAGCGTGCCGAAGACGCAGCCGGCCTCGCTCGAGATGACCACGCCCGCGGCGATGTCGTGCGCGCCCTCGCCCAGGAACGTGCAGGCCTGAAGCCGGTTGGCCGCCACGAAGACCTGTTCGCAGCAGGCGCTTCCCAGGTTGCGGATCCGCCCGGGGAACGACGTGGTATCGACGGCCCGCATCGCGTTGGTCACGAGGCAGATATTGTCCTGGTCATGGATTGTTTCGGCGTCGCGGGCCTGGAGTTGCTTCCCGTCCAGCCAGGCCCCCTGCCCCTTGACGGCCCAGTACAGCTCGGCCAGCGGCGGGATGGCGATGACGCCCAGCACCGGCACGCCGCTTTCGATCAGGCCGATGCTGATGGCCCAGAGCGGCAGCCCATGGACGAGGTTGCCGGTGCCGTCGATCGGGTCGATCGACCATCGTCGCGGACCGCTGCCCCCCTCAGCCGCATACTCCTCGCCGGTCAGTCGATCGTCCGGATACCGCTCGCCCAGGCGCCGGCGGATCAACTGTTCGAGATCCTGATCGAGATCGGTCACGAAGCTGAGATTCGCCTTCTCGACCGGTGTCACCCGCTTCGCCCGCGAAATCGCCACGGCCCCGGCCTCTCTCGCCAGCTCCTTGACGAACTCCAGTTCTCCGGCAAACTCCGGTTGTTCCTTCATTTCGTGTTGATCCCGCTGGTTGAGTTCCGTTCAGTCTTTGGTCTTTTCGAACGGGTCAAGGGTATGACATCCCGACCCGGACCGACAAGTGACGATGACGATCAAGTGCAGCGGAAGCTGGGGCCGCAACTGGTATAGAAAAGTCCGAGAAACGGGGAGTTCAAGGGAAAGACTGGATGGGGCCACCCTCTTTGTCAAGACTGGATGGGGCCACCCTCTTTGTGGCACCAACGTTAGCTTGTGGAGGAGCCACTTACACCGGCACTGGACGGGCGTCCGGTCCGGATTCGTTGAGGTTCCAGAAGTTTCGTCGGCGATCAATGCCCCCGTTGGACTTCCGATTCTTTGTCATAAGTCGTTATTCAGCAATGACAAACACCCGAGCAGTCGGCCTTGTTCTGACAGTTGTCAATCATTTCCGTCTCTTTCCCTCGGGTCCACTGGCTCAAAGCGCGGAGGGAGCGCGAAGAGGCCGCTTACTTTGTAGCACAGAGTAAACGCGGCTGGCCAATGTCGCCCAAGTGGTTCTTGGCGGGGGCAGCGCTCGGCGGTGGGGGCATGCTTCCATGATACCGGACCCGGTTCGAACGCCAAGACATCGGTACGCCGCAATGCCGTCAAACCGACTGGTGTCAACCTCCATCTGCCATCTGGCATCTGCCATCTGGCATCTGCCATCTGCCGTTTCTCCTTCCCCATTTCGCGTTCCGCATTTTCTACTATAGTGGAAAGCGCCGGGTGGCTGCGGCGTCGACATGAGGTGCCCAAGAGGAGGACCAGTGGATCCTACCGAATCCGAGAAAGAGGCAGTCCCGGGCACGGTTGCGAACAGCGGCCCGCCCGAAGCGACTGAAAAGACGGCGGCGAGTTTGCCCAGGAGTGTCGATCCGATCGCGGTTGGCGGAGCGGTTGGCGGCATGACCGCCGGCGAAGTCATCGGGGGTGCGATCGGCGGGGTGATCGGCGCGGTCGCCGGGCCGGGAGGTGCGGCCATCGGGGCGGGACTGGGCGCCTTCGCGGGAACATCCATC
>Ga0208044_1001831_pt1 | contig 11082 bp, 11 predicted proteins | sample Sb_taG_8_FD_187712 | JGI IMG/M metagenome (GOLD analysis project Ga0208044, IMG submission 187712) | Peat soil microbial communities from Weissenstadt, Germany - Sb_50d_c_BC metaG (SPAdes) (version 2) | ecosystem: Environmental > Terrestrial > Soil > Wetlands > Peat | place: Germany... | reverse complement strand
GGGACAGGTCAGACACAACCCGTAGCTACGTTCCTGGCATCAGCCAGACCTCCTCAACGTGCTCACTCACAACGTGCGACCTCGTGTCGCAATATGGCTCATAACCCAGCGGCACACAAGCTGCAGCGATTTCTCGACTGCGCAGATGATCGGGTGGCCGAGGCCCGCCACCTCGGCCGCAACGGATGGATCGGCCCGCAGTAGATCACGGCGGGGCACCGAACCGAGGAATCAGGCGGGATAGTCCCCGGAGGGGATCTGTGTGGTCGGGGCATTGCCGCCCCTCACCGCGTAGAGGGTCAAGGTCCCGACGGTGTAGCGCGGCGGGGGGACGAAGCGCAGGCGGTCGTTGAAGCGCCAATAGGTGGCCCCGCGGGTGAAGCGTCCCTTGGAGACGCTGAAGCTGAACGGGGAGCCGGTGGTGTAGTAGATGGTGTACGTGCCGTCCTTGATGTTGCGCACCGTGGTGCTTGACCTGGCACGGACGTACACACTGATCGCCTTAGACCGGCCTCGCACGAGCGTGACCACGCCATCCTGGCTGGGGCCGTTCTTGATCGTGAGTCTTCCCAGACCGCCGCTGATCCCGGCGTAGAGGATCGTGCCGTTGGGCGGGCGGGACGTGGCGCTCGCGGTTGAGGCGGCGGTGGGAACCAGCGTCACGGTGCCGGGTGGCGCGGGAGCGGCGCTGGACTGGGCCGAGACGGGCGGGGTGGCCAGCAGGCCGATAGCGAGCACGAGCGCGGCGAGCACTCCTGTTCGTGCGGCTGTTCTGGTTGTGGGTGTCGTCATGGGAACCTCCCTTGGTTGCGGTTCCTCTCTTTGGGAATGTGCACGGCTGCATTTCCGGCAACCTTCCGGTTCCAGGGCAGGACCTGGTTAGTGCCCAAAGTCCCGAGGAGGTGTGTCGTACGGCTCATCACCCAGGACGACCGGCCTGGAGTTCTGCTGAAGCGAGTGCACGCGTTCGCGCCTGCAAGAAGAGCCGGAAAACCTGCAGACCAGGAACCGGTATTGTGCACGGATTTGTGCACTAGACGGGGCGGGACAGCCTGAAACGGCGGAGACGCTGTGGGCTCGACATGAAAGCGCGCCAAAGGTTCGCCGAGGCCAGCGCGGTCGACCGAGACCACGCGAGACGGCAGAGACAGAGGTCGGCCGGGTAGCCCCGGTGCATTGCTGCACCGAGGCCCCCTCAGGACCGCGCGTGCACGTTTCCGCGCACGCGGCCCAAGCAAGCCGCTGGGGCGGTTCAGGTCTTCTGCTGCACCACGGTGTTTCCGGCCGTCCGGGGCGGATGTCCGCTCCGGTGGCAGGTGGCGTGTACGAGGTGTGTTCGCTGGCTGCGTGCGGCAGTGGGCGTGTCGTGGTGGATCAGGTAGTCCGCCGTGATCGCCCTCCTGATGACCTGCAGGAACCAGCGTTCCCAGCCCTGGGGGGACTGGGGTGGCTGGTCTGGGGTCAGCAGGTTCTCCCCGCATAGGCTGCACCGGCCGTCCTGCCTGGACAGCAGGCGCACGGTGTAGGAGTCCAGCGGGGGTCTGACCTTCTGGCGACGTTGCGCCCAGTACCCGGCCAGGGCGGGGTCATCCGGGGACGACCCGCCTTTGACCAGGGTGTGCCGCACGATATCGGTCCAGGACGGTTTCGGCAGGTAGGCGCCGGTGTCCCGGTCGCCGAACACCCACCGGTCGTTCCTGAACTTGCTGAACTTCCCGAAGTACCGGTCGACGATCCAGCACCTGGGCTTGTTCCGGTGGCTCCAGCACGCCCACTTATAAGTGAGTTTCCACAGGTACCCGGTCAGCGCGTGGAATACCCCGGCCGATACCACCGTCCGGTAATAGGCGACCCAGCCCCGGATGACCGGGGTGACCGCCGCCAGTACCGCTGCGACGTTGGACCCGCGGAGTGCGCGGAACTCCTTCGCAAGCCTGTCCCGGAACCTCTTGATGGCCTTGGCGCTCGGCTTGATCAGCAGCTTGCCGTTGGGATAGCGGCGGAGATTGAATCCGAGGAAATCGAACCCCTCCGAAAGGGGGACGATCCGGGTCTTGGCGTCGTTGAACGCCAGCCCTCTCGGCTCCAGCCACCCGGCCAGCTGCGCCTTGACCTGCTCGGCCTGCTGCCTGGAGTGGCAGCAGACGACCAGGTCATCGGCATATCTGGTGAGCGCCGGGCAGCCGGCCTTTACCGTCCCGGCGTAACTCCCGGTCTGGTATCGGACGCCTGCGGCCTCCTCCAGCCCGTGCAATGCGATATTCAACAGCAAAGGCGAAATAATACCGCCCTGGGGAGTTCCCTCCCCGGTCGGCGCGAACCCTTTCCCGGCCTCGAAAATCCCTGCCTTAAGCCATCCGGCAATCATCCCCTTCGCGGGGAAGCCGCCGAGCATTTCAAGCAGGTGCTCGTGGCTGATCTTGTCGAATGCGCCTGCCAGGTCCGCATCCAGAATCCACGCCCGCCGGGACTTCCCGTGCAGCGTGTTGAAAAGCGATTCTATCGCGTCGTGGCAGCCGCGGCCCGGCCGGAACCCATAGGAACGCGGTTCGAACCGGGCCTCCCACTCGGGCTCCAGCGCATTACGTACCCGCGCCTGATGGCACCGATCCGCAATAACCGGAATTCCGAGCGGCCGCATTTTTGTCTTATCACTGGCTTTCGGGATATACACCCGCCGGACCGGGGACGGCCGGTGCGAGCCGATACTGGCGTGCACGCGCACCGCCATCTCGGCCCGGGCCTGGCTGGTCAGCGCGACCAGCCCGTCGATTCCCGCGGTCCGCCGACCCGCGTTGCGCTGCGTCGCCTGCCGCACGCTGACCAGCGTGTTGCTCCAGCTCCGCAGCATCAGCTTCTGCAGGTTCCTGGCCAGCGGCCAGTCACCCTCCTGCGCCGCCTTGAAGATCCGCCCGCGCAGCCGCCCTACCTGCCCCTCATGATGCCGCCAGTCCACACGCTCCCAGGCGTCACCATCGAACGGGAGCAGGCCCTCAGGTCCGTTCACCGAAGTGTCCAACGCGCCCGTCAGTTCCGGCATTTCCGCTCGCTTCGCCTCAAAGGCTCACCTGCCCACGTCAGCGCTCTTTCGAGCCCGGGTAGCAAGACCCGGCATCCGGGCCAGTTATACGAGGACCATCCGGGAGGAGTCCCGGTCCCGCGGCCCCGCCTTCCTGCCGCCTTTCGGCCGCCCGGCATCTGCTTCCTGGGCACCCTGTCCTGCCAGGGAATTCAGCCCCCCTTACGGTCGGCTTACCGCACCACCTGCGCATACCCGCGCCTGAGATGCGGACCCATAGCAGGGTTTCCACGTTCCGCACGCGTGAGACCCGGACCGGGCCGGGCGCCCTCTCTACCCCGGGGACAACGGTGCCCACCGGCCGCGACAGATGCGCGACCGCCGCCTGCCGCCTCTCAACGGCCGGTCCCTGCCACCCCGGAAAACCAACCCAGCCCGGGATGCTTACGTGACGAGGCATCGGCAAGGGTTCCCTGGTAGTCGCCCCTCCGGTCCTTCCCCTCACCCGTAGCCGCCATGGCTGGGACGGCGGCCCTCCGGCTTTCCCGTGAGCTCCGCACCCAGCCGGCCAGGAGCCGGCCACGCACGTCACGGCGGGGACAGGTCAGACACAACCCGTAGCTACGTTCCTGGCATCAGCCAGACCTCCTCAACGTGCTCACTCACAACGTGCGACCTCGTGTCGCAATATGGCTCATAACCCAGAGGTCGCGGGTTCAAATCCCGCCCCCGCTACCAAAGTAGCAGGTCAGAGGCCCTTTCCCGAACATGGAGAGGGCCTCTTGCATGTGGTTGTAAACGGATTTGTAAACGTGGCTGCCGTTCAGGCCGCCTCACCGGAGTCCCCGTCGACCGTCGCGCCCTGGTCCTCGTGCGCCTTACCCATGATCTCGGTGGAGGCCAGGGCCCCACCGATGATCAGCTCAGCGAGTGTGTGCCCATCAGTGAAGACGGCCCCTGAACTGTGCCCATGCGCAGTCAGGGGCCGTTTCTCTCTGCAGGTGTATGCGGTCTCCGGCGGCCAGATGCGGCCCACTGTGGCAAATAAGCGGTCAAGTCCTCGCCGGTTCCTTCCCCGCATCGTCGCCGACCCCAAGCAAACCGTCGGCTACATCTGTGCGGCTGCTGCGACGTCGAAGTTGCGGAAAGCGATGTCGTCGCCGCAGATCTGCCTGAGGCTCTGAGCGAATTCGGCGGTTGCTGGATGATCGGAGTTGGTCATCGCGGCGGCATGGTCGGGGAATTCGACGAGCTGGATGAAGTGGCCGGGACGGTCGCGGTCGGCTGCGGTGATGTACCAGCGGGCAGTGCGCTGCGCTCCGATCGCCGTGATCCAGTGCGTGATCAGAGCGTCCATCTTCTCTGGGTGCTCGGTCTGGTACTCGATCAGTTGCATGAAGGCGCCGGGCATAGTGGGGGCTGGGCTCGATGTCACTTGACTTCTCCTTACTCCGGGTGGAAGGCCGGTTATCGCGTCGGGAGTGGTGCGGCGATGGGAAGGGCCGGGTCGTTGCCCCACTCAGCCCAGGAGCCATCGTAGATGCGGACGTGGTCGTATCCGGCGAGGTGCAGGGCGACCGCTGTGTGTGCCGCTCGGATGCCGCCTTGACAGTAGGTGACGATCTCGCGTGCGGGGTCAAGCCCGGCCTGGCGGAAGCGATCGCTGAGGCGGCGGGCGTCCAGGTAGCTCCCGGCGTGGTCAACGAGATTGTCCCAGGGGAGCAGGATCGCTGCGGGGATGTGACCGCCGCGTGCCGCGCGAACTGTGACGCCGTCGTATTCGGCGGCCGATCGCACGTCAAGCACCTGCAGCGACGGGTCGTGCAGCCGGTCACGCAACTCGATTGCCGTGACCGTCTTCTGCGATGTGTCTGGCCGGAAGGTGACCGGCTGAGCGACCACCTGGCCGGTCTCGAGGGTCTGGCCTGTGGCGAGCCAGGCATCCAGGCCTCCATCCAGCAGCCGCACCTTCGCGTGTCCGTAGTGGCGGAGTACGTGCCAGAGCCTTGTGGCGTAGAGGCTTGCGTTGTCGGCGTAGGCGATGACGTCGGTATCGGCTGTGATCCCGAGGCGGCCGAGCGCCATGGCGGCCTTTGCCGGAGGGGGCAGGAAGGTCGTGACCCGGATGTCGTCGGCGCACAGCTCGTCCAGCCAGCAGGAGTAGACGGCTCCGGGGAGGTGCCCGTCCAGGTAGGCCTGGCGAGAGGAGCCCGGATCGCCGGTGAACCTGCAGTCGCACACTCTGAGGTTCGGGTCCGTGAGGTGTCCGGCCAGCCACTCGGGGCCGACTAGGTAGTCGTCGTAGATACTCATGGCCGGATCTCATAGATGATGTTGAACGGGGTCTCGGTGGCCCGCCGGATCCGGGTGAACCCGGCGGCCGTGGCGATAAGGTGGACAGCTGCCTCACCGGCCTGATTGCCGAGGGCAGTGTCCCCGGCGCCGTAAGCAATCGCGTGCGGAACGCAGAGCATTGTGGAGAAGTTGTAGTAAAGCCGCCCGACCGGGGTGAAGTTCTCCGCGGTGCTGTCACCGGCGTAGGGCTCGACGAGCAGCCAGGTGCCGTCGTCGGCCAGGGCGGCGCGGATGTGCGCGGCGGCGCCAATGGGGTCGCCCATGTCGTGCAGGCAGTCAAACGTCGTTACGAGGTCATATCCGGTATCCGGGAAGTCGGCCGCGGCGGCGACCTCGAAGGTGACACGGTTGGCGAGCCCGGCGTCGGCGGCAGCCTTGCGGGCGAGTTCGATTGACCCCCGGTGGTAGTCGAAACCGGTCACGCGGGCGTTCGGGAATGCGGCGCCCATCAGCTGGGTCGAGGTGCCCAGGCCGCAGCCGACGTCGGCCACGCGTCCGCCTGCTGCCAGCTTCTCGCTCACCCCGTCCAGCGCGGGCAGCCAGGACGTGACCAGGTTGGCGACATAGCCGGGGCGGAAGAACCGCTCACAGCCGGTGAACACGTCCGCGCGGTGTTCGTGCCACGCCACGCCGTCCCCGGTGCGGAACGCGTCGGTGATCTTGGGTTCGTCCTGCAGGCAGGCCACGGCGAGCAGGAACGCCCCGGCCATGCCAACACCGTCCGGGTCGACAAGCGCGAGATGCTGGGCGTCGGTCAGCCAGAACGTCCTGGCGTCGGCGTCTGTGGAGAGGTAGCCGCCTGCGGCCTGACCGGCCAGCCACTCGCGCAGGTAGCGTTCGCTTGTCCCGGTGTGGTGCGCCAGTGCGGCGGCGTCCGCAGGCCCGATCTCACTGAGCGCGCGGTAGAGGCCGAGCCGGTCACCGATGACCACGTTGCCGGCATGCACGGTGGCACCGAGGTCGGTGATGAACCGGCCGATCAGGTCGTTGAGCTGGTCTTCGTCGACAGGCATGTTTGCTGCTCCCTGGTGTTGGACCGCCCGAGGTGACGGCGCGACCGACAACTGGGACCCGTCCGGCACAGCTACGGCACGATCTCCACCCAGGTGCGGATCACGTCTTCGGTGACGGTTCCCAGCAGCTGGGGATGGTCGGTGCGCAGGTGTGCCCGGATCATCGCGACCACGTCATCATCGGTATCCGCGCGGGCGATGTAATTGCACTCGCAGGTCACTTGACTGGCCATCGTCGGGTCCCTTCGTCGTAAGGAGAGTCTGGAACAGTTGCCTTGCCGCCACGTTAGCGTCAACCTTGATGAAACGTTGAGAGCGTGGTGGAGCGATGGTGCCCGGCGCCATAGGCCGTGTTCAGTTGTGCGGCCAGTTCGCGGTGATCGCCGGCGGGAGCCGGATCGACGCCAGCCTGCCCGGGCGGCGTGGCCGACTGCTGGTGGCATATCTCGCCGGGAACCGCAGGCAGCCATGCTCACGGGACAAGCTGATCGACGCGCTATGGCCCCAGGGACCCACAGACGCCGCTGCCACAACCTTGACGGTCCTGCTGTCGCGTGTCCGTGCGCTTCTGGGTCCGGCCACCATCCAGGGCCGCGCGGCTCTTCAGCTCATCCTGCCCGCTGACGCGATCGTCGACGTCGAGATGGCAGCTGCCTCTTTGCATCAGGCGGAGTCAGCTGTGGCCCTGGGTGAATGGCGCAGAGCCTGGAGCGCAGCACTTACCGCGCAGCTCACCGCCGGACGCACCTACCTCGCCGGTTACGACGCTCCGTGGATCGACGGCGAACGCGCTCGCCTCGACCTGCTGCACCAGGCCGCGCTCACGGCCTACTCCGAAGCCTGCCTCAGCATTGGCGGCACCGAGCTGCCAGGCGCCGAACGAGCAGCACAACAGATTATCGCGCGTGCCCCGCTATCCGAGACCGGATACCGACTCCTGATGCTCGCCCAAGCCGCCCGAAGCGACATCAGCTCCGCCCTGCGTACCTACGAACAGCTCCGCACAATCCTCGCCGCGGAACTCGGCGCCGATCCCTGCGCCCAGATCCGCCACCTGCACCAACAGCTACTCGTCACCGGGCGCTAGCAGGCAAAGGATCCAGGCACGGGATATACGCGGGATAGGATCTTGCGTACGCGCAAGCTGACTAGCATCTGTGCACGTCACAACGTCGACCGACGTTCAGGCGCGGTCGTCTGTAAAACCGTCGGCTCAGCCAGTCGTGACAGATCAGCCGTGCCGGGCTAGTCCTACATCAGCACCTCGATGCTTAGGGCGTGCGCATGTCATGAGAGAGACGAGCCGACTGGCCCGTCGGACACGGTGCGGATGATGGCGATCAGCATTGCGCCCGCGACAGCGAGGAAGCACAGGCTGGCAGCATTTGTGTCAGTGGCTATGTGCGGGACGGAACCCGAGTTCACCGCCATTACCCCGGCGCCGAAGATCCCCAGTCCGCTGAGCAGCCAGCATGTCCACCACAGCGCAGGCAGCCACGCGGTCTCGCTGCGTTGCTCGGCTGGCAGCCCGGCCCGCCAGATGTCACCCATGATCTGGAACGGGAACCAGATGTTGACGATGGGGACAATCCAGCCCCAGAAGGCCCAGCCACGTGCGCGCCGCTGCGGGTAGCCGTGTCGTTCGGCGTTGATCCTGGCGCGGTAGAACCACACGACGAACAGAATGCTCAGACCGAAGATCGTGATGTCGGCCGCCTGGTCCAGATGGAAGTCAGTGAAGTAGTGCACGCTTCCCGGGCTGAGCAGCCGGATGACCAGCCTGGCCCAGACGAAGGCAACAACAACGGCCAGCAGGACCGTAAGGATGTCTGCCAGCCCTCGTAGCGGCAGGAATCCTGGCTCCGGTGCATCTGAGGTGGCGTCGGTGGGCTGGTCGGCGATAATCTTCGTCACACTCAACCCCTCCTTCACAGTTGGGGCCGCTGACTCCCTTGGGGGAGCTCACTCACCTCCCAGCTCCAGCATGGACCCATCAGCGATGGCCAGGCAGGGCTATAGGTCACCCCCGACCGGCGAAGGTCCTAAGTGATCAATGATGGGACAGGCCATCAGGTGGCCGTGCCCGCTGGCCGATCGGGTGGCCGACCAGGGACCCTCACGGTTGCTGGCGGACAGTCCGGCCGGGCCTTCCGACCTGCGTTGACCCATGTCGCGCTAATCACCGAAAACCCTGACACGGAAGAGGTCACTGATTCGATCTCACTTTCGCCCGGTATCAATCAGTCGCGCGGTGGCGCGGCGCCGTCGAGCACCTGGCCTACGCATTACGGGCGCGCTCCAGGCGTGTCCCCCAGATGTCCCCGAACCGCCGTCAACAGCCAACGGCCGCCACCAGCAGCAACCTGTGAACCCGAAGCTGGCGCGGGGTTTGAGCCCGCGAGCAACGCACCAGAACACGCCCGTAATGCGTAGCTCGCTCGGTGGTGACGAGAACCAGGGCGCCGGGGCGCCAACCGTGGTGCGTGACCGCAGGCGACGTGCCCGTTGCGTGCCCGATCGACCGGTCGATGCTGGGCACTCGCGGTTACTCGCGGATATTCCAACCTGACCGCTGACCTGCGCACAGGCAGGTCTGCGGCTGACCGCCCACGTCCTCCTAAGGAGAAGATCACTTTGGTCCCTGTCAGCCATTTGGAGCACGGCGGTTTCGCCCCAGTGCGAGACCCTGTAGCTGAGCGATCAGTTCTCCTAGCGCACCCTTCCTGCTGAATTCCTTATTAAGAAGACCGAGCTGTTCGGAAATCTCAGCCAATGCCTGAAGTTGCGCCTCTGCAAGCATTGCTGAACGCTCGACTTTGTTTGAGCGCGCTCGCGAAATAGCTAGTTCTGCGTTTCGCTTACTGTATACCATCTGCGATTCCTTTCTCGGCCAGGAAGCCTCTTGCGAATTCAGCCTGCCTGCCTAGTCTCATGATTCTCGGTCTCATCCAGTCCAACTCGAAGATGACCGACTGGTTAGCTCAGATCGAATGGCGCCTGAGACAGCAGCACTTCGGTACCCAGGCCCCGAAGGAGTTGGCGCAGTAGCCATGCAGTGACCGCCGTCGCTTTCTCCCGGATCTGCAGTGCCGATGCCCTCGTGACCTGCGAGTAGCCAGCCTTCTCCCAGATAATTCCGGATCCCGAGATGAACCCTGCACTCAGGTCGTTGACTTGCGACATGTGGCCGCCCAGATGATCGAGTTCAACGCCAATGAGCCAGCTACCGCGGTAACTCACCAAATCTGATAGCGCGGCCACGAGGCGGATCATGCCCCACGTCTCAAATAGCACATTGATCTCTCGGACGAACCGAGGTCCGAGCTCCGGTGAGATAGCACCACAAGGACCAGGCGAAATGGAACCATACGGGCCAAGGTTTATGTAGCGCACCGTACCGTCATCATCGACGCCAACCGCGCGGCTGTTACCGTCCTGTGGATCGGAAGACCATGAGCCAAGCCAGCCTGCCTGGACTTTCTGGCTGCGCCAGACGCTGCTCATGCCCTCGAATGCCACTTGACGCGGTCGCCGCAGTGACTCGCCCTTCGCGGACTTGTTGGCGAGACTGGTGCAGAACTGGCTCAGTTTCATCCGGCTAGCGTGATCGCGGGTGTAATCGGCGAACATGTCGGCCCAGCCGGTTGCCGGGACCGCCGTAAAGTAGAAATGGCAGCCCTTCCAGGGAAGATCGATCGGGTCAGATTCTGCGGTTGCATGCATCGCTTCCGCGATCCGGCCTGAGTAGCTGTTCCGGCCGAGGATCAGGCGTTCCACCTCTTGGTCGCTCAGCCGCACGTTCCCGGTCTCAGACCGGCCCCAGTAACTGCCGTCCTCCATGTGCGGCGAGTCCGGCGAGGCGGGCACCTCGATTACCAGGAAGCCTTTCGCCGGATTAGCAGGGTTCGGTACCGGCGTCGGCACGACGGCCAGCGGCGGCGTGATCCGTTTGTGAGCGATCGCTTCCACCGTCTCGTGTAGGCCCACCGCCAGGCTCATCTCATCTACCGTGAACAGGTGCTGGACCTTGTCTTCCTTCACGCCGTAAACCAAGAATCCGCCCAGGACCGCCAAGCTCGCCATGTCCTTGGCCAGTTCCTCGATGACCCGCGCTCTTGCGCGCCCGTCGGCCGCGTCAGCACCCTCGGGGAATAGCCGTCTTTTGAAGTCGATCCAGGTCCGCTCATGGGGATACACGCCTGCTGCGATCGCATCAGCCAGCGCGGCGTAGGTCAGCGGGACCGACCGCATAGTTGCCATGCGGGCTGGTCTACCACAACCACCAGGCATCTGAGCCCCATCCCGCGGCCACTGCTGCCAATTCGCCAGATGAGGCTGACACATGCCGACAGATGAAACGTCGGCCCAGCGCACGACTGTCAGCGGACAGTATTGGATGACTTGCCCACTCTTACGGCGCACATCCAGGAGACGAGACGAGGCGCTGAACGCCCACGTCAGCATGCGCAATTGCTAACGGATTTGCTAACGAGACCGGGCGGGATGGGAGAAACAACACGAGACACCGGCGACGCTCAGCCAGGCCTTCGCCTGGTCAGCGAGACGCGGCGGAACGCCGGAGACGGGGGAGACGCACGTCGGCCGGGTAGCCCCGGTGCATTGCTGCACCGAGGCCCCCTCAGGACCGCGCGTGCACGTTTCCGCGCACGCGGCCCAAGCAAGCCGCTGGGGCGG
>Ga0208044_1001829_pt1 | contig 11086 bp, 10 predicted proteins | sample Sb_taG_8_FD_187712 | JGI IMG/M metagenome (GOLD analysis project Ga0208044, IMG submission 187712) | Peat soil microbial communities from Weissenstadt, Germany - Sb_50d_c_BC metaG (SPAdes) (version 2) | ecosystem: Environmental > Terrestrial > Soil > Wetlands > Peat | place: Germany... | reverse complement strand
GCAGCGCAGACACGCTGGCGTTTAACGATGTCTGCGCAGTCTGAATGTTGTCCATATACGTCGTCAACTGCTGGTTCTGCGTATTCTCGGCCAGCACGCTGACGGTCGCCACCGGGTCGACGGAGGGTGTCAGGAGCCGGCTGCCCGTCGACGCCTCTTGTTCGAGCTGGTTGAGTTGATTGGACTGCGACTCGATACTGCTGATCGCCTGGGAGATCTGCAGGAAAGGTGTGACGCGCATGGTCATGAGGTCAACCTTCGCTAATCAATGGGTGTCGTGCCGATGATGCTCATGAGATCGTCGAGCACGCTGTTGACGGTCTGGATGTACTTGGAGGCCATCTGATAGGCATTTTGCGACTGCAGCATGTAGACAAGCTGTTCATTCGGATCCACGCCGGACACTGCCTGCTGCTGCGCCTGCAGATTCTGGCCGACGACTTGCTGCGCCGACTGCAACTGCGTCAGGTTCTGCACCTGGGCGCCGATGTTTCCCACCATCGAGGCGTAGAACTGGCTGAAGGTCTGGGTGCCGTTTGTCAGAGTCGGCGTCTGGGCAAGCGCCGCCATCTTCTGCAAGTTCGAGCTATCGCCCGGTTGGCCTGTCGTGGACGCGGACAGGTCCCCCGGGTTGTTCAGGAGATTCGGCTGCACGGCCAGGTTGTTGGCGCTCGTGCCGGTGAAAAACGAGTTGATGCCCAGAGCCGACAGGATGCCAGCCGTGTCCGGCTGGGCAACGACGTTCGACGTGAAGTTGTCGCCGTTGTTCACCGTCCCGGAAGCCAACTGGACGGTCACGCCCTTGCCGACCTGCAGGGCCGAGCCGGGCGAATAACCCTGGCCGATATTCAACGAGGTGACCACCCCTCCGGCGGAGTTGGTGACCTGCAGCGTCAGATTGGGCGTCACGCCGACCGTGCCGCTCCCCTGGACGGTATAGGTCAGGTTGTCGTTCGTGGTGCCGGTGTAGGCGCCGCCGATTTGGGCGGTCGCCGTGCCGGTCAGGGCACTGGTATCCGGTGCGGACGACATACCGCCGGCAAAATCGACCGCATACCCTGGTTGCGCCAGGATCTGCAGTGTATTCGTTTGCGGATCGACAACAGCCTGAACATGGGCGACGCCGCTGAGCGCGGTGGCGACGTCTTGCAGACTCTGCGTGGCCGGATCGATCTGCACCTTGCTGAGCGTGCGCTGGCCGGTGGCTTGATCGGTCACGCCAATGAACAGGGAGCCGGCCTGGACAGGAAACGCCAGGTTCGCGTTCGCGAGGGGTTTGCTCGGGTCGCTTACCGATTGCGTCCCCGACAGGAAGGTCGAGGGGCCGGAGAGGCCCAGGCCGGTGGCCTGGAGTTCATTCATCTGTTGCGCGATGCCCTGAGCGAGGGTATTGAGCTGGCTCACATACGCGGGGAGGGACTGATTGCGCACCGCGATCAGGCCGCCGAGTTGGCCGCCGGTTACATTGAGCGGCGTTTGCGAGCCCGCCTGGGTGAGGATGGCATTCCCCGAAGAATCCTTGGAGTATTGCAGCGCATTGGCCTGGGTGCCGACGACCAGCGGCGTGCCGGCCGCCAGGATGTTCACCTGACCGTCCGGCTGCGCGACGACTTGCACATTGACGATGGCAGCCAGTTGATTGATCAACTGATCGCGTTGATCCAGCTCGGTATTGGGGCTGGTGCCCTGGACCTCTGCTTGCTGGATTTCGCCGTTGAGCGTGGCGATCTGGGGCACCAGGGCATTGGCCTGGCTCACCAACTGGTTGGCCTGGAGGTCGATGTTCTGGCCCAGAGTGGCAAAATCGCCGGAGAGCGTGTTGAGCTGACTCGTGAGGCTGGTCGCACTATTGAGGAAGACGCTGCGCTGCGTGAGGTCATCCGGACTGGACTGGAGCTGCTGCAAGTCACTGAAAAAGGAATTGAGCAGCGTATCGAGCGAGCCCGTGCCCGGCGTCAGGGCCGACTGGAGCTGCTGCATGCTGTTCAATGCCGAGGTGGTGGCGTTGCTCTCGAACGTATTGGTCGTAATGCCGTTGTCGATCAGCGTGCTTTGCTGTCGTTCGATTTGCGCGATGGCAACGCCTGAGCCCAGGGACAGGTTGCCCACCTGGACGGGCATTTGCTCGACCAGGAGCGGATTCTGCTGGTGGTAGCCCGTGGTGTTCGCATTGGTGATATTCTCACCAATGACGTTGAGGGCCTGTTCGCTGGTACTCAGGGCGGAGAGGCCGATATTGAAGCTCAACATGCCGGTTCAACCTCGCGCCGAGACCAGAGAGCCACAACCCAGCTCCTGATGGAGCCCGGCCGGGCCATAGCGATGGCCGCCGCGCGGCGCGCCGCCGGTAAGTCCAGCCAGCACCTGCTGGAGGAACTTCAAGCACGAACGCAGGATGGCCGCGTTTCCCCGGCTCATCTCCTCGACGGCGGCTGCCAGTTGGCGCAAGCGCGTGTGATAGTCGGCAAGAGGCTGGCGAGCATGCGCGGGTAGTCGACTCGCCAGGACCGATAGGGTAATCGATTCGACCGGCAGATCGAGCAGCGCGGCCGCATCCTGACGGAATTGCTGCCGTTTACGCTGCATTACTTCACTGGCCTCGGCCTGTTCGGACTGCTGATCCAGGGCCTGCGTGAGAGCGTACGAGTCCGCTTGGATCAGGGCGAGCCGTGCTTGCTGGAGCACCGTCAGCGCCGCCGCCAGGAACTCCTCCTCCAGCGCCAGGTGGCGCAGGGTCGCCTGCAGCACGCGCTCGACATCTGGCTTGAGGGTCCCTGCAGGTTGGCCGGCAGTCATGTTTTATACTTGGATTGCAGTTGGTGCTTCACCATGGCGCCAATACCGATACCGCCGGCCTGAGCCAGGTGTTGGCCAAGATAGAGATCGAACAGGCCGCCGTAGACGTCCCCGGTATCATCGCCAAAAAACCCTCCCTGATCGAGCGTTTGCCGCATTTCCTTCAGCATCATGGAGAGGAACATGCTCTCAAAGTTGTTAGCGACCGCATCTATGGTATGGCCGTTAGGCGAACGCAGTTGGCTGGAAAGGAGGTTGGGATCCGCCTGGACCGAAAATACCGGAACGGAGAGAGTTGCGGATAGGTCCATGTTTCGTCCCTCTACTGAATGATCAAGTCGGCATGCAGAGCGCCTGCTCCCTTGAGAGTCTGAAAGATCGAGATGAGATCGCGCGGCGAAACGCCCAGCGCGTTCAGCGCCCGCGCCAGGTTGCCTACCGTGATGGTGCGGTCCACCACCCGCAGCGCGCCGGCTTGTTCGGTTATGCCCACCTTGGTGCGCGGCACGACCACCGTTTTGCCGTTGCTGAAGGCATTGGGCTGCGACACCTGTGGCTCCTCCGACTTCACGATCGCCAGGTTGCCGTGGGCGATGGCCACGGTCGAGATTTTCACCTGCTCCCCGGCGACGATCGTGCCCGTGCGTTCGTTGATCACGACCCGAGCGGTACTATCGGGAATGATTTCCAGCAGGCCGATCTCGCTGGCGAAGGCCACCGGGTTGGCCAGGGCGCTCTTGGGCAGCATGACCTGCACGGTGCCCGCGTCCAGGACCTGAGCGCTATTCGCAAAGCGGTCGTTGATCACCTTGCCGATGGCCGTGGCACTCTCGTAATCGGAGTCGCGCAGCAGCAGCCGGATGCGCCCCTGGCACAGGATCTCGCCGCGCGCTTCATGTTCGATGCTGGCGCCGTTGGGGATGCGGCCCACGGTAGGGTGGTTCTTCTGCACGCTGGCTGCCCGGCCGGCGAAGGCAAAACCGCCCACCGAGAGCGAGCCCTGGGCGACGGCATAGACCTCGCCGTCGGCGCCGCGCAGCGGCGTCAGGATGAGCGTGCCGCCCTGCAGGCTGGTGGCGTCGTCCAGCGCCGAAACGGTCACGTCGATGCGGCTGCCCTGCCGGGCGTACGGGCCGATTTCCGTCGTCACCATCACCGCCGAAACGCTGCCCGAGCGAAACACGTTATCCGAAGGAAGGTTCTGGAAGATCGTGCCGCCCACGCTCAACTTTTGCAGCATGTCGATCACGACTCGTTGCGTGAACGAGCTTCTGCTGCCGGTGTTGTCGAGGCCGACCACCAGGCCGAAACCATAGAGCTGATTGCTGCGGGCGCCCTCGAAGTCGGTGATGTCCTTGATGCGCACGCCGGCAAAGGCCGGCTGGCACCAACCGGCAAGGACCAACAACCAGATTAGGGCGGCGGCACGGTTACGCATCGCAGTAGTCATGCTTGCAGGGTGATCCGTTCCCATCAAACCCGCGCTCGGCAGACACCATTCAGAATGGCCACACGAAGTTCATCAACTTACCCAGGTAGCCTTGGTTGACGAATCTCATCTCCGGCCCATTGCCGATGTATTCGATCTGCAGATTGGTGATGGCTGGCGACAACACGACGTTGGTCAAGCTGATGTCGTCCGGCCGGACGACGCCGGAGACGCGCATCATGCGCACGTCGCCACTCACGGTCTGGCGGCGGAAGCCTTCGACGACGAGGTTGCCGTTGGGAAAGACATCGATGACCATGACGGACATGGTGTCGACGAAGGTCCGGCCCACGGTGTACGCGGACGAGCCGTCGAAACCGCGTTGCGAAGTGCCGCTCGGCTCGAAATCAAACGTGCCGGACCGGCTTGATTTGCCGCCCGTGGTCGAGCCCTTGAAGGTAAACACCGCGCTCGCGTTCGAATCCTTGCTCAGGTTGCGCTGGTCTTTATGGCCGATGTCGGTCTCTTCCTGGATTTGCACGGTGAGCACGTCGCCGACCCGACGCGCGCGTTCGTCGACAAAGAGATACGCGCTGCGCGGCTCGCGGCGTTGCCAGATGGAATCCGCGCGGCCGGCTCCTGGGACCAGAAGCACGCCCGCAGACACGATCGTCCAGGAAAAACGCTTCATGGTTGCTATCCTCGTATTTTCATCACGGTCCACGCCTGGTGCTCCGTAACGCACGAACCTCTCGCGGGGTCGCGGACAGAGCCCTAGTACTCGATCTCGACGACAGACCGGTCGACAACCCGGCCGACGACAATGCTGCGCGAATCGAGGTTGCGAAGTCGGATCAATTGCCCCATGCGGCCGTCCTGGAGCGCCTCCCCATTGGTGACCACCTCGAAGGTCCCAAGCCGAGCCACCATCTTGACGATGCCTTGCTGTTTCACGAGGAGCGGGTTTTCCGCGACGACTGCCTCCACCTCCGCCCTGGTGATGACCTGGCCCGTGGCCAGGCTGATCTTGGCGCGCCGGCCGGCCTGGGCCTGTGCTTTGGGCAAGTAATCCTTGAAGCTGTCCAGGGTGCGCCAGTCGAAATAGACGTTGTCCTTGCTAAGCAGCTCGCCGCGCTCGATGCGCCGACTGCAAACAGCCACCTGTTCCCGCATTCTGACATCGAGGAATACGGGAACGCTGCCGCGCTCCTCGCCGTGGACCACCACGGTGACATCCACGCGAACCTTCCCCAGGGGCAGCACGGCAGAGCTGTACTGCGCTTCGAAATGAACGCGCGCGCGCGTGCTGGGCACAACCATCAGGCCGCGCACCGGCTGCGCGAGTTGGATGTGCACGTCTTCGGCCGCTTCGGGCAGGCGTTCGCGAACCAGCGCCTTGGCGGCTTCCAGAACATCCTCCTCCGTCACCAGATAGCGCGCCAGCTCGACCTGAACGTGAGAGGCGCCTTGCACGCGAAATTGTTTCGGGTCGATGCCGCCAATCAGGATGCGGTAATAGATCTGCTCGCGGAGAATGGTCGTGGCCTGACCTTCGAGTGGCAAATCCGCCAGATCGAGCTTGGCGATCTGCTCGCGGATCTTGGCGCTGCCGCCCGCACACGCCGCCACATCGCGGACGAACACTTGCGGCAACGAGACCTTGACGGCAGGCCGCACGGAGACGATCACCACGCCGCTGTCGCCCTCTGCGCCGAGCGCTTGCTCGTCTGCGGCCGGAAGGATCCCCAGAGAGACCTCGAGCGCGAGGCTTAGCCACACAATCCAAGCTGCTCGTCGCCTGGCGGCGCTCATACCCTGTTACCTGGTAAGGTTATTGGTGTCCGAGAGCATTTCGTCGGCGGTGCGCACCGCGCGGGAGTTGAATTCATAGGCGCGCTGGGCCAGGATCAAGTTGATCAGCTCCTGGACCACGTTCACGTTCGAGCCTTCGAGAAAGCCCTGCTGGATCGTGCCGGCGCCGTTCTGGCCGGGAACGGTCGGCAACGGCGCGCCCGACGACGCCGATTCGGAGTAGAGGTTATTGCCATTGCTGCTCAGGCCAGCCGGATTGAGAAAGCGAATGAGCTGCAACTGGCCGAGCTGCCGGGCCGTGTTCGGCGCGCCCGAGCTGATCACCGAAACCGTGCCGTCCAGGCCGATCGTCACGGAGACGGCGTCGGGAGGAATCGTGATCTGCGGCTGCACCAGGAAGCCGTCGGAGTTCACGAGCTGGCCGTTCTGATTCTGCCGGAACGAGCCGTCGCGCGTGTACTGGATGGTGCCGTCGGGCATGGTGATCTGGAAGAAGCCATTGCCCTGGATGGCGACGTCGAGCTGGTTGCCCGTGTTCTGCAAAACCCCCTGGGAAAACAGCTTGGTCGTGCCGACGACGCGGGCGCCGCTGCCGATCTGAAAACCGGTCGGCACCTGCAGTCCCTGAGCGGCGTCCGAGCCCGCGGGGCGTTGCGTGACGTAGATCAGGTCCTGAAACTCGACCGCGCTGGCTTTGAACGCGTTGGTATTCACGTTGGCCAGGTTGTTGGACGTGTTGTCCACCTGGGTTTGCTGGGCGGCCATGCCGGTGGCTGCAGTGTACAAGGCTCTGATCATGACTGCTCTTCACCTCCCTGCCCAACAGCGCCGCCGGCACATCAGGACCCCTGCGGACGCGTGCTGAGCTGTTGCGTCTCGGACAGCGCACGCAGGGCATGCTGGGCTGCTTCGAAATGGCGCATGCCGCTGATCATCAACACCATTTCGTTCACGACCTGCACGTTCGAGCTTTCGCGATAGCCCTGCAGCACGGAACTGCTGCCGGCCTGGGGCTCAACGCCCGGCGGCGCGGCAAACAGCGTCGTGCCCACGCGCTGCAACTGGTTCCTGTCCGCAAAGCTCTTGACCTGGATTTGGCCAATGGGCACCTTGCCCGCCATGACCGTGCCGTCGCGGCCGATGGTCACGCCGGTGACGTTGGGCGGGATGGTGATGCCGCCGCCGTCACTATTGACTAGCAGGCCTTCGTGGCTGCGCAATTCGCCGTTGGCATTGACCTGGAAAGTGCCGTTGCGCGTGTAGAGCGGCCCATCGGGACCTTGGAGCACGAAAAAACCGTCGCCGCCAATCGCGAGGTCGAATGGGTTGCCCGTTTGCTGCAGGGGGCCTCCTTCCCAACCGGTGTATTCCCGGGCCGTGCGCGTCCCGTGGGAACTGGCAGCCGATTGGGACGCCGAAGCGCCGTCCAGCTCCTGCTGGAAGGTCTCGAAGGATAGCCCTCGACGGCGATAGCCAGGCACGGTCGCGTTGGCCAGGTTTTCGGCAATGACATCGTGATTTTGCTGGGCCACGTCCAGAGCCGTCGCCGCGCTATAAATTCCTCGGAGCATGCTTGGGCCTCCTTCCCGGGTCGGGACCGGGCAAGAGTGTAGCGTGGCCCCTGCGCAGCGGCGCCTCGCGATGGCGAAGCGACGGGAGCGCGGCGAGCCCTTTAGCCCGATTGTTGTCTTTATCGGGTCCGGCAAAACGCCAGGATTAACAGAACGAATTTTCAGCAGAATGATGAGAAGTGTCGCCGCAAGCAGAACCCGCAAGGTCTGCCCAATTGCTCAACCTTATCCAGCCATGAACTTGCCGCTGTTCCGGCGGCGCCGGGAACAGTGCCGTCGTCCCATCTTGCGTGGCTTCGACGGCCTTGGCAGACGGACAGAAGCGACCTGCGCTCAGGCGCTGCGGTGGACCAATTGGATGGGCGCAAGCGCCGGAATCACGCCCTCTTGTTCGAGCCGAAGCGCCTCCGGGCGAATTTGTCGGAAGCCTTCGCGCAACGTCTTCACCGCCCCCAGGGCATCCGCCAATTGGGCCGCATCGCGGCTGGCAATGCAGTTGGCCGAGAAGACGAACAAGCGCAGGAAGTCGAGCGTGATGTCCTTGCGGCTGAGATCGAGCCCTTGGGCCAACCCCACGATGTACATCTGGGCTTTGGACAGATACGGGTAGGCCGCGACCAGGTCGCCTTCCTGGAGTGTCGCCCGAGCGTTCTCCATCGACAGGATCGCTCCGTCGTACAGTGCCAGGATGGTATCGACCCTGCTGAGGCCGCTCGTGGCGCCTTGCGAGTATGTTTGGTAAAGGTTCATGCGATCTTATTCGAGGAAGAACTGGAAGAGCTAAAGGCACCGGCTTCATCCGCCAGGAGGCTCGCGGACAACTGCGTCAAGTAATTGCCCGTGGTCTGCAGACCGCTCAGGGTCGTTTCCATCGTTGAGAATTCATTCACCAGGCTCTGCTGCTTGGCCTGAATGTATGCGTTCTGCGTGGTGATCTGACTCTGCAGGTTCTGGTAGTCGGTATTGAAGCTATTGGTGTCGAGTGTCAGCCTGCCGCTCACTGGATCCGCCAATTGTTGAATGAGGGTGCCGAGCTGCGACGCGACACCGGCGGACACACTCACCTGGGCCGTGGCGCCGCTTCCCACCTGGATCGGCGTGAGGCTCACGCGGACCTGCAGGCCGGCGGTGTGAGTATTCGTCGCATCGCCGAGCAAATACTGTCCGGTTCCCTGGGCCGCCTCGACGACGCCATTCACGACGAAATTGCCTGTGACATCCTGACCTTTGCCGGCTTCTCCGCCCTTGAAGCCGAGCGCCGTCAGCGCTGTCCCGTTGCTGCTTATTTGCACCTGAGAGGTGGCTCCGTAACTGTTCGAAGTGATCTCCAGGGCGCCGCCGGCGAGTCCAACCGTGACCTGTGGCCCCGTCGATCCGAAACTCCCATTGATCGCAGACTGCACTTCCTGGGCCAGTGCCTGAGCCGTGTAGGTCCCTTGCGCCAGCGTGATGTTCGCGCTCTGGCCGTCGACGGTGACCGCCAGGGTGTCGTTCGTACCGTTAATGACGACGGAGGAGCTTACCGCATTCTCGGCCTGCGCGCTTCCCTGGGTCGCGGCCTGCGTAATCTTCACCTCGTACGGCGTCGCGGAGGGCTGCGTGGAGCTGCTGGCCGACACGAATTGCACGCCCGAGTTCGTGGAGCTCCCCGTCGTGGCGAACAGCGACTGGATGTCACTCAGCGATACGCCCGGCGTTTGCCCCGAGAGGGCGTTGGTCAATTGCGTGTTATCGACGATCAGATTGCCCTGATCGTCGAACGTGAGTCCGAGAGTGCTGAGGCTAATGCCGGTCGAGTCGGCGCCTTGCACCACGCTCCCGGCAATGCTGCTCAGTTGAGTCTGAATCCCCTCGATATCCGCATTCCCCAGCAACGGCCCGGCAGTTTGCGTGGTCGGGTCATAGCTGGTGTACTGAGCGATATTCTGGATCACGGAGTTGTAATCATTGACAAAATTCTGAATGGCGCTCTGGATGTTGCTCGTATTGGAGGCCACGGTCAGGCTCACCGGTTGCCCAGCAGCAGCGCCCTGGAGCTGGAGCGTGACGCCATTGATCAGCCCGTTGATCTGGTTGTCCGGACTCTCGACGGTAAGAGCTCCGCTGCCCGACCCGACCGTGACGGACGCATTGGTTGGCTGCTGGACCGTCGGCGTGTAAGCATTGACGGAGAACGACTGCCCGTTGACGAGGGTGCCGGCGCTGAACTGGACCTGGAGGCCCTGGGCGACATTTTGCGAGACGCCCGCATCCCCGCTGCTGAGGGTGATGGTGCCGGTATTCTTACCGGAGCTGTCGGTGTAAGAAAGTTGGATGTTGCTGTCGGTACCCACCGTGCCGCCGTTGACAACGGTGAACGTGTAGGTGTCGTTGGATGTGCCGGTGTATGCCCCCGCGCCGGTATTGGCGGTGGGCGTGGATGTGCCCGTGTAACTCGATCCGAGGTTGACCGGACCGATGTAGGTCGATCCGAACACGGGACTGAAGGCCCCGCCGCCATCGGCCGCCAGGTTGTTGGTGACGTTGATCGTGCTGCTTACGCCTGTTTGATTGGCGGCAAGCAGCAGACGATACGGCTGGCTGACGGAGCCGTCGTCGACGACCGTCGCGGTCAGACCGATATTGGCGTTGTTGATCGCCTGGGCCAGCCCTTGGAGGGTGTCGTTGGTGCCATTGACGGTGATAGTCGCCGAGGGTCCCGAGCCTACCTGGAAACTGATGGTTCCCTGCGGGATGGCCGAGCTGGCGCTGCCGAAGCCTTGGGAAGCGACCTCCGCCGCTTGTGCCAGGTTGTTGACCTGAACGCTGTAGGTTCCCGGCGTGGCGTCGCTCGACGCCGCTCCGGTCAGGACGCTAGGATCGCTGGAGGTCACGGCCAGACTGGAGAAGACGTTCGTTTGCGCTTGGCTCAGTGCGGTCGTGTCGCCTTGGAGGGCCAGGAGCCTCGCCTCGATATCCTTGACGGCTGTCTCCTCGGTAGTGATGGTCTGCTGCTGATTCTGGAGCAGCGTTACCTGTTGCTGATCGTTCGCCAATAGACTTTGGATGATCGCCTGCGTGTTCAGACCGGAGACAAGGCCGAATTCCTGTACCGGTGCTTGCGTGCCGCCGAGGGAAGTGCCGGTCCCGGTGGAAGTGCCGGTGGAGGAAGACACGGATGATAAGGAACTCATGTGCTTGGCTCCGTTCTTCTGGCGTCTCTCGGTGTTCGGCATCCGGCCGCCCTCTCACGCCGCGACTCTTTCATCGGTGAAGGATGCGCCGAAAATCCCTCTCGAAGGTCTTCTTTCGACAGCAATTCTCGATCCTCAGCGCATCCTTCCCCGTACAGCCCGAGTATGCCCCAGGATCGTGTTCGCGAGGACTTGACGGAATACGCGCCAAGAACGTCAAAGCCGCCGCTGGGCCAGGGTCGGCCGCGACGGCTGTCCGCGCCTGCATTCGCCACGGCTGGGAGCGTTCAAGGCACCCCGCAGCC
>Ga0208044_1001828_pt1 | contig 11089 bp, 10 predicted proteins | sample Sb_taG_8_FD_187712 | JGI IMG/M metagenome (GOLD analysis project Ga0208044, IMG submission 187712) | Peat soil microbial communities from Weissenstadt, Germany - Sb_50d_c_BC metaG (SPAdes) (version 2) | ecosystem: Environmental > Terrestrial > Soil > Wetlands > Peat | place: Germany... | reverse complement strand
GCTTGCCGTGGAACCTCAGCGAAGAGAAAAAGAAGGAGTTGGGGAAGGCCGGCCTCCCTCAAGGGGATGACACTTCATAGATCGACCGAGCACTGTATCCCGGCAGCCGAATTCAACCACCGAGAGAGGGAAGAGCCAGCCCCACCCGAGGAACGCTGGAGCGCCTCCTGCTACGCACTGAACAAACGGGACGGTCGGTTGTTTACGCCGCATGTATCTGAAATCGGTGCCGGGGAATAGAATAGAAGTATCGCGTTCGAGCTCACCCACTCTCGCGTGACGACCACCGATGGCTCAACTGACCCTTTTCGACTCCGAAGATCGACCTGCCCAGGCCAGGCGGCTGGCCGAGAAACTCCACGGCCTCGCCGGGCGGAACGTGTTTTTCGGCACGTCCTCGTGGAAATACGAGGGCTGGCTGGGGGATATCTACAGCAAGGACCGCTACGTCGAGCGAGGGAAGTTCTCTCAGAAAAAGTTTGAGTCCGAATGCTTGCGGGAGTATGCCGAAACCTTCCCCGTGGTGGGCGGCGACTTCAGCTTCTACCAGTTCCCCTCCCCCTCTTACTGGAAGAAGCTCTTCGACGAGACGCCGCCAACCCTCAAGTTCGGTCTCAAGGTTCCAGAAGAAGTCACCGTGCCGAGGTGGCCCGGCCACGCCAGGTACGGCACGCGTGCGGGCACCGCGAACCAGGGCTTCCTGGACAACCGTCTGTTCCACGAACAGTTCACCTGGCCGCTGGAACGCTACCGCGACCGGGTCGCGGCCTTGATCTTCGAGTTCGGCACGTTCGCCAAGTCCACCTTTTCCAGGCCGGCCGACTTCCTGGCGCGGCTCGATCCCTTCCTGGGCTCCGTCTCTCGTCATTTTCGCTACTCGGTGGAGATCCGCAATCCGGAGTACCTGGGGCCGGATTACTTCTCGCTGCTTCAGTCCCATAACACGGCGCACGTTTTCAACGCGTGGACGCGAATGCCGGAATTGCTCGACCAGATCGACATGCCGGGCGCCTTCACGGCCGATTTCACGGTCGTCCGCGCGCTTCTCAAAAAGGGGCGCGCCTACGAGCAAGCCGTCAAGGCGTTCGAACCCTACCAGCGGATCCAGGAGCCGAACGCCGGAGCGCGCGAGGCGATGCGCCGGATCGCCGAGCGAGCCTGGAAGACCCGCCAGCCCGCCTACGTGTTCGTGAACAACCGGCTCGAAGGCAACGCGCCGGGGACGATCGAGGCGGTGGCGGACGCGATCGGCGGTTAGAGTTAACTTGAGATGTTGTCACTTCAGGAGGACTGGACGATGCCCTCGCCGTTTCCAGGGATGAATCCTTTCCTGGAGAACCCGGATGTCTGGAGTACGTTTCAGATACAGATGCTCGCGGCGATGGCCGATCGGCTCTCGGCCCAGGTTCGCCCTGATTATCTTGTACACATGGAGGCCCACCTCGAGCGACAGCGTTACCTGGAGATCCGGGACAGGAGGAACCGCGAGCTTGTGGCCGTTGTTGAGCTGCTGAGCCCGGTCAACAAGAAGTCCGGGCCAGACCGCGCGCAGTACTTGACCAAGCGGTCCGGGATCCTGGCTTCTCCGGCGCACCTGGTTGAGATTGACTTGCTGCGCTGCGGACGCGCCATGCCCGATCACGAGCGCCCCTCCAGCACGTACGGAGTGATGGTCAGTCGCGTCGAGGAGCGGCCTGCAGCCGACTTCTGGCCGATCGGGCTTCGACAGCCCTTGCCCACGATTCCGGTGCCACTACGTCCGGCCAATTCCCATGCCTCTCTCGAGCTCCAAAGAGTCCATCGGACGAAGGGAACGATGGCGGTCGCGGGCCCGATCGCGTGATGTATGACGATTGTTGAACTTAGCCAGCCCAGCACTTCGACGTCAAGGCCTTCGGCGGTGCCAGGACACGGGACCCATCGGTCCGAACAGCCCCCCGGATCGGTCGCTCAGCGCGTTTCGTCGGCCGAGATGGTCTCGCCCCCGTTGCGGGTCGCGAGCTTGTTGAGAACCAGCTTGTTGATCGACTGGGTGACCGGTCGGATGCTGCCGTCGCAGTTCACGAAGTTGACCTGACTGGGATGCTTGCTCATCCAGTAGGTGTAGTAATTGACGCCCTGGACGACGATCGGCTGGTTGAGGGTGCGATCGATGTTGGTCCGGATGCAGCAACTCGTGGCCATGGACCAGTTGCCCGTAAGCGTCTCGCCGACCAGGAGCGTGTTGGTCGTCCCGTCCGTGATATCGGCGATGCTCACGCTCGAATTCTGATAGGTCACTCCATTATCGTACAGACAGCAATATATATTGGTGGGGTCTTGGGTGGGGCAGTTAGAGCCTGCCACCGGAAGGATCATTCCACCCGCCATGTTGCCCCGATAGTCCGATGGTCCGATTTTCTGGGTCGAGCCGGTCTGGGTCGTCGCCTCCGGACGACGGTTCGAAGGGCAGACAAACACATCCAGGGTCCGGCGGATGGCGGTGGAGTTCTCGATATTGGTAGGAGGCAGAAGGAGATTCAGCTCGTTGTAAAGGTTGGTCTGCTCGAGCTTGCCGAAAAGGCTGGGAAGCAACCCCCACATGTAGGTCTGATAGGGGGTCGCGGTCGTCGCGCAGTTGCTGTCGGTGAGCAGGTTGCCGTTCGCGTCGTAAACCGGGGCCTGGCAGTACCAGCCCGAGGGAAAGGTGTTGAACGCATCGTGATACTGCAGGGCGGCCAGACCAAGCTGCTTGAGGTTGTTCTGGCACTTGGCCCGATTTCCCGCCTCGCGAGCCGACTGCACCGCGGGGAGCAAGAGCGCCACCAGTACGCCTATTATGGCAATGACCACGAGCAGTTCGATGAGGGTGAAGCCGGTTGATGATCGAGGTTGGTTCGGTCTCCGGAGCATCGTTGGTCCCTCGGCCCGGCGACAAGAGGATTGCTGCTTGCGGCCCTGTTCACGTTGAAATGACGACCCTTTGTACAAGATACACGATTGGCTGACGCGTTGCCAACGACTTGTGTTTCGAATCGTCCACCCATGGCGCCCGCGACGTCCGCCGTGCCTATCCGGGCAGGCGCCTGGACCTCCCGCCGGTGGGGCCTGGTTCATTCCAGCTCGACCGACCAGTAGGCGTTGTCGAGAAAGGCTTTCCAGCTTCGGTACTTGCGGTGGGATAGCTTGAGGCGAAGCGATGGGCTGGTCCGGGGCTCGGCGGGCTCGCGGTAAAGTCTCAGGGAGGCCTCGCGAGGCGTCCTGCCCCCCTTGCGCACGTTGCACTTCAGGCAGGCGCAGACGATATTCTCCCAGGTGGCACGCCCTCCCTGGCTGCGCGGGACAACGTGGTCGAGGCTGAGCTCGGTTGTGGCGAACTTGCGGCCGCAATACTGGCAACGATTGCCATCCCGGGCGAAAATGTTGCGGCGGTTGAACTTGACCTTCTGCCTGGGCAGCCGGTCGTAAGCCAGCAGCCGGATGATCCGAGGAACCTCGATCTCGAAATGGACAGTGCGGATGAACTCGTCGTCGGGTCCCTTGAACAGTGACCGGGCCTGGGAGGCCTCGCGCCAGGAGGTGAAGTTGAACGCAACATACTGGCCGTCGTCGATCGTGATGACTTCGGCCAGTTCCTTGAACAGCAAGCGGAAGGCACGCCGGACCGAGATCACATGAACGGCCATGAAGAACTTGTTCAGTACAAGGACGCTGCCATCAAGGGCACAACCGGCGCCGTTGATCATGGACAAGGCTCTCCTCGGCTGCGTGACGGAACAGGGGCTCGGCTTGCCTCTGGTCAAACCAGTAGATCGGGCTCAGAACAAAGGAAAGGCTTGATGGGCGGAGCTGAAAATCGATTCTTGAGCCTGATGAAACATGAAACTGTCCGCTGGTGGAGAGCCGCCGGGGCTGCCGGCTTACCGCAGCTCCTCCCGGACAGCGCGTCCCACCTCGGCTGTGGTTGCAGTTCCTCCCAGGTCGGGCGTTTTCGAAGCTGGACGTTTGAGAACTCTCGCCACTGCACGGCGCACCCGCTCTGCCGCGGCCGCGGCGCCCACGTGGTCAAGCATCATCGCCACCGACAAGATGGCGGCCAGCGGGTTGGCAATCCCCTTGCCGGCGATGTCGGGGGCGGACCCGTGCACGGGCTCGAACATACTGGGCGCGGTTCTCTCGGGGTTGAGATTGCCGGAGGCCGCCAGGCCCATGCCGCCTTGGAGCACGGCTCCCAGGTCGGTGATGATGTCGCCGAACATGTTGGTGGTCACGATCACGTCAAACCGCTCCGGATTGACGACCATTCGCATGCAGCAAGCGTCGACGTGCTGATAGTCGCACTTGATGTCAGGATAGTCACGCGAAATTTCCGTGAAGGCCCGCATCCAGAGATCGTGGGCGAAGGTCAAGATGTTGGTCTTGGCGACCAAGGTCACCTGGCGCGTCAGGCCGCGATCGATCTCTGCACTCGTCAATCCCCGAAACGGACCCTGCCTGGCCCGGGCTCTCGCCTGCTCGAGCGCAAACCGCAAAGCCCGCTCGACCCCGGCCCTCGTGTTGATCGAGGTCTGGATGGCCACCTCCTCGGCGGTTCCCTTGCGAGCGAAGCCGCCCGCGCCCACGTAAAGATCCTCGTTGTTCTCGCGGACGACCACCATGTCGATGTCCTCCGGACCCTTGCCCCGGATCGGAGTCTCCACGCCGGGATAGAGGCGGACGGGCCGAAGGTTGATGTACTGGTGAAAATCGAACCGCAGCCGCAACAGAATGCCTTTTTCGAGGATTCCGGGCGCCACCCCGGGGTGGCCAACCGCTCCCAGCAGAATCACATCGCAGCCACGTAGCTTCTCGATGTCCCCTGCGGGCAACACCTCGCCCGTCGCCAGAAATCGTTCGCCCCCCAGATCGAACCGGTCAAGCGTGTATTCGAAGCCTTCGAGCTGAGCCACATCGCCAAGAATCGCAAGGCTTTCCGCGATCACCTCGGGACCGACGCCGTCACCCGGAATCACACCGATCTTGAACAACCTTGCCTCCGCGGTAGGGTCCGAGACGCTGCTTGAATATCATTGGTTTTTGTTACGATCTTGGGCCTCACAAGGGGAGGCGGGTCACCGTTCGCCGGTTCGGATCGTAGAATAGCGCGGACGAGTTTGGTTATGATAGCGGCAGGGCGCCACCCTCACAAGTGACGGTCGGCTGTGTGTGTGCTTCGTCGGCCCTGCTGTGTTGTCTTGAGTCACGTTGCCAGCCGTGGCGGAAGTCGAAGAGAGCGCGGAGAAAACCGTTGACAACGCCAGCAGCCGAACCATACTTACTTGCGGCGGCGCACTAATCTTGCGCGGTGACTCAACATTTCCTTGTTTGGTTCAAATAGCTCAATCACCGTTGATTGTCTCAGCAGTCAGTCGGCTCGGCCCCTGATCGGGGGGACGGAGAGCACGGAGACGGCGGCATGGCCACCTCGGTCGAAGGCAATTCCTCGGGGAAAGACCTCAGAGGGCTATCGAGTCTCGACGAGTCCAATCTGGAAAAATCGATCCTTCGCCGGGGCCTGGCGACGGCGGGCGAGATCCAGGCCTGTAAGAACCACCGCTCCAAGCTTGCAGCCAAGGACAAGCTGTCTTCGCCCAGCCTGCTGGAGGTCATGGTCGATGCCAAGGTCCTCACGCGAAGTCAGATTATCCGCCTGCTCCAGGAGAAAGGCGAAGGAACGCGCAAGCTCGAGATCCCCGGCTATCAGATCATTCATCGGTTGGGTCGGGGCTCGATGGGGGCCGTCTACAAGGCGAAGCAGATCAGCGTCGATCGGGTCGTGGCCGTCAAGGTACTGCTCGATTCCCTGGCCCAGAACAAGGAGTTCATCAAGCGATTCGAGCGCGAGGCCAAGATCGCCGCCAAGCTCTCCCACAACAACGTGGTCAACGCCATCGATGCCGGAGAGGCGAGCGGGCGTTTCTTCTTCGTGATGGAATACGTCGAGGGACTGAACATCAAGGACTGCCTCGACAAGCACAAGATCTTCGAGGAGAAAGAGGCCATCCGGATCGTCCTGGCCGTGGCCGAGGCACTCAAGCATGCCGGCCACCGGGGCCTGATCCATCGGGATATTAAGCCGGAAAACGTGATCCTCACCAAGGACGGCGGCGTCAAGCTTGCCGACCTCGGGCTGGCCCGGCTTACCGATGACGAGAAGTGGGGTCTGGCCGAGGCAGGGATGGCCATCGGCACTCCTTACTACATCAGCCCCGAGCAGGTCCGGGGACAGACTGACATCGATATCCGGGCCGACATCTACAGCCTGGGTGCGACCTTTTACCACATGGTCACAGGCCGGGTTCCCTACGGCGGCGACAACCCCTCGGAAGTGATGCGCAAGCATGTTGACCCAAGGGTCCAGCTCGTGCCGCCAGACCACCTTAACACCCGGCTTTCCAGCGGCCTGGGCATGGTCATCGAGACAATGCTCGCCAAAAATCGCGAGCACCGCTATTCCACACCGGACGATCTCATTCTCGATCTCAAGTGCCTGATCCAGGGTGAGAGCCCGATGATCGCCGCGCAGAAGCCAGAAAGTCTCGAAGCGCTCGCCCATGGCGACGCCGTCACGGCAGGCGATGCGCAACCAGGCGAAGAGCAGATGATCGAGATCGCAGGGATCGTCAACAACCGCAATCAGATCATCGCGACCATCGCCATGCTGCTGGCTGTCTCGGTCATCACGAATCTCATTCTCTTGACGACCCGCTGAAACCAGACCGCCCAGGCAAAGCCGGATCTGCCGCCAGATCAGTTCTTGCTGAAGTCAAACGAGCGGATCGCCACTTTCCCGAGCGGATCATTCACGAACTTGCGATGGCAGGCCGGGCAAAGATCGAACCGGAAGCCCTTGTGGAGCTTCGTGGATAGCTCGTCCGAGCTCAGTGCCTCGTCGCGCTGAAGAATCTGGGAGACTGCTTCCATCGGATCATCCTCGAGATCATCTTCCTTGATTTCGGTCGGGTCAAAACCGGGATAAGCTTCAATCTTCACCACGAACCGACCATCTGTGCACGTGGTCAAGTCCTTGCCGCAGAGATCGCACGTGAAGTGGACCATCAGCGTTTCATCCCTCAGAATTGATGAGCCGGTCCCAAGTGTCCGGCCAAGTTCACAGGCTCAATTCTAACCTCGGGGCCAGGGTCCGTCCAAGCCCTGTCTTGGTTATTCCAGGAATCCAGAAACGCGTCGGTTCTGTCAAGGCGAGTATCACGCCGACCATTCCCAGGGCAGAGCCCATGAGCCCGTAAATCACTTCCACTGGTCGGTACTCCAGTTCGATAACATGATCTCCTGCCGGGACTGAAACCGACATGAATGCCTCTCGATACGTGCTGATCGGGACGGGGCCGCCATCGATCCGCGCGGTCCAGCCAGCATCCCACGTTTCCCGGATCAGAATCTGGTCGGCGGCCGGCCCGTGAGTCTTCAAAACGGACCGGCCGGGATCGCGCTGGATCGAAACCAGCGCAGCCCCCGCCAGGCTGCTGGCCCAGCCCGGCGAGCCCAGCCAGGTGATCCAGACATCGCCCGTTCGCTCGACCCGAGCGAAGCGGCCCGGGGGCGGTGGTGATGCCCCCACCACGGCCTTGACGCATGCGGCTTCAAGGCGGTCGCGAGCTCGGTGCACGCTCTCCCACGTAATCTGACTGCGACTGGAGAGACTCTCGGATCCGGGCTCGAACAGCGGTGCAAACCATTGCAGGCTCCGCGCCAGTTCGACCGAATCATAGTTGCGGGGATCGCACAGCCCGAACCGCATGAGTACGTTGGGAGGAAGCTCCTCGCCGATACCTAGCGCACGCTGACCTGGCTCGAGGCCGCTGTGTAACCGCGTGATCAAGGGCGGCTCAAAGCTCTGGGTTTCCGGCGCGATGGCCGGGTTCAAGCCCATGCCGAAGTGGGCGAGTTCGATCAGTGTCAAGCCGATCAGCACGGCAGGAAGCCTGCTCGCCAGGCCCGGCCCTTGCCTCGCTGACAGCAGGGCCAGAACAGCCAGCGCAAGCAACTCGCATGCTGCCAGGCCGTAGTAGCGAGGCAGGAACGCCAGTGCCGCCCGGATCTGCCGCTCGCCACGCGCCTGGTAGATCGCCATGTCGGATTGCGGTGTGACCCGGGCGGCGTCGCTGTAGTGCCTTTCCGCCTGTTGACGCAGCAGCGGTTCGAGCCGGGGAACGACAATCGCGATCCCGCCCAGAAGCCCCGCCACCACCAGCCACACGACGATCCAGGATCGCGCGAGGTGCTCGCCCCGGGCCAGCCCGTCGATCCCGAACGCTCCCAGCAAGCTCAAACTGAATGCGACCCAGAGCGAGAGCCGGCGGTTGTCGGTCACGTCGAGAACGGGCAGGGCGCGCAGCAGGTTGTCGACCGGAAAAAGCCGGAATGCGGCCATCGCCCCAACGACGCCCAGCGCCACCAGGAAGCCGACCTCGGGCCGGCGGCCGCGCTGGCCGAGCGCCAGAGGCGCCAGCCAGATCAAGGTTGCCAGCCCCGCGTAACCGCCGGCCGATTCGTTCAGGTTGTGCACGCCCAGGCCCCGTGCCAGGTTGGGATGGCCGCGTCGCTGGCTGCCATACATGTAGGGAAACGCCGTGCAGACGACATCCGGCAGACGGGGCCGCGACAGTGCCCACCATGCCTTCGTCTCGCGCTGGCGATCGCCCCAGACCGGGCTCTTCGCAAGATAGTAACCCAGCGGAATGATCTGTGCGGCGCCCAGGACCAGGCCAAGAACGATCCCCGCTGCCCAGACGAGCAAGCGCCGCCCACGATCGCGCCACAACGCGAACGCCGCCACAACGCGCCAGGACGCAAACAGGCCGGCGGCCAGCAGGACATGGGCACTGGTCTGAATGTGCCCACCGACGATCACCAGCGCGACCACGACCGAGAGCATCCCCGCCCGCCTGGCCCGGGGTTGGTTCAGAACCCCATCGCTTGCCAGCAACAGCCAGGGCAGCCAGATGGCGACCGGAGTCACCGGATAGAGCAACCAGACGATCAAGAACCCGCAGCAGGGATAGACCAGTCCGGCAAACCAACGCCCCCGGTACCCGCACCCCCACGACCGCGCGAGAAAAAACATCCCGAGTCCAGCGACCCAGAGCCGTCCCGCGGCCATCCATGCCAGGGCGCGAGGCACCGTGCCCAGATAGGCGATCAGGTGGAACGGGTCGAATACCGCGCTCTGGCCGCAGGCAAGATGGGGCGCTCCGCACCCGGCGTACGGGTTCCAGAGTGGCAGACGTCCTTGCCGGACCATCGTCCGGTTGAACTCCAGCCACGGCTGGAACTGAAGCACGGGATCCATCAGGAGCCGATTGATCGGTTCGTAATCGCCAGTGGCACCAGGTCGAAAGCTTGCCTCCACCAGCAGGACATCAGCCGGGCTGAGAATGCGGTCGCCCAGCAGCGTCTCGTGAAAATAGACAGTCAGGCAAGCGGCCAGCATCAAGGCAAAGCCAAGCGTTTCTCGGAACGATCCCACGGTGCCTGGCCTCCTTGCCCTGCGGCCGAGCAGAAGTCTTCTTCCTCGCGGACGTTGTAACATTGGTCGGTGAGCCGAAAACCGACAAGCCGAAACCACTGGAATCGGGCCGCCAGACGCGTCGGCCGGCAATCCCATTCCGAGGGCGATGCGCAACTCTGTCTTGAAAGCGAAGCTGAGAAAAGGATAATAGAATTTTGCACACTGTGGAAACCCCAGTGATTCCCTCCCGGAGAATGCGTTCGTGGCTGTACCAAAGAGACGTAAATCAATATCAGCAAAGGGAAATCGGAGGAGCCACGACTTTCTGGTCGCTCCGGCCCTGAATGTCTGCCCCCAGTGCAAGCTCGCGGTCCCGCCCCACAAAGTTTGCGAACTGGTCGAGGAATGCGGCAACGTGCAACGAAGCAAGCCGCACAATCCGCTCGCCAAAGAGAAGGCCAAGAAATAATTTCAGCTTCCATGACGACGCGGGCATCGAGCCTTCGGAAATCGATCCGTGGCGGATCGCACGGTCGCGAGGAGAGGATTCAATGGGTCGTGAATGCGAAGTCAGCGGCAAGAAGACCTCGTTCGGCAATCACAAGACCGAGCGCGGCAAGGCCAAGTACCTGGGCGGCGTCGGCAAGAAGACCACTGGCCTGAGCCGCCGCACGTTCAAGCCGAATCTTCAGTGGATACATGTCTGGCTGCCCAACGGGACGACCCGCTATGTCCGGGTGGCCACGTCGGTGATTCGTTCCGGCCAGTTGACACTCGAGGTTGACGGCAAGGAGCAAACCTTCCCGCTCATCAAGGCGTCCAAGGGCAGCGCCGAAGCTCGGAAGAGGCTCAAAAACCTCTATCCGATCTGAAGTACCCGAGCATGATTCGGACATTCCCGGGGCGGCTCCGCCCCGGTTTGCTTTCGAACGATTGGGTCACATAGGGCAGTTGGCTGATCACCGAAGCCCCGGTATTCTCTGCCTCTCTGTCATGGTCATGTGTCACCTGCCATCTGCCATGTGCCATCTGCCATGTGCCATGTGCCATGTGCCATGTGCCATGTGCCATGTGCCATCTGCCATCTGCCATACCGGCTTCATCGCTTAGATCGGTTCCCGATCCTGCCATCTATTCCTCTTCCGCCGCCTTCTGCTGCTCGAATTTGCGCAGCCTGACGAGCACGCTGAGGTCCTTTGAAGCACGCCCGGGTAAGCTGTCCCAAGGTCAAGCGGGCTTGTCCCGGTGCCGGAGCTGAAAGGCTCTTAAGTCGACCCTGGCGGTGAGTCAATCATCGGGAATTGCGGCTGCCGTGCGGGCCGGGAACTCATTGGCCTCATCGGCCGGTGACGATCGCGTCCACAGTGGCGTCGAGCAAGAGCTGCATCTCCAGGCGCTGGAGCCGGCGGGCCAGGAGTTCCTGATCGCTTCCCGGCCGGGCTCCGGTGCAGAGGTCGATCATGGCCTGGCAGTCCCAGGCGTCGCGGCCCACGAGCCGCGCGGTCCAGCGGTCGTCGCCATGAAGTTCCAGGACCGGCCGGGCCGCCTCGGCAAGAGGGCCGGAGATGGCATGGCGGCCGACCCTGCGGAACCAGTAGG
>Ga0208044_1001822_pt1 | contig 11111 bp, 9 predicted proteins | sample Sb_taG_8_FD_187712 | JGI IMG/M metagenome (GOLD analysis project Ga0208044, IMG submission 187712) | Peat soil microbial communities from Weissenstadt, Germany - Sb_50d_c_BC metaG (SPAdes) (version 2) | ecosystem: Environmental > Terrestrial > Soil > Wetlands > Peat | place: Germany: Weissenstadt... | reverse complement strand
TCAGATATCGGATCTTCCTGCCATCCGCCATACCCGCCAGGCTCGCGTTGATTCTCCCGATCTCCGGCATTACAGCTAAGTTGTCGTTGCGTGGAAAGATCCCCATCAGGATGATGACAGCATTTGGAGCTTTGGATTCGACTACGCGGACCACCGCTTCAAGGCCCTTGGTCACATTTGCCGCGGCCCTTTCAACGCCTTCGGGCGGAACTCTGCTGCCGACGTTATTCGTCCCGGCTAATAGTACAAACACCTTCGGATTGACGTCGTCCAACTCACCGTTCTCGAGCCGCCAGAGGATGTTCTCAACGCGATCGGCGCCCCATCCGAAATCCGCCGCATTCCATCCGAAGAAGTTCTTTTTCCAGTTCTCGAGTAACTCCGGATAGTCCGTCGCACCCCACCGGCGAGTGATGGAATCGCCCTCGAAATAGACGTCTATGCGGCCCTGTCTGGCCTTGGCGAGAAGCTGTTCGTGCGCGATCTGGGAATTCTGGTCCGTTCTCGGCGCCGGCCGGTCCGCGGGAACCGTCTGGGCCGGCAGCAGCGATACCATCGCCATACCGGCCAGGATAGTCTTCACGCGCGACCCGCCGAACCCGCGTGGTGCAGGAATTTGTCGGCCCACGGAATGAAGTATTTCCAGTTCGGCGCGTCGGTGTGTCCGCCGTCGTGCTGGCGCCACGCAAGCTGCCCCTCGAGCAGCCCGGCGTTCACCGGCGGCATCTTTGCGGTGCGATAGTCCGCGGTAACGCCGAGATCCTTCGCGCCGAGCAAACGGAACACCGGCCCGGCGGCTACGGCGGCCATGAAGCTGCCCTGATGGTCGAGCCACTTTGCGTCGCCCTTCTCCGGCACGCCGTAGCTGATGAAGGTCGGGCGCGGCGCGCAGAGCGCCAGCAGTTCGTGAGCGTCTACCGGCAGGTCGCCCGCCGTCTTGCTTCCGAAGGCCGCTTCGGATGCTCCGTACTTCAGGAAATTCCCCGCCATCCAGTGATATTCGCCGGACCCTGTAAGGTTCTCGACAGCCTCACCCCAGTTGCGCCGATGAAGCTTCGCTCCACCCTCACCGGAGGAACCGATCAAAACCACCGCGAAACGCGTATCGAAAGCCATCGTCACCAGGGCGGCTTTGCCATACCGCGAGACACCTTCGATACCGACCTGTTTCGCATTCACGGCTTTGTCTGTTTCGAGATAGTCGAGACCGCGGGAAGCGCCCCACCCCCAGGCCCGCAGCGCGCCCCAGTCGTCCGGCTTACGCGGCTGGCCCCGGTTGACCAGGCCAATGATTCCTTTGGTCAGGCCGGAGCCGTTATCGGCCTGAATGCTGCCCGGGTTGATCGAGGCAAATCCCCAGCCATCGGCGATGAGTTGCTCGGTTGCGGGCGGTTCGGCGCTGGCGGGAGGGCTCAAGGGTCCGCGGCCGGCGGCGGGTGCGCTTCCTCCCGGCGCTCCAGCGCGTCCGGGGAAGACCGGCGCGGGAAATGCAACCTCGGGAATGGTGCGGCCGCCGAACATCATCATCACCGGCACGGGCCCCTTCGCGTCGGCGGGGAGAACCAACGTCATTTGGATATCGACCTGTATGTCGGGGTCCGACGAATTGTCGACATGGCCGAGAAGCTGCTTTCCGATGACAGGATGGTTGCCGACCATTGCTTCGGCGGTCTTCGTAACCTCCCAGGTCACCTTCGGAACGGTCTTCGGGATTCGTCCCAGCACCTCACGCTCGAAGTCTTCGACAATTTCCGGCCGGCGCTGATTCCACCACATTGCGGCCGTAGCTACCTTTTTGCCATTCTCGAGCGTTAGAACCTCCGGCAGATTGGGAAACGGATTCGCCGTCGCCTCGTCGTAATTGGCGTGGTTCGGCGCGCTTTCATTGCCACTGGGACCCGGGCGAAGCGCCTTGATTCCGAGCTGATCCATCATGTTCTGGTGATCTTCGACGGCGGTCCATTTCTTTGTGTCCACCGCGCTTTGGGCTGACACACCGACGACAACTGCGACCGCCGCGACAAGCGGGAATACTGGTGTGAGACGCTGTCGACTCATAACCAATAAGAGATCACATTTGGTTCGACTGCGGCAACAAAGGTTGTGGGAGCGATTTCTCAGGCTCCTGGTTGGGCTGGCCTTTCGCGCTATATCCGTCTGCCTGATCCTGCTGGCCTGTTGCGCTGCTCACAGCCAGCCCCGCCGACACTTCGCCGTCCTTCGAAGTGGCCTCCGTCAAGGCGGATCCGCGTCGGATGCAGTGGCGGCCCTGGCAGCATGGATCCCGGCCTTTGGACGTGTCAGAACAACTTGCCGGCGGATCGATTCGACATCGCTGCCAAGCTTCCGGAGCGAACCAAAGAGTCCGAGCCTCCTGAAAACAATTCGGAAGACGAGCGTCCGCCGGTGCCGGCCGGCCCTCCGGCCAGGGACAAGGATGGATATCCGGTGCTCCCCGCGGACCGGAACGGCATCCGGCCCGCCGGCCCGCGGCGGAACTCGATTCGGGACCGGCGTTGATGTCCGCCCTCCAGGATCAGTTGGGCCTCAAACTCCAGCCCAGGAAAGCTACCATCCTCGCGCTGGTAATCGACCACGTCGAAAAGATGCCGACCGAAAACTCTGGTTTCAAAGAGGAAATCAGGTTGGCTGGTCCCCGGATTCACACCCCATTCACAGGGCCCCGAGCCTTGCACGCACGCGCCCCGCACGGGTGGGACACGTTGCGCGGCTCGTCTGAAGCAATCCCTCAAGTTGCAGTCCAACTTCCGTATGGCCGACTTCACCGGCAGGCTGAAACAGACGAGAACGAACGGCTTCAGATTGGCTTCGCTGAAAGCCATGCGGCCGCGGTCAAACACACTGTAATCATGATTGAAAGAACGATAGGGAGGATAAAGAGGTATCTCCAGCTCACAACCGTGATGGCGGCAAAGCAAAGAGCGAGAGCCCACACAGTGACGCGCATGACCGCCAAAGTCTCTGCCGGAAGGCCACCTAGCTGCCACGCTAATACCGCCGCGAATAGATAAAACACGCCGACCGAGAATCCAGCCGCGACAAAGAGGTCCCAATATGTCCGGCTGAACCCCTGTACGTCAAAGTGAATTGACCGCATTGAACCAAGAAGCGTATCAACTCCCCATGTGGGATCGGACCGGCGAAAACCAAGTGTATGTCCGACGGCAAAAAGCAGAAGAAGAACAGCTGCGATTCGATAAAACAGAGAAGCCTTCATGTCTTGCCTCCAAAGATAACGGCGGCAGTGTACCACAGTGCCCGCCCCGCATGTGCAACTTAGTAGGAACTTCGCCCTACCATCCGCAATCGAACGGAAAAATCGAACGTTGGCACAAATCGCCCAACGGAGAGCGCATCCTGGTCGGTTGGCTTCTTCAGGCGTCCATTTCCAACTGAACCGGAACAACCGGACTCGCCGATTTTTCGAAGTTCGCAACGCTTGTTTCCCGCCCTGCGCTAATAGCTCGGTTTTCACGAGGTTTTTGCAATTCCACTACAACCTCCTCGTGCAGTCCGGCCTATAAGTAGTTTGAGGAAACCAGACAGAGGAGAATACGATATGAGAAGACATAATTGTTACTTTTTTCAGGGCCTCTTACTCGCCATATTCGCGGCCGGATCAAGGCCGGCTTTGGCGGGAACAGCAGGCAATCTTGACACAACATTCGGCATGAACGGCGTAAGTGTAACGAACATTGCCGGCACAGACGGGATCGTCAACTCAATCCTGTTGCAAAGCGATGGAAAGATCCTGGTCTATGTGGGGGGCAACGCGGTGTTACGGTTTGACGATCGAGGCAAGCTGGACCCGGCCTTCGGCGGCAACGGAATCGAAGTGCTCCCGACGCCGGTCGGCGGCAGCCTGGCCCTACAGCCGAACGGCCAACTCGTAATCGGCGGAGTGGTTACGCCAGGTACCGGCGGAGCTGAGTTGGGAGTCGCGCGACTGAATTCGGACGGAATCCCGGATGCCTCTTTCGGCAGCGGTGGCCTGAGTGTGGTTAGTCTGGGCAACCGCGCGCCCAACGTGGGGAGCGCCGTTTTGCTGCAGCCGAACGGCGGCATCCTCGTATGCTCGACTCTGATCTCCGTGGGCCGGGGCCAACCCTATCAGACCGCGCTGGCGCGCTTCACTCCCACGGGCGCCCTTGACACGAACTTTGGCAGCCAGGGCCTGTCGATACAAACGGGCGTTAACGGCTGTACCGCTCTGGCCCTGCTCTCCAATGGCGATTACCTCGTTGTCAATTCGCAGGCCATTGCCGAATTCACCGCGAACGGCATTGCCAAATCCACGGTCACCGGCGGAACGGTCGTCGCCACATCCCAAAGCAGCGCAGCTTTCGTGGCCAGCACCTTCGACCCCTTGGGGGGTTATCTTCTTGGCAGCGAGCTATTCGTCGGTGAAGAATCTCGCGGTCACAACTCTTCGGCGGAGGTGCTCCGTTTCAGCCAGACCGGTACCGAAGTCTTCAGCTCGACGTTCCACTTTTCGGGCACGGGCGGTAGTGGCATTGAGGCTCTGGTACGCGGGGTGGCCGTTCAAGCCAATGGTGAGATCGTCGCGGTGGGAGACCAGATCACTTTTACCCAGAGCGGCGCGGTCACGGTCAACGGCCTGGCGCGGCTAAGCCCGACCGGGAGTCTGGACACCACCTTCGGCAGTGGAGGCACGGTGGTCAACAACCTCCCGCCCAGCAGCGGCGTGGTCATCCAGCCTGACGGCAATATTGTTACGGTGGGATTCGCCAGTAACAATACCGGTTTGACCCTCTCCCGGTATCTGGGCCAGTAATTCGCCAGCCCTCCCCCCAATTACCCGGCCGGCCCCCCTCATGGAATCCTCCCATCCAGCCGATAAGACCACTGGGGAGAAGTTCTTGAGTCCCGAACGAGCTGAACCACACCGCCAGAACGACGCCAGGACCATTCCGGCGTCCCAGCGCCGCATCAAAGTGCTGGCCGCGGAAGACAACCCCGTGTTTCAGTCCATGCTGCGGTCCATGCTGACCAAGTGGGGTTACGATGCGATCATCGCCCGCGATGGCGCCGAAGCCTGGCAAATCCTGCAGGCGGATGACGCTCCGCGGCTGGCGATCCTCGACTGGATGATGCCCGAGATGGACGGCGTGGAGGTCTGCCGCCGGGTTCGCGCCGCCAACCGGGAACCGTACATTTATATCCTGCTGTTGACCGCCCGGACCGACGCGCAGGACCTGGTCGACGGGATGGAAGCCGGCGCCGACGACTACCTCACCAAGCCGTTCAACTCGCATGAGCTCCGCGTGCGCCTGCGCGCCGGCCGCCGCATTCTGGACCTTCAGGAGCAACTCCTCCAGGCGCGCGAGGCGCTGCGCGAACAGGCCACTCACGACAGCCTGACGGGCCTGCTCAACCGCGCGTCGATCCTGGGCGCCCTCGAAACCGAACTGGCGCGCGCCGAGCGCGAAAACCACCCGCTGTCCCTGCTGATGGCCGATCTGGACCGTTTCAAGCAGGTCAATGACACCTTGGGCCACCTGGCGGGAGACGCGGTTCTGCGCGAAGCCGCGCGCCGCATGAAGGCCGCCGTCCGCCGCTACGACTCCGTCGGCCGCTACGGCGGCGAGGAATTCCTGGTCGTCCTCCCCGGATGTGACGGCCGTGCCGCCGTGGCGCAAGCCTCCCGCATCCGCGAAGCCGTCTCGGCCGCGCCCTTTCAGGCCGGCGACCACGCGATCCTCGTTACCTGCAGCATCGGCATGGCCTGCCGCGAGCAGGCCGGCGCGGAACATACCGACGCCCTCGTGCGCGAAGCCGACGTGGCGCTGTATCAGGCCAAGGACCGCGGCCGCAACCGCGTCGAAGCCTTTGAAGACCTCCTCACCACCGTGTGACGATGGAGTGGTGAACGCCCGCAAGCCGTTACGCCTCGGTAACACCAGTCCCAGTGTCGAAAGAGCTATCTGCCCAGGCTCCCAAAGAGCTATGGCAACGGTCGAGGCGGCACATATTTGTAGAAGTGGCGCGTGAAGGGGATCTCGTAGCCGACCTTCGTTCTGCTTTCGTCGATCCAGGCGTCCGGTACGTGGGGTTTGACTTCGCGGACGAAGTAGTCTTGGATGTCTTCCTTCAAAGGAACATTCTCGGTGTCGCGGAGGTCGGGATCGGGTTCGGGGTGGCCGTCCGAGTCAAAACAGATTTCCGCGGTCTCATCGCGTTCGCTCAGGGCGGAGACGACGGCTCTGCGGACGGGCGCCGGAATCGAGAGATCGTTCGCTTCCAAGGTCTGGTCGAGAACTGATTCGAATTCGGGACGGTTCTTCCACACCATGCCGGCGGGGATCGATTCGACTGCGGCGACCAGCTCCTTTTGCAGTTTCAGCCCCGCTTGGATTTCGGCGGCGCCTTCCTTGCCTTTCTTCTTGGAGGTCGCGAGGCCTTCGAAAGCCCGGGAGATCTTGAGCGCTTCGACGCGTTCCGGCGTGACGGCAAAGCTTAAGCGCAATGGGCGTTCCACGGTGATCTTGCGGAAGCCGAAATCGTCGTTGTCGAAGATCTTGCTGTACTCGCCTTCCTGGAACTCGCCGTAAATGCGGGTGATTTCGGCGATCTGGTCCGGGTCGCCGATTTCGTTGCGCTTGTTGCCCAGACTCTTGCGCATCTTCCGGTAGAAATCGACCGCGTTGATGAGTTGGATTTTGCCCTTGCGCTCGCGGGCCTTGCGGTTGGTGACGATCCAGATGTAGGTGCTGATGCCGGTGTTGTAGAAGAGCTGGTCGGGGAGGGCGACGATGGCTTCGAGCCAGTCGTTGTCGATGATCCAGCGGCGGATTTCGCTTTCGCCGGAACCGGCGTCGCCGGTGAAGAGCGGTGACCCATTGAAGACGATGCCGATGCGGGAGCCCTGGCGGTCCTTGTGAGCGTAGGGCTGCATCTTGGAGATCATGTGCTGAAGAAACAGGAACGACCCGTCGTTGATGCGCGGGTAGCCGGGGCCGAAACGGCCGTCATAGCCCTGCTGCTCGTGCTCGTTGACCACGGCGTCCTTTTCGGGTTCCCACTTCACGCCGAAGGGCGGGTTGGCGAGCATGTAGTGAAACTTGTGATCGGGGAGATAGTCTTCCGTCTTGCCGTCGCCGAGGGTGTCGCCGAATTTGATGTTGTCGAGCGAGTCGCCCTTGATGAGCATGTCGGCGCAGCAGATGGCGTAGGCTTCGGGGTTGTAGTCCTGGCCGAAGAGGATGAGCTGCGCGTCGGGGTTGAGATGATGCAGGTGCTCGGAGGCGACGGTCAGCATGCCGCCGGTACCGCAGGTGGGGTCGTAGAGAGTGCGGATAATGCCCTTCTGGGTGAGGATGTCATCATCGGGGTCGAACAGGATGTTGACCATGAGCTTGATGACCTCGCGCGGGGTGAAGTGGTCGCCGGCCTCTTCGTTGGCGGCTTCGTTGAACTTGCGGACCAGTTCTTCGAAGATGAGTCCCATCTGGTGGTTGGGGACGGCTTCGGGGCGAAGGTCGACGGCGGCGAATTTGGAAACGATCAGGAAGAGGCGGTTGGCGTTATCGAGCTTGGCGACGTTATCGTCGAAGCCGAACTTTTCGAAGATGGCGCGGACGTTGGGGGAGAAGCTGCGGATGTACTTCACCAGGTCCTGGGCGATATTGTCAGGGCTGCCCTTGAGCTTCTCAAAATCGAGTCTGCTGGTGTTGTAGAAACTCTGGCGGGCAGCTTTTCGTAAGAGGGCGTCGGCGGCTTTGCCTCCCCACTTTTTCTGGGTGTCCAGGACCTGGTGTTTGGTGGGCTCCAGGACGCAGTCGAGGCGGCGGAGTACGGTCATGGGCAGCATGACTTTGCGGTACTCGGGCGGGCGGTAGGGACCGCGGAGGGTGTCGGCGATGTCCCAGATCAGGTTTACTTTGTCGCTGAAGTGATTCATGAAATCCTTTTCTCCGCCAACGCCGCGATCGGGCGCTTCGCGGCGGTAAATGGGCTCTTGATCCGTCGCGAGTCCCTATATTAGCGGCTGGCTCAGGAGAATGCCAGGTTGCCTAAGGGCTACGCGTTTAGCGCCTCGCAAGCCGGTAGCCTGGCGGATAGGCCTTCATCAACGCGCCTACGTCTGCGGATTCGCATGCCATTTGCCGCGAAGTCAGTAGCGGGATAGTGCTTGTGTTACAATTTGATCAGATGAGTAATACAATCACCGTCCGGCTGCCCGAGGACCTGGCGAAGTGGCTGGAACAGGCCGCACGCAAAACGGGTTTGCCCAAGGGTCGCATCGTTCGCGAAGAACTCGAGAAAGCCCGGAGCTCCGCCGGGCGTCCGTTCCTCCGCTGGGCCGGTGCGATTGCTGGACCAAGCGACCTCTCGACGCGCAAAGGCTTTTCCCGTAAATGAAGGCGATTGCGGACACCGGCTTTCTGGTAGCGTTCGGGAACCGGAAAGACTACCACCACGAGTGGGCGCTCGGGATTGCCGAAAGGGTGACCGAGCCGCTATTGACCTGTGAAGCAGTGCTGGCCGAAACCGCATTTCACCTTGGTAGCAGCGCTCTGGTTCTGGCGTTGTTGCACGATGGCCTGGTGCGGCCCGCATTGGTATTGAGCGAACATATCTCGAGGTTGGCGGAGTTGGCCGCACGCTATGCGGATCGCAAGCCGGATTTGGCCGATCTGTGCCTGATTCGTCTGAGCGAATTGCACCCGCGGTACCCGGTGATCACCACGGATCTGGCCGACTTCCGGGTTTACCGCCGCGGCCGCCGGGAGACGATCCCCCTGATCCATCCTCCCGAGCGGTAACAAGCCAGGCGAGCAATGAACGGCGTTTGGCGCGAGGGGTCGTCGTCAATTAGCGGCGGGGCCTGCACCGGGAGCGGCCATTAAATTCTTCTTCTCTTTTTATTCGCCTTGTGATATAGTTTCGTCCATGAGCCCACAACCACCGCCCTACGATTTCGCCAATCAGTTGCTGGCAAGCAAGGACTTCATCGAGCGCTCGACCAGGGTGCTCGATGAGGCCGACTCCGAATTCCGTCCGCAGCAAGCCATGATGACCGTCGCGCAGCAGGTCGCTCACACGGCCCAGACTCTCGATTGGTTCATCGAAGGCGCCTCTCGAAGCGAAGGTTTCGATCTCGATTTCGAGGCGCACGCCAAGGCTCTTGCCGGGGTGACCTCCCTCGCCGCCGCGCGCCAGATGCTCGAAACGGCGTACGCGAACGCAATCGAGTTCATCCGCTCCCGCAGCCCGGAGGATCTCGCCCAGCCGCTGCCGCCCGGCCCGGTCATGGGCGCTCAACCTATCAGCGACATCGTATGGGCCATGGTCGAGCACACGGCGCATCACCGGGGCGCCCTGACCGTGTATTCCAGGTTGCTCGGAAAAGTCCCTCCGATGCCTTACGGCGGCTGAATCGATCTCCGCAGTCACCGCGGTCACCGCCGCCTGCTGCAAATAAGCATCCGAGCGGGTATGCTAGATCGCATGAGACTCACCAAATATGGTCGTATCGGGATTACTTTGATTGCGCTGTGCGCCGCCGCGCCGGCGGTGGCCGACAGCAACTTCCGCGTTCGCCGAACCACTCGCGACGACATACCGCCCGGGAAGGGTCAATGCGATATCCGCCTGCAAGTCGACAACGAGGTCGAAGTCGCCGTGCATGGCGATTTCGTTTCCATCCGCACCATTTCCGGCCGCGATGCCTACGACGACGGCTCGGAATGCAATGCGCCCCTGCCGGACCGCGAAGTGCAAGGCTTCAATTTCCAAGTCGTAGACAGCCGCGGCGAAATCCGGCTGCTCTCGGAACCGGACCGCCGCAACGGTTTCAGCGCCATCGTGCACATCCGCGACACCCCCAGCGGCGTGGGACGCTACCACTTCCGCCTGAGCTGGGTCATGACCGGCGCGGGCGACATCCGCCGCGACATGGACCGCCCGCCGGACATCCGGCGCGACAATGACCGGCCGCCGGATTTCGGCCGCCCCGGCGGCGGCTTCGCCTGGAATAACGTGCTGCACTACAGCAATCCCGGCCGCGGCGCTTCCAACCTCTCGGGGGTCGGTTCGCAGCGCCTGTTCGACGCCACCGTGGACATCGATCGCGGCGGCCACGTCCAGGTCTCCTTCCGCACCGACAGCGGGCGCCCGCTCATGTTCACCGGCAGCGTGGTTGGCCGCGATGGCGACGCTTTGAAAGCCGACGTGGTGGCCGACGACCGCATGCTTCGGCTGCGCGGTTCCATGTTCATCTCCATGGACCAGCGCGAGAACATCTACCGCATCTCGCTCGAAGCGACCAACGGGCGCGACCGGCTGCAGGTCAATTGGGACCGGAACAGGTAAGGCTACTTCCCCGCTTGAACCGTCGCGACCACTCCCACGTGGTCGGAGGCGTACGCTCCGCCGAAGAAGCCCTTGCCCACCTGCTCGACGGCCAGCGGCGTCAGGCCGCGGGTGAAAATCAAGTCGATGCGTTCGTAGGGCTGCGTGGGCTTCCCCGCCGACTGGTCCTCGCCGAACAGCGGCCAGGTGAACCCGGGGTCGTTGGGGTGCAGCGCCTTCCACACATCGGTGAAACGGGCTTTCCGGATCAGCTCCACCGTTCCGGAGTCGTCCGGCCCCGGCTCGGCGTTGGCGTTGAAATCCCCCGCCAGCAGGACCGGCGTGCCGCCAGCGCCCAGGTTCTTGAGCAACTCGGCGGCCTCCGCCAGTTGCGCCGCCGTCAGCAATTGAACCCCTGGGATCAGGCTCGCCAGGTGGGTATCGGCGAACCGGAAGACGTTGCCGCCCGCATTTACCGTCGCCAGGATGAATCCCTGGTAAACCGTGATGCCCGCCAGCGCCGGATTGACCAGCCCGAGCGGCAGGGAGACGGCGTAGCGGTGCGTCTCGACGTCGTAGACATCCAGCGTCGATTGATTCACGTCGTTCCGCGCCAGCACGACGTCGCGATCAGTCAGCCGCAGATTGAGATTGGCCGGAGGCACCGGCATCTCGGCATCCGTCAGCGTGTCGATGGCGACAATTCCGTAGTGCAACTGGCGCTTGGCCAGCTCCGACATCAGCAGATCGAGCTGATCGTACAGCACCGTGCTCGC
>Ga0208044_1001821_pt1 | contig 11113 bp, 11 predicted proteins | sample Sb_taG_8_FD_187712 | JGI IMG/M metagenome (GOLD analysis project Ga0208044, IMG submission 187712) | Peat soil microbial communities from Weissenstadt, Germany - Sb_50d_c_BC metaG (SPAdes) (version 2) | ecosystem: Environmental > Terrestrial > Soil > Wetlands > Peat | place: Germany... | reverse complement strand
ACCGTCAATCCCGGCTTCGGTGGTCAGCGTTTCCTGGCCGGCACGCTGCCCAAGATTCGTACCATCCGGCAGATGATTGATTCACTTGGCACCAGTTGCGAGCTGGAGGTCGACGGCGGGATCGATCACAAGACCGCGCCTCTGGTCGTCGAGGCAGGCGCTCGCGTGCTGGTCGCCGGCTCCTCGATCTACGGCGCCAAAGACGGCGTGGCAGCCGCGATGGATCGGCTGCGCGACCTTGGGGGCGTCAGGTAAGCTTACAAAATGGATGGCTGGCCGACAGAGACCTTGAGAAAGGGCTGAGCAGATCGCCATTTTCGTGCTTAGTGCCTTGCTCCCAATCAGTTCCGGTCGCAATGGCCTTGACCCCTGGCTTTCCAGGTCTTAGCCTAACAATTTATATAGGCGAGATGTTCTTGCTCCCCGCCTACTTAGGGTTTTGCATCGCGACAACTTGCCGGCTTCGTTTCGGAATGCTGGCTGCAAAACGGACGACCAGAAACGTCCCCGGCGTGCCGGCATCAGGTGCGAACCGGCTAATGCTTCGATCCGTCAAAATACCACCCAGTCGCGCCAGGGCCACGTGGCGCGGTAAACGTCGGCCTGATATCCATGGGTGTCGGCATATCTCGCCACGTCCAGCCAGTCGACGGCCATTCGCTCGCCGAATCGGGGTGAGGCCAGCAGTCGGTCCACCAGCCGCTCGTAGGCGTCGGGCCGGCAGTCGGCCAGGAATGCGTCGATCTCGGCAAGCGCTGGCGGCAGCCCCGTGAGGTCGAGGGTGACCCGGCGGATCAGCCGTTCCTTCTTCGCCTCAGGCGAGGGCGTGAGCCCCTCGGCCTCAAGTCGGGCCAGCACGAAGCGGTCGGTGGCATTTCTGGGCCAGGCCGGATGCTTCACGTCCGGAAGCTGTACCGCCCCGGGCGGGATGAACGCCCAGTGGTTCTTCCACCTTTTGATTATATCGAAGACCGCCTCACCGCGGGAACCCTGGGCTCAGCCCAGCCTCGATCGCCCGGCGCCCGTTGGAAGTCCATCACGCGGCGAGAGGTTCCTCCGTTCGGACCACAACAAGCCGGACGGCAACCTTTCCCCGCAGAACCCGACGATCGGCATGGGACGAATGAGGGTCAACGACTCAATGCCCGTCCTCTTTCGATCTCAAGACAGGCCCTTTACCAAGCCTTGGTTACGGGAGTGGGAAGCCCGACTCTCATGAAAAACCTGGCAAATGATTGTGATAGATGTTCGCGGTAGGGAGGAAGAAGTTGGAGACGGTCTTGGTTCCTCGCTTTGACTAACGACTCGAGAACCGGGCGGGGGAGCGTGAAGACCTCGTGAAAATCGACCACGCAATGCTCGATTGCGGGGCCTCCAAGGTCTTCAGCGTTGATGAGACTCAAATTCCAGATCGCCCCTTCACAGATGTCGTCGCAGTAGCGCTTCCACGCTTTCGCGGTCGGATTCTGGCCCTTGCTTTGCTGGGCGGATTCCCAGGCTGCTCTGTACGTGCTGAGCGTGTACAGCGGGCACAAGACGACGTTTCGCACCTTGACATGCTCCAGGTCGCATGCCTGGGTCATCACGATGACGTGAACGCGCTGAGCGTCCAGCAACTGGCCGACGGGCAGCACTTCTTGACCCGAGGAAAAATCCAGCCGCGTATCCGGTCGCCAGCCAACGACCGGGCAGGAAAAGATGATATCTCCCTGGGTCAAGGGTTCCTCGGCGAGGGCCTTTCGATACCACCGGTCACTCACCGTTATCGTCCCGGAACTGCCGGCCACTGTCAAAGACGACTTCAGGTTGCCGCTCGGGCAGTTCGTTCAAAATGAGCATGCCTGAGAATCGGGCGGCGACCTCACGCGAGATGTCGATGGCAACGACCCCGCGCAAGACCACCTCATCCTCGAGATCATCACCCTGAGCGTTCCTCGCCACCGAGTGACCGTCCCCATTGGGGTCGAGCAGATCCGACTGCGGCGGCTCGAATTCCATCGTGGTGGGTTTGGACTCGGGTTGGACCATCGCAGTTTCTCCGGCAATGCTTCGGGAACGTTCCTCGTCTACCAGCATACCACATCGGGCTGTGTCCTGACAAAACCGGGGCTCTGCTCGAGGTACTCCGCCTTCTGGGCGTGTGCGGTCGGGAGTGCCGGGGCTGAACGCATCGAGGCTCTGGACATCCGCGTCGACATCCTCGTGGCTGAGTGATTGCTCCGTCACCCGGTGGCGTTTCAGGAGAGCATCGGTCTCGAAGCGGTCGAGACCGAGAGTCTGGCGGAGGCCGTGATGAGTGAGGATGCCCCGGCGAAATAGGTCAACGGCGAATGCCTCGCGACCGGCCGCGGAAAGATCCGGGGCCTCGGCCCGGAGCCGCTCCTCGACGTCCGGGGGCACGTTGACGTCAAAACTGATGTTCATGGTATGTTCCTGCCGTCTCGGGAGGCCCGCCTGTTGCTCGACGGTCATAGCTCCCCCTTCCCCTGCGTTCCTGGCCGAACCGATCAAGATCCCTAGACTTCCATACTACCAGGAAGTCTCTCTCAACGAATCGAGTTGACCGTGGTTCTTAATCCTGATCCTGATCTTCATCTTGATCCTGCTCTTGCTCGTCTGTTCATCGTCATGAGTCTTGTACAAAGAGTCAGAGCAGAGAATATGAGGAGGAGATTACGATCAGGATCAAGATCAGGATCAAGAAAAGGCCGGGGCCCATTCTTGAAAAAGTCTCTTAACCCTGGACCTGCTGCCTTTTAAGCCTCTGCACGCGCTTGTCCGTGTAAGGCAAGCAAATCGAAATCTCGTAATCGCCGACGTGGCCCCATATTTGCACGAATCGCTCTTTCGGAAAGTCCTGGTAACTCGAGACCTCGAGCTCGACCATAAGCTCGATCGGTTCTTGCAAGATTGGCATTCTTGGGCTCCTGAAAACTGAGAACGGTGGCTTGCCGTCGATCCTGTCTGGCCGGTTCCATCAGGGAGACACAAGTTCTTCACCATCGCGAACGTCGAGAAACTCAGGCCCGGAGACCGCGGCGCTCACCGAGCCTTGGTGCGTGGCGAGCTTCACCAGATCGCTGATCGAGCCGATCATGTGCGGCGTGGCGAGATAGCCGATGCCCCGGTGCAGGTGAAGTCGAAACTGGCGCGCCAGCACCTCCTCCGAAGTTCCCAGCCCATCCACGACGCAGCGCTCCTTGAGAAGGGCCATGTACAGCTCATGGGCCTCTCCGCCGAACACCTGCCACTCCATCTCCACGTTGCTGTCGGCGGGAATCTCGATGGGCGTCGGCGGTGTCGCTTGCTGGAGTGACAGACAAAACGCCCACCGGCAGAGGATGTTCCACTGGTTGATACTGGTGCGGGTCTTGAGCCGGATGAGCTGCTCACGGGCCTAGGCCGACAGGCGAATCTGCTTGATGCTCATGACTCCACCCCGCTCGAAGCATGGGAAAGGTCCTTCCAGAAATAGCCCTCCTCGGCAACCGTCACGCGCTGGCCCTCGTCGTAGCTGAGGTGGTAGCCCCGCGCGATGTGCGGCTGCAAGGCCTGGTAGTAATCGCGGTCCACCTCGGTATCCGTCGAGAGGATGACCACCTGGTGGCTCGCATTGGGAAAATACTGTTCGACCAGGTTGCGGCGATGGGTGGCGTCGAGCCGTGCCATCGGCGTGTCGATGACCGCGGGCAGCGGGCGGTTGGACGCTCGTGCCAGGCCCCAGAGCACCGAGATGGCGAAAATCTGCTTCTCTCCCTCCGAAAGCCGCTCCTTGGACAGGGCGCACCCCGCGCTATCGTACAAGGTGATGGCGAATGTTCCCGGGTCGATGAGAATCCGCTCCACCATCGACTTCTTGCGCAACAGGAAACGGAACGACTCGGTGATCAACCCCGAGAGCCGGTCGATCTTGCGGTCGGTCGCTCGCCGCAGGAAGTCCTGCATCGTCGTTCGCGCCGCGAGCTGGACGATCCGGGCCCGGTCCTCCCGGGCGAACTCCTTGGCGACATCACCCTCAAACAGCTTTGCCAGTTTGTCCTGACATTGCTTCTCCTCCACCCTGAGGGCAGCGATCTCCGCATCCAGGCGCCTGGCTTCACTGTCCAAGCCGGAGAAACGCGCGGTCGCGGCCTTGAACTGCTCCACGATCTGGCCGATCTCTTCATCCTTGGGTGCCGCCTCGATCCCTCGTTCCAGGTCATCGAGACTCTGGCGCAGGCTTCCGTGCGTCTCGATCAAGACTTCCGCCTCCCGCCGCAGCTCCTCGAGCCGGTGGCTGCCCAGGTGGTAGAGCTGGGTGTGGGCCGGCTGGGAGAGCGAGAGCCGCGGCTTGGCGCCCATGGCCGCTTGCCGCTCCCGGCGGTCCCTCTCGAGATACTCTTGCGCCAGCGCGATCACCCGGGCGCTGGCCCTGGCCTGGCGAAGCGTCTCGAGGAGAAGCTCATCGCGCTCGGCCAGCAGATCCGCCACGATCGCTGCCTGGGCCGAGAGCCGCTCCTGCAAGTCCTGATGCTCCACGCGCTTCAACAGCTCCGGAACCATGGCCAGGGGTAACTCTCCGGCGGCAAGCTTCAGAAGCTGTGCCTCCGTCTCGCCGGCGCGAGTCTCGAGTTCCCTCTTCCGCCCTTCCCGGACCTGGCGAAGCTCTCAGTACCGGCCGCCCGAGGCAATGAACTTCATCTCGGCCGTCTGCTGAGCGGCTTCCGCCCGCAAGACGTGGTTCTCCAGCGCGCCGCGCTCATCACTCAAGCGGCGGATCCGATCGCTCAGCTCCTGGGCCTGTCTCTCCAGCACCTCGACCTTCTCGCGATGCCCGGCGGTCGCCCCTTCCTTCGCCTGCCGGGCCTGGATCACCGCGGTGTCGGCGATCAGCCGCTCGACGATATCCAGCCCCAGCAGCGACTTGATCGCCGCCCCCAGCGCCTGGCTACTGGTCTCGTCCTCGGTCAGCGTGCGGATCTTCTCGGCATCGAAGAAGAAGAGCTGGGAGATCTCCAGCGGGACGATCTCCTCCACCTGCTGCGGCCAGTTGTCGGAGTACCAGGCGTCATACACGCCGTCCTTGAACACGCTGAGGATCTCCTTGAGTCTCCCCTCGCGGACGTGCCAGGAGCGCCTGACCTCGAAGTACGCGTCCTGCTCTTCGGCCACCGTGCGGAACAGCAGCAAGATCTCGGCGCCCGTCGCCGGCTCAATCCCCTGGTGGATCGATCGAGCCAGAAACTCCTCATAGGGCAAGTTCGACCGCTTGGAGCAGCGCGCCCGGACGCCGTACAGCACGAGCTGGATCGCATCGAGAATCGTCGTCTTCCCCGCGCCGTTGACCCCGCCAAACAGCACAATCGGCCTGCCCCGCCCCACCGATTTCATCGGCGCAAGATCCAGCACCTGCCGGCCCTTGAAGAGCCCAAAGTCGCGGAGGGTAAGCTGCTGGAGAATCATGAAGCGTTGTCTCTTTCACGAGGCCCTAAGCCCAAAACCGTTGAATTAGCAATAACACTCTTGGCCGAAGGAATTCTTGGCTCCCTCTCCCCTCGCGGGAGAGGGTTGGGGTGAGGGGGTCTGGGCACGACCAATCGCCTAGTCCGAAGGGTCGAATTCATCCTACAGTGCTGGATCGAGCTCCTGACTTCCGGGCTCACAAGCCTGAAGCGCAAGCGAAGGGCATTTGACAATACATATCATTCAATGCCCTTCTGGGCTCACAAGCCTGAAGCGCAAGCGAAGGGCATTTGACAATACATATCATTCAATGCCCTTCGCTTGCGCTTCAGGCTTGTTGCAAGCGTCCTCCCCGGCATCACTTGCATTCTCAACCTCGCTCATTCCCCCACCCGCTCCAGATCGTCTCTCAGCAACCCGAGCTGCTTCTCCACCACGCGGAGCTGCGGCACCATCTCGCCTTTCGCCTGATCCTTCGCTTCCCGCGTGCGCCGGTCTCGGTCGGTCAGGTCGTCCACGGCCTCTTGTTCGCTGCGGTAAATTCCCGAGCGGAACCGGCTCTCGAGCTTTTCAAAGATCCCCGCCCGGCGCGACATGCCGCGGTGGCTTTGCTCGATGCCCAGGAGGCGCACCTGGAGATCGAAAAACGCCTCATCCTCGCCGCAGACCTCCTTCAACAAGGTCCAGTCCTCCATCCGGAGCGGGTTGTTATCGATGTCGTGCCTGGGGAACTCCCGGCCGGTGACCTCGTGGAAAATCCGCGGCAGGCTGTCGTCGAACTCATGCTTCTCATTCAGCCAGATGCGGCGGATCTCGTGGAGCTCGTCCATGGTGATGAGCTTCAGGTTGCGAAACTCGGGCGGTCCCTCGCCACGGGCCTGTTCCTGGGCCTCGAGCACCCGGCGCAGCCAGTGTTCGCGTGACGCCTTGGTGTAGGGCCCGGGGATCGTCCGGTCGTGGAAGAGCTGGACGTGGCCGTTCATCCGGCGGAAGTCGCGCAGGCTGCGGTCGTCGGGGTTGTCGAGCTCGTTGCGAAGCTCGAGCAGGGGGGTCATCCAGACCTTCTCCTCGTCGTTCTTGATCATGGCCTCCATCGACCGGTCCTTCTCGACGACCGTGCAGACCCAGCAGCCGAACCGGCTGGTGCCGCAGCTTGGGGTCGAGGAATCGACGACCAGGGGGCACTCGCCCCCCTCGGTCGCCCCCTGGTACATTCCCAGCAGCGACTTGTTGTCGTGCCCCCACGGGTTCTTGACCTGCATCAGGTACAGCCAGACGTCGTGGTTGTTCCAGTCCTCGATCGGCGTGTAGACCAGCGAATTGGGCAAGCTCGCATTGGGCGTGAGCCGCTCGCGGACCCGCTTCGACTCGTGCTTGCTCATGGTGATGGCCCGCCGCTGGCTCTCGGCCTTGCGCGTGCCCAGCACCAGGATGGCCTCGCCGTTGGAGCGAACCACGTCGCGGATGAACTTGTTCGACGGCATGATCTTGAGCCGTTCGGTGCACCACGGGAACTTCTTCCGGGGCGCGGGATACCCTTTGCCAATCAGGTTGACCCAGAACGTGTTCTCGACCTCCGGCGTCAGCTTGTGCGGCACAAAAGGCAGCCCCTGCTCGCCCGCCGCCGTGCTCATCCTCGCCAGCGACGCATCCACCCAGGCCGCGACCAGCGGCTGCTCGACCAGCGTGTCCGTCGAGATCACATGCACTGTCTTCGTCCGCTCGGCGGCCAGAAGCTCGCGGATTGCCAGCCAGACCAGTTGCAAGGCCGCACTGGAGTCTTTGCCGCCACTGTAGCCGACGACCCAGGGGGTTTCGTCCTCCAGGTAAAGACGACGGATCTCGCTGCACAGAGCCCTGATCGTCGCGCCAAGACCTTGATGTCGGAAGGCCGATGGTGCCCCCATGGCTGGGCTCCATTCCCGGAAGAGGACCACTGGAAGTTAGATGGAAGTTAACAGTTTGACTTCCACATGGTCAACCCCTAAGCTTTTCTCAAGGTGGCAAGAGCAAAACTTTCGGGGCAGACCATGCAGCCCACTTATCTCGACTACAACGCCACAACGCCAACCGACCCGCGCGTGGTCGAAGCGATGCGTCGCTATTCACTGGTCGATTTTGGGAATGCGAGCAGCCTCCACCACTCTCACGGCAAGGCAGCGAGACAGGCGATCGATGAGGCGAGAAGGAAAGTTGCTGCCTTGCTCTCCGCTCAGCCAGACGAGATCCTCTTCACCAGCGGTGCGACGGAGAGCAACAACCTGGTGTTGCTTGGACTGGCGGACCAGGGTCGACGCACAGGGCGAATGCACATCCTGGCATCCTCCATCGAGCACCCTTCTGTCCTTGGCCCTTTGAGCGCACTGGGACGACAGGGATTCAACGTCGAGTTGCTACCAGTCACCTCGGGAGGCTATGTAGATCCCGACGAGGTTCGAATCCGGCTCAGGTCTGGAACCCTCCTGGTCTCGATCATGCACGCGAATAATGAGACCGGCGTCCTTCAGCCTGTCCTTGAAATTGCCCCACTCGTTGCCGACTCGAACTCCCTCTTCCACGTCGACGCGGCTCAGACTTTCGGAAAGGAGATCCGGGAACTCCAGGCCCTGGAATGCGATTTCGTGTCAATCAGTGGCCACAAGATGCTCGGTCCGAAAGGGGTCGGGGCGCTGTATGTAAAGCGACGGGGGACGAAACGCCTACCGCTTGCTCCGATCATGTACGGAGGCGGTCAGGAGATGGGCTTGAGGCCGGGGACACTGCCTGTCCCACTCATCGCTGGACTGGGGGTCGCGGCGGAACTTGCAATCCAGGAGCATGAGACCCGCGAGCGGCTGGCTTCGGCGATCAAGCGCGAATTCCTTCAAGCCCTCAGCAAGGTCGAATACAGAGTCAACGGTGATCCGAGCAGGACGCAGCGGCACGTCTTGAACGTGAGTTTCCCCGGCGTGGACAGCGGGGCCTTGATGTTATTGCTGAAAGGTTTCATGGCTTTCTCCAACGGTGCAGCTTGTTCCTCGGCCGCTCAGTCACGGAGCCACGTGCTGGCCGCAATGGGTCTGCCAGTTGAGCGCATCTCCTCATCTGTTCGCTTTTCCTGGGGACCTGGAGTGGAGCGCGTGCCATTCGATCGGCTAATCGATGCGGTTCGCACCCTATCCGAGTCATCGGTATAATCGGGTCGACGATGCTCACCATCCATGAGTTGGAACCCACCGAGATGCCTGATTTCGAGATTCATCTCCCGGCAATTCGGGGAATCCAGGCGGGACGGCCCTTTTTTATCGCCCTCTGCCCCACGAAATTCATCCCCCGCTTGATTCCCTTGGAATCGACGTGGGACCTGAAAAACAGCCCCTTTGTTCGCGAGCCCGACCGCAATCGATCAATGGAGATCTCGCGGTATCTGGCGAACAACCCGACGACCTATGTTCTCCCGGCAATCACTTGCCTGATAGACGGAGAAGTCCATTTCAGCGAGTCCGGAGGCAAGGGGAGCGCCTCGGGGTCGGGAACTTTGAGAGTGCCCTTCGCGTCGCGAATTCTTGTTCTAGACGGGATGAACCGGCGAGCGGGGATCGAAGCGGCATTGAAACTGCGTCCCGAGTTGGGACATGAGACGGTCCCGGTTCTGCTCTTCGTCGATTCGGGTCCGAGCCGTGCCGAGCAGCTGCTTTCCGACATTCGTCGGAATGAATCGCGGTCAGCCCGCTCCCAGGGAATTCTTTGTGATGCGCGCGACGAAACCGCACGGATTACAAGAGAACTCCTGGAAAGGGTGGACGTATTCAAGGACATGACCGAAACGGTGCGGAGCACCATTTCCAACCGATCACTAAAGCTCTTCACGGTCAGTGGAATCTATCACGCCACGGGGATCTTGCTCTCCGGCAAACAAAAAGAACTCTATGCCGATCGGCTGGCACTGGCTGTCGAATTCTGGACGGACGTGTCGGAACTGATCCCTGACTGGCGACGCGCCAAAGCGCGCGAGATCGGCCCAGCCGAGCTACGAAAGACCTTCGTTCACGCGCACGCGATTGCTCTCGCCGCGCTGGCAAGGGCAGGAAAATCTCTGCTCGAAACCCACCCGCGCTCCTGGAAGAGGATTGTGAAGTCCCTGCGCTCGCTTGACTGGTCTAGGGCGAACGTCTCGCTGTGGGAGGGCCGGGCCATGATGGCAGGCCGCCTCTCTAAGACGAACGTGAGCATCATCCTTACCGGCAACGCCATCAAGCATCATCTGGGATTACCGCTGAGCCCAGATGAGAAGGCCACGGAGAAGGACCGGGGCAGAGGACGCTGATAGAACCTCAGGCGAGGTCATGCGACTGCATCCTTGTCCCCTTTGAATCGGTTATCCCGGTGCCACTTGATATACTGGGGGTCTGGCCAGGCAGATTCATTTTTCGGCAAGTGAATTCGCTGCCCGTGGTAATCGGCCAGTTTCTTGGTCCCTGGGTCCAAGGATTCTTCGTCGATGTAGCTTCTCGCCACAAAGACCTTGTAATCGTCGTTGAGCGTCCACAGACCTCTGTCAAACAGCCAGTGAGCGTTCTTACACAGCGCCAGGCCATTGCGTGGATCGTTGTTTCCTGAATCTGAAAATTGGTGGATATGTGCTGCATCGACGATGCTTTCGTTGTCGACGGTACTGAGCCGATATCGCGTCAAGGAACACATGAAGCCGTAGGCGTAAAGAACGCATACGCGGAAGCGCGCTTCTCTTCCTTTCTTCTCGGCATCGAGAATGGCCGGTAGATCGATCTCTTTGCCGATTTGATCCTCGTCGGGAACCTCCATGTTTGCGAGGGCATACAGGGCTGCTCGCTCGTCGGCGTTGAAGTAAGTCGATATGAGCAGATGCCTGGCACGCATGCGAAACTCTTGATCTCGAAGCGTCTCGTAGAAACCGCTCTGAATCAGCGCGAAGCGTGCTCTTTCCCTGTCTCCGGTCTGGTTCTTCAGGTTATCGAGAGGAGTCCAGAATCCATCACTATGAAGGTGGAAGAAGGGGTATCGGATGGTCACCGGCTGCGGCCATCGATGAACAATGATACTTGCGTATACTGAAAATCTGTATGCAAGTTGCGGCGTGAGTTCCAATTCTTGATCGTTCAGTTCCCCAGCCTCAGCGAGATCCAGCAGGACGAGTAAGAGCAAGGGCTTATGTGGTGCCTTACCATGTTCCCCCTGGTAACGCTTGAGCCGGTGCATTTTCTTGAGCCAATCAACTTTTCTGTCCATTGCTGCCAAACACCCGGGATCAAAGCCTCATTTCAAGGCATGGGGACCATTGAACGGCCCCTCCCGATCGGCCCAGACTGCCAGGACAAGGGCGCTCACAAAGTCGCCGCGCACTCTATCATCCGACCAGTCTGGGGGTGGTTCAAGATGCTGCTGCGGGTTTACGAGAGCTGCGCCCGGGCGTATCTCGGCGAGGTCGAGGGGGCGAACCTGCTCAAGCTGCACCGGCATTCGGGGAAGGTCTCGTACCTGGTCTATCCCGACTTCGAGACCGACCCGCACCCGGCCTTGCTCCGCAGCATCAAGCTCTCGCTCCGGACGCGGGAGTTCGACTGCTACGACTACGCGACGAGCACCAATCCCCCCATCCTCCACCGCAAGGAAACGTTCCTCCCACCCGGGCACGCGCTGGTGGCCAAATTCG
>Ga0208044_1001808_pt1 | contig 11159 bp, 6 predicted proteins | sample Sb_taG_8_FD_187712 | JGI IMG/M metagenome (GOLD analysis project Ga0208044, IMG submission 187712) | Peat soil microbial communities from Weissenstadt, Germany - Sb_50d_c_BC metaG (SPAdes) (version 2) | ecosystem: Environmental > Terrestrial > Soil > Wetlands > Peat | place: Germany: Weissenstadt... | reverse complement strand
GCTCGATGGAAACGACAGGGTCTCCCAAGTTCCCGGAGGAACCCTTGTGATCATTCGCCATACTCCTCCGACCCCGGTGTGACCAGGCAGGCTGAGTGGACCATGAGTTAGTTGCCTGGCGCGGCCCCCGCGACCGACAACGACGAGGGCTCACCACGAGTTGTGATTTCGGGGCTCAATCGCACAGCGTTTGATCTGGCTGTCTACGCTTCGCAGGGGTGATCACCCACCCACCACGCAAGACTCGCTTCCGGCTGCTGGTCCAGCTCTACCGGACGGGATTGGTTACCCGCAGGGTTCCATCTGAAAGGTTTCAAGCTTCCGACTATCCTCCTTTCCCGAGCTTCTTGGCGCGAGGTCAGCTCGACCGTATAGGGGTCGTCGGGGTTGTGTGCAGAGCCCTCCTTCTCGAAGTAGGGCCGCTCACCCACCACGCGTCCCCATTCAACGTCGGCATCGCGAACGAGTTCTTCCAATAGGTAGCCCGAGTCGAGAATGCGCAGGCAGTAACTGGCCAGGACGACCAGCGGTTGATCAAAGTTGTTGAGCAGGAGTTCGCTCCCCTTAACGTGACGGTACAACACGACTCGTAATACTCCCCCAGCATCCGCCAGGTGGCTTCTTAGCCAACACTCGATCTGAGCCTCGGCCCGTTGCAAGCGCGTGACCGGCGATTCCCCTTTCATTGCGCCGGGACCGGCCAATCGCCCGATGGCTTCAGCAAGGGTGAACTTTCGCTCCTTACGGATTTCCCGTTCGAGTTCGGCGTCCGACTCGGAAACCTGCGTGTCCTGGTTGTCGCTCATGTGCTTACCGCCTCCAGGATTGACAGCGCCCGCGCTGGTCGGCTTTTCACCCATTCCTGACTCGACGGCTTTCACAAACCGGGAATGTCAAAGATATGGACCGATTGATCTTTTTCAGAAAGGCCCTTGTCAGGCTGATTCTTTTTCTTGCGCCTGTCGGATACCGCCAAGATGCGTGTCCGGGTGATCCAACCTACCCCTTCGATATTGCCGTATCGGATGGTGCCATTGTCGGACCTTGGAAACTCGTATAGCTGTCCTGCGGTGCGCCACGTCCAGCCGACTTCGTCGAACTGGCCCACCCAGAGCATTGAGTTCACCTGCGAGACGATAGCAACGCAACCGTTATCGATGGACATGCCCGAATAATCGACAAATGGAAGAGTGGTCGGCAGCGCGATGGCACGTGAGTGCAGCCATTGTTTTCTTTTCTTCTCGAATACCTGCACACGCCCACCACCAGGCTTCCTGCCCTTATGGCCACATTTGCACTTGTTGCCCTCGCAAAGCGCTAGTAGATAGTCCTTGTTGTTGCGCCGCACGTGAGCTACCGCTTCAAATCCTTTGTTGCTACTCTTGAATATGAAGTCGACAGGCCGCTCCTTGAGATATCTGAATTCGTCGTCGTACTCAACGATCGAGGCTTGGTAGCAACCGCTCGTCTGTTTGCGTGATTCGACTAACAAATAGAACCGTTGCTTGGCGGCGTTGTAGGTGATGCCTTCGTAGCCACAAACCGCATGTGCCATTCCAAACAGTCCGTTTGTACTGTTGGGCTGCAGGTCGTCTGAGAAGCGGGCGATCTCAGTGCGGTCGTCAAAGACCACGAAAAAATGCCGGTCTTTCACCAAAACGCCACTGGCCTCCCAGCGTTTGGTCAATTGGTCGCACGGCATCAGGTCGCAAATCTTGCTTTCGCACACGAGTTTCAGCGTAGGTACCGCGACCATACGGAAAGGTCTCCTGGCCCCTCAAACGATTCTGGGACATAACAAATGAACCCCTCCGCTGTATTCCCCGACAAGGTTGGCTTCATGCACGCAGAGGCGTGCGCGAACGCTCAGATCGTCGGACTCAAAAATCGTTGACTAGATTGCCAAGCTGGGACCGGTATCACGCCAGATCAGGCGAGCGTTGGAGGATCACTTTTTGATCGCTCGAAGCAAGGCGATCAGGACGATGGCGCCGACCGTGGCCGTGACCAAGCTCCCCAGCAACCCGCCGGCCGAGATGCCGAGCAGCCCGAAGAGAAAACCCCCCAGCAAAGCGCCGATCACACCAACGATCAGATCGCCGACGAGGCCGTAGCCGCCGCCCTTCATAACCTGACCGGCCAACCAGCCTGCCGCGATGCCGATGAGGATGAACCACAGGAATTCCATCCGGATGACCCCTCCGAAATTGTCGTCACCACACGCCCGGCGAGACCGCTCGGCGGACCGGCCCGCCGACGTGGGCTGCGATCACCCCGGGCGTCGATGCCCAGGCGTCCAGCATATCCCTATCGGCCCCTGGGTTGCCAGGGGCGAGTTCGCCGTGCGCGAGATCGACGTGCCGTCCTCATGCTTGCGGGGAGGCGTGGTCTGGCTCGCCGAGAGGTCTCCCTTACCCGCGGCGCTCGCCCTCGTCCGTGAACTCCTGATCGAGATCCGACTGGACCGCGATCCATCGTTGCGATGATCGTCTGATTAGGTAAAAAAACTCGGAGGAATCCGACTGCGCCGCACAACCTATTCCCCCGATCAGCCGGCTTCCGCACCGCGCGCCGGATGCGGTGGCATAATCTAGGCGATGCGCCTTCTCGATGATCGAATGTCAGGGGGGACACCGATGGGGCTACGGATTCGGCCGGTTGTCATCGCGCTCCTCGGCCTTGCTTTCGTGATGACCGCGAGCGAGACGAAATATGTCTTGTCATGTCAGCATGATACCGCTCCCCCCAGAATCCAAAATCCGTGACGGTCACGGTTTTTTCTTGACATGAGCTGGGTGGAACGCTGCGCTGTTCATCCAGATCAACCGAATAGGGTGATCGACCGACTCAATCCGGAGGCATTTGGAAGATCCCGGCTCATGAATCCCAAAACATCCGCTGCAAAGCTCGATGAATCGCTCGGGATCGACGGCAGCGGCACCGGCTCTGGCGTCGGGAGGCTGGCGGAGGCGTACCGGCTCGCGTCCGAGCTGGTCGACCGGCCGCGAGGCGTCTCCGGAACGTCGGGGGCAAAGTGCCCGGCCGACCGGCGGATCGAGGCCTTCCTGAACAACTACTTCTCCGACCTCCGCCTGCCGTCGCCGCTCTGCCTGCCCGGCGAGGCGCTGGTCCTCCCGCGCCACGGGCTCGCCCGCCTGCTCTCGCTCCCGTATGACGCGGACATCTACGGCAACGACTACGTCCGATCGTACCGGGTGCGCAACGGCGTGCTGCACAACCCGAAGAGCGACCGGCGCACCACGCAGGGGACGTTCCACGTCGCCGAGGGGGGCCTGCCGATCCCGGGCGACAAGAAGGCCGTCCCCCGGTTGGTCTTCGCCGCGCTGTTCCGGTCCGCGGTCGCGCCGCCGCCCGACCTGCTGGTCGTCCCGTTCACGGCCAACCGGCCCGAGCCGCTCCGCGCCTTCGTCTCGCTGCTGCTCCGGCCGGTCATCGGCCCCGAGGTCCCCGGCTACTGCGCGGCCCGGACGATGGAGACCCGCTTCTTCGCGCCCGGCAGCCTGGTGAGCAACCTCGACTTCGTCGAGTCGATCTTCGGCAACGCCGGCGACCCCACCCTCCCCGAGAACGACGCCGGGCTGGACGTCGAGCACTGGGCGGGGCACACCGGCTGCGTCATCCTCGCCCCGCACCTGACCCAGCTCGCCAAGAAGGACCTCGGCCTGCCGCACTGGGATGCGGCGAGCGAGCGGCAGCGGCGCGACGGCATGTGCTGGCGCGACCCGGACGAGCGTTACAACGAGGGCCGTGCCTTCAAGCTGACCTGCCGCTCCGCCGCCGGGGTGATCGTCACGATCATCGCCGACAATTACTTCGGCTACTGCAAGAAGGAGGTCAAGACGCAGATCTCCTTCGCCGCCAACCTCTCCGGCAACCTCGAGGAGGAGCACTCTGGCGGGGCGCTGGCCTTCGCCAGCTACAACCTCGGCAACGAATTCGACCCGAGCGACTACACGCAAAACTCCCTCACGCTCGACGACGTGGTGCGCGACGACCGCGAGGTCGTCGAGCCCCGGCCCGACGGCTATGCCCTCGACCGACTCTGCCCGGATCTCGTCTACATCCCGGCCGACGCGCGCGCCAGCGTCCCCCGGCTCCAGGTCTGGTGGACCCACCAGGGCCGCGAGGTCTCGATCCCACTGGCACCCGGCAAGACCTATATGACCCCCTCGGGGTACAAGGTCTACCTGCAGAAGCACCCCGGTGCCGAGAGCTGGCGGCTCATCGGCACCGTCGCTGAAGGCCTCTCCTGCCACAAGCCCTGCACCGTCAGCGGCGGGGGCAAGAGCGAGATCTCCAAGAACCTGCGCGACTATATGAGCTACGGCCCGATCTTCGTGGCCGACAAGGAGAAGGATTTCGACCTGGTCCAGCAGATCTTCGACCGGGATTATTCCGACCGCTGGAAGCCGGACCGCGGACCCGACTACGCGACGGAGCCCAGCCGCCCCGTCCTCAGCCCGCGGCGCTCGCTCGGCAGCGTGATCAAGCTGCTGACCCCTTCCGAGGACTACACCGACGCGTACAACGCCTGGCTGGCGTCGTTCCCGAATTATATTTATCCGATCGTCTTCATCATCAAGCGGTTCTTCCCGCGGGACGCGATCGGGCACTGGCGCGAGCTATTCGGCGTCGACAGCATCAACGGCTTCCCCGGCCACGAGTTGAAGGCGTTTGGCCGCAAGCTCGTCGGCATGTACCTGCGGATCGGCCTGCTGGGCACGCAGGCCTGGCGGATGTTCAAGCTCCGCCAGGACTTCTCGCCGGCGGACAAGGTGCAGACGGAGGACGACATCACGGCCTCGATCGTCGTCCCGGTCGGGCGACTCGGCGCGCCGCGCCTGGGCCCGCGGGCCGCCGCCTACAAGTTCGTGGTCAACTGCGAGGCGCGGCTGTTCCAGCGCCCCGACGACGCGATCCACCGCGGCCTCGACCACCAGACCGAGGCCGACATGGCGCGGCCGGATAACTTCCTCTCCAACTTCGAGCCGCTGACCTCCGGCCAGGCACGCACCCAGGTCGAGCGCGTCACCGAGTTCGAGGACTACACCGCCCCGATGCAGCAGCTCCTCCGGGCCGCGGCCGAGGCCGGCAACGGCTACGTGGTCAGCTCGGCCCATCCCCGGCTGATCGACGGCAAGCCGAGCAAGAACCCGCGCTACCTCCAGACCCGGCCCGACCTGCTCGACCCGACGGCCCGCTACATCGCCGAGCGCGGGATGCGCCTGGCCCGCGCCCTGACCGCCGGCCGGCCCCTGCACGCCCCCGTCGGCGCGGTCCTCCTCGGGCGCCGGAACAACCCCCCCGAGCCCGAGGCCGGCATCCGCCCGCTCGCGGTGTATAGCCCGATCCATTACCAGGAGCTGCCCGAGCTGTTCATGGACTTCATCTGCTCGCTGACGGGCAAGAGTCCCTCGACCACCGGGGCCGGCTCTGAAGGGGCGTTGACCAAGGGCCCGTTCAATGCCCTGCGGCCGATCCTTGACCTAAACGCCGCGCTCGTGTCGTACACCCTCACCGGCCTGGCCGGCTTCTCGACCGCCGCCGGCTACGTCGGCCCGAAGATGCAGGTCGATCACGACATCAGCCTGCTGATCCCGGAGATCTGGTGCCGCCTGAACCCCGACGAGCGCGACCCGGCGTTCCTGATCGGCGAGAGACACCTCGAAGCGCTGGAAGACTTCGACCACGCGGGACACCGGGTGCTGGCCAGCCGGCTGGGCTATCGGATCACGGCCAAGTTCGTTCGCACGTTCTTCGGGCGGGTCTTCGACAACCCGGCCCGCGTCTTCGACGAGGCGTTTCTCCGGCCCGAGACGCAAGACCTGGAGGCCTTCGTGGACGGCGTCCACAACATCACCGAGGCCCAGCAGCGGGTCGCCCGCCAGTACTTCGAGGACGGCTCGATCGAGGACGCCTGCCCCCCCCTGCGGGCCCTACTCTCGATCATGGCAGAAGGCTCGTTCGAGGGGAAGGACGCCCACCACCCGGACATCCGTAGGATATTCCGCCTCGACGCGCTCCTGGCCAGCGACTGGTACCGGCAAAGACTGATCACCAAGCGCCGGGGCGACGAGCGGCTCTGGAGGCGTCACCTGGACTACCTCGACGCCCTCTTGGCCGGGCAAGCCCCCGAGTCGCCCGCTGAGTTGGCCGAGCTGTGCCGCCGCCGCGAATACGCCCTGGCCGAGCTGGAGCGCATCAAGTCCCCGGCCTACCTCGACGAATTGAACGGCGCGCTCGGCCTCGATCCCAGCCTCCTGCCGCCGGCCTGAGTCTTCGTGGGCGTCGTCTTCATCTTGCTTATGGAGCTAGACGTATACGTTGACGCGAGGCGTGTTCCTTTCGCGGACCACCCACCCTCGGAGCTTTGGTTGCCCGTATCCCCAACGCGCGTCGGTTGTCGGACCGACGCGTGACGAACACTCCTCTCTCGGCACGTGGGGGCCCTGTTGCTGATACGTATCCGGCTTTGGCTGATCTCGCTGCCCCTACGGGGCGTGGCCCGCGGTTCCCTCCAGGATCAGTGCCCGAAGTTGTTTGTAATCGGTCTTGCCAGTGCCCAGCATCGGAATCTGTTCCATGCGACGGACCTCGTCCAGGCGCATCACCCCATGGAAGCCTTCGCGCATGAGTAAGGCGTTGGCCTCTCGAAGGTCGAGTGACTCGGTTGTGAACAGCACGACCTGCCGCCCGTGCTCATGCTCGACCCCTTCGACGGCGACGCGCGGCCCGTCGCGGGTTGGCGGGTAGAGCCTGACGAAGGGCTCCTCCAGCGCCGGCAGAGAGATCATTTCGCCGCCGGCCTTCAAGAAGCGCTTGAGCCGCCCGCGAAACCACAGGTAACCGTCGGCGTCCAGCTCACCCAGGTCGCCGCTCACATACCAACGCTTTCCGTTTTCTTCCACGAACGGCGACAGGCCGTCATGGTGGAGGTAGCCGGGGAAGACCGTCGGCCCACTAATCTGGATCATGCCCATCCGCCCCGCCGGCAGCGCCGCCCCACTTTCCAGATCGACGACGCGCACTGCCACACCCGGGAGCGGCTTACCGACCGAGCCTGGTTTCAGGGCCGACGGTGGGTTGACCGACACCACCGGCGCGCACTCCGTGATGCCGTAGCCTTCGACGATCGTCGCTTTCGGTGCCTCCTGCTGGCAACGCTCCACCAGGGCCGGCGGACAGTTCTCCGCCCCGACGACGAGCAGCCGGAGCGAGTCGAGACTGTCTGGAGTAGCCCGTTCCACAATGTAACGGACGAAGGTCGGCGTTCCGACCAGCAAGGTGACGCCGTAGGCTTTGATCTTGTGGACGAGATTGACGGCATCCGTCGGGTTCGGGTGGTGGACAACCCGCACGCCCATCAAAAGGGGTAGCACCGTAGTGATCGTCAGGCCGAAGCTGTGGAACGCCGGCAAGAAGCCGAGGACGACATCCTCACGGGTCACGCCCATGACCGCCACCACCGCCCGCTGGCAGCTCAAGAGGTTGGCGTGGGTCAGCGGCACGGCCTTGGGTGCCTTCTCCGAACCGCTGGTGAAAAGCACCACGGCAGGATCGTCGGGCGACGCCGCTGGCACCGCCCGGCGGACGCTGCCCGGTCGCCAGCGCACGAGCAGCAGCGTCCGCGCAAGTTCATACTTGCCGATGGTCGATTGCAGGTCCTCGATGAAACGGTAGTCGGCTCCCTCGACGCGAACGCCCAGCCGGTCGGCGAAGACCCGGGAGGTCAGGACTTTCGAGAGGCCCAGGGTTTTGGCCACATGCGCGAGATTGGCTGGGCCGGTCGTCCAGTTGAGCACGACGGGCAGCTTACCGGCGAGGTGCAGGGCCAGCAGGGCCACGTCGCAGGCCGCCGATGCCGGCAGCAGCACGCCGACCTTCGATGCCTCGATTTCGCGCAGCCGTCTGGAAAGGGTCAGGGTCGCGACCAGCAGACGCTCGCCGCTCAGGACGCCCATCCGATCGTCCGCGACCATGACGTCCTTCCGGTGGGCCAGGGCATGTTCGACGAAGGCGGCCGGGACCGTGTCGCCCCGGAGCTCCAGCGGCCCGACATGGGGCGGTCCCGACGACCAGCCGGGCGGCGCCGGCGCGGGCGGCTTGCGGCGAGCACGCCCCTCGGCGAGGGCGAAGAGCTGGCCGAGTGTCTCGCACGCTTCATCTCCAATGAAACCGAACTGGCGCTCGACCTCCAGGCTCAATTCCATGCGGTCGAGGCTGTCCAGGCCGAGCTGATCGAGCCGTATCGCTGGCCCCATTTCAGCGTCGGCTAAAGGCCGCTGCAGATGGTCGCTCAGCAGGTTCAGTATCGCTGTACGTGTTTCCAGCCGTACCGTACTCAGGTCGCTCTCGACCTCGGGCTCGGGCTCGGTCGGCGGCGGGAAGTCAAACGAGCGCCGGCCGAAGAGGAAGTGATAAGGGACCCAAACGGGCGTTTCGGCGTTGCCGCCAAGGTCGCCGTTGTACCACCGCTCTAACCAGGGATTGAGGATTTCCCGACGCGGCTCCGGAAGCCGGCTCCGGTCGGCTACTTCGAGGGTGACCTCGACGTGGCGTCGCGGCATGAAGAAGAGCCCGTTGACAAGCAGCCACCCGAGGCCGGTGAACATTAGCCGGACCAGGGGCGGTCGCTTATTCAGTTGCGCCCAGGTCCACGACGAGCCCCAGACGCCGCGGGTGCGCACCAGGACCACGCTGCTCTCGGGAAGGGACCGGAGGATGTCGGCGGCGGCGCGGGCGGGTCCGATTCGCTCGACGCCGTCGCGCCAAACACGGCCTGCCGGCCAAAGAATGAAACGTTCGCCACGCCCCAGCCCGGCGACGATGGCGGCGACGGCTTGCTCCGCCTCGTTGCGGGCGCGCACGCTGGCCACGTCGAGGTCGGGCACCTCCAAGGCGTTGACCAGCCGCACCAGCAAGCGCCCCGTGAACCCCTGGAATGTGCCGCGATAAACGAGCGGCCGCATCCGTAACGATGGCCACAAGACGCCGAAGAGTAGGAATGGGTCAATGTAGCCGGGGTGGTTGGGTAAGACGACCACGGGGCCTTTCATGGTCTTGACCTGTTCCAGCCCACGGACATGCAAACGGTAGCGCGCGCCGAGTATCAGGCGTAGGAGCGCCCAGCAGATCCAGTGGAAGAAGATCACGATGCTGTCTCCCTTGGCGGAAGTCTCTACGCTGGGCGGGTCTCACTTCCGTTGCCGTTCACTCCGATCCTTGGCCCCTGGTGTCGGGGCAGCAGTTGGGTGAGCCGCCGATTTCTCGGCCCCGACCGTATGGTCAACGACGGGGTCGCTGAGTGTTGGGGCAGCAGTTGGGTGAGCGGTTGTTCTCTCGTCATGCAAGCTTCCTATGTCGATCCCGAACTCCACGAGAACGGGATCGGTCCTCTGGTCGATGGGAAGCACCTCTTCCGGCGGAAGGTCGGCTTCCGCGCCTTTGAAGGCCCGGTCCGAGATCTTTTGCAAGTGCGCCGCGATGTCGCGGTCGATGGTCAGGAACGCCTTTCGAATCGGGTCCTTGAGCATAGTCCAAGAGTAAGGACCAGGGCCAGTCTATGGTCAACGGGGCTCGCATCGTGCCACCCTCACGGTACTTTCTCGAGCCAGATCTTGCGGATCAGATCGAGCCGCCGGGCCACGGTCCGCATGACACAGCCGAGTCGCACGGCGATCTCGTCGTTGGTACCCCCGGCCTCCGGCGCGACGCCAAGATTGTGGTGGAAGCCTTATTCGTCAGGCAGGATCCCGATCGCCTCACGGTATGCCGCGATCGCCTCCGCCCGCTTTCTCTGGCGACTCAGGGGAACGCCGCGTTGGTAGGGGTCCTCGGCCCGCTGCCGCTGGAACCACTCCTCGAACCGGAGGCTCGCCAGGAGGATGACGCCGAGGGCGGCGTATGCCGAAGCCGTCTTCAGCCAGTGCCGCGGCCGCCAGGAGGACGACGATCTGGACGGGGCAATCTCAGTGGTGTCACCCTCCCTGTCAGACAGGCGGCCGTGCGGGCAAAGGCCCGCGGGGGCGTCCGCCGAAAGGGGTGTACCGCATCGTGGGCACGTTGCGCGGCCTGTGTCGGCCCTGGGAACGGGCTGTTTCGCTGGAGTGCACGCAGATCAAGTCGTCCTCAAGAGGTCGCCAGCTTCCTGAAACCGCCGCACGCGAAGGGGAAGTCCCGGGGCGTGACATCGTTGCAGTCTGAGCCGATCGGGCCATCGGATCAGGACCGCGACCTGCTGTTCGAGCGAACAGCACCAGGTCAAGTATACCAACGTCTTCGAGCTCGCCACAGACTTCGGGAGTGTGAGAGTGAGGGAGCGGTTAATCGTGGTCTACCGGCCATGAGGAGAACAATCGCTTAGGCGTTGCGCGCGTCGGTCTGATCGACCGCGGTGTGTCGGACCGACGCGCGCAAAGGTCTATGCTCAACCGTGAAGTCGATTCAGGTTCAGAAGCGCTCGCGCGCCGGCTATGCCAGAGTGGAACAGGGGAAAGGATGGCAGACCACAGTCACTCCAGAGTCTGAGCTCCCCTGCCTGATCGAACGTGCTCACCGACTGGTCGAGCGACTCCGCACCTGGAGCCGCACTCACTTGCCCGCCTAGCCCAGACCCAACAGTCATGTCACAAAGGGCCATTTGGACTATTTCTGCGACCGAAGCGTGCCCAGGAGCCATCTCGAATATTTTCTATGGCGAAGCCAAGAATTCCGCCCAGATTTTTGTTGCGTGCGAGCGGATTGATGTTTCAAATACATGTGGACTGACCGGCGCGTGAAGGGCCAGGCGGTCAACCAGGCCATCTAGTCAGGACGTGCTCCAGCGATCCCAGTTGTGAACACGTCAAGAGTCATGCCACTTGGCGGGAGTGGCGATCGGAAGCCGTTCCTATTCCAGGTGAAGGCCCCAGCCTCCTGCGGGCAACCACGTCCGGACGTGTCGGTTGTCGATGGGGACTGAGTGCTCGGAAGCCTCGGAGGGCGACACCCAGGTGAGCTTGGTGCGGTACCAGACTCGACAGCCCCCGGGAGACTTTTGACACAGGAGAAAGAACGATGAACAAGTTCCAGGTTCTGGGAGTGGCTGCGCTGGCCCTCCTGATGCTGGCCTCCGACGCCACGGCTCAACGTGGGGGTGG
>Ga0208044_1001802_pt1 | contig 11180 bp, 9 predicted proteins | sample Sb_taG_8_FD_187712 | JGI IMG/M metagenome (GOLD analysis project Ga0208044, IMG submission 187712) | Peat soil microbial communities from Weissenstadt, Germany - Sb_50d_c_BC metaG (SPAdes) (version 2) | ecosystem: Environmental > Terrestrial > Soil > Wetlands > Peat | place: Germany: Weissenstadt... | reverse complement strand
GTCCCGGCGACGAGGGCTGATTTCAGGATCGACATCACCGGCGTAATCCCGCTGCCGCCGGCGAACAGCAGGAAATCTCCGTCCAGCGAACTCGGCGTGAAGGTACCGGCCGGCGGCAGCAGGTCAAGCACCGTGCCGGCGGTCACCTCGTCGGCTATCCAGTTCGAGGCATAACCAACCGGCACCCGCTTGACGGTGATCGTCGGCCGGTCCCCGGCATCGGGGGAACTGGACAACGAGTAACAGCGGGCCACCGAGCCGCCGTCCGCGCCTGGTATCCGGACGGTCAGGAACTGGCCCGGCCGGTAGCCGAAGCTCTCGGCCAGTTCTGGCGGCACGTCGAGGACCAGCGAGCAGGCATCCGCCGTCTCGCTGATCACCTCGGCGACCGGCACCTGATAGAAGGTGCGCCCAGAGGTCACTGCCGCCGAACCGCCGGTCGGTGTGCGAGCCCGGCCAAACCCGAGCCGGCCGGGCGGCGCGATGCGAGCGCGGGCGGCGGGCTCATGGTGGCGCGATAGTGAGGCGGCCGTCGGCGAGCGCGTCGTCGATGCTGGCCCGCAGGCTGGTGCAGGTCGCGATCAGCGCGGATGTCTGGCCCCCGACGACTCGGTCGGCGAACTCGGCGCAACGCAGCACGGCCTCCTGGCTCCACTGGATCGACGTGTGCTGCGGGCTGAACTTGACTACCTGCACGATGGCGCCACACCGGGCACACTCGACCTCGTGATATCGCCACTGGCGGTCGTCGCTGGGTGCGGCTGAGCGGGTGCTGGCCATGGTCAGCCGGTCCGCCCTGCCCGCAGGACCACCACGGCGCGTGCCTGGATCATCTCAGCCGACCTCGTCCGGCCGGGCCGCCAGGTTCGCCGCCACCTCAGCCTCCCAGGCTTGCACCGCCCTGCTGGTGTCGATCTCGAACTCATACCGCTCGACCATGTCCGGCGTGATGTCCTCCACGTCGGTGTAGAACTGCTCGTACCACCGCCGAAGCTGGTAGACCGGTCCGTCCTCGGCGCAAAGCAGCGGGTTGTCGATTCTGGTCTTGTGCGTCCAGATCTGCACGTCCTGGGTGAAGCCGAGCGAGATGAACTCGGCGAACTTGGCGGCGATCCGGTTGCCCTGGGATGCGGAGACGCCGGGCGGCAGCTTGACGATCACGCCCCATTGCAGCAGGAACGAGTCCGGGGTCACCGGCAGGTGGCAGTTGATCAGCACGGTCTCCATGATCAGGCCGTGATAGTCGTGCCACAGGTAGTCGATCATGTAGGACGGCCCGTAATAGGCGGCCTCGGACCTGAGCGTGGTCTCCTCGCCTGAGGCGTAGTTCGACCCGGTGTCGATGTCTGGCCGCGATCTGGTGGTCAGGTACTGCGACGCGATATGACCCTCCAAGACGTTCTTGAAGAACGTCGGGAACGCGAAATGGATGTAGAAGAAGTGCGCCATGTCGACGACATTGTCGATGACCTCGCGGCAGTTCGAGTTCTGGACCAGGATCGAGTCCCAGGTCCAGTCGGACCATTGCGCGGAGAACGCGCCTTCGATCCTGGGAATGGTGATGTGCTCGGGCGGAGGGTTGCCGCGTGGGTCGTTCCAGACGAACAGCTGCTTGTTCTGCTCAAGCGTCAGCCAGGACCTGGTCCTGGCAGTCGGCGGTACCCGCCGGGCATACGGGATCTTCGCGCACCGGCCGTCCCCGCCCCAGCGCCAGTCATGGAACGGGCAGGCGATCTGGTCGCCCTTGATCGTCCCGCTGGTGAGGTCACCGCCCATGTGCCTGCAGAACGCGTCGAGCACATGCAACTGGCCGGCCGAGTCGGCGAAGACCACGAGCTTGGTCCCGAACGCCTGCACGGCGTGCGGCTCGCCGTCGCGGAACGTCTCGGCGAGCCCCAGGCAGTGCCAGCCGCGCGCGAACCTAGCCGGCGGCGCGCCAGCGTCGATGCTCCGGACCCCGTCCCGGTCGTTCATGGGGCCTCCAAGCCTGCCCGCGTGCCGATTGCCGCCGACTCGGGCACTGACAACTCGGTCACTGTTGGCTACGTCCCGTGCCGAAGGGGGTGATAGCCCTAGACTAGAACATGTTCTAGTCTAGGGGCCAGCGATGGCACTCCCAGCTGCGGCCGGGTGAGCCGGCCAGCCGCTGGTCGAGCCAGCCGCCGGATAAGCCGGCTGCCGGATAGGCCAGCCGCTGGATGAAGAGGAGCAGCCGGTGAGCGAGAACGTCGGACAGTCGGTGGTGGCCACCGTCGGCGAACTGCTGCCGGTGCTGCGGGAGCGGGCACAGGAGACCGAGGACGCCAGGGTGATCCCGGCCGAATCGGTGAAGTCGCTGGAGGAGGCCGGGTTCTTCCGGCTGCTGCAGCCGTCGAGGTTCGGCGGCCTTGAGGCCGACCCGCTGACCTTCTACACCGGGGTCAGGATGATCGCCACCGCGTGCGGGTCGACCGGCTGGGTCGCCTCGGTACTCGGCGTGCACGCCTGGCAGCTGGCGCTCTTTCCGCTGGCCGGCCAGCAGGATGTCTGGGGTGCCGACCCGAGCACCAGGATGTCGTCGTCCTACGCACCGACCGGGCGGGCCGAGGCGGTCGAAGGCGGGCATCGGCTCCGCGGCCGGTGGAGCTTCTCATCCGGTTGCGACCACGCGAGCTGGGTGCTGCTCGGCGGGATCGTGACCGACGCCGACGGCAACCCGGTGGACTTCCGCACCTTCCTGGTGCCCGCCAGCGATTACCTGATCGAGGACGTCTGGGACACCGTCGGGCTGCGCGGCACCGGTAGCAACGACATCGTCGTCACCGACGCGTTCGTGCCCGAGCACCGCTCGCTTGGCTTCGCCGACGTGTCCAAGTGCGCCTGCCCCGGTCAGGAGGCAAACCCGGCTCCGCTATACCGGATCCCGTTCGGCTCGATCTTCTCTTACGCGATCACCACGCCGATCATCGGAATGGCGACCGGGGCGTATCAGGCGCATGTGGCCTATCAGCGGGACCGGGTCAGCACCGCCTATGTCGGCCAGAAGCTGGCCGAGGATCCGTTCGCGCAGGTCAGGATCGCCGACGCGGCCGCCGAGCTGGACGCGGCCTGGCTGGCGCTCGAGCGCAACATGACCGAGCTGATGAGGCACGCCAGGGCCGGGGAGCCGATCCCGATGCCGCTGCGCCTGCGGATCAGGCGCGACCAGGTGCGCGGCACCGGTCAGGCGATCAGCGCGGTGGACAAGCTGTTCGAGAACTCGGGCGGCCGGGCGCTGCGCCGCGGGACTCCAATCCAGCGGTGCTGGCGGGACGCGCACGCCGGCCGGGCGCACGCGATCAACGACCTGGAGCGGGCGCTCTCGATGTTCGGCCGCGGCGAGTTCGGGCTGCCGCCGGCCGCGGACGCCATGTTCTGACCGGACCGGGTGCGCGGCCGGGTCGGCGCCCGACCCGGCCAGCATAGGAGGCGCAGATGAGGGCTCAGCTGGCGGACACCGCCGGGGCCGCTGACCCGGCCGGACCCGACGCGACCAGCCGGTCCGCCGAAGTCAGCTGGTCCGCCGAGGTCGGCAGCGCGCGACTGCACTATCACGAGGCCGGCGATCACGGCGGAACGCCGGTGGTGCTGCTGCACGGCGGCGGTCCAGGCGCCTCGGCGTGGTCCAACTTCGGCGGCAACCTGCCGGTATTCGCCGACCACTTCCGTACCCTGATGCTCGACCAGCCTGGCTTCGGCCGCTCTGCCAGGCCCGCGGTGGTCGGCCACTACTTCACCTTCGCCGCCAACGCGCTGGCCAGCCTGCTCGATCATCTCGGGGTCGAGAAGGTGCACCTGGTCGGCAACTCGCTCGGCGGCGGCGCCGCCGTCAGGTTCGCGCTGCGCTACCCGGACCGGGCGGGCAAGCTGGTGCTGATGGGGCCGGGCGGGCTCAGCCTCAACGTCTTCGCCCCCGACCCGACGGAGGGCGTCAGCGCGCTGATGGCGTTCGCGGCGCCGCCGGGGCCGAGCAAGGAGAAGATGGCCGCGTTCCTGCGCACCCTGGTGTTCAACCCGAAGCTGATCACCGACGAACTGGTGGACGAGCGGTACGCCATCGCGAGCACCCCTGAGGCGATGGCTGCGATGGCGTCGATGGGGAAGTCGTTCTATGACCCGGCGACCGCGGCGGACGGCATGCTCTGGCGCGAGGCGCACCGGCTGCGCAATGAGGTGCTGCTGGTCTGGGGACGAGAGGACCGGGTCAATCCGCTGGACGGTGCGCTGGTCGCACTGAAGCAGATCCGCAAAGCCCAGCTGCACGTCTTCGGCGGCTGCGGGCACTGGGCGCAGCTGGAGAAGTTCGACGAGTTCAACCGGCTCGCGATCGGCTTCCTGAACGGGGGCAAGGAATGAACGGGATCTCCTCGCTTGGGTACCTGCGGATCGAGACCACCGACGTGGCCGCCTGGCGCGAGTTCGGCACCAGGCTGCTCGGCATGGTCGAGGGCCGCGGGCCCGAACCTGGCGCACTCTACCTGCGGATGGATGATTTCCCCGCGCGGCTGGTGATCCTGCCTGGCGGGCAGGACCGGCTGCTCGCCTCCGGCTGGGAGGTCGGGGACGACGCCGATCTTGACGCGGTCGGACAGGCACTTGACCAGGCCGGCGTCGCGGTCAAAGCGGGTACCGAGCCGGAGCGCGCGGCTCGCCGGGTGGCCAGGCTGCTGCGCTGCGACGACCCGTCCGGCCACGCGCTCGAGTTCTTCTGCGGCGCGGCGCTGGACAGCAGGCCGGCCTTCAGCCCGTACGGCAGCACGTTCGTCACCGGGAATCTGGGGATGGGGCATGTCGTGCTGCCAGCGGCTGACGACGACGCGGGGCTTGCCTTCTACAGCGGCGTGCTCGGATTCCGGCTGCGGGACACCATGGCCATGGCGCCTGAGCTATTCGGCCGCCCGGCCGGGGGGCCGCCGGCCATGATGCGGTTCCTTGGCTGTAACCCGCGGCACCACAGCCTCGCGCTCGCTCCGATGACCAGCCAGGCCGGGATCATCCACCTGATGATCGAGGTGGCCACGCTCGACGATGTCGGCCGGGCGATGGACCGATGCGCCAGGCGCGGCGGCAAGATCAGCGCGACTCTGGGCAGGCATGCCAACGACCAGATGGTCTCGTTCTACGTGCAGACGCCCGGCGGGTTCGACATCGAATACGGCACCGACGGCGTGCTGGTCGACGATGCGACCTGGGTGAGCAGGCAGACCACGGCGATCAGCACCTGGGGGCATGCGTTCGCCGCGGGTGCGGCCGGCTGACAACACGCGCGACTCCCACGCGGCGGGAATGAACGGGCGTCCCCGGGTGCTCCCGATGGTCGTGAAGCGTGTCGGCAAACCAGCAGTGTTCGAGCCCGACCCCGAGCGATTCCGCCAGGTGCTTGGTCACTTCTGCACCGGCATTACGATCATCGCGGCGGTCGATGATGGCGAGCCGGTCGGCTTCTCCTGCCAGGCGTTCGCCGCGCTGTCGCTTGAGCCACCGCTGGTGGTGTTCTGCCCCGCACGCACCTCGTCGACCTGGCCAAGGATCGAGCGGGCTGGCTTCTTCTGCGCCAACGTCCTGTCCGCCGACCAGCGGCACCTGGCCAGGCTGTTCGGCCGGAGCGACCCCAATCGGTTCACCGATGTCGGCTGGGTGCCAGACACGGCCGGATCGCCGGTCATCGACGGCGTGCTGACCTGGGCCGGATGCCAGGTGCAGGCCGTGCACCCGGCCGGTGATCACTACGTGGTGATCGGCCGGGTGCTTGAGCTCGGGGACTGCGGTCCGCAGCGGCCGCTGCTGTTCTACCGCGGCCGGTATGCGACGTCGGCCGAATCGGAGGGCCCGCCCGAGGTAGTCGAGACGCTGCTTGCCTGGCCAAGGCACGCCGACTGGATGTAACCGGCCCGACTGCCCGGGGCCGCGCCCCGGTGCTGACCACCCGGGGTTGACAGCCGCGTAGCGGATGACGGCCGAGCGAGACGATCGCCGGTCCCACCGCAACCGCGCCGTCCAGCGCCGCGTTCACGGCGTCGCGTTCACGGCACCGGATGGCCGACTCCGCCTGAGTCGATGTGCACGGTCAGGTTCGGATGGAACCGCCAGTCGTGCTGGCGCTTCACGTCGATCAGGGCGTCAATCAACTTGTCGATGGCACTGGAGTGCGAGCGGCTGCGGCCAGCTAATACGTCAGCGGCCAGGGCGGCTTAGGCTGTGGGCTCATGCCTGAGCAGGCGCTTGAGTGCCTTGCCCGCCGGGTTGCGCGGCAGTTCGGTGCGGAACTCGACGTGCCTGGGCACCTTGTAGTTGGCCAGCCGGGTTCGGCAGAAGGCGATCAGGTCCTCGGCGCTGGGGTCCTGGCCGGGGCGGGGCAGTACGAATGCCTTGCCGACTTCGCCCAGCCTGGCATCGGGAATCCCGATCACGACCGATTCGGCGACGCCGGGATGGCGGGCCAGGACCTGTTCCACCTCCGCCGGGTAGACGTTGAATCCACCGCAGATGTACATGTCCTTGAGCCGGTCGGTGATGGTCAGGTAGCCGCGCGCGTCGAGCCGTCCGACGTCGCCGGTGTGCAGCCAGCCGTCGGCGTCGATCACCTCGGCGGTGGCGGCCGGATCGTCCAGGTAGCCGAGCATCACGTTCGGGCCGCGCAGCAGGATCTCGCCGGGCTGGCACGAACCGTCCGAGGACTCGGCGAGATCGGCCAGGTCTGTGGTGTTGGCGTGGTCGATCCGGATCTCGAAGTCGGCGGTTGCCCGGCCGGAGGTGTGCGCGACAGTTTCCGGGTCATCACCTAGCCGGCACATCGTCACGACCACTGCCTCGGTCAGCCCGTAGGCGGTCAGCACCGAATCGAAGCTCAGCTCGCTGCGCATCCGCTCGACCAGCGCGACCGGTACCACGGCCGCCCCGGTGACTGCGAGCCGCAGGCTGGACAGGTCACGGCTGGCGCGGTCCGGGTGGTCCAGGATGGCCTGATAGATCGTCGGCGCGCCGGGGAAGACGGTGATCCGCTCCGACTCGATCAGCCGCATCGCCGCCCCGGCGTCGAACACCTGCTGTGGCACCATCGTCGCGCCGGTCAGCAGGCAAGCCAGGATGCCGGCCTTGTAGCCGAAGCTGTGGAAGAAGGGATTGACGATCAGGTAGCGATCGGCCTGGCTCAGCTCGGCGCACTGCGCCCAGGCACGGGCGACGCCGAGCGCCTGTCGGTGCGCGCTCATCGCTCCCTTACTGCGACCCGTTGTGCCCGACGTGAACAGGATGTCGCTGACATCATCGGGCCCGACCGCTGCGGCCCGGTCGTCAGCCGCTGAATGGGGAACTGCCGTCGAGCGCTGCTCGAGCTGCGCCCAGTCGAGCACTGTCGGGCCCGGTTCCGTCGGGCCGGGTTCCGTCGGGCTCGGTGCCGCGCGGTCGGGCACTATCTTGTCGGCGATTGTTGCTGCCGCCGGCGCGGTCTCGACCGGCACCCGGACGACCAGCTGCGGCAGGGTGATCTGCGCCGGAGAAATTTGTGCCGCTGCTTTGCTTTCCTCCTCGGCGGCTGCGGCGAGCATGGCCAGCCGGTCAGTGCCGAGAAAGTCCCCGGCGACGATCAATCCGCTGGCCCGGCTCCGGCCGATCACGTCGAGCGCTTCTGGTCCGGTGTACCTGGTGTTCACCGGGACCAGCGTCGCTCCGGCGTAGAGCGTGCCGAGTGCGGCCAGGACCCAGTGGTGCGTGTTCGGGGACCAGATCGCGATTCGGTCACCTGGCTCGATACCGCCCGCGATCAGGGCGCGGGCCACCGTCTGGGTGCCCTGGTGCAACTCGCGGTAACTCAGCCTCGGGCCGCCAGGTTCGGCGACCGCCGTCGCGTCGCCGAACTCCCGCGCCGCGTTCCTTACGGCGGCCGGAATGGTGAGATCCACCCGCCCCTCCAGCAAGCAAGTGCTTGGTGGGCTGAAGCTTACGCTGGGCGCTCGGCCGCTGGCCACAGCGTCGGCCGCGGGTGCTGACCGACCCCGCAGCCAGCCGTTAGGACATGTATATCGGATTGCTCAATTAGATGCCATTTGTCGGGCCGATTTTTTCAGGCATTCGCGGCCATTATCTACGGTCCGGTGTGATACCTTCGCCTCCTCATTGGTCCCGTCGCCCGAACGGCTTACGGGAATGACAGGGGTGAGCAAATGAAATATGCACGCGCGGTTCCAGCTCTGAGCCTCTTACTCGGCTTCCTGCTGGCTGCCGGGTGGCTGCTTTCCGATGGTCCTTCGGCTGCGGCCGACACCGGATACGGTAATTGCCAGAATATCCGGTTACCTGTCGCGATTGCTCCCGGCCAGCCGACCAGTCGGACCATCGCTGGGATCTACTGCCAGCCCGCGGTGTGGGCCGCCGGGGCGCACGAAGTAGACGTGCTGACCCCAGGCGCCACATACAACAGCAGCTACTGGAACTGGCCGCAGGATCCGGCACTGTACTCCTATGTCGACAAGACCCTGCAGGCTGGCCGGGCGACGTTCGACTACGACCGGATAGGCACCGGTCAGAGCAGTCGCCCGCCGAGCGGCGCGGTTGCCATCAGCAATGAGGCATACGTGCTGCACCAGATCGTCACCTGGCTGCGCGGCAACCTGGGCTATAGCCAGGTGAACCTGATCGGGCATTCGCTCGGCTCGGTGATCTCCATTGCCGAAGCCGGCCTTTATCAGGATGTGAGCAGAGTTGTCATCACCGGCCTGCTGCACGCACCCAATGTCGGCGCCGGGTTCGCGACCACGCTGGAGTCGTTGCTCTACCCGGCCGCGCTCGACCCGCAGTTCATCGGCACCGGACTCGATCCCGGATACCTGACCACGATTCCTGGGGACCGCCGCGCGGACTTCTACTCGGCGGCGGCTGATCCGGCCGTTGTCGGATACGACGAGGGACACAAGGATGTGGTGCCGGTTACCGACCTGGCGAGCCTCGCGACCACCTGGGCGCTGCCGCCGGGGCTCAACGCTTCGGACAGTATTACTGCCCCGGTGCTCGTCGTCATCGGCCAGCAGGACGCCATCTTCTGCACCGACCCCCCGGTACTTGACTGCTCGCAGCAGGCTGAGCTGCTCGCGTCCGAGGCTCCTTACTATGCCGCGGCTGCGAGCCTGGTGATCGATTCCATCCCGGAGACCGGCCACGACATCGCGCTGCATCCTTCGGCTGATCAGTCCTTTGCGCTGATCAATCAGTGGATCATGACGCACTAGCCGGACAGCTCGCACCACACGATCTTGCCGTACGGGGCCGGCTGCCAGCCCCACCTGTCGGTCAGGGCGGCGACCACCGTCAGGCCGCGGCCGGTCTCAGCGTCGGCGCTGCTGCGACGCGGCACCGGGACGGTGCCGCCGGCGCTGTCGTGCACCTCGATCCTGATCATCCTGCGCAGCCGCGTGATCAGCAGCGACACCTGGGCGGTCTCGCCAGGACGATGTACCAGGTCGAGCTGGGGGCCGCAGGCCTGAACGGCGTTGGTTACTAGCTCGGATACGAGCAGAACGGCGTTGTCGATCAGGTCTCGGGAATACGGCGGCTCGGCGTGGGCGAGCTGGTCGGCCGTCCAGTGCCTGGCGCGGCGGACTGCGGTCGGTGCAACGGCGAGCTCGATGCTCACCGAGCGGACTGCGGTCGGCGCCTTAGGGACGACTGCGGCGCCGCCGCCGGAGGCGTACATCACGGAGCACTTCCAGTGCGGTATAAGTGACGATACAGGGAAATGAATTGGTGCATATCGGGCTCCCGTTTCGCTCTCACTGCTCACACTTGGGTCCGCCGTAGTTACAGCGAGTGCTAGGGCCATCGTTGACAGTTTTGGCGCGCAGACTGCCAACTTCACGGATCTTCCCAGGATGACAGGGAGAATGCGTGCGACAATGGCGAATGGAGCACAGTGCTCGGGTTAAGTTCATGGCAACGGGTTGGATCGAAGCAGGCAATGCCGCGGCGGCGGCAAGGCCGCGAAGGAATTACCATTGAGCGGGAAACCACGCAGCGTACGGCAGGCTCAGGCGCTGCAGGCCGCCCAATTAAGGGACCAGGGACGAACCTGGGCCGAGATCGCCGCCGTGTTCCGCGCGACCTACCGGATTAACCCCCGCGTGGCGCTGCGCCAGGCGCACGGCTGGAGCCAGCCGCAGGCAGCGGAACGGTGGACGGCTCGCTGGCCGAGCGACCCGAAGACCTTCAAGAACTTTTCCTACTGGGAGCAATGGCCCAGCCAGACCGGTCATGCGCCCTCGCTGGAGACGCTGGACCGGCTTGCTCAGCTCTACGAGTGCAAGGTGACCGACCTGCTGGCCGACTGCGACGACTACGGCGCTCAGGCAGCCCGGCCCGCTGCGGCTGGGCTGCGGGCGAATGACCGCGGTCCGGGCATCCGCCTGGTCCCTGAGCAGGCCCGGTCCCGTCCCATGGTGGCTGGCATTAGTCCGGTTCCGGCGCTCTCCACCCCGGCGCTTCAGGCGGCGCTCGAGACGATCAGGCAGGCGCAGGTCGGCGAGTTGATCCAGGTTGGCACGGAGACCGATGAACCGGACCGCAGGCTTCGCCGCCGGACACTGCTGCTTGAGGCAAGCAGCGCCCTTGCCGTGGTCGCAGCCGCACCTGTCCTTGAGGTACCGCGGCTGAGCGGAGTGACCAAGGCCAGCCGGATCCGCACCGATATGGCCATCGTCAGCTATACCGGCGAGGTCATCGCCGGCCTGCGCAGGCTCGGCGGTGCGGTCGGCCCGCGGATCACCCTGCCGCCAGCGATGGCGCTGCGCTCGGCCATGGCCGCAATGGCGCGGAACGCGCCGGAACTGGTGACCAGTCAGGCGCTGACCGCCTATGGCGACTTGACGCAGCTTGTCGGCTGGCTGATGTTCAACCTGGGCGATCATAAGTCGGCGCGCTATTACTACGACGATGCGCGATCGGCCGCTTACCGGGCAGGCGATCACGACCTCGTGTCCTACTCGCTGGCCGCGTCCAGCCATCTGGCGATTGCCCGGGGCCAAGCTAGGGTCGCCATCGACCACGCTCAGGCCGCGCAGCAGGCAGCGCGCGCCAGCGGCAATCCGTACGCGGTCGCCTACGCCGCCGACGTCACCGCGCGCGCTTACGCCGCGGCGGGCCAGGTGGCGCGCTGCCAGGCGGCTCTTGACCGG
>Ga0208044_1001797_pt1 | contig 11199 bp, 9 predicted proteins | sample Sb_taG_8_FD_187712 | JGI IMG/M metagenome (GOLD analysis project Ga0208044, IMG submission 187712) | Peat soil microbial communities from Weissenstadt, Germany - Sb_50d_c_BC metaG (SPAdes) (version 2) | ecosystem: Environmental > Terrestrial > Soil > Wetlands > Peat | place: Germany: Weissenstadt... | reverse complement strand
CGCTTGATAGAGTGAGGTTTTCCCGGAAAAACCGGGAAATAATCGCCAGTGCGGCATTTGTAGAAGTTCATTCTATGAACAAGAAAGTTCTCCGCAAGTGGCATAGAACTTCAGCGGAAAGACACTATCTGCTTGACAACAACCTCTCGGACGACTTCTGGACGATTCGGTTGGTGGGGTAACCACCTGTCGGCGGCGCAAGCCTCCGCCAACAACGAAGAGCGTTTCGAACACATTCCCTCGACCTTAACGAAGGTCGAGGGAACAATCCCAAGAAGACTCTGCCGCGGAATTTGGAACTTTCGGCTGGCTTGAAGGCAGTTCCAGGTCGCAACGTCATTAGCTCACGCGGATGGTGAGGCTGAACGCCTCAACCGGCCGCTTCTCCCACGAACGCCGGTATTCCATCTCGAGGTCCGAGGACCCCGGCTGGACCGCGCGAAAGCACCAACGGCGCATTCCTCCCGCTCCGCAGGTGGTTTCGCCAGACGCCTGGAAGGAATCGTCTTGAAGCTGGAGGAGAGAGCCGCCGGATGAACGCAGATACCATCGGTAGCCGGTCGTAGGGTTTTCAGGGAGTTCGACCTCGAAAGTCTCCCCTACTTTCATGTCGGCAGCGCCACCGCTTTGGTCCTTGGTGAACTGGAGCATTGAACTAATCCTACTCCCCAGCCCGGCGCTAGGGATGCCATGCAGCGAATCCGACGTATAAGGGGTACGTCAGCCAATTGCCATCGCCAAATCATTGCCTTGCATCTCTCTTTACACTTCGTCGTCCGGGCCGACTTCAGAGGAATTTAATCCGGCATTCTCCACCTGGTTCATCGCCAATTATGAGTTGGCAAATGGGCGCTACAGGACTTGAACCTGTGACCCCCAGCGTGTCGAGCTGGTGCTCTAGCCAACTGAGCTAAGCGCCCGAAGTGTTCTCTGAACATAGGGCTGCCCAATGGCATCGTCAAGGGCAAACACGGGCCCCTGATTTGACTGGATTATGGCTGCATCAGCTAAGACGGCTCACCTACGCTCAGGGAGATACTGGTGGATTCCCAAACTTTCACACCGCCGCGTCTTGCCGCCATTGCATGGCTTTGCCCCTGTTGTTAGCATGGCTGGCCGCTTTCTCGATTCCGCACCGTCCAGGGAGGGACTACCATGCGGGTTGCGCTCCTCAGCTTCAACGCCCGAGCCGGTGATGCCATCGGCAATCTCGTGGCCGAGAAGCTGCTCTTCTTCCTGGAGCGCGGCGCCGATGTTCGTGTATTGCTGGAATCAACGGGCCATCTCCATCCCACCTTGCAACCCTTTGCGCGCCAGGCCCGCAACTCCCGGCTGAAGGACGAAGATTGGCAATTCTTGTCGTCCGCCGACCTCGTGATCGCGGAATATGGCCAGTATTACGGGCTGCTGGGCTTGCTGCCGATCCTGGCATCCGGGAAACCCCGTATCCTGTTCGACTATCACGGGGTCACGCCGACTGCCTTCTGGGGGACGCAGCATCGCGAAGGCCTGGAAAAAGGCGCCCGCCAGCGCGGCCTTGTCTGGTGCGCGGACGTGGCGATCGCCCACAGCCAATTCACCTGCAACGAACTCCGAAGGCAGACCGGCTTCCCCAGGGAACGCATCCAGACTCTTGCATTCCCCATGGATTCACGGCGTTTTCAACCGGGTCTTCCGACTCGCGATCTGAGGGCGGAGCTTGGGCTCGGCCAGGCTCGTCTGCTGCTTTTCGTTGGCAGATTGGCTCCCAACAAGCGCGTGGGCCTGCTCATCGACGTGGTCGCCCGATTGCGCGCTGAGGCGTCTCCCATCCACGCGGTGGTCGTTGGCGATACGTCCGACATCTACCAGGCGGAGATGCAGCGCTGCCACAAGAAAGCAGAAGAATGGGGAGTCGCGGACAGGGTCCACTTCCTCGGACACGTACCCGAGGACGCTCTGCCCAATATCTATCGCTCGGCCGATCTGTTTGTGATGCCGTCGTGCCACGAGGGCTTCTGCATCCCGTTGCTGGAAGCGATGGCCTGCGGCGTTCCTGTGGTTGCCGCACGATCGTCGGCGCTGCCTGAAACCGTGGGTGCGGCCGGTCTCACGTTCGAACCTGATGACGCGGACGATTTGGAGCGACAGGTTCGGAGAGTGTTGGATTCTGCTTCGAGGGCGGTTTCTCCAGGAAAGCGGCACGGCGACGCGTTGCAGATCGCAATCGTGGCTATGCGTTACGGCACCAGCTTTGTAGGGGGTGCCGAGACATCCTTGCGGACGATTGCCTCCGCATTGCACAAAGCCGGGCACCATGTCGAGGTGTTCACGACTTGCAGCCTGTCCGAGGCAGGCTCCAATGACCTGCCTCCGGGTACGAGTGAAATTGGAGGCGTGCCGGTGCACCACTTCCGCGTGGACCCTCCTGACTGGGCAAGGCGTCAGGCTGCCGTGCGTGTGCTCGTACAGACAGAGGGACGAGCCTCCCTGGAGCAAGAACGCGACTTTCTCACGCATTCTTGCCACGCCAGCGAATTACTTCAGGCGCTGGCGACGCGGATGGAACAGTTCGATGCCGTCGTGGCGGGCCCCTACTTGAACGGCCTGACCTTTGACATCGCGCAAGCGTTCCCTGCAAAGACTGTTCTGCTGCCATGTTTTCACGATGAGCCGTTTGCGCGAATGCAGGTCACACGCGCGATTTACCAGCTCGTGGGCAGCATTCTTTACCACACGAACGAGGAACAAGACCTGGCGCAGACGAGGATCGGCTTGAACCATCCCGCCGCCATATGCCTGGGCGCGTTCCTTGATGGGCAATCTCGAGGAAATCCGGCACGCGGCCAGGCACGCGTGGGTGCCGGCAGACGGTATGTCGTCTATTGCGGACGTTACTCCCAGGAAAAGAATCTTCCCGAACTCCTTGCTTTTGCGAAACGTTACCACGAGACCAATCCCGATCGATTCACCTTCGTTTTCATGGGGCAAGGGGGCATCGCAATCCCTCGCGATAAGTGGGTGCTGGACGTCGGCTTCGTCGATGAGGAAAGCAAGCGCGATCTCATCGCCGGCGCGGCCGCCCTGGTTCAGCTGTCTCGAAATGAGTCGCTGTCCCTGGTCGCTTTGGAGGCATGGGCTCAGGGCGTCCCGGTCATCGCTCACCAAGAATGCGCTGTCCTGGCGGGACACCAGGAACGCTGCGCCGGCGGCCGAGCTGTCAACAGTTATGAGACTTTCGCGGCCGCGCTCGATGATCTTTGGCATCATCCGGATTTATGGCAGGCACTGGGAAGGCAAGGCGAGGCTCATGTCCAAGCGCATTTCAGCTCGCGGGAGGCATTTGTTCAATCGCTCGAAGAGGCTATTCGTGGGCTCCCGACGCCGCTTGTGCAACGAATGCGCGCTCAAGGCTTGGGCCGAGCAGCAGAACATGATCGACAGAAGTGGCGCGAGCGCTGGGGATCGATCGTCGAGCTGACCCTGGATTTGCCGTCGCGACCATACCGGGAACAAATTGAGATTTCACCACGCAAACCAGCGCGCACTGTGACCGCCGGCCAGCAGAGCTGCTTAGTGCCGGTGCGATTGGCGAATCGTGGCTCGCATGCGGCAGTGCACGAGGGGCCCGCTCGGTTGGTTTTGCGCTCTGCCGTTTTCGACGCCGCTGGCGCACCTGTTTTGCTGCCTGCATTCGAGACACCGTTGCCAGGCCTGTTAGTGCCTGGTGAAGATGCCGCCGCCAGCATGCGCGTGCCGCTGCCGGCAAGTCCCGGCCGTTACACTGTTGTGCTGCGCGCGGAACATGCAGAAGGCAGCATGGTCCAAAGGTGCATAGGCCCCATCAGTCCTATCGGCCCCATTGCAGCGCCGGAGGCAATTATGCAATTGCTCGTCGAAGACAAGGCCAACGTCTCGGCCGACTCGTTATGCCGCCCAATCCTGGAGGCAGTTCAAGCCGCGCTAGGAGAGGCTGAGCGCCGGCAGCAGCTTCCCGAGGATTACACAGACGTGACCGAGGGTGTTCTCAGCACATGGAAGCGCTGGCTCAAGCGCAAGCTGCTTGGCAACTTCAAACATGCCTATGTCGATGTGCTGTCGCGTCAGCAATCCGCCTTCAACCAGCATGTTCTTGCCGCGCTTCAGGAGGTGGTAGAGTGCTGCGCGACGCTGGACCATGCCGCCGGCAGTGACGATCGAAATGGCGCCACCACCAGGCAGCCGCCCGCGGATCTGGAAAATTCGGCCGGCTCCACGTTCCTCGCCGCGGCCATTGAAAGGGCGGTTGCCGCGGGCAAGGCCGATGAACTACATCACCGTGCTGGGTTTGGCAGCTGCGTAGGACAGATTTCCAATCTGTCCGGTCAGGTTGGAAACCTGACCTACACCCGAATTTCGCACGATCCTCTAGCTGCGCTTCTGCAAGGCCTCATGGAGCAGCTCGGCGAAGCGCGCCAGCGTTGTGCCGCGCTCGAAGAGAGGGTTGCTCGTCTGGAATTCGAAGGCTCAGAGCGTGTAGAAAAAGGGGTCTGACCCCTTTTTCTACACGCTCTCAGGGAAGGAAAAGGTGCGCACATGAAGTGCTTGGTTACCGGAGCCGCTGGCTTCATCGGCTCTCACCTTTGCGAACATTTGCTGGAGGCCGGCCACATCGTAACCGGCGTGGACAGCTTCATTCCCTATTATCCCCGCACGCGCAAAGAGGCCAACCTGGTGGGCCCGCGCGCTCATCGACTATTCGATCATCACGTGCTCGATTTGCGCAGTGCCTCGATCGAACCACTGCTGGACGGCGTCGACGTGATCTTTCATCTGGCTGCCATGCCGGGGTTGGCCAAGAGCTGGACGGATTTTGACCTCTACCAGAGCTGCAACCTCACGGCTGCCCAGCGCTTGCTGGAAGCCGTGCAGCATGGCTCCGGGCTCAAGCGTTTTATCTATGCTTCGACATCCTCTGTTTACGGCCGGTTCAGCTCCGGCGACGAGTCGCTGCCCACCCGGCCGATTTCTCCCTACGGCGTCACCAAGCTGGCTGCCGAGAACCTGTGCCGGGTCTATGCCGACGAACATAACTTGCCGCTCGTTGTGCTCCGCTATTTCTCCGTTTATGGGCCAAGGCAGCGTCCGGACATGGGGTATTACCGATTTATCCAGGCCCTCCTCAACGACGAACAGGTCGTAGTTTATGGCGACGGTTATCAAGTGCGTGGCAACACCTACGTGAGCGACTGCGTCGCCGCGACGACCGCGGCTGTGAACGCGATTCCTGGTGAAACTTATAACGTCGGCGGCGGCGAGGCGGTCACCGTCTGGGATATCCTGCGAAAACTCGAAGTCATCACGGGCCGGCAAGCAGACATACGTCAAGAAGCAGCGCGACCTGGCGATCAGCGTTACACCTGTGCCGACACGACCAAGCTTGCCCGCCATCTGAGCTGGCAGCCCCTGGTTGGCCTCGACGAAGGGCTGGCCAGACAAGTCGCCTGGCAGCGACTGGAGCAATCGCGGATGGCCGCGTGACTGCGCCCTGTTGAGTTTGGGAACAAGAGAGTGATCGCCGCACCCGTTCGCGCTGGAAGTTTTCGTTTAACCGCGAGCCAGCGGCGAGCGCGTGAACAATCAGGACGCTGTATCCCTTCTGTTCACGCGCTCGCCGCTGGCTCGCGGTTAAACGAGTCGAACCGATTTTCCTTTCCTCGCCACTCGCCACTCACCCCTCGCCACTCCTGAACCCGATCGTTCTCAAGAGGGCAGGGTCGAGAACCATTGGCGTGCGCGGGATGGTCTCCAGGCGGAAGAGGGGTAAAAGGTCTTGGGCCCGGATCGGTTCGATACGCGGGATCCAGCAGCAAGACCAAGCGAGTAGTCCGAGCAATGCCTCCGGGGCCACGCCGGCAGCGCGGATTGTGGCTAGGCGCGTGTCGCCGTGACGCTTGGCAAGGCGCCTGCCATCCGGGCCGACGACCAGGGGCACGTGGCAGAACTGAGGCGGTCGCAGACCGAGCGCTTCGTAGAGCAGTAATTGCCTGAGCGTTGACAGCACGAGGTCATCGCTGCGGATTACCTCGGTCACACCCAGAGCCGCGTCATCGACAACCACTGCCAGTTGATAGGCCGGCGTGCCCGCCGACTTCCATACCACAAAATCGCCGCCTGCCTCCTGCAGATCGAGCTTCTCTTCGCCTCGAAATCCGTCTGTGTAGCCCATGACTGCATTACCGATCCGAAATCGCCAGGCGAAGGGCTGACCTTCGAGGTCCAGAGCAGAGGCAGAGGGGCGCTGGGAACACGTTCCGGGATAGGCGGGCCCTTCGTGCTCGGCGTGTGGAGCGCTCGCGGCCAACTCTATGTCGCGTCGACTACAGGTACACGGATAAACTCGTTCCTGCGCTATTAGCTGCTCGAGAGCGGATTCATATAGCGTAAGTCGCTGCGTCTGCACGAAAGGCCCTTCATCCCAATCCAATCCGAGCCAGGCGAGGTCCGCACACGCTTCCTCCGTGGCTCCGGGCTTGATGCGTGGTGAATCGATATCTTCCATGCGCAGAATAACCTTGCCGCCGCGCGCGCGTGCCGAGAGCCAGGCGATCAGATAGGTGCGGGCATTGCCGATGTGTTGCGCCCCGGTTGGCGAAGGAGCAAGCCGGCCGACGGGAGGGGCCGGGCTCGGCGATGCAATCGGGGCAGTTGGCGCGCTGCTCACGGCGTCTTCGTGTGCTTGGCGATGAATCCGAGGATGGCCTGGTGAACGGGATCCTCTTCGCCCGTGGCATCCAACAAAACGGTGATATGGTTGCGTTTCTTCATTTCCAGCGTCTGGACATCGCATTTCTTCTGCTGAAGAGCCGAACTGAATTCCCTGGCCATCTCAGGCAAAAGGGGGATGTCGCGGTCTGCATAAATGACAAGGAACGGCGGCAGACCTGCCCTGACGTGAGAGATCGGCGACGCCTGCTTTCGCACTTCTGCATCGTCAGGGAAGATCGTGTTGAACCGCTGCGCGCTGCGAACCGCCATATACCTGGAGGGATTGGCCTTGTCCGCACTCCCCAGGTTGAGGCCGGTATCGAAATGAAGATCGAAGATGCGAAATACGCCGCTGATCGGGATCACGCCCTTGATTGCCTGCAGATTCAAGCCCTCGCTTTTCAAGTAGGATTCGTCGGTCGCAAGCAAGGCAACGAGGTGCCCACCGGCAGAATGACCGCAGACGAAGATCTGATCCGGCCTGCCCCCATTTTCTTCAATGTGCTTCTGGGTCCAGGCGAACGCGCGGGCAACATCTTTGATGTGTTCGGGGTGCCGGACGCCGGGGGAAAGGCGATAGTTCGTGACAACCACGCCAATGCCCTCGTGAGCCAGCGATAAGCCCAGTGCGCTGTACATGCCGAAGTGATTCTTGTCGCCAAACGTCCAGGCGCCGCCATGGACGAAGAAGACTACGGGAAAGTTTTTCTTCCCCCGAGGCAGATAGAGATCCAGCTTGTTCTTATCTTTGCTGGCTACTTCGCCCGGGCATAAATCTCGATAGACCAAGTCCTGGACGATCCGCACCGAGAAAGGCTTGTCAGAGGTCGTTTTCGGAGAGTCGCCGGCATCGGCAGCCCTGGCGACGGGCAAAGCTTGCGTCGAGATACAGGAAGCGCACAAAACAAAAGCCAGAACCTTGCATTGGCTCAGGCATCGACTGTCACGACCGTCTTTCCGCGACATGGAGATGGTCCTCAAAGGCGGCAACTTCTTTTCCATAGCTGATCTATTATACCCTGACGCGGCCGGAGTGTTGCGTGCTGATTGGCAAGATGAGATGTTTACGACAACCGGATGATCCCCGAGCCGTCAACCTCTCAACCTGGCAGCACGACAAGAAAAGATTGGGGAACTTGGGTAAACCAGGAATTTTGATCCAGGTGCAGCTTCGTCTTCTCTTTTTCGGGCCTTCGACCTATCGTGCCGCACGGAGGTGTCCGCAGTATGGCACGCGTGGGGCAGATTCTGTTTCTGTGTGTTTGCGTGGGCGGGTGTGTGCCTGACTCGCAGGGACGCGTCCGCGATTTTAACGAGGACGGCGTCTACCTGTTCCACCAGGGAGAGTACAGCAGCGCCCGCGAAAGCTTTCAGTCGGCGCTGGAGCTCAAGCCCGCGGATCCAGTCATCCTGTATAACCTGGCTCAGTGTTACGATCGCGTTGACGATGGAGCCAACGCCGAGCGGTACTATAATGCGTGTTTGCAGCAGAGCCCGAATCATGCCGAATGCCGGCACGCATTGGCGAGCCTGCTCGTGCGGGAAAGCCGGCGCGACGACGCAGCGCGAATGATCCAAGCCTGGTTGGTGAGCCAGCCGAAACTGGCCGCCGCCTATGCGGAAGACGGTTGGTTGCTGCACGAGACGGGCGACCTGCCGCGTGCCCAGGCCCGCCTCAATCAGGCTCTTGAACTCGACCCGCACGATACACGTGCGCTGACCGAGCTGGCCCGGGTCTACGAAGCCATGCAGCGACCCGATCGAGCGGTCGCACTTTACGAGCGAATCCTGCTGCGGCACCCCGAGCAGGCCGAGATCGAAAAACGGCTCAAGTTGCTGCGCTCTCAAGGAGTAGGCCAACCGCATCCAGACTAGGTTACTTGCTTCTGAAAACTCATGGCGGTCGAGTCAAGTTTTGGGGAAGGGCCGAGGCGAGAGTAAGATGAAGCGTAGGATCAGGAAGAAGAGTAGGAGCAAGATTAAGAAGAAGATTAAGAGGTACAATTGAGACGGTTAACATCTTGCTCTTACTCCTGCTCATAATCCTCTTCCTACTCTTCATCTTGATCTTTCTCTTCTTTCCCCATGACTAGTTGGTCTGAGGCAAAGCCTCGCTAGTGTCTTGTGAATCTTCCGACTGACGAGACAAACTTTGAAGGAAGAGTAAGATTTAGGAGGCAGATTACGATTACGAGGAGGATGAAGAGCACGATTCAGATCAAAGAGTAGGATGTCATGCCTGCGCTGCCTCTTGAGTCCTGCTCTTTCTCGTGATCCTGCTCTTAATCCTCTTCCAAATCTTACTCTTCATCATCATTCTTTCTCTTCAGCCTGGACCGCCGGTCAACCCGGCAGTCGAAGATTGGCAGAGCACCAGTAACCGGACGAAGCCGTGCGCACCATTTACCACCTTGTTCCGAAGCACCACTGGAATCCTGCCGGCTCTGACTCCTATCGAGCTGAATCGCTCACGACCGAAGGCTTCATTCACTGCTCCTATAAAGAACAGGTCGCGCGGGTAGCCAACCAATTCTTTGGCGGGGAAAGTCAGCTCCTTGTTCTTGCGATCGATCCCACGCGCCTTGCATCTCCGGTCCGTGACGAAGATCCAGGATGTGGAGAGCTGTTTCCGCACGTCTATGGGCCTGTGGACCGAATCGCAATCTCCGAGGTACACGATTTGACACGCGATGCCCAGGGCCAATGGGTCTTCCCTTCAGAACTTTCCGCCGAACCTTTTCCCTGAGGCCGAGTCCATTCCGAAGTGGCGGAATTACCCCCTTACACCTCGAGATTCAACCATGGGCATCCCGATCATCCAGGTAGACGCCTTCACCGACAGACCATTCGCCGGCAATCCCGCTGCAATCTGTATCCTGAGCGAGCCTCGCGACACCCAGTGGATGAAGAGCGTCGCCGCCGAGATGAACCTGTCGGAAACAGCCTTCCTGGAGCGGCGGGCGGATGGCTTTCAGCTGCGCTGGTTCACACCCGCCATCGAGGTGGACCTCTGCGGCCACGCCACACTGGCGAGCGCGCACGCGCTCTGGGAAGGCGGCTACCTGCAGCCGGGTCAACAGGCCCGTTTCCACACTCGCAGCGGCCTTCTAGCCGCAAGCAAGTCCGGTGACTGGATCGAGCTTGATTTTCCGACCAACGCCCCCGAACCCACCGCTTCTCCGCCTGGATTGCTAGAGGCGCTCGGCATAAACGCCATCCACGTCGAGAAACACCGCCTTCACTACCTGGTCGAGGTCGATTCTGAAGAAGTGCTCAGAGGCGCCAACCCCAACTTTCAGGCCTTGGCGAAGGTTCCCATCCGCGGAATCATCGTTACATGTCGCACCGCCTCGGGCCCCTACGACTTTCTCTCGCGCTACTTTGCGCCTGCTGCGGGGATCAATGAAGATCCGGTCACGGGTTCCGCACACTGCTGCCTTGGGCCGTACTGGCAGCGAAAGCTCGGGAAGGACGAGTTTCTCGCCTACCAGGCCTCGGCGCGAGGCGGAGTTGTCCGGGTGCGTGTGCAGGGCGAACGCGTACTACTTGGAGGACAGGCAGTGACCGTGCTCCGAGGCGAGCTGGCCTAAATCGGCGTCGCCGAATTAGCAGCAGCAGATCAAACTGGGGTGCCATGCTTTCGCGGCCTAGGTCGAGACCCAGCGCAGCGATGTTCACCTACTGGGGCCGCGAAAGCATGTCGTGCCCCAACCCAAGAAAGCACGTCGCCGACAGCTCCATGCTTTCGGGCCTTGGCGCATGGCAGTCGCCGTCGGTAGCTTGGGCCCGAAAGCATGGCACCCAAAACGAGTTTGCTGCAAGATCAGGCACGACCATTTAGATCCGATCAATCGTTCAACCGCGATTCGAAGAGGGGCGCGCCAACCGATGCGTTGAAGTATCGCCTCTCTTGACGCGCTAGCAGCTTGTCTAAGCGAACAAGGTACTCCGATTACGAGAATCCACCCGCCGGTCTACTCTCGCTCCGCACGCCAACGACACATAAGATAGTCGCAACCAGCCTGCTGCCCCAAGTAGGTCAAGACCGTTTCGTTTCAGGCTAAACAAGCGGCTTCACCACTTTACTGCTTTGGCCTGCTGGTTGCACGAGACGGGCTTCATTTTCGCCCGACTCCAACTTCCTATTTATCAAGGCAAAGGTGCGGCACATGAGTAGTGAGTATGAACGGGAGAAGTCCTCGAACTCGAATAAGACCGTTCTCATTATCGTCGGCGCTGTTGTGTTCGTGTTTGTTGTCGCGATTGCCGTTTGCGGTGGGCTCGGCTACTTCGCATTCCGGGCGATGCAACAAGGCGTGCAATCGGTTGGCCAGTTGATCAACAACGTACTGCCGTTTTACCTTGGTGACTTTCGCGTTCCGTAACCTCAAGCTGCATGGGCGGTTTCTTCACGGTATTCATTCCACGCAGTGATCGAAAGATCGCGGGCGTGATTGCGCCAGGTCAAGTAGC